>Ga0318492_10000844_pt1 | contig 9739 bp, 7 predicted proteins | sample GRESIP108b1f22_FD_203292 | JGI IMG/M metagenome (GOLD analysis project Ga0318492, IMG submission 203292) | Tropical soil microbial communities from Luquillo Experimental Forest, Puerto Rico - GRE.SIPMG.108b1f22 | ecosystem: Environmental > Terrestrial > Soil > Tropical forest > Bulk soil | place... | reverse complement strand
CGGCCTGGCTCCGCTGCTGGACCATCTCGCGCAGCGTCGCGACCTCCTTGCGCAGCCGCGGCGCCTCCTCGGCGACGGCCTCGAGCTTCGCGAGCCGGGAGACCTCCGCCTCCAGCCGCTTCACGCGCTCGCGCTCGCCCTCGGCGTCTCGCCGCGCCGCCTCGGCGGTCTTCCCGAGCTGGTCCCGCTCGGACGCGGCCTGGGCGGCGCGCCGCTCGGCGTCGGCGCGCGTGGCCTCGACGCGGGCGAGCTCGCCCTTCGTGCCCTGGACGGAGGCGCGCCCCTCCTCGATCGCCGCGCCGAGATCCCGGACGCGCTGCTGCGCCGCCGCGAGCTCCGCCTCCTTCGCCTTCGCCACGTGCTCCACGGCCTCGGCGCGCTCCTCCTGCGCCTTCGCCTCGGCGCGCGCCTGCCGGAGCGCGTCCTCCGATGCGCCGCGTGCGGCGTCCGCGCGCGCGAGCTCCGCCTCGAGCGCCGCGACGCGCGCCGTCCCGTCCGCGAGCTCGCCGGCCACGGCCTGCGTCCGGCCGTGCGCCTCGTCGAGCTGGGCGCGGAGCGAGGCGAGCTCGGCGTCCGCCTCGCGCTTCGCCTCCGCGGCCTGCTCCACCTTCGAGGCGACCTCTGCCTCGAGGCGCGAGACGTCGGCGGCGAGCCCGTCCCGCGCCCCCTCGGCGTCGGCGAGCCGCGCCTCGAGGTCGGAGAGCCTCCCCGTGATCTCGTCGCGCTCCGCGTCGCGCGCCGCCTGGGCCTCGGCGAGCGCGCGCGCGTGCGCCTCGTCCGCCTCGGCCCGCGCGGCCTCGTAGCGCGCCCGCTCATCGGCGCGATCGGCCTCGAGCGCCGCGACGGCGCGGGCGTGGGCCTCGCCGCGCTCGGCGAGCTCCGCCTCGAGGCGCGCCCGCTCCGCGTCGGCCGCGCCGATCCGCGCCGACCCCTCCTGCTGGGCGGCCTCCTGCTCCTGCATCGTCTGCGAGAGCACGTCCGAGATCGACTGGCGCGTCGCCTCGCTCTCCTCGAGCTGACGCCGGAGGTCGTCCTCGCGCGCGGCGTGCGCGCCGGCGGCGGCCTCCGCCTCGGCGAGCCGACGCTCGAGCTCGGCCGCGCGCTCGCGCTCGGCGTCGAGATCGCGCTCGAGCTGGTCGCGCTCGGCGGCGCGCTCGGCCGACTGCGCCTTCGCCTCCGCGAAGGCCTCGCGCACCTTGAGGAGGAACGCGTCGCGCGCCCGGAGCCGCTCCCGGAAGTACTCGAGCTTCTCCTCCGGCGTGCCCTTCGGCGGCGAGGGATCGCGCGGCCACTCGGCGAACACGTCAGCGGGATCGCGCGTCCCGTTCGCCTTCACGGCGACGCGCGCGAGCGTCGCCTGCGGGCGCGTCGGCGGTACGGGCGGTGGGGCGGCGGTGGGCGCCGGCTGCTTCGCCGCGGGGCGCTCCGGCTTCGCGGCAGGGGCGTCCCCCGTCGAGGCCTTTGGCTCGGCGGGCGGCGCAGTCGCGGCCGCGAGTGCGGCCGCGAGGCCGCGGGCGGCGACCTGACCGGACGAGGCGCGCTGGAGCATGGGCGGCGTCCCGCCGTCCTCCGGCTCCGGGCGGCGACCGTCGGGCCGCGGAGCGGCGGGGGGCGGCGCGGGGCTCGGCTTCGGCGGCGCGGCGTGCATCACCGCCGCGACGCGGCCGAGGAGGTCGGCGAGGTCGAAGGGCTTGCGCAGGTAATCGTCGGCGTGCGTCCGCGTGGCGCGGTGCGCCTCGATCGCCGCGTCGGTCGCCTCGCCAGTGTAGAGGACGAGCGGCACCGACTGGAGCGTGCGCTTGAGCCGGTTGCACACCGAGAACCCGCTCATGTCCGGCAGCTCGGCGGAGAGCAGGATCACGTCCGGCGATCGCGCGCGGCAGTGCTCGACGGCCGCGTCGCCCGCGCCGAGGGCGGTGACCTCGAAGCCGGCGGGGCCGAAGGCGCGACGGATGTCCTCCGCGACGGCGACGTCGGGCTCGACGAGCAGGACTTGCAGGGCCATTCCGAGCCCGATCGTACCCTCGATCGCGCCGCGCCCGAAATGCGCCTACGCACACACGATATCGTCCCGCCTGAAGGAGCCATCCACCCCGTGCACGCGCCCGAGCCCGAGCGCGAGGGTCGGCGCGGGCGCGGGCGCGTTCACGGGTCGACGCGCCGTCGCGCGTCGTGAGATGCCGCTGGCGCCGCGGCGGGCGGCGGGATACGCATGCGCCGATGCCCACCTTCTCCCTCACCGTCGACGTCCCGCGCGCCCGGGCCGAGGACGTCGCAGCGGAGCTCTTCGAGGCCGGCGCGAGCGGGGTCGAGGTGCGGGACGGCGAGGCCGCGCCGATGCCCGGCGTCGCCGTGCCCGCTCCGGATCGCGCGATCCTCGTGGCCTTCTTCGCCGAGCGCGCGCTCGCCGAGGGCGCCGCCGCGGGCCACGGCGGCGAGGTCGCCCTCGTGCCGGACGAGGACTGGGGCGAGAGCTGGAAGAAGGGGCTCGGGGCGTTCGCTGTGGGGCGCGCCTTCGTCCGGCCCTCGTGGGTCGACGCGCCCGTCCCGCCCGGCATGGCGGAGATCGTGCTCGACCCCGGGATGGCGTTCGGCACCGGCACCCACCCGACCACCGCGCTCTGCCTCGCCGCGCTCTCCGACCTCCTCGCTGCGCGCCCCGGCGCCTCCGTGCTCGACGTCGGCACGGGCTCCGGCCTGCTCGCCATCGCGGCGCGGAAGCTCGGCGCCGGCCGCGTCGCGGCGAACGACGTCGATCCGGTCGCGGTCGACGTCGCGCGTGAGAACGCCGAGCGGAACGGCGCCTCGCTCGAGCTGGCCGCCGCGCCGATCGAGGCGATCCAGGGGCGCTTCGATCTCGTCGTGGCGAACATCCTGGCGAACACGCTCGTCGAGCTCGCGCCGGCGATCGCCGCGCGGGTCGCGCCCGCCGGGCGGGTGCTGCTCGCCGGCATCCTGACGCCGCAGGAGGACGAGGTGCGCGCCGCCTACGTCGCGGAGGGGCTCCGTCCGGTCCCGGACGGCGACGTGCGCCAGGGCGAGTGGAGCCTCCTCGCGCTGGAGCGCCCCGGGCCGTGAGCCGGCGGCGCGTCCACCTCCCGCCGGAGCGCTTCGAGGCCGGGCGCGCGGCGCTCACGCCCGAGGCGCGCCACTACCTCGCCGACGTGCTCCGGCTCCCCGCCGGCGCGGAGGTGGAGGTGTTCGACGGCCACGGCGCGGCGTTCGAGGCTCGCATCGACCCTGCGTACGAGGCGCTCGTCCTCGGTCCGCGGCGCGAGGCGGCGGGCGCGGGCGCGGCGATCGCCCTCCTCTTCGCGCTCGCGAAGGGGGAGAAGACCGACCTCGTCGTGCAGAAGGCGACCGAGCTCGGCGCGGAGCGGATCGCGCCCTTCGCGGCGGAGCGCTCCGTCGTGCGGCTCCACGCCGACCGCGGCGACGATCGGGCTCGGCGCTGGCGGCGCATCGCGGAGGAGGCGGCGCGCCAGTGCGGGCGCGCCGACGTACCGGAGGTCGCGGCGCCCGTGCCGCTCGCGGCAGCGCTCGCGGCGCTGCCGCCCGGGACCGCGGTGCTCGCCTTCCACCCGGGCGGCGCGCCCCTCGCGGCGCTCGCGCCGGGCGCGGCGGGGGGCTGGGCGGCCGTGGTCGGTCCCGAGGGCGGCCTGACCGACGGCGAGCTTCGCGCCTGCGAGGAGGCAGGGGCGCGGCGCGTCTCGCTCGGGCCGCGCGTGCTCCGCGCCGAGACCGCGGCGATCGTCGCGGTCACGCTCCTGCAGGCGCGCTTCGGGGACCTGGCCGGCGTTCCTTGACCGGCGCGCCCACGGACCTTAGCCTCGGCGCGTGCGATGCCCCCGGTGCGGACTGGAGAGCGGTGAACGCGCGGCGTTCTGCGCAGGCTGCGGCGCGCCGCTCGCGCTCCGCGACGAGCCGGTCGCCCGGCCGCTCGATGCGCCGCTCGCGCTCGACCGGCGCGGCCCACGTCCGGACCGTCCCGTTGCGCCCGACGCTCCGACGCGCCGCGTCCCGGAGCCGCCCGCGGCGGTGCCGCCGCCCCTGCGCGCTCCCCAGCTCCCGCCAGAGCCCACGTTCGCGCCGCGCGGCGCCGTCGTGGACCCCGACGCTTCGCACTGGGACCTGGGTCCCGCGCTGCGCGCCGGCGCGCGCCAGCCCGGCGCGCCGGAGATCCCCTCCGGCGTCGCGGAGCCCGCGCCCCGGCCCGCGGTCGATACCGGCGCGTTCCGGTGGCGCGAAGCGGGCGCGCCCTCTCCGCCGCTCCGCGACGCGCGGGCGAACGCCGAGGTCCGCCTCCGGCGCGGGTCGGCGGTGCGCCGCGCGGTGGCGTGGGCGATCGACGTGCTTCCGCTCGCGGCTGCGGTCGCATACTTCGGCCGGTCGCTCGTCGGGAGCGCCGAGGCCGCGCTGCCCGCGCCGCCCACGGGCCTCGACGGGCTCGTCGATCTCGTCGTGCGGGAGGCCGGGATCGTCGTGCCGCTCGCGGCGCTGCTCGTCGTCGCGGCAGCGGTGTACGCGACGCTCGCGCACGCGCTCGCCGGCGCCACGCTCGGGAAGTGGATCCTCGGCCTCCGCGTGGTCGGCCCGGACGGCGCCAGACCTTCGCTCGCCCGGAGCACCACGCGGTCGCTCCTCGCGATCCTCTCCGCGGCCCTGTTCGGGCTCGGCTTTTTGCTCGCGCTGTTCACGCGCAGCGGCAGGGCGCTGCACGACCTCCTCGCCCGGACGTGGGTCGTCGAGGCGCCTTGACCGGGCGCCGCGGGGGACCCTACAAACGACCCGTGCCGACGGATCTCACCGCCCTCCTCGTCGAAGAAGGCGCGGTCTCCGCGGAGGCCCTCGCGCGGGCCGAGGAGCGGCAGCGCACGCTGGGCGGCGGGCTCGACACCGCGCTGCTCGAGGAGGGCGCCATCCGGGAGGAGGCGCTCGTCGGCCTCCTCGCGCGCGCGGCGGAGCTCCCGCCGGCGCCGCCGGCGGCGTGGTCCGCGGCGGATGCGCGCGCCCGCCGCGTCTTTCCGTCGCGCGTGGCGGAGCGGCACGGGCTCGCCCCGTTCGCGCTCGACGGCAAAGAGCTGTCCCTCGTGGCGAGCTGGCCGGTCGACCTCGGCCTCCTGGACGAGATCAGCTTCATGCTCTCGCTCCACCTCGCGCCCCACGTCGGGCCCGAGTGGCGCGTCCGCGAGCTCATCCACCGGCTGTACGGCGCGCCTCTCGCGCCGCGCTTCGCGGCGCTCGCGGAGGCGGGTGGCGTCGCGCCGGCTCCGCCCGTCGACGCCGAGCCGACGCGCGCGGCGGGCGAGGGCGCCGCGCCCGACGCAGTCGTCGCGCCGGCGCCGGGCGTGGAGGCAGCGCACGCGGAGGGCGATCCGTTCGGCGCTCGGGAGGACGCCGCGCCGCCGGCCGCGGCGCGCCCGGCCGCGCTCCCCGTCTTCGATCCGGAGCCGCTCGAGCCGCTCGCTGCGGCGCTCGCCCAGGCGATCGAGGCGGTCGATCCCGGGCTGCTCGAGGAGGCGGCGCTGGAGGAGCTCCAGGCGGAGCCGCTCGAGGACGAGACGGCGGCGCCGCCGGATCGGACCGCGCCGCCGGGCTGGTCGCTCGACGAGGCCCGCGCCGCGCTCGCCGCGGCGCGCACCCGTGACGAGATCGTGCTCGTCGCGCTCCGCTACGCGCGCGACTTCTTCCAGTTCGCGGCGATGTTCGCGGTGACGCGCGACGCCGTCGCCGGTCACGACGCGCTCGGGCCCGAGGACGCGCGCGATCGCTGTCGCGGCGTCGCGATCTACACCTCGGACCCGGGCATCTTCTACACGGTGATCGAGACGAGGAGCCCGTACCTCGGCCCGGTCGCGCGCGACGCGGCCGGGAGCGCCGCGATCCTGGACGGCCTCGGGCGGGGCTCGCCGCGGACCGTGCTCGTCCAGCCGGTTCTCCTCCGCGACCGTCCGGTGTGCGTCCTCTACGCGGACAACGGAGAGGCGCCGGTGTCGGCGCGGCGGCTCGGCGACCTGCTGCTCGTCGTCGCGATGCTCGGCGCCGCCTGCGAGCGCGTCATCCGGGCGCGCAAGGAGCGGCGCGCCGCGAGCGCGGCCCGCGCCGTGGCCGCCGCGGCGCCGGAGCCGTGGGCCACGCAGCAGCCGCACCGGCCCGCGGCGCCGTCCGCGAAGCCCGCCGCCGCGCCCGACCGGTGGAGCGCGACCGAGCCCGCCCGCGCGCCGTCCGCGCGGCGCTCGACGACACCCGCGTCGCCGGCCGCGTCCGCGCCGACCGCCGCGCGGCGCCCGGCCGAGGGGAACGACCTCGACGTGGACATCGACGTCGACGAGGCCTTCGAGTCGCCGGCGCACGCCTCGCCCCCTGCCGCCCTCGCAGGGGCGCCCGCCGCGACGCCCGTCCCTGGCGCCGACCCGGCCTCGCCCCCGGTCCTCGCCGACCGCGCTCTCGACGTGGACCCGCGCACGGCGAGTGCCGCGCGCGAGGCGCTCGCCGCGCGGCGGCGCGATCCCGACGTTCGCCCCGCGATCGACAAGCTCCGCCGCGCGCTCCTCTCAGGCGTCGCCGCGCGCGCGACGGGCGCGGCCCGTGCGCTCGCGGCGCTCCGCGACGCGGACGCCATCCCGCTCCTCATCCAGGCGCTCGAGACGAGCGGACGGGAGGCGGCCGAGGCCGCCGCCGAGGCGCTCCGCGCGATCACCCTCCAGCGGCTCGGGACCGACGCCCGCGAGTGGGTCGGCTGGTGGAAGGAGAACCGCGGGCGCGGTCGGGCCGAGTGGCTGTTCTCCGGGCTCACGAGCCCGGATCGCGAGACCCGGGTCGCCGCCTCGATCGAGCTCTCGACCGCGGCGCCGCCGCCGGTGGCCTACTCCGCGGACATGCCGGCCGCGGAGCGCGAGAAGGCGGCGCGCGCCTGGGCGGGGTGGTGGGCCCGCTCGGGGAACGTGCTGTAGCGCAAGGAGCTCGCATGAAGCCGACCGACCCCGACCCGCGCCGCGCCCGGCTCGACGCCCTCGACGAGCAGGCGGAGAAGGGCGGCGGAGAGGAGCGGATCGCGCGCCAGCACCAGGGCGGCAAGCTCACCGCGCGCGAGCGGATCGCCCTCCTGCTCGACCGGGGCTCCTTCGTCGAGCTCGACAAGTTCAAGACCCACCGCTGCACCGACTTCGGGATGGAGCAGCAGAAGGTCTACGGCGACGGCGTCGTCACCGGGTACGGGCTCGTCGAGGGGCGGCAGGTGTTCGTGTTCGCGCAGGACTTCACCGTGTTCGGCGGCTCGGTGTCGTCCGCCGTCGCGGAGAAGATCTGCAAGGTGATGGACCTCGCGATGGAGGTCGGCTGCCCCGTCGTCGGGCTGTACGACTCCGGCGGAGCGCGGATCCAGGAGGGCGTCGCCGCGCTCGCGGGCTACGCCGACGTCTTCCTCCGGAACACGCTCGCGTCCGGCGTGGTCCCGCAGATCTCGGTGATCATGGGGCCCTGCGCCGGCGGCGCCGTCTACAGCCCGGCGATCGGCGACTTCATCTTCATGGTGAAGGACTCCGCCTACATGTTCACCGCGGGTCCCGAGACCCTCCGGAGCGTCACGCACGAGGAGGTCACGCGCGAGGAGCTCGGCGGCGCGCGCACGCACGCCACCCGCTCCGGCGTCGCCCACTTCGCGATCGAGGGAGAGCAGGCGACGCTCGAGGCGGTCCGCGAGCTCCTCTCGTTCCTCCCCGCGAACAACGCGGACGATCCCCCCGCGCAGCCCTGCTCGGACGAACCCGGGCGCCGCGACGAGCTGCTGAGGACGCTCGTCCCCGAGAACCCGGCCAAGCCCTACGACGTCCGCGACGTCATCCGGGCCACCGTCGACGACCGACACCTGTTCGAGGTCGCCGAGCAGTTCGCGGCCAACGTCGTCGTGGGCTTCGCGCGCCTGAACGGGACGCCCGTCGGCGTCGTCGCGAACCAGCCGGCGGTGCTCGCCGGCACGCTCGACATCGACGCGTGCGTGAAGGCCGCCCGCTTCGTCCGGTTCTGCGACGCGTTCTCGATCCCGCTCCTCACCCTCGTCGACGTCCCCGGATTCCTGCCGGGGACCGACCAGGAGTGGAACGGGCTCATCGCCGAGGGCGCGAAGCTCCTCTACGCGTACGCGGAGGCGACCGTCCCCAAGGTCACCGTCGTGGTTCGGAAGGCGTACGGCAGCGCGTACGCGGTCATGGCCTCGAAGCACCTCCGCGCCGACGTGAGCCTCGCCTACCCGAGCGCCGAGATCGCGGTCATGGCGCCCGACGGCGCGGTGAACGTCATCTTCCGCAAGGAGCTCGCCGCGGCGAAGGACGCCGTCGCGGAGCGCGCGCGCCTCGTCCAGGAGTACCGCGATCGCTTCGCGAACCCGGTCCCGGCGGCCGAGCTCGGCTACGTCGACGAGGTGATCCGCCCGGAGGACACGCGCCCACGCGTCATCCGCGCGTTCGAGATGCTGCGGACGAAGCGGCAGCAGATCCCGCCGAAGAAGCACGGGAACATGCCGCTGTGAGGCCGCGTACCGGCACCTCCGCCCGCCGGTGCGATAGGATCCCGGCGGAGGCTCGTCCGAGATGACGAAGCGACCCGACCTACCGGACCTCGACGCGACCGGGCGGCGGTACGTCGAGAACACCGGCCGCGCGCGCCTCGCGAGCCCGGGCATCGAGCGGTTCGCGGCCCGGCCTCGCGCGCGCCGCGTCGGCGGGGTGGTCGCGGCGCTCGCCGTGCTCGCGCTCGCCGCCGCGCTCGTCGCGGCGATGCTCGCGCTCCGCTGACCCGCACTCACCAAAAAACGAAAGAGCCCGGTTCCCCGAGGAACCGGGCCCTTCAGTATCCAGCCCGCGAGAGCGTTACGCCTTGCGCACGTTCGCGGCCTGAAGGCCCTTCGGCCCCTTCACCACGTCGAACTCGACCTTCTGTCCCTCGGCGAGGCTCTTGAAGCCGTCACCCTGGATCGCGCTGTAGTGGCAGAAGACGTCCTCGCCACCGTTGTCCTGCGTGATGAAGCCGAAGCCCTTCGCATCGTTGAACCACTTCACGGTTCCAGAGGCCATTCAACATCTCTTTCGCGGATTTCGACGGCCGGCATGACTGTCGATCCACCCAAACCAAGTGGACCCGTCAGTCGTAGCCGAAAAATTCAATCCGGTCGAGCACCGCGCCTGCGCGGATGCGGCCCGCGCGGGGCTATGATTGACGACCGTCAATCAAGGGCTAGGCGGCGACCTCGGCCGCGCTACGGGCGGGGCGCGTCGACGCCGAGTCAAAGGCAGCCAGGCGGCCCTCCAGGTCGGCCATGATCTCCGCCACCGAGGGCAGCGCGTCCGCACTCCGCTCGCCGATCCCGACCAGGCTCTGGCCCGTGTAGAAGAGGCCGTTCTCGGTGTCGCCCTTCACGGCCGCCGCGAGGAGGGCGTCGGTGATGCAGAAGCTCTCCTTGTAGTTCGTCGCGCGACAGACGCAGAGCGACTCGGCGAGGCACTCGATGCACGCCTTCTTCCTCCCGAGGTAGCCGTCCTTGCCGAAGTACCAGGCCTTGCCCTTCGGGGGGACGGCCTCGCCCCGCGCCAGCCTGTCGGTGAAGGCGTTCCGGACGGCGCGGGCCTTCATGCCCTTGACGCAGCTCGTGATGATCGCGACGTCGTCCGCGCCGCGGCGCAGGTGCATGTCCTTGAACGCGGGGTGGACGTCGCCGTCCGAGCAGGCGAGGAAGCGGGTCGCG
>Ga0318492_10000833_pt1 | contig 9780 bp, 8 predicted proteins | sample GRESIP108b1f22_FD_203292 | JGI IMG/M metagenome (GOLD analysis project Ga0318492, IMG submission 203292) | Tropical soil microbial communities from Luquillo Experimental Forest, Puerto Rico - GRE.SIPMG.108b1f22 | ecosystem: Environmental > Terrestrial > Soil > Tropical forest > Bulk soil | place... | reverse complement strand
GAGGCGCGGCGGATGCCTCGCCTGCCACGTCGCGAGCCAGATCGCCAGCTCCTCGAGCCGACCCAAGGAACCGGCCGGCTTTGTCAATTGCGCCTGGCGCGCCGCCGCCGCGGTGCCGGCTTCCAGTTCGGGGCCCGGTAAATGGGCCAACAGCGCGCGCATTTCATCAAGATTTGCTACCGGCTCGGTCATGGCGTGCTTCTCCGCCGACGCGCCCCGCGATGAAACGGAGACAAAACCTCTGTTGCTCCAAAAATATCTTCATTCCGCGACGGCGCACGAGGGCCGGCTGAGAACCTCGCGTGCCGATAACGCCCGACAGCGCCGTAAGAGGGGTTGCGCCGCTTCCTCAGCCCCGACTGTTCGGGTCGCCAATTCCTATAGTGAATGCTGGCCGTATCCGCGGACGTAGTCGGCAACTTGGTTCCTGCGGCGCACACTTAATTTGCCGAGCAGGTTGTGCACGTGCGATTTCGTGGTCGCCAAGCTGATGTTCAGCCGCCGGGCAATTTCCTTGTCGCTGAGCCCGCTCCTGATCAATTCGGCGACCTGCCACTCGCGCTTGGTTAGAGTCGGTGCTAAAAGCGGGATCCTCGGGCTGGTGCCGCGTCTGGCGATGAGACCGACTTGGCGGAGCAAGCCGGCGGCAACCCGGCTGGAGCAATCCTGCTCGCCAGCATGAATGTCCTTGACCAGACGAGTGAAATCGCCGAGCGCGGCGGTTCCGGGGATGTAACCGATTACCCCCGCCTCCGCCCAAGCGAGAATGTCGTCTTCCGTCTCTCTTACTCCGGACGCGACGATCCGCATGCCCGGCGCGATATCGAGCGCTCGCCTGACCGCGACTGCAGCCTCGGGAATTCTCGCATCCAAGAGGATCACATCGGGCTGCATGACAGGGGTCAAGGCGACCGCCTCAGAGAGATCGGTACACAGTCCGACCACCGCCACAAAGGGGTCACGTTCGAGGAGCTCCGCGAGACCCTCTCCTAGGAACCGCACCCCCCACACGACCAGGATCCGCAGGCCCGGGCTGCCGGGGCCCCGCGCGACCGCCTGGTCCAGCGCGACGCCTGCTTCCACCACAATCCCTCCCACCCGCGGAACCCGCGGGAACCCGACGGGCCGAGACCTCGCCGAGCACCATCTGAAACGCCCCCGCCCAGGGATCGGCGGCGCGGGCCGCTCTGATCCCCGCCCTGCCTTTTGATTTATCCTATTAACTTCACCGCGAGTTGTCGAGAAGATATTTGCCTGTTGGGCTTGCGCGCAAGGAGAGGCGGTTCGCGTCGGGAGCCGGGGATTATTACTCGAGCAGTGGCATATCTTACCCGCGAAGTTCCTCATCGGCCCCAACTTGACGGAGGTCAGTTCGTGAGAAGGACATTTCTCGCCGCAGTGCTGGCAGCGACTGGCGGTTCCGATCACCGCCCCGTTTGCCCAAAATACGCCGGGCCAGCAAGCCCAGGCCGCACCACCGGGCGAAGACCACGACGGCCTGCCCCCTTGGATGCGCGGCGAGCGCGGCCGGGGCATGGAGGGCTGGCGGGGCACGATGATGATGCGCCGGGACCCGCAGGAGCGGTGCGAGGACCGTCTGGCGTGGCGGGCGGCGATGCGCGCCTATGTCGGCGCCAAGCTCAACCTGACGCCGGAACAGCAGCCGCTGTGGGACAAGGTGCAGAGCATCGCCCAGACCGAGGAACAGAAGGAGCGCCAGGTCTGCTCGAACCTGCGGCCACGCGAGCAGGAGACAATGCTCGAACGGCTCGATCGCATGCAGGCTTTTCTGTCGACGCGGCTCGAAGCGCTGCAGGCCGCCAAGCCTGCGGTCCAGGCGCTTTATCAGGCTCTGACGCCGGAGCAACGGGCAATCTTCGATCGTCCCTTCCGCCGGTAATGGTCACAGCTGACTATCGAATCGCCTGCGTCGGGGCGCGGCTGGGTTTGACTTCTCATCCTGCCCACTCCGGCTCGCTTTAGTGGAGCGGATTTCTACCTCACCAGCCGGTCCGGTTTTCGCGGGACTGGCTCTCGACCGCAGTTGCGATCACCGGTTGGGCAAATCGAGCGGGTAGATCGGCCGTCTGACTTTTTTAAATTGCAACTGGCCGTAATCCGAGGTGCAGACCCCGACCCCGGCGCAATCGACGACCGCTTTCGCCATTGAGCCGAGCCCGGCGCGCCAATGGATGCGGCTCTTCAGCATTACGTAGCGTTTTTGTGAGGGGTCGATGCCGAGGCTCGAGAGGCAATTAAGGTCGGAGGGCTCGACATGGCGCGAGATCAGCACGATCTCGGCCGGCCCGGTGTCGAGCACCACGGCAGGGCCCATATTCATTTCGACGCCGCGCGCCATTGGGCCGCGGTTTTTGTAATGGCCGTTGGAGATCGTCTTGACCGTGCCGGTGACGGTCAGAGGGGGGCTCTCGGCCGGGATCGCCGGCATCTTCATCTTGCCGCCGATCGACAAGGTGACTTCGGCGCCGATCCCCGCGGTAATCGCCTGCTGCACGGCCTCGGGATCAAAGATTGCAAACGCTGCGACATTCTCGAGCCCTTGCCGCAGGATCTCCGCGAGCACGACGGTCGTGTCCATCGTCCCGCCCGAAGCGCAGTTGTCATAGTGATCGAGCAAAACTACCGGTCCATCGCCCGGCGGCATTGCCTTGGCGCGCACGACTGATTGCGGCAACGGCTCGATCGTGTAGACAAAGGCTTCGCGCTCGACCCAGGCCCGGTCCAAGAGCTCGTCGCGCAGCTCTTCGGCGAGCTTGCGGTCACCGTCGGCGACGACGACCGCGCTCAACCCGGCATTGTCAATGTCGGCATGCGGGAAGCCGGTGAAGAGGCTCGCGGCAAGCGCGCCCTCGGCGGTCATCGCGGCGCAGCGATGCTGCAATTCCTTATTCGGATGGTCATCGGTGCCCTGCCGCATCACATGCGGCAGCATCGGCACATTGCCCCAGGCCATCACCGGTCTCACCTCGCCGCGGATTGTGCGTAGCAGGATCTCGCCGGCGAGTCGGGCAGTCTCGTAGGTATCGATATGCGGGTAGGTGCGATACCCCGTGACGACCGTCGCATTGGCGATGATCTCGTCATAGAGATTGGCATGCATGTCGAGCGACACCGCGATCGGGGTCCGCGCGTCGATCGCGCGCAGCCGTTTCAGAAATTGTCCCTCTCCATCTTCCAGGCTCTCGGTCACCATGGCGCCGTGCAGATCGAGCATGATGCCGTCGAACCCGCCGCGGGCGACCGCCTCCGCGATCGTGTCGGTGATGTGCGCATAGGCGGCATCCTCGACCGGCGCGCTCGGTGACGCGCCGGCGGCGATCGGCAGTACAATTTCCGCCCGCTCACGCTCGGCGAGATCGAGATAAGCGCCGAGCCCGGTGCCGGTGCCGCGATAAGCGCGGATCGCCGCCTCGCCGTAGAGCGGGCCAAACCGCGCGAGCGGCGTCGGCACCGGCGAGAAGGTGTTGGTCTCGTGCTTCATCATCGCGATCAACAAGCGCATGTCGGACCTCCCTGGCCGCGGCGGTTATGCCCCTCCCGGATGCAAGCCGCAAATATCCATATACCTATAGCCATATCCCTGAAGGAACGCGCGGCACGGCAGCCGGCTTGTCCACTACCAAGGCGAGCGGCCCGGTGAGCTGATCCATGTCGACGTCAAGAAGCCCCTGAGGAGGCGGCGCGGTTTTTCAAGATCTTGCCATCGGACGTCGTCACCATAAATGACGAGATCGATTTTTGCGGCCGGGCAAGCTCACGCTGAAGCGCGGCGGCGTGTGGCGCAGCCTTAGACGGATGGCCTGAAGCAACTCATGGGTTTCACTTGCGGGATCGTCGGATTGCCGAATGTCGGCAAATCGACGCTGTTCAACGCGTTAACGGCAACCGCCGCGGCGGATGCGGCAAATTACCCGTTCTGTACGATCGAGCCCAATGTCGGGCGGGTCGCGGTGCCGGACGAACGGCTCGAGATCGCCGCGCGCCTCGCAAAATCGCCAAAGCTCGTCCCGACCCAGCTCGAATTCGTCGATATCGCCGGGCTGGTCCGCGGCGCCTCGCGCGGCGAAGGGCTCGGCAACCAGTTTCTCGGCCACATTCGCGAGGTCGACGCGATCGCGCATGTGCTGCGCTGTTTTCCCGATGGCGGGGTCGTTCATATCGAAGGCTCGGTCGATCCGATCCGCGACGCCGAGACCGTCGAGACCGAGCTGATACTGGCCGATCTCGAAAGCCTCGAGCGGCGCGTGCCGCAGATGGTGAAGCGCGCACGCGGCGGCGACCGCGCGGCCAAAGCGCAGCTCGATGTCGCCGAAACGGTGCTGGCGGCGTTGCGCGACGGCAGCCCAGCGCGTGATATCATGGTAGTGCCAGAGCGAGAAAAGGATCTGAAGGCGCTCCAGCTGCTGAGCGCCAAGCCGGTACTCTATATCGCGAATCTCGACGAAGGCAGCGCCGCATTCGGGAATGCCGAGAGCGCTCGGGTCGTCGAGTATGCCGCCCGGCGCGGCGCCCGCGCGGTCGTCATTGCGGCGGCGATTGAGGCGGAACTGGCGCTGCTGACCGATGCCGGCGAAAAGCGTGAGTTTCTCGCGGCGCTCGGGCTCGATGAGCCGGGTCTCGCCCGCGTCATCCGCGCCGGCTACAGGCTCCTCGACCTCATCACCTTTTTTACGATCGGCCCCAAGGAGGCTCACGCCTGGACCGTCGAGCAGGGAACCAAAGCTCCACAGGCCGCCGGCCGCATCCATACCGATTTCGAGAAAGGCTTCATCCGCGCCGAGACCATCGCGTATGCCGATTTTGTTGCCTGTGTCGGGGAACAAGGCGCCAAAGACGCCGGCCGCATGCGCGTCGAAGGCGCCGATTACGTCGTGCAGGACGGCGACATCATGTACTTCCGCTTCAACCTCTGAGAGTGGTTACGCCTCAGAGAAGGACAGGATTGCGCCGTTGGCCTCGCCTGCCGGCACGACGAGGCTGCCGTCGGGCATCTCGTCCCAGGCGATCTGCCATTGCGTCAGGTAATCCGCCGTCTGCTCGAGGCGCGCGACGCCGAGTTCTGCCGAAATGATCCCGGGCAACGGAAAATCGGGATCCAGACGAAGCGTCGGGTGCATGGTCAGGAAATCGTCAGGCGTGCTGAACAGAATGCGGTGCTGCCCGATTTGCACGCATACGACCGCATCGGTCGTCGTCACCTGCGGTATGCCAAAGAGCCGGTCGTAAGCCTCCAGCAGCATTGCCGTATTTTCGACGAGCACATGAATGCTCTTGAGTCCGACAGCGCCGTTGGGGTGATCGAGCCATTCGGGGCGCCGCATCAGCTCCGGTGTCAGATGCGCGCAGATGAAACTGTCGAGCGCCGGCGTCTCCTCGCTCGGCAGCGAGATCAGGCTGAAACGCGGCACTACGGTGCCTTCCGGCAATTCGAGCTGGCGGCCGAGCGCACGCGGCACGGAGGGATGGAGCTGCCGCCGCGATAACGCCGCGCGCAACTCCTCGGGCGGCAAGTCGGGGGCGAACGCCGCCGCCATCACGCCCTCGCGCCGTGCCAGGAGCGTATCGAGGCGCTGGACGAAATCATTCGGGTCGACAATGCCGAGAAGCTCGACGTAATCGGAGGCAAACATGATGCAATAATTCGCCGTCCCTTGGCCGATGTGGCGCCCCCGCGGCGACAGCGTGAAGCCGAGGCGGGTCCAGGCCATCCGCGCATGCTCGAGATCGCGAACGCCGACTATGATGTGGTCGATACCGGCTATGCCGTCGCCCATGCGGGGGAAGAAGGGAATGGCTGGTGACGACGCTCGGGGAACAGCGCGAGCAGGCCTTCGCGCGAGGCGGGGCAGGTGCCACGCTCGGTGACCAGCGCGGTAACAAGACGGGCCGGGGTCACGTCGAAGGCGTAATTGGCGGCCGGCGAATCCGCGGGGGTGAGGCGGACGGCCACGCGCTCGCCGTCCTCGCTCCAGCCCTCGATATGGGTGACCTCGCGCTCGTCGCGGCGTTCGATCGGGACCTGAGCCCCGCTCTCGATGTCCCAGTCGATGCTCGGCGATGGCAGCGCCACGTAGAACGGGATGCCGTTGTCGTGCGCCGCCAGCGCCTTGAGATATGTCCCGATCTTGTTGGCGACGTCGCCGCCGGCGGTCGTGCGGTCGGTGCCGACAATGCAAAGATCGACAAGGCCCTGACGCATCAGATGCCCGCCGGCATTGTCGACGATGACCGTGTGCGGGACCCCGTGCTGGCCGAGCTCCCAGGCGGTGAGCCCGGCGCCTTGGTTGCGTGGCCGCGTCTCGTCGACCCAGACATGGATCGGAATGCCGTCATTATGCGCGCGATAGACCGGCGCGAGTGCTGTGCCCCAGTCGACGGTCGCGAGCCACCCGGCATTGCAATGCGTCAATATTTCGATGGGCGCGTGCCTGCCCCGCTTTCGCCAGGACTCGGCGATGAGCCCGGCGCCCCGTTCGCCGATCGCGCGGTTGATCGAGACATCGGCATCGGCGATCTCGCCGGCGCGCGCTAGAGCCGCGCCATGCCGCCGCCGCTCCGTCGCCCCACGCAGCGCCTCCCTCATCTCCGCCAGCGCCCAGCGCAGGTTGACCGCGGTCGGACGGGTCGCGGCGAGCTGCGCGATCGCCGCCTCGAGCGCCGCGTCGGAGGGGTCCTCGGCCGCAGCGAGCGCGACGCCGTAAGCCGCAGCGGCGCCGATCAGCGGCGCCCCGCGCACCTGCATCGTGCGGATCGCGCGAGCCGCGTCCTCCACCGTCTCGAGCCCGACAATGACCAGCTCATGCGGCAGCCGCGTCTGATCGATGATCTCGACCGTACGCCCGCCCTCGGCGAGCCAGATCGTCCGCATCGGACGGCCGTTGACGTTCACTCTGCCCCTCCGGACTCGGCGCGCCGTAAGACGCGCCCGGCGACTGCATCGAGACGGGCGACCATCTGCGGATCGCGCCGCTCCGGCGCTGTGATGAGCGCGCCGTCGAGGGCGTGCTGGCAGCCCTGCCGGCACGGCCTGTGATCCGCGGCGAGGAGCGGAACCACACGCTTTACGAGTGCCTTTGCCCTCTCGGCGTTGGCGTGCAGCACCCCGACGATCATCTCGACAGTGACAGCGTCGTGCCCTGGATGCCAGCAATCGTAGTCGGTGACCATTGCCACCGTCGCGTAGCAGATCTCGGCCTCGCGGGCGAGCTTCGCCTCGGGCATGTTCGTCATCCCGATCACGTCGCACTTCCAGGACCGATAGAGCTCGCTTTCGGCGAGGCTCGAAAATTGCGGTCCCTCGATGACGATATAAGTGCCGCCTCGTTTCAACGCCATGCCGGAAGCGGGCGCGGCTGCGATTAGCGAGTCGCAGATGCGGCCGCAGACCGGATGCGCCATCGAGACGTGCGCGACCAAGCCCTTGCCGAAAAAGCTCTTCGCGCGGGCAAAAGTCCGGTCGACGAACTGGTCGACGACGACGAAATCGCCCGGAACGAGGTCCTCACGCAGGCTGCCGACCGCGGACAACGAGACGATGTCGGTCACGCCGCACCGCTTCAGCGCGTCGATATTGGCGCGGAAATTGATGTCCGACGGCGGCAGCACGTGGCCGCGGCCGTGACGCGGAAGGAACACGACCGGTTGACCATCGAGCGTGCCAAAGCAGAATTCGTCCGAGGGCGAACCGAACGGGCTCTCGACTCGCCGCCACTCGACACTGGTGAGCCCGTCGATCTCGTAGAGACCGCTACCCCCGATGATGCCGATGACGCGGCCGGTCATCCGTGCGCTTTAATGTACGGCGGCCCAGATCTTGCGCTTGGCCGCGTAGAATATTCCCACGGTCACGATCAGGAACAGCATCACCTTGAAACCGGTGCGATGCCGCACCTCGAGATTCGGCTCGGCGGCCCAAGTCAGGAACGTCACGACGTCATGCGCCATCTGCGGCACCGTCGCCGGGACGCCGTCGGCGAAGGTCACGGCATTGTCGCTGAGCGGCGGCGGCATTGCGATCTGATGACCCGAGAAATATTCGTTGTATTGCATTCCCGGGAGCAAATTGAACCTGGGCGGGGGTTCCTTGTAGCCGGTGAGGATGCCAAAGACGTAATCGGGGCCGCCGTCACGCGCCTTGACGATCATCGACAGATCCGGCGGCAGCGCGCCGTTGTTCGCCGCCCGCGCCGCCTGATCGTTTGGAAACGGGCCCGGGATCGGGTCGGACGGGCGGCCCGGCCGTTGGAACATCTGCCCCTGATCATTGGGCTGCTCGTTGGTGACCTGGTAGGTCGAGGCGATCGCCTTCACCTCGTCCTCGCTGTACCCGATGTCCGTCAGATCGCGAAAGTAGAGGTGTTTGACCGGGTGGCAGGCGGAGCAGATTTCCTTGTAGACCTGAAAGCCGCGCTGCTGCGCCGCCCGATCATAGGTCCCGAAGATACCGCTGAACGACCATTCCTGGCGCGGCAGCGGCGGGTTCTCCTGGGCGCGGGCGGAGAGCGGCACCTGCGCCAGCGTCGCGAGCGCCACCGCGGCAAAGGCGTGCTTTACCATCTCAAGGTTTCGCCATAGGCGCCCCGGCGCGCCCGAGCCTGACCCCGCCGTCGGTTTGCACTACCGCGGTGCCGATGTTGGCGGGCAGCGGCCGCGGACGCTCGAGCTTGCCGATCAGCGGGAACAGGACCAGCATATGGACGAAGTAATAGAGTGTTGCGATCTGGCCGACCGTGACGACAATCCCTTGAGGCGGATTGGCGCCCACCCAACCGAGCGCGATGACGTCGACCACCAGCAGCCAGAACAACCATTTGTAGATCGGCCGAAATCGCGCACTGCGCACCGGCGAGGTGTCGAGCCACGGCACGAAGAACAAGACCAAAATGGACGAGAACGCCAGGATTACCCCGGCCAGCTTGGCCGAGATAAACAAGATCGGGAAAGTAATCGAGCGCAGAATCGCGTAGTAGGGCAGAAGATACCACTCCGGCACGATATGGTTCGGCGTCTGCATCGGGTTCGCCGGCATGTAATTGTCAGGTTCGCCGAGCGCATTAGGCGCGTAAAAGACGAAGAACGAATAGATCAGAAAAAAGACGGCCAATCCAAACAAATCTTTGATCGTGAAATAGGGGTGGAACGGCAGAGTATCCTGCGGCCCCTTGCTGTCGATCCCCAACGGGTTATTGGAGCCGTGGCGGTGCAGCGCGATCAAATGCAGCAGCACGACCCCGAGAATGACAAAAGGCAGCAGATAATGCAGCGCATAGAAACGGTGCAGGGTAGGGTCGCCGACGGTAAAGCCGCCCCACAGGAATGTGACGATGCCCGGCCCGATCAGCGGAATGGCTGAGAACAAGTTGGTAATGACGGTCGCGGCCCAGTAGCTCATTTGGCCCCAAGGCAGCACATAGCCCATAAACGAGGTCATGATCATCAGGATCAGAACGACGAGACCGAGCATCCACAATAATTCGCGCGGGCGCTTGTACGAGCCATAATAAAGCCCCCGAAATAGATGAATGTAGACGATGGCAAAAAACATCGACGCCCCGTTCATATGGGCGTAGCGCATGAGCCAACCGAAGTTGACGTCGCGCATGATGCGCTCTACCGAATCGAAGGCGAGGTCGGCACTCGGTGTATATTGCATCGCGAGAAACACGCCGGTGACGATCATCACCACCAGCATGATCCCGGCCAGCGAGCCGTAATTCCACCAGTAGCTCAAATTCCGCGGTGTCGGATACTCGTAGTAAT
>Ga0318492_10000831_pt1 | contig 9786 bp, 9 predicted proteins | sample GRESIP108b1f22_FD_203292 | JGI IMG/M metagenome (GOLD analysis project Ga0318492, IMG submission 203292) | Tropical soil microbial communities from Luquillo Experimental Forest, Puerto Rico - GRE.SIPMG.108b1f22 | ecosystem: Environmental > Terrestrial > Soil > Tropical forest > Bulk soil | place... | reverse complement strand
CCTCGGTGCGCGGGAGCAGCATCCGGCTCTTCATGAGCAGGAGCTGCGCCGCCATGTGCAGGAACTCGCCCGCGACGTCGATGTCGAGCTCCCGCATCGCCTCGAGCGTCGCGAGGTAGCTCTCGGTGATCTTCGCGATCGGGATGTCGAACAGGTCGACCTGGTGCTCCTTCACGAGGTGCAGGAGCAGGTCGAGCGGGCCCTCGAACGGCGGCTCCCCGTCGCGCAGCGGCAGCGCGACGCGGAAGGCGTCCGCCACCGCGCGGTCCCCTCCCGGCGCGGCCTCGATCGTCGCGTCGTCCAGCGCCGGCGCGGACTTGGAGCGGGCCTTCGGCATCCGGTGAACCGGAGACTACAGCTTCATCGCAGTCCGGACCTCGTCCATCGTGCGGGCCGCCACCTCGCGGGCCTTCCGCGTGCCGAGCTGGACCAGGTCGTCCACGTCCTTCGGGCGGGCGAGGAGCGCCTCGCGGCGCGCCCGCATCTCCTCCTGCTGCGGCCCGAGCCGCTCGAGGAGCTTCTTCTTGCAGTCCACGCAGCCGATCCCGGCCGAGCGGCAGCCCTCGTACACCCAGGCCATCGTCTCCGGCGTCGAGGTCACCTTGTGGAGGAAGCCCACCGGGCAGACGTCCGGGTCTCCCGGATCGGTCCGGCGCTTGCGGGCCGGATCGGTGGTCATCGGCATCACCTTCTTCGCCGTGGCCTCCGCCGACTCGCCGAGGTCGATCGCGTTCCCGTAGCTCTTCGACATCTTCCGGCCGTCGGTGCCGAGGATCTTCGGCGCCTCGGTGAGCAGCGGGGCCGGCTCCGGGAACACGTTCCCGAAGTGGAAGTTGAACCGGCGGACGATCTCCCGCGACAGCTCGAGGTGCGGCACCTGGTCGACGCCCACCGGCACCTGGGTCGCCTTGTAGAGGATGATGTCCGCGGTCATGAGGACCGGGTAGCCGAGGAAGCCGTAGAGCGCGAGGTCGCGGTCGGTGATGTTCTCGCGCAGCTCCTTGTACGACGGCGTGCGCTCCAGCCAGCCCACCGGCGTGATCATCGAGAGCGCGAGGAACAGCTCGGCGTGCTCCTTCACCTGGCTCTGGATGAAGAGCGTGCACTTCTGCGGATCGAGGCCGGCGGCGACCCAGTCGACGAACATCTCGCGCTCGGCGGGCTTCACGAGCTCGGTGCGGTCGTAGCTCGTGGTGAGCGCGTGCCAGTCGGCGCTGAAGAAGTAGCAGGTCGCCCGGTCCTGGAGCTTGATCCAGTTCGAGAGCGCGCCGTGGAGGTGGCCGAGGTGGAGGCGTCCGGTGGGACGCATCCCGGAGACGACGACCTTCTTCGTGTCGGGCAAGAACGGCTCCTAGACGATGGCGTTCACGAGGCGCTGCAGGAGCGACAGGACCACGCCGGAGGGACCGGCGAGGATCCGGCCCACGAAGCCTCCGGGGAGGAAGACGATCGCGAGCAGGACGAAGGGGGCGATGCGGGCGAACTGCTCCCACCCCGCGCGCAGCCGGACCGGCACGAAGGCGTCGACGATGCGCGAGCCGTCGAGCGGCGGCAGCGGGATGAGGTTGAAGAGCGCGAGCGTGACGTTCAGCTGGATCATGAGGAGCAGCAGCCGGCGGACGCCCTGCCCCGGGAGGATGAGGTCGGGCGAGAACCTCGCGAGGACTCCGAAGATCGCCGCGCAGGCGGTGGCCAGGACCAGGTTCGAGATCGGTCCGGCGGCGGCCGTGAGCGCCATCCCGGTGCCCATCTTCACGCTGCGGCGGAACCGGGTCGGATCGACGGGCACCGGCTTCGCCCATCCGAACGGCACGCCGAGCAGCGGCAGCGCGATGGTGCCGATGAGGTCGATGTGCGCGAGCGGGTTCAGCGTGAGGCGGCCCATCCGCTCCGCCGTGTCGTCGCCCAGCTTGGAGGCGCTCCAGGCGTGGGCCCACTCGTGGAACGAGAGCGAGAGGACCAGCGGGACGAGCAGCATCACGCCGTTGAGGAGATCGAGTTGCAAGGTGAGAAAACCCCGGAAAAGAGAAGGTGTTTAGCAGCCGCGCCCCCAGGGGTCAACGCGCGTGGACGGTCGGCTGTTCCGGCGCGCGGGGCGCTCGACGCGCCACGTCGAGAGGGCCTTGGCGAGCGCCGAGGCGATACCGCCCGATAGGCTCAGGGCGGTCGTGAGGCTCCCGATCAGGCGCGCGGGTGGTGGCGCTCGTGGAGCCGCTTCGCGTGGCTCCGCTCCACGTGCGTGTAGATCTGGGTGGTTCCGATGTCGGCGTGGCCGAGCATCGCCTGCACGGAGCGGAGGTCGGCGCCGCCCTCGAGCAGGTGGGTCGCGAAGGAGTGGCGCAGCTTGTGCGGCGAGATCCGGCGCCGGATCCCGGCTCCCCGCGCGTACCGGTTCAGGAGCTTCCAGAAGCCCTGCCGCGTCATCCGGGCGCCGCGCGGGGTGACGAACAGGTCCTTGGAGGCGCGGCTGCGGAGGAGCAGCGGGCGGGCGGTGGCGAGGTAGGCCTTCACCGCCTCGGCCGCCGGGGTGCCGAGCGGGACGATGCGCTCCTTCGACCCCTTGCCGCGCGCGAGGAGCACCCGGTTCTCGAGCCGCACGTCGTTCACGCCCAGGGAGATGAGCTCCGACACGCGGAGCCCGGTGGCGTAGAGCACCTCGAGCATCGCGCGGTCGCGGCGGCCGGCCGCGGTGCGCGGGTCCGGGGCGGCGAGGAGCGCGTCGACCTCCTCGCGCGAGAGGAGTCGCGGCAGGGCGCGGCCCGACCGCGGCGCGTCCACGTCCTCGGTGGGGTCGACGCGCGAGAGCTTCTCGGTGACGAGGAGCCGGTGGAACGCGCGGATGGCGGACAGGGCGCGCGCCTGTGAGCGGGGCGAGATGCCGCGGCGCGCCAGGCCGGTGAGGTGCGTGAGGAGGTGCTCCCGGCGGACGTCGGCCCAGTCCGCGAGCCCCTGCCCGGCGGCGTCGTCGATCCAGCGCCGAAGGTCGCGCGCGTACGCCTCCACGGAGTTCGCCGCGAGCCCCTTCTCGACCCGGAGGTGCACGAGGAACAGGTCGAGCGCTGGGTCGAGGGGCGAGGCCACGGCCGGACGATATCGCTGGCCCCGGGCACGTCCAGAATCCGGCTCCCTCATCGGCGACACGACCCGGCTGCCAACCCGCGCCGGCAAACCGAGGAAGACGCGTGTGGTCAGCCGACCCGCAGCCCCACGATCACGATGTCTCGCTCGACGCCGTCGAGCACCGTCACGCGCGGCATCACGCCCCAGCGCTCGAAGCCGAAGCGGTCGAGGAGCGCGAGCGAGGGCGTGTTGTGACCGAACACCAGGCCGATGAGGTTCTCGATCCCCAGGCGCGGCGCCGCGGCCACCGCGTGCTCCACGAGCCCCGCCGCCACGCCACGGCGATGCGCCTCCGGCGCGACGTAGATCGAGAGCTCCGCCGAGATGTCGTACGCGCTCCGGTCGCGGAACCTCGACAGGCTCGCCCAGCCCAGGATCACGCCGTCGCGCTCGTCCACCCACAGCGGCCACCGCGGGCCGTGCTCCGCGAACCACGCCTCGCGCGCGCTCACCGGCAGCGGCTCGAGGTCGGCCGTGGCCATGCGGCCCGCGATCGACGCGTTGTAGATGTCGACGACGCGCGGGAGGTCCGCGCGCAGCGCGGGGCGGATCATGCGGTGGCTCGGGTCATCGCGATGCCCAGCGGGACATCCGCCGTCAGACGAAGAGGTCGGAGACGTCGCCCTTGCCCTGCCGGACGACGACCGGCTGCGGATCGATGAGCACCTCGCCCTCCGGCGTCGCCGCCGAGGTGGAGATGAGCGGATGCTCCAGCCGCCGGACGATCTCGAGCACGATCGGCGAGTCGGGGATGCGGACGCCCACCGTCTTCTGCCGGCGCACGAGCAGGTCGGGGACGACGCGGGTCGCCGGGAGGATGAACGTGTACGGGCCCGGCGTCTTCCGGCGGAGCACGCGGTACGCGGCGTTGTCCACCATCGCGTAGCGGGAGACCTCCGCGAGATCGGCGCAGATGAACGACAGCTCGTGGGTGCGCGGGAGCTGCTTGAGCTGGTAGATGCGCTCGATCGCCCTCTTGTCGAAGAGGTCGCAACCGATCCCGTAGTACGTGTCGGTGGGGAAGGCGATGAGCCCTCCGGCCGCGAGCGTGGACACCGCCCGCTCCACGAGCCGGGGCTGCGGATGCTTCGGATCGATGGCGAGGATCGGGGCCGCGGACATGGCTGATCGCGCTTCTAGCATGAAAGACAAGGGCGGGGGACCGGAGTCCCCCGCCCGAAGCCCCGGAGCGTCGAGCGCCCCGGCACGCGCCAGAGCTATCCGCGCTGCTTCCCGCCCTTGCGGCCGATCTCCTCGTAGAAGGCGTGACCCCGCTCGTCCCGAACCGTGATCCCGCCCTTCCTCCCCGCCTCCGACACCGTCATCGCCTTCCGGGCCGGACGCCCGGATTCCTCCGGCTGCCCGACGGCGCCAGGCTTCCCCTCGTAATCCATCGACCCCTCCCCTTGGACTGCGTTCGGCGCCTACTACTCGTGGTGCTGGTCGGCCGGGGCGCCTCCGCCGGCCTCGGGTGCTCCCTGCTTCCCCTTCTCGATGAGCTCGCGGACCTTGTGGCCGCCCTTGCGGCCGATCTCCTCGTAGAAGGGCGTCCCGCGCTCGGCCTTGATCGTCTCGCCGCCCTTCTTCCCGATCTCCTCGTAGAAGCGCGGGCCGCGCTCGGCTTTCACCGTGTCGCCGCCCTTCTTCCCGATCTCCTCGTAGAACTTCCGGCCGCGCTCGGCTTTGACCGTCTCGCCGCCCTTCTTGCCGATCTCTTCGTAGAACTTGCGGCCACGCGTCTCGCGGACGCGGACTCCACCCTTGCGACCGGCCTCCGAGACCGTCATCGCGCCCTTCGAACCGCTCTTCTTCTCGTCAGCCATGTCGTGTCGCCCTCACGTCCTTTGAAACGCTCTTGACCCTCGTCGTCCGCCGCAACGCCCGAGCAAGGACGTGCTCGGCGATCGGCTCGGCCATGTCCTTCCCGGTCACCTCGTGGACGGCGGCCCAGCTCGGGTTTCCGTTCACCTCGATGACCGACGGCCCACCTGGGCCCACCACCACGTCGACTCCAGCCCAGTCGAGGCCCAGCGCCCGCGCGGCCGCGACCGCCAGTGCGGCGAGCCCGGCGTCCACCGCGAGCGGCAAGGCCGTCCCACCGCGCGCGACGTTGGCGATCCACTCTCCTCGGGGTGCCGTGCGTTGGATCGCGCCTTCCACTCTGGCGCCGACGACGAACAGGCGCGCGTCTCGTCCGGGGTTCGGGACGAACGATTGCAGGTACACCGCACCTTCGCGCTCCATCCGCCGGACAACTTCGTTACGCCCCGCGCGGTCGGAGCGGATCCGCTCCACGCCCTCTCCGAGGGATCCGGTGAGCGGCTTCACCACCGCGTCACCGAGCGTGGCGAGCGCGTCGAGGGCCTCGCGCCGGGTCTGCGCCACCGCCGCCTGGGGCGTCGGGATGCCGGCGCGCTGGAGGAGCCACGAGCTCCGCAGCTTGTCCTGCGCCGCGAGCAGCGCGTCGATCCGGTTCGCCACCAGCGTCCCGGACTCCTCCAGCTCGCGGTAGAGCTCGAACTGCACGTCGACGTCGCCGCTGCGGCCGAGGCCGCGCGCGAGGAGCACCACGTTGAGCCGCGTCACGTCGAGGTCGCCGTGGCGCACCACGAGCCCGTCGGAGCCGATGGTCGCGGAGAGCCGCGCCGGGTCGAGCGCGAGCGTGGGCCCGTGGCGAGCGCACGCCTCGACGAGGCGCCGGCTGTGCCAGTCCTCGTCGGGCCACGCGGTCACGACCCCGAATCGGATGTCACCCAAAAGCTGCAAAGGCCTGCTTCCCTCCCCCTCCACCAGCCGCCCGCGCCAAACGCTGGCCACGCCCTGCCAAACGGGCAAGGGGGCGTGGAGTGGGAGGTTTTTTCGCTCTGCGGCTAGCCTCTCGCGAGGGCCTCCTGCAGCGCGGCCGCCACCTGCTCCGCGCGCGGGCCTTCGAGACGGCCTCCCTCCGCCGTCCGGACGTAGAAGGCGTCGGCGGCCCGATGACCTTCGGTGGAGATGCGGGCCAGGTCCACGGTGACCCCGAGCTCGTGCAGCGTGCGCGCGACGTCGTGCAGCAGGCCCACGCGGTCGGCGGTGAACACGTCGACGACGCTGTGATCCACCGCGCTGTCGTTGTCGATCACGACCTTCGTCGCGAGGCGCGGCAGCGGTTTCTTGAGCAGCGCCGAGGAGCGCGTCTTCCGCTCGAGGAGCGCGTCGATCGACTCCTCGCCCGAGAGCACGCGGCGCAGGTCGCTGCGGGCCGCGCGCCAGCGCGCGGCGTCGAGCGCTCCCTCGTCCGGCCCTCGCACCTCGAACACGTCGAGTGCGCGGCCGGCGAGCCAGCCGAAGGCCCGCTCGTCCGGTGGCGTCGAGAACACCTCGGCGTGCTGGATGTCGATCCGGTTCGCCGCGAACACGCCGGCGATGAGGCCGAGCAGGCCCGGCCGGTCGGGCGCGGTGACGGTGAGCTCGGAGTAGCCGAGGGGCACGTGGTGGCGCACCGAGGCGGCGACGGGCAGGTTCCGGCCGAGCGAGAGGAGGCGCAGGTGGCGCGGCGCGAGCTGCGGCTCGGTGGTGATGAAGTAGCGCGCCGGCATCGCTCCCACGAAGCGGTCCACCTGGACCGAGGCCGACGCGCCCGCCCGCTCCGCGAACGCGTCGCGCACGCGCGCGCGCCCCGCGGCCTCTGCGGTGCCGGGCTCGGGCCGTGCGCCCGCGCCCTCCTCGAGCGCGGCGCGCGTCTTCGTGTAGAGCTCGCGGACGAGGCGCGCCTTCCAGTCGGTCCACGTGCGCGGTCCCACCGTCGCGACGTCCGCGTAGGTGAGGAGGTAGAGCTTCTCGAGCCGGTCGATCGATCCGACCTCCTCGGCGAACGCATGGATGAGGTGCGGGTCGGAGAGGTCGCGGCGCGACGCGATCGCGTTCATGCGCAGGTGCTTCGCGACGAGCCACTCCACGTCGGCGGCGTCCGCCGGGTCGAGCCCGAGCCGGACGCAGGCGTTCACCGCGATCTCCGCGCCGCGCGCCGAGTGGTCCTGCCCGGAGCCCTTGCCGATGTCGTGGAAGAGCGTACCGAGGTAGAGCGAGAGCGGCCGCTTCACGCGCTGCATGAGCGGCGAGAGCGTCTCCTCCTGCACGTCGCCGCAGCGGAGCGCGTAGAGGCGGCGCACCGCGAAGAGCGTGTGAACGTCCACCGTGTACACGTGGTACAGGTCGATCTGGCGCCGCGCCGTCACGCGCGCGAACTCGGGCACGAGGCGCGGCAGCGCGCCGAGCTCGTGCATCAGCCACAGGAAGCGCCCGCGCGTGCCCGGCCGCGTGAAGCACGCGAGGAGCTCCTGGTTCATCTCCGGATCGTGCGCCGCCTCCGGCGGCAGCTCCGCCGCCACCGCGCCCGCGAGGTCGCGCGCGTAGGGGTACAGCTCGAGGTTCTCCCGGTCCGCGGTGGCGAAGAGCCGTACGAGGGCGGCGGGCGAGCGCCGCAGCACCGCCGCGTCGGTCACCGTGAGCCGGTTCCGGAAGACCTTCAGCTCGCCGCCCGCGAGTGTCCACTCCTGGCGCGGCGGCCCCTTCCCCTTCTCCGCGCCGGTCATCGCCGCCGGCGGCGGCACCTGGCGCCAGCCGGTGGAGGTCTGCGGCTCGAGCGCGCGGTCCACGATGGCGTCGCAGGCGACGAGCACCGTCTTCGCCGCGAGGTAGTAGTGGCGCATGAACTGCTCCACGGCGGAGCCGTCGTCGCCATCCTGGTAGCCGAGGAACTGCGCCACCTGCGGCTGCACGTCGAAGGTGAGCTGGTCGACCTTGCGGCGCGAGAGGTAGTGCAGCTCGTTCCGGACGCGCCACAGGAAGTCGCGCGCGCGGCGGAGCTCGCGCACCTCGCGCTCGGGGAGGAGCGCGCGCGTGAGCAGCTCGGTGAGGCCGGAGATCTTGAACCGCGCGCGGGCGATCCAGAGCGCGGATTGGAGATCCCGCAGGCCGCCCTCCGACTGCTTCAGGTTCGGCTCGAGCAGGTAGAGCGAGTCCCCGAACTTCTCGCGCCGCTCGCGCATCTCGCGGATCTTCTCGGTGACGAACTCGTCCACGCGCGCCTGCGACAGGCCGTGGAGCTGCTCGCGCTCGAGCTCCTTGTAGAGCGGCCGATCGCCGGCCACGTAGCGGAGCTCCAGGAGCGCCGTGCGCGCGGTGTGGTCCTGCCGCGCGAGCGCTTCGCAGCCCTGGAGGTCGCGCACGCCGTAGCCCACCTCGAGCTTCAGGTCCCACAGCGTGTAGAGGAGCTTCTCGCTCGCCGCCTTCGTGAAGCCGTCGGGCTCCTTGTGCGCGTGGAGCACGACCAGATCGACGTCGCTGTAGGGGGCGAGCTCGCGCCGGCCGTAGCCGCCGAGGGCGACGAGCGCCACCGGCGACTCCGCGTGGTCCATGGCGGCCGTGACGCAGGCCCGCTCCCAGAGGTCTGCGAGGAGGCGGTCCATCGCGGCGGCCTGGAGCCGGACCACGGTGTGCCCCGACGCGCCGGCGCGATGGAGCTCCTCGAGGTAGGCACGCGCGGCGGCGAGGTCGGCCTTCGCGTCGCCCGTGACCGGTGGCAGCTCCGGCAGGCGGGCCTCGTACTCGTAGGGTGCGGGGGCAGGGATGGCGGCGAGCGCAGGATCGGGGATCACGGCACGAGTATAGCGGCGAGCCACGCCACCGCCTCGGCCCCGGCGGCCCGGGAGGCCGCCTCGTTCAGCGCGCGGCCACCCGCGCCTCGTGCTCGGCGAACGCCTTCACCGCGCGGGCCACCCCGCGCGCGACCTCGTCCTGGAAGCGCGGCGAGGCGAGCCGGCGCTCCTCGGCGCGGTTCGAGATGAAGGAGGTCTCCACGAGCACCGCGGGCATGCGCGCGCCGAGGAGCACGTAGAACAGCGCACTCTTCACGCCGAGGTCGCGCACCTCGCCGAAGTGCGCGCGGATCCCGCCCGTGAGCTCGCGCTGCACGCCGGCCGCCAGGCGCCGCGAGGGCTCGGCCGAGGCCTTCGCGTCGAGATCGGCGAGGATCATGCGGACCTCCGGCGCCTCCGATGACGGCTCGCCCTCGTCGGCGAGCGCGCCGTTCTCGCGGGCGGCGAGCCGCTTCGCGTAGCGGTCGTGCGCCACGTCGAGGATGTAGGTCTCCACCCCCGCCTGATCGCGGCGCGGGTGCGCGTTCGCGTGGAGCGAGACGAAGAGGTCGCCGCGCGCGCGGTTCGCGGCCGCGGTGCGCTCGTCGAGCGCGAGGTAGCGGTCGTCGCTGCGGGTGAGCACCACCTCGAAGCCGGTGGCGCGCAGCCGCTCCGAGAGCCGGCGCGCCATCGCCAGGGTCACGTCCTTCTCGCGGACGCCCGAGGGGCCGATGGCGCCGGTGTCGTGACCGCCGTGGCCCGCGTCCACGACCACGCGCCGGATCGGGCCGCGGGCGGCGCCCTCGTCCGCCGGCGGAGGGCGCGAGCGGAGCTGCTCGAGGATCTTCCGCAACGCCGGATCGTCCACCGGAGCCGGCTCGGCGCCGGCGGCATCGGGAGCGGGATCGGCGGAGGAGAGCTGCGCGACGATCCGATCGAGGACGGGATCCGTGGACGGGGGCTCGTCGGGGCGGTCCGGGGATCGCGGCGCCGCGGTCGCAGCGCGCTCCGCTCCCTCTCCTGCGTTCCGCGGGGGAGAGGGTTGGGG
>Ga0318492_10000827_pt1 | contig 9805 bp, 13 predicted proteins | sample GRESIP108b1f22_FD_203292 | JGI IMG/M metagenome (GOLD analysis project Ga0318492, IMG submission 203292) | Tropical soil microbial communities from Luquillo Experimental Forest, Puerto Rico - GRE.SIPMG.108b1f22 | ecosystem: Environmental > Terrestrial > Soil > Tropical forest > Bulk soil... | reverse complement strand
GCGTCTGGGCAGTCCGTTTGGCTCCGCAAGAGGGGAGTTCATGCATGCCTTCGGACGAACCACGGGAACCCATTATCGAGACCCCGACGCACGAACCCGGCCGAGAAGAGCCTGGCAATCGCGCGCTGCGTTTGCGCGTTCGTCAGCAAGAGATTCTTGCGGAACTTGGTGTCACGGCCTTGAAGGGAACTCCGTTCGATGACCTTTTGAAGGAAGCGGTGGTCCTCTCCGCTCAGGGGCTGGAAGCTGAATTCTGCAAGGTGTTGGAGTACATACCCGCGCAAAACCGGCTCCTGATGCGTGCGGGAGTGGGTTGGGATGAGGGCTTGGTCGGAACGGCCAGCGTTGGAGCCGACCTCGCCTCGCCGTCAGGCTATGCATTGCGCACAGGCAAGCCGGTGATTTCGAACCATCTGGAAAACGAGGAGCGGTTTAGAACGCCGGAACTACTTGCAGCGCATGGTGTCCGGCGAGCCATAAACGTTATCCTGCAGGGCGATGGTGCGCCCTACGGTGTGCTCGAAGTGGACAGCCGATCGGCAGGCGAGTTCAGCGAACGAGACATCGCTTTCCTCCAAGGCGCGGCAAATATCCTAGGGATGGCGATCGAACGGCAGCGCCAAGAGGAGGCTCTCAAAGTGGCGCTCGAGCACCAGCAAGTGCTTCTGCAGGAGATCAACCATCGGGTGAAGAACAGCTTGCAGCTGGTCGCGGGGATGCTCCGGCTGCAGGCGGGAGATGACCCTCACCTCGGCCAGCGGCTGCAGGAGGCGTCAAGCAGGATCATGGCGATCGGGCGCGCTCATGACCGGCTCTACCGTAGTCCGCAGGTCGCAAAAATTGAAATGTCCGACTACTTGTCGGACATTTGCGAAGATCTAAAGCAGGTCACGCCAAACTGTGACGTCCTATTCGATGCATCGGCCCAAGTCTTCGTCAACACCGACCGAGCCATCAATCTGGCGCTTGTTGTGACCGAATTGGTCACGAATGCCGCCAGGCACGCCTATCCCAATGGTACGCGCGGGCCGATTCGGGTCCGCCTCGGACGCGTCGACGGCAACGTCGCTCGCATCTCGGTCCGCGATGAGGGATTGGGGGTGGCCCCCGACTTTGAGGTTACCAAGGGACATGGTTTCGGGATGCGCCTCGTAAAGGCTCTAGCTCAACAGACGCATGGGCAGTTTCGTATTGAGCGACATGCGCGCGGGACAGAATTCATCTTGGATATTCCCATAAATGCATAGATGTGGCCGCGCCGCTAACGTCGCCGTGATGCAAACCGACCCTCGTGTCAGGTTTGGGCCGCAAAGGATAGTTCCGGCGCTGGCAAACCTAGCGCGAACCAATTGAACGGACGCGGGGGACCCAAAAAAGAGGCCCGCAGGTGCGAGGCACTGACTCCCGTTCCGCCTTTGTGGCGATTATCTTGGGGCGTGTCCCCGGCGAAGAATGCGAGAAAGAAACGCCAAACTGCTGCGCCGCAGATGGGTGGGGCCGCGCCCATACCGGCGCGGCCCCGATATCCACATCGCTAGGCTGCTCAGCTGCTATTAGTCGCAGCGTCGGATTCTGCGGACACTCCCATCATCCCGCTCGATGGTCACAGTCCGGCAGTGGCCGCGACCCCGATCCCAAGCGTAGTCGTCGCGGTAGCCTCGATGATATCGGTGGTAGGGCCGACCGACATCAACTCCGAAGCCACGGCCTTCAAAGTGCACACCTTGAGCCTGAGTGGGCATCGGTGTCGCAGCCATTGCGCCGAACAATCCGAACGCGACCAGTGATCTCGTAATCCATACCATGGCTCTTTCCTTCCCTGTTCTGCCCTCTTGGGTCTCGTGTAGAGTTAAAACGCTGAGGATCAGTGGCTCGTTCCGATGGAACTTCCGGCCGCTCAGCGCCTGGCGTCACAATGCCCCCGCCATTGCTAGGCCGCGCCGACGAGGTGATCGAGTAGGAATGCCTTTCGCTGCGGCGCATTCGGACCCATTGGCCCATCGCGTCATTTCACTGCGCTGCAGCGACTAGCAACCGTAGCCGGATGAGCGACGCGATATCCGGGGTCCCTTCGAGGCTAGCTACGTCGGGCGAAGCGGCGGCGGCGTAAGTGCGCCTAGGCCGCCTCCTCAGGATGAGGCGGCTCCCACCCCGCAGGAGCTGTGTCATGTCGAATCTCGTTCACAATGAGCAGGTGAGGTTGGCCGCGACGTTCTGGAACAACCTGGGCATCGCGGCGCTCCTCAGTGTGTTCCTCGTGCCGGCGTTTTACACGCGGCATACGGTGTTCCAGCAGGCGCTCTCCATCGGCGTCGGGATTGCGGCGGCGATCGGCCTGCGGATGATCTCCATTGGTGGTTACGGCGGCTGCGCGAGTGAAACGGTCGCAAGACCGGCGTCGGCCGCGTCTCGGTCGCTCTCATTCTGCGATTGACCCAGAGAGCGTCGAGACAAAAGGGGCAACGAGGCCTAAGGGATGTTTGCCGGAGGGATGATTCACGCCATCGCGGGCGATGGAAACCGAAGGCGGCATTTGAGGCCAGGCCTGTTGTCCACCATCTCGATGCGAGCCCCGTGGAGACGGGCAACGGCAGCCACAAGGCTCAGCCCGAGCCCGTTGCCCGGCGTGTGGCGGCTGCGTTGCAGCCGGTAAAACCGCTTGAACACGTGGTGGCATTCGTCGTCGGGAATTCCGGGCCCATCATCGACGACCGCGATCACGGCACTGTCGTCATGGCGAGCAACCTCCACGGTCACGCGCCCGGCTTCGCCGCCATATTTGATGGCGTTGTCCACGAGATTGGCCACGGCGTCGAACAGGAGGTCCCGATCTCCGGTGACGAGGACGTGTCGATCCACGACCGCGTCGAGATGGACACGCTTGTCTTCGGCGGCTGCGTCGAAAAGCTCCACCACCTCGCTCGCGATCTCCGCCAGGTTCACGGTGCCGAACGCAGAGGTTCGATCGCCCGTCTCGATTTGAGATATTCGCGTCAGCGAGTAGAACATGCGCAGGACGGCATCGAGGTCCGCCATCGTGTCGCCGATCAGCGCGTGGTCATAGTCGCTGTTATGCGGGCGGTTGTAGGCCTTCTCCAGCCGGCCGCGCATGCGGGTCAGAGGCGTGCGCAAATCGTGCGCGACGTTGTCGGAAACCTGCTTGACCTCCGCCATCAACGCTTCAACCCGGTCGAGCATCGAATTGAGGTTCTCGGCGAGTTGATCCCATTCGTCCCGTGTCCCGCGCAGAGGTATGCGCTTGCCAAGCCCGCTTTGCATGATGGATCGGCTGGTCGCGTTGATGGCTTCGATCCGCCCGACCGTGCGCCGCGTGACGGAAACGCTGGCCACTCCCGCAAGGACGAATATCAAAGTGACGCCCAAAAGCAGGGCCACCTCGATCTTGCGCGTAAACGCATCGAGATCGTCCGCGTTTCGTCCGACCAGTAAATGATAGCCATCGGGAAGCGTGTCGAAGGTCGCGCGCAGCACCGAATGGTCGGCCGCATCGGGTTTCCATTCGCGCGTATCGACGTCGTACCACCCTTTGGACTCTTTCAAAGCCGCCGGCCACGCCTTGAGATTACCCGCCACCGGAACGAAGGAAGGATCGGCGAGCAGGTAGACGCCGCGTTCGAAACGTCCGCCGGGCGACGCGATCCTTGATCGCGGCAATCAGACCATCACGTCCCGCGCTGTCGTAGACGTTTCGCAAGATCGTCTCTTCCGCCGCGATGGCGCGATCTGCCTTCTCGCGTACGTAAGCCGCCGTCGACAAATAGACGTAGCTCAACAGCGCAAGCACCAGGGCGCCGAAGATTCCTATCCAGATCAGCGCCAACTTGAACGTCGACGACCGTAGGGTCTTAGCTAGGAGCACGGACACAAAACCCGACGCCGCGGATGGTATGAATGAGCGGGTAGGCCTGCTGACTGTCGACCTTTCGGCGGACGCGCCCGACGTACACGTCGATGATGTTGGTCGTGGGGTCGAAGTGCAGATCCCATACATGTTGCAGCAGCATCGCTCGCGGAACGACCCGGCCGTCATTGCGAACGAGGTACTCGAGAACTTGAAATTCGCGCGGCAGCAGCTCGATTTTCCTGCCGCCGCGGGTCGCCGTTCGCGCTACGAGGTCGAGCTCGAGGTCCCCGACGCGGAGCACCGTTTCCTTGACGACGGTCGCACTGCGCCGGGCGAGCGCCTCGACCCGCGCCAGTAGCTCCGCGAAGGCAAACGGCTTGACGAGGTAATCGTCGCCGCCGGCACGTAGGCCACGCACCCGGTCGTCGATCTCGCCGAGAGCACTGATGATCAAGGCAGGCGTGACGATCCCATCTTCCCTGAAGCGCCGGATGACGGCGAGACCGTCGATGTCCGGAAGCATGCGATCGATCGTCATCACGGCGTAGTCGGCGGAACGTCCGCGGCTCAATCCTTCGTTGCCGTCGGCCGCCAAATCGACCTGGTAGCCGCTCGTCGAGAGGAAATCCACAAGCTGCTCGGCCGTTTCCGGGTCGTCTTCAATGACGAGAAGGCGCCGTCGCCCTTCTCCCATGATCTCACATCTCTCCAATCGATGTGCAAAGCGCATTCGAGCGTGCGATCTTATCATACCGGAACCTGCAAACTACTAACTTACAAGTCAGAAACTGTCGCATTCGTCATTTGAATAGTCCGGCTTGATTGTTTATGGCGGATCCGCCGGTGTTACTCGTTATTCGATTTTGTTGCTGGCGGCAGCGCCCGGCAGCGAACATGAGTTTCACCAGCAGAGATCCGACCCAGAGAGTCGATGCAAAACGGCTCATAGAGTCGTCCCGCGCTCAGCACCGTCGCGGCCAAGCCGCGGCGCGGACGCCGCGACGATCCCGGCGGGCGATATGCATCGACGACGAGGATACGCGGATCGAGTCGGTGCTTGCGGCAAATGGAGGAAACACCATGGTGCGTAAGGTCATAATCGCGTTGGCCGCCGTCGCTTTCGTCGGCGCGGTGGCGGCATCAACGACGGCAGATGCCCGCATGGGCGGCGGCGGAGGCTTCCACGGCGGCGGCTTCCACGGCGGCGGCTTTCACGCTGCGGGGATAGGCGGCGGTTTTCGCGGCGGAATGGTGGGCGGTGGCTTCCGCGGCGCCGCTTTCCGCGGTGGAGTGGTGGGTGGAGGTTTCCGCAGCGCCGCTTTCCGCCCCGCAGTGGTGGGTGGAGGCTTCCGCAGCGCCGCTTTCCGCCACGGGTTCGTCGGGTCACGCAGCTTCGCGTTCCGGCCAGGATTTGCACCGCGCGCCCATCGGTTTGCGTTCGCCCGGTTCAATCGGTTCCACCATCGCCGCTTCTTCGCCTTTGCCGCGGCGCCGTTCGTCGCCGGCGTTGGCCTCTATGGCGCCTCGTGCTGGAGCTGGCAGCCGACACCGTGGGGATGGCAGCGCGTTTGGGCCTGTGGTGACTACGATTACGGCTACTACTGAGGTGTCGTGAAACGCCTGGCCGAGCAAAGGCCGCTCGAGGCGCGGCCCTTGCACCGCCGGGTTATGGGAAGACCGACGGATGATTCGCGGCCGCCGGTCAGGCGCTGAGGCGCGCGGCAAGAGCAAGCCAAGGAACCGGCGACATGAACGAACACGGGCTGCTCCGAGACATCATTCGCGAATGGACGGCTCCTGCGGAGGATAAGCGGCAGGGCGAAGACCACGTGCAGAGGATCGCCAATGCGTTCTTCTTCAGCGTGACGATATTCGCCCTCGCGTTCGCGTACTTCGTCCTCGCCGCGAGGGCATAGGATCACCACCATCCCGCCATCCGCAACTCCATGAGCTTTTCTACAGCTGTCCTTTCCGAAAATTTCATCCGGCCTCAATTCGCGCTGTAAGGTCCAATCATCGCTGTCTCCCTTAGCAAGGGAGTGAGGGTGGTTCGCGTGCGACGCGCGCGCGCAGGGCGCGCGCCGCCGGTTGCGTGCGCGCCTCGATCGGGGGCATCATGCGCCCGTCAAGGCGCACGGCCGGCCGGCATCGGGGGCGCCGCCCGCCGCGCAAGCCGACGCGATCAACGAAGTCGATCAGAACTTCGGCCGCATTCCAGGGAGGTGTCGATGTCATTCCGCACATGGTGCGGCGCCACGGCGTGCGCATGCTCGCCCACTCGCGGCTGCGGCGGCTGCGGGAATGAACCGGTCCTCGAGACCCATCCCCGCCGCAATCGCCATTCGAAATATGCGGACGGAATCGCCCCGATCACTCCGGCTGCGCCGCGGCGGTCTTCACCACCTTGGCCCGCGTGTCGCGCAAGCGGAGCGTGCCGATTTCATTGATTTGCCTTCGGGCGATTGCGGCGAAGATCCTGGAACTCTTTCGGTCCCTTGATCAGCCGCCGCTTGCGCAGTTGCCGTTCTTCGTCGGTTGCCGACGGGTCACCCAAGCGGTCGATTTCGTGACTTGCCATTTCTGCCGCTTGCGCGGCTTTCTTCGTACGCATTCTTGCCGGCTGGGCGATCGCAAGCCCCAGCTCGACCAGCCGGCGCACGGCTTCGGGGCGCGAGGGATCGTCCTTCTGTGACGCCGCCCATCGATCGACGCGCGCAAGCGCTCCAGGCTCAAGACGCAGGCCGATCAGCGTGCCCTCGCCCGCAGCAGGCGCCCCCCTCCTCTTTTGCCGTTTTGTCACAGATCGACGTGCCATAGGAGACCACGATATCGTGCTGAAGTCGCGAGAGGACGCAAGCGCGCGATGTCCGGCGTTCGGGTTCGATGGTCATATTATCACCATTAGCGCTGGCTTGCCGACTTTAACGTGCCAGGCTCGAGCGGCCGAGACTTCTGCCGGGCCGCGTCCATAACCTGAATATTGAAATGTCGGCCGATCGGCACAAATCGGTACGGCAATCACTAATCTCGATCCTTCTCGACGGAAATACGGAAGCCGCGTTCAGTGCCGAGTTGGTGACCGCAGTCAGCACAGAAATAGGGATGGGCTTCGTCCCAATCTCCATCCGTCGGCAAGCGATGAACCGTAACCTGATTCCAGCTGTCGCACTTCGTGCAGTGCTTCTTAAAGGCGCGGGAAATCTCGTCTGGATCGTGGCTCACCGCTGCTCTCCATCATTCTAGGCAGTGAATTAAATCGCCAAGCTCCACGCGCTCCGCGAGTCTTGCGAGCAGGACACACGATTCCTCCCGGTGGATGAGGTTTTGAGAAGGCACAGGCGCACGCTTACAGCATATCCCGAACACAAGCTAAATCGGGGCCCGGCGGCGCGCCGCCATCGAGCGGTGAGCCTCTCCGCCAGATCGATCGCCGTTTCGTCGGTCGGTGAGTGCAACGAGAAAAGCGATCCATCGGATATCGTTCTCCTCGATATTGCCCTGGCGGATCGCTTTGGCGCGTGATGCCCGCCATTTTGCCTCCTCGTCGGGGCGCGCTAGGCGGACCTTGATGTCGGTTACGCCATCCCACAGCGGCAGGCCACGGGTCGCCAAGACCATGAGATCGTCACGAAAGACGCGGTCGCGCACGACGCGTTCGGCGTCCGAGCCGGTGTTGGCATGGAAGGCGGCGATGCTCCTGCCTTTGATCTCGGCAACGTAAACCGTCATGGATTGGACCCTACCAGATCGAAGGGGCATCACTCGCAGACCAAGCGACGGATGGCGATCCCCGCCGTGACTCGAACTCGTCGACCGTCTTCATCAGTCCGACACTGGATCAGGTCGAGGAATTGCAGGCCGCGGTTGCTATATTTCTTAGCGATCGAGATCACAAGGCGCAGGTTCCCCTCCACCGTCCGAGACGGCGATGCCTCCAGCCTAACCAATCGCAAAAGCCGAGCGCCTTGAAACGAACACATCCATGCCCCATATGATGGGCGCGACCTCATCTGGTCCTGGCGAGCCGCGTGCACGGATCCCCGTCAAACGGTTTCTGGCTTGCCCCTTTACTTTCACCGACAGCCCAGATCACGCGGGGGTGTCTTGCACCATCCGCGATATCGCGTGCGGGCGCACCTCGTGCGGCCGCGCCGTCTCGCACAATAGAAAGCTTTGTTCATTGACCTCTTTTCATGATTTCGGCCTCGCCGAACCGATCACGCGCGCGCTCGCCGAAGAGAAATACGCCACGCCCACGCCGATTCAAGCGCAGACCATTCCCGTCGTTCTGTCGCGCCGCGACGTGATCGGGATTGCGCAAACCGGCACCGGCAAGACCGCGGCGTTCGCGGTGCCGATCTTGCATCATCTCTTCACAAATAGACGGCGCCCGGAGCGCAAGACCTGCCGTGTGCTGGTGCTGGGCCCGACCCGCGAGCTGTCCGGCCAAATACTCGATAGCTTCCGCGCTTACGGCCGCCATGTCGGCACCCGTGCCGCGCTGGTGATCGGCGGTGTGTCGATGGGCGCGCAGGTACGCGCGGTGCAAAACGGCGTCGACGTGCTCGTCGCCACGCCCGGACGCCTGCTCGATCTCGTGACGAGCAACGCGCTGCGTCTCGGCGAGGTGGAATTTCTCGTGCTCGATGAAGCCGATCGGATGCTCGATATGGGCTTTATCCACGACATCCGCAAAATCGTCGCGAAGCTTCCTGCGCAACGGCAAACGCTGCTGTTCTCCGCAACGATGCCGCGCGCCATCGCCGAGCTCGCGGCTCAGATGTTGCGCAATCCGGCCAAGATTGCCGTGACGCCGGTCGCCTCGACGGTCGACCGCGTCGAGCAGCGTATCCTCCATGTCGATCGCGCTGCGAAGCCAGCGGTCCTCGCTGAGATTTTGCAGCGCGAATCGATTGGCCGCGCTCTGGTATTCACCCGCACCAAACACGGCGCGGACAAGGTGGTGCGCGGCCTCGCCAAGGCCGGCATCTCAGCCCACGCGATCCACGGCAACAAATCGCAGAACCAGCGCGAACGGGTGCTTGCCGCATTTCGCAAGGGCGAGGTGCTCACGCTGGTCGCGACCGACATTGCCGCGCGCGGCATCGATGTCGACGGCATCAGCCACGTCGTGAATTTCGATCTGCCGAACGTGCCGGAAACCTATGTGCACCGCATCGGCCGCACCGCGCGGGCCGGGGCAGCAGGTGTCGCGATCTCGCTCTGCGACTGCGAAGAGGCGGCATATCTCCGCGACATCGAGAAGCTGATCCGCATGTCCATTCCGGCGACGCACCACCGGACGTTTCCGCGACAGGCTCCGCCATCGATGATCCGGAGCCGCAGCGCGCGGCCGTCCGCACATGCACCCGGTAGACGGCGGCAGCGCGGCCGCGGCAACGCGCCGCGCAAGCAAGATCGAGACGGGCAGCTGCGCAAGGCTGCAAGCGGGATTGCCGCCGTCGCGTTCCTCAGCCGTCACACCCGGTCAGGCCACGACAGCGACTCTCGCCGCAGTGAAGACGGCAGTCCGAAGGGATAAAAAAATGTTGAGTCGGGCGAACGCGCGCGCAAGGGCGGGGCTTCTCAACCCTTCCCGGCGGAGCTTAGTGATTTCCGGCGCGTTTGCGTCGAAAACCGAAAGATTCGTCTACGGATGAAGTTTTAAGTAGGCGCAGCCGCCCCTTTAGGCTATCGGCTACGCGGCAAGACCGCGATCCGGCGCGGGCTGAGCGCCGGCTGGAGGCTCATGGCAAGCAATATCAAGGCGAGTCCGCAGGAAGAGGTGCCGGAGAAGCAGGCACCCGAGACCGCGCCGGACAGGCCGCTGCTCGACCTCTCCGACGCGGCGGTCAAGAAGCTCATCCGCTCCGCCAAGAAGCGCGGCTACGTCACCCATGACCAGATCAACTCGGTGTTGCCCTCGGAAGAGGTCAATTC
>Ga0318492_10000824_pt1 | contig 9821 bp, 9 predicted proteins | sample GRESIP108b1f22_FD_203292 | JGI IMG/M metagenome (GOLD analysis project Ga0318492, IMG submission 203292) | Tropical soil microbial communities from Luquillo Experimental Forest, Puerto Rico - GRE.SIPMG.108b1f22 | ecosystem: Environmental > Terrestrial > Soil > Tropical forest > Bulk soil | place... | reverse complement strand
AAGTACGTCACGACCAACCTGTACGTCGGGTACGTCTACCGCTTCGACGCCCGCCCGGAGCGCGGCGAGAACGAGAACGAGGTCCGCGTCGAGTACCAGATCACGCCGCGCTGGACCTTCGAGTCGAGCTACGGGAACGCCGCCACCGGCGGCGCCAGCGTGATCTGGTCGCGCGACTACTGAGGCTCCGACCAGAGGGCGGTGGGCGTCGCTTCGCGCGCCGGCGCGGTGCGCGCCTCGCGCCAGAGCGTGCGCGCGATCCAGGCCGCGAGCGCGAGCCAGAGGATCGTGCGCACGACCGCGTCCGGGTGGAACACGTGATCCGTGAACCAGGGAGCCCAGCGGCGCGCGCGGACCTCGAAGGCGACATGGAAGTCCGCGACGGACGCGGCGGAGAGGACGAGGAAGAGGGGGAGCGGCGCGCCCGCGAGCGCGCCGGCGAGGAAGCCCCAGAGCGCGTACTGCGGGCTCCAGATCTTGTTGGTGGCGATCCAGGCCACGAGCGCGAGCGCGGTCCCGAGCCGGGCGGCGCGCGCGCCGTCGCCCCCCGCGCGCGCCACCCGCGACGCGGCGAGGACGGAGGCGAGCGTGGCGGCGAGGAGCGGCCCCGCCGAGAGCGCCTCGAGGAGCGGCCCGCGCTCGACGCCGAGCGCGTGCCAGATCGAGTTCTCCGCGCCGCGCTCCGCGTTGAAGCGAAAGAACCAGGCCCAGTTCTCGGGGGCGGCGAGCGCCACCGGCCCGTTGACCGCGGCGAGCGTCAGCCCGAGCGCGGCGGCGAAGGCGAGCGCGCCGCGGGCGCCCGGCGCGTCGGCACGCGCCGCGAGCGCCGGCGGGGCGAACGCGCCGGGGAACAGCTTCGCCGAGATCCCGAGCGCGGTCAGCGCGCCCGCCCCCGCCGCCCGGCCGCGCGCGTCCGCCCAGGCGGCCCCGGCGAGGAGCGCGATGGGCAGGAGATCCCAGTTCAGCCCGGCGTAGTAGACGAGCGCGGGCGTCGCCCCGAGCCACCAGGGGCGTGCGCCCGGCGTCCCGGCGAGCGCGGCGATGGCGAGCGCGAGCGAGAGCGCGAGCGCCGCGTAGGTGACCGTGAAGTGCACGAGCGGGCCGCCCGGCACGAAGGACGGCAGCCAGAGCGCCACGCCGAGGAGCACCGGGTACTCGATGCGGTCCTCGAGGTAGGGCAGCGGCCGGCCGCCGCCGAGGTAACGGTCGCCGTGCAGCGCGATGACGTCCGAGTAGCAGTGGTGCTGGAAGGCCCAGAACCGGTACCCCGGCCCGGCGTGGCTCGCCCCTCGGGCGACGTTCGCGTAGCCCGCCGCGAGCCAGAGGGCGGCGAGGGCGGCGGTGACGAAGAGGGCGCGGCGGCGATCCACGGGCGCCGGACGTTAGCACGCCCTCGCCGGGCCGGCGCGCCGGGCGCCGCCCGCGCGGGCGGGGACGTTCGCTCGAGGGCAGGCGGCGCGAGGGTGCGCTAGTATCGTCCGCGCGTGCCGTCCGTGGAGCGCCTCGCCGACGCGCTGACCGCAGCGCTCACCCGCACGGGACCGTGGGCGCCCGCGATCCTCTTCTTCGCCTCGTTCATCGAGTACGTCTTCCCGCCGTTCCCGGGCGACATGCTCGTCGTCCTCGGCGCGTGGTACGCGCACGCCGGGGTGCTGTCGTGGACGGCGACCTTCGCTGCGGTGACCGCGGGCGCGATCGCCGGCGCATGGGTCGACTACCGGGTGGGCGTCGCGCTGGGACGTCGCATCGACCGGCGCGCGGCGCGGACGGGATCGCTCTCCGAGGAGCGGCTCCTGCGGTTCGAGGCGAGCTACCGGCGCTGGGGCGGCTGGCTGCTCGTCGCGAACCGCTTCTTCCCGGGTATCCGCGCCTTCTTCTTCGTCGCCGCCGGCGCCTCGGGGATCCCGCTCCCCCGCGTGCTCCTCCTCGGCGGCATCTCGGCGGCGCTCTGGAACGCGCTCCTCCTCGCCGTCGGCGCGCTCGTCGCCCGGAACGTGGGCGACCTCGTCGCGATCTTCGAGCGGTACACGACGGCGGCGTGGATCGCGGTGGTCGCGCTGGGGATCGCGCTCCCCGTGGCCTGGCTCTGGCGCCGCCGCTCCCAGCGCGCGGCGCCGGAGGGGCGGTGATCGCCGCCGCGGCGGCGCTTCTGCTCGCAGCGCTCCCGGACGGCGCCGCCCGCTACCGCGTCGAGCTCGCGGGCGAGCATGTGGGCGCGGCGGAGCTCTCGATCCGCTGCGCGGGCGAGGCGTGCCGCGCGCGCTGGGAGACGCGGCTCCGGCTCCCGGCCGACGCGGGCGGCGAGGTGCTGGAGAGCGCGACCGAGGTCCTCGTGGCGAGGGACGGCCGGGCGCTCCGCGGGGACGTGCGCGGCGCGCGCGGAGATCTTCGCTGGTCGTACCGCGCGCCCGAGGGCGCCGTGCCCGTCTCGATCGCCGAGGTGGCGCTCCGCGCGGCGCGCGCCGGCGAGTGCGTCGACGTGTTCGAGGAGGAAACCCTCGCCCGCGGCCGGGCCTGCGTCCGCGCGGCAGGCGCGCGCCTCGAGCTCGACCTGCTCGGCATCGCCGAGCGCGTCGAGCCCGGGAAGGACGGGTTCCCGGCCGAGGTCACCATCGCCGCGCAAGCGACGCGCTACGTCCGCGACCCCGCCGCCCGGACCCCATCCACCGCGCCGGCGCTCTACGGGACCGCGGTCCCCGGGCCGTCCGATCCCGCGCGCGCGGGTTCCTTCTGCGATCTACCGCCCGACGGCCCGCCGACCGCCGCCGCGCGTGCCGCGCCGCCGCCCCGCGCCGTCGGGGCGAGCTGCCGCGAGAAGACGGCCGCCTACCTGGCCGCGGCGCGCCGCGCCGGGATCGAGGGCCGGACGGCCGTCGGCGTCGCGTGGGACGGCGCGCGCTTCGTCTGGCACGCATGGGCGGAGGTGCGCGCGGACGGCGCGTGGGTGCCGATCGATCCCTCGTTCGAGCAGGCGCCCGCGGCGGGGCCGCGCTTCACCGTCGCGCGCTACGCGGACGGCGACCGCGCCGCCTGGCTCGCCGCCGGCCGGAGCATCCTCGCCTGCTGGGGGCGTGCGGGCGTCCTCGCGCGGTGACGCGAAGACGCCTAGCCGCGCTCGGCCCGCCCCGCGAGGAAGCGCAGGAACGCCGACGCCTTCGGGACGAGCGTCGAGAGGTCGACCTCCTCGTCCGCGGTGTGGAAGCCCTTGCCGCGCGGGCCGAGGCCGTCGATCGACGGGATCCCGGCGGCGCCGGTCGTGCACGCGTCCGAGCCGCCGCCGGCGAGCGGCGCCTCGCCCTGGCCGAGCCCGCTCGCCCGCGCGCAGTCGCCGTACTCCTTCGCGAGCGCGGACGACGCGGTCGTGCGCTCGAGCGGGTCGCGCCACGCGGTCGGCTGGATCTCGAGCGTCGTCCCGGGGACCGCCGCCTCCCCCGCGATCGCGCGGATCGCGTCCTCCAGCGCCCGTCCGTCGGCCACCGTCTCGAAGCGGAGGTCCACCTCGCACGCCGCGCTCGCGGGCACGGTGTTCTTCGTGGTGCCGCCGGAGACGAGGCCGACGTTGACGGTGAGCCCCCTCGCGTAGTCGGTGAGCGCCTGGACGCGATCGATGAAGCGCGCGATCGACCAGATGGCGTTCCGCCCCTTGTCGTGCTCGTTCCCGGCGTGGGCGGGGACGCCCCTCGCCTCGGCGCGCACGGAGGCCACGCCCTTCCTGCGGGTCACGACGAGATCGGCAGGGCGGCCCGACTCGAAGCCGAGCGCGCAGCACGCGCCGGCGGCGTGCGCGCGGGTGATCGGCTGCGACTCCGGCGAGCCCATCTCCTCGTCCGCGGCCAGGATCCCCTTCACCGGCACGCGCTCGAGGATCCCCGCGCGCCGCGCGGCGTGCAGGCCGAAGAGCATCACCACGACGCCGCCCTTCATGTCGAACGCGCCCGGACCGAAGCCCCGGTCGCCCTCCCTGCGGAAGCCCTCGAACACGCCGGGCGGGAACACCGTGTCGGTGTGGCCGACGAGGAAGATCGGGTCGCCGGCTGGACGACCCGTGAAGAGCACGTGCGGGCCGAAGCGATGCGAGGGCCGGACCTCGACGGCGAACCCGAGCGACCGGAGCTGGCCCGCCGCGAGGTTCGCGACCGCCTGCACGCCGGCCTTGTTCTGCGTGAACGAGTTCACGGCGACGAGCCGCTCGAGCAGCGACTCCATCGCGGCGCGCTGGCCCGTCAGCCAGCCGAGCGCGTCGTCGATGCGGGCAGCCATGTCGCGGAAGACCTCCTCGTGGCGACCCGCGCGCGGCGCGTGCTGGCCGGGGACGGGCGCTCCCGGTATAAGGGCGGCGCATGGCGCCGGGCAAGCGCTACAGGGCCGCGGTCATCGGGGGCTCCGGGTACGGGGGCGCGGAGATGATCCGCCGCCTCCTCATCCACCCCGAAGTGGAGCTGGTGCGCGTCGCCTCGATCGACTTCGTGGGCGAGCCGCTCTCGGTGGCCGATCCGGCGCTCGAGGGGGTGACCGACCTCGTCTTCGAGGGGATCCCGCCCGCGGAGGCGGCGAAGGGCTGCGACGTCGTCCTGCTGGGCCTCCCGCACACGGTCGCGGCGTCCAAGGTGCCGGAGCTCGCCGCGCTGCCAGCGGTGAAGGTCGTCGACATGAGCGGCGACTTCCGCCTGAAGGACGCCGCGTCGTACGAGCGCTGGTACAAGCACGCCCACCCGTGCCCGGAGCGGCTCCGGGACTTCGTCTACGGTCTCCCCGAGCTGAACCGGGAGCGGATCCGCGCGGCGCGCTTCGTCGCCTCCCCGGGCTGCTTCGCGACGACGATCGAGCTCGCGCTCCTCCCGCTCGCGCGCGCGGGGCTCCTCGAGGGCGTGATCCACGTGCAGGGCATCACGGGGTCGTCCGGGTCGGGCGTCGCGCCTTCGGCGGGCACGCACCACCCCGTGCGCGCCGGGAACCTCCGCACCTACAAGCCGCTCGAGCACCAGCACGTGCCCGAGATCGCCGAGACGCTCCTCGCCGCAGGCGCGCGGGACCTCGCCCTCCGGTTCGTGCCCGTGTCGGCGCCGCTCGCGCGCGGCATCTTCGCGACCGCGTTCGTGGAGCTCCCGGAGGAGTGGACGCAGGAGCGGCTCGAGGAGCTGTATCGCGACGCGTACGCGGGCGAGCCGTTCGTGCGCGTGCCGCGGCGACGCCTCCCCGAGGTCGCGGCCGTCTCGGGCTCCAACCACGCCGAGGTCGGCGTGGCGGTTGGACCGGCGCGCGGGGGGCGGCGCACGGCGACGCTCTTCGGCGCGACCGACAACCTCGTGAAGGGCGGCGCGGGGCAGGCGATCCAGAACATGAACCTCATGCTCGGGCTCGACGAGAAGGCCTCGCTCGCCGACCCTGGCCCGTGGCCCCCATGAAGACCGTGGTCCTGAAGCTCGGCGGGGAGATCGTGCACGCCCCCGAGCTCGACGTCATCGCCGCCGACCTCCGCGCCCTCGTCGAGGGCTTCCACCGCGTCGCCATCGTCCACGGCGGCGGCCCGCAGGCGACCGCGCTCCAGAAGACGCTCGGGCTCGAGACGCGGATGGTCGCCGGCCGGCGCTACACCGACGAGAAGACGCTCGAGGTGATGAAGTACGTCGTCGCCGGCCAGCTCAACGTCGACCTCTGCGCGCGCCTCCTCGCGAGCGGGGTGATGGGGGTGGGGCTCCACGGCGCGAGCGGTCACATGGTCCGGGCGCGCCGCCGCCCGCCGCGCGTGATGCAGGGCGCGGGGCCCGACCCGGTCGACCTGGGGCTCGTCGGCGACGTGACCGGCTTCAACCTGCCGCTCCTCGGCGATCTCTTCGAGCGCCGCTACGTCCCGGTGATCGCCTGCCTCGGCTGCGACGAGCGCGGCCAGGCGCTCAACATCAACGGCGACACGGTCGCGAGCCAGCTCGCCGGCGCCCTCCGCGCCGACGCGCTCGTGCTCGTGACGTCCACGCCCGGCGTCCTCCGCGACGTGAAGGATCCGTCCTCGCGCATCCCGCGCATCACGCGGGCGGAGTTCGAGCGGATGGTGGCGGACGGCACGATCTCCGGCGGCATGATCCCGAAGCTCGAGGAGTCGTTCGACGTGCTCGCGCAGGGCGCGCAGTCGGTCGTCATCGTCGGGAAGCTCGGCCCCGGCGACCTCGCCCACGCGGTGCTCCAGCCCGGGAGCGCGGGGACGGTGCTGGTCGCCGGGTGACGCAGCGCGCGTCAGTCGACGGTTACGACCCGCGAGGTCCGCGGCACGACGCGCAGTGAATCGCGCCGCCGCGCGCCTCCCCGCGCCGCGAGAGGTCGAGCGGGCGGCCGAAGCCCGCTCCCGAACGTGTCACTCCGACTGGTCGCGGGTCGCTGCCGCGGCGGTGACTAGGCAGTGCGCCCAGAACGTCGGGGCGCGCGCCCGCGCGCCAGGAGGATCCCATGGCGGAGACGCAGAGCCCGATGACCTCCGAGCGCACGCGCCCGGACCTCACCTCCAAGATCGCCGAGCCGCTGCGCGGCAAGGTCCGCGGCGCGCTCCTCGTGCCCGGCGCGCCGGGATACGACGAGGCGCGGGCGATCTGGAACGGGATGATCGATCGGCACCCCGCTGCCATCCTGCTGGCGGTCGGCGCGGCGGACGTGATCGCAGGCGTGAACGTCGCGCGCGAGCTCGGGATCCCGCTCGCCATCAAGGGGGGCGGGCACAACATCGCCGGCAACGCCGTCTCCGACGGGGGTCTCACGATCGACCTCTCGCCGATGAAGGCGGTGCGCGTCGATCCGGCGCGCCGGACGGCGACCGTCGGCCCCGGCGTGCTCCTCGGCGAGCTCGACCGCGAGGCGCAGGCGTTCGGGCTCGCCACGCCGCTCGGCATCAACTCGACGACGGGCGTCGCGGGGCTCACGCTCGGCGGCGGGTTCGGCTGGCTGAGCCGCCGGTACGGCCTCACGGTCGACAACCTGCTGGCCGCCGACGTCGTCACGGCGGCGGGCGAGCTCGTCCGGGCGAGCGAGGACGAGAACGCCGATCTGTTCTGGGCGCTGCGCGGCGGCGGCGGGAACTTCGGCGTCGTCACATCGTTCGAGTACCGGCTCCACCGCGTCGGTCCGGAGGTGCTCGCCGGACTCATCGTCCATCCCGCGGCGCGTGGGCTCGAGCTGCTCGACGGCTACCGCCGCGCCGCGGCGGCCGCGCCCGACGAGCTGGCGTGCTGGGTCGTGATGCGCAAGGCCCCGCCGCTGCCGTTCCTGCCGCCGGAGGTGCACGGCACGGACGTCATCATCCTCGCGCTCTGCTGGGCGGGCGACGCCGCGCAGGGCTCGAAGGCGATCGCGCCCCTGCAGGCCCTCGGCAAGCCGCACGCCGCGATGGTCGGGCCGATGCCGTTCACGGGGTGGCAGGCCGCCTTCGACCCGCTCCTCACCCCGGGGGCTCGCAATTACTGGAAGTCGCACGACTTCAAGGCGCTGAGCGACGGCGCGATCGACGTCCTCCTCGACCACGCGGGCCGGATGCCTTCGCCCCAGTGCGAGCTGTTCGTCGGGCAGCTCGGCGGCGCGGTGAACCGCGTGCCCGGCGACGCGACCGCCTACCCGCACCGCGACGTACAGTTCGTCGTGAACGTCCACACCCGCTGGACCGAACCGGCCCAGGACGCCGAGTGCGTCGGCTGGGCGCGAGGGCTGTTCGACGCGCTCGCGCCGCACGCGACGGGCGGCGTGTACGTGAACTTCATGCCCGAGGACGAGGCACAGCGCGTGAGCTCCGGCGCGTACGGGGCGAACTACGGGCGCCTCGCGCGGATCAAGGCAAAGTACGATCCCGCGAACCTGTTCCGGCTGAATCAGAACATCGGGCCGGCGGTTTAGAGCGCGGCGAAGCCGCGCCCGCGGGACGGCGCGCGATCCCCGAGCGAAGCGAAGGGCGCAGCCCCGTCAGAACATCCCTAGGGCCGCGCCACCCGCATCGGGATCAGCCTCCGGCCGCACGCGGGGCACGCCGGGTCGCCCGGATCGACCGTCCACAGCTCGCAGGCCGGGCACTGGTAGCGGACCGTGGAGCCGCCGGCGCCGGGCTGGTCCTCGGGCGCGGGGAAGAGCACCTCGAACCCGCGCGCGAGCGCGGCGAAGAACTCGTACCGCGCCTCGGGCGTGACGTCGTCCGGGAGCGCGACGCGCGTGAAGGTCCGGCCTCCGTGCGTCACGGTCCGCTCGCCAGCGGTCGCCGCGGCCAGCGCCTCGGGGGAGCGGCGCGGCCAGGGCTGATCGGCGAACCAGCGCGCCTTGAAGCGCGCCCAGTCGTCGGGGGTGCGAAGCTCCCCGAGCGCGCGGCGGAACGCGTCGAGGTCGCGCATGAACCCTGGCTCGTACGGCATGCCCGGATCTTGCGCCCGCCACGCCGCCGGGACAAGAAGGGCTCATGCCGACGCCCCCGCACTTCGAGGCCGCGTACCGGTCCGGGACCCCGCCGTGGGACACGGGGCGGCCGCAGCCCGAGATCGTGAAGCTCGCCGAGGAGGGCGAGATCGTCGGCGCGGTGCTGGACGTGGGCTGCGGCACCGGCGAGAACGCGCTCCACCTCGCCTCGCTCGGCAAGCGCGTCCTCGGCGTCGACGGGTCCTCGACCGCGATCGCCCGGGCGCGCGAGAAGGCGGCGGCGCGCGGCCTCGCGGTGCCGTTCCTCGTCGCCGACGCGCTCGAGCTCGGCAGGCTCCGCCAGCGGTTCGAGACGGTGATCGACTGCGGCCTCTTCCACACGTTCGAGGAGTCGCTCTGCGAGGTGCTCGCGCCGGGCGGCGTCCTGCACGTCCTCTGCTTCTCCGACGAGGAGCCGCCGGGCCCCGGGCCAAAGCGCCTCTCGGAGTACGAGGTCGGCGCGGCGTTCCGCGGCCTCTTCACGATGACGCGGATCCAGCCCGCGCGCTTCGAGACCCTCCGCCTCGAGGGCGACGCGGAGGCGTGGCTCGCGACGCTCGTCCGGATCTGACGCACGAGACGACGGAGGCCGCGCCGGCGAGCGCCGGGCGGCCTCGGATCACGTACGGTGAAGCGCGACGACTAGTAGATCGTCCACTGCACCATCGCCTGCGGCACGGAGCTGGTCGCCACCGGGTGCCGGTGGTACCACCACTCGGTGCCGGCGTAGAGCCTCCCGGGCTTGCCGCCGAACGGCGCGAGCACGTCGACGAGCAGCTGGGGCTGCGCCCAGATCTCCTTGAACGCCTTGTCGTTCGCCACGTCCCAGGAGCCGTTCACGTCGACGAAGCCCGTGAACACGAGCGGCACCGGCCCGAGCGCGAAGGGCACGGTCCAGAACGGGCTGATCTGCCACTGGTTCGACCTGTCCTTGCCGTTGACGTCGCGGAGCGTGGAGTCCCAGCGATAGTAGACGTTGAGGCCGAGCACCCAGCCCTGCGGCACGTTGAAGTCGAAGCCGACGCCGCCGAGGTACGCGCCGAAGCCCTGGCTCACGTTGATCTCGCCCGCGAGGCCCCAGTGCCGGATGATGCCGAGCAGTGGCTCGTTCTTGCCGAGGAGCTGGTCGATGAAGAGCCGGGGATGCCACTCGGAGTACAGCTTGAAGAGGTTCTGGCCGCCCGGAGCGGTCTCGGGCGGGTGAGCCGGATCGAACCCGTTCTTGAAGTGACCCGTGTACATGTCGGCGAAGAAGAAGCTGTCGCCGTACTCCCACGTCGAGAACGTGTTCAGCGTGAGCGTCGTCATCGTCCCGCCCGTGTAATAGAGCGGGTCCTTGAAGTCGTAGCCCTGGAGCAGCTGGACGTTCGTCGTGGAGAAGCCGCCGGCCCTCGCCGCGGGGG
>Ga0318492_10000817_pt1 | contig 9831 bp, 7 predicted proteins | sample GRESIP108b1f22_FD_203292 | JGI IMG/M metagenome (GOLD analysis project Ga0318492, IMG submission 203292) | Tropical soil microbial communities from Luquillo Experimental Forest, Puerto Rico - GRE.SIPMG.108b1f22 | ecosystem: Environmental > Terrestrial > Soil > Tropical forest > Bulk soil | place... | reverse complement strand
GGCACCGGCGCCAACCCCAACGTGGCGGCCGCCGTGGTCATCGGCATCGAGCCTGCGTGGACCGAGCGCGTCGCCGCCGGCATCGCCGAGACCGGCAAGCCGGCCGAGAGCTTCTCCATCGAGCGGCACGGCGACCTGCGTGTGCTCGAGATGGCGGCGCGCCAGGCGGCGCGGCTGCTGCGGGACGCGTCGGAGCTCTCGAGGGAGCCGGCCGGCCGCGGGGAACTGCTCATGAGCATCAAGTGCGGCGAGTCGGACACTACCAGCGGCCTCGGTGCCAACCCCGCGACGGCGGTGGCGGTGGACCGCCACATCGCGGCCGGCGGCACGGTGATATTCGGCGAGACCACCGAACTCACCGGCGGCGAGCACCTCATCGCCGCCCGCTGCGCGACCGGCGAGGTACGCAAGAAATTCCAGGCGTTCTACGACGCGTACGTGGCGATGGTGGAGCGGACGGGAGCGAACCTGCTGGGTTCCCAGCCCACGCAGGGGAACATCCGCGGCGGGCTGTCGACCATCGAGGAGAAGGCCCTCGGCAACATCGAGAAGACCGGCACGGCCCCCGTGGTCGACGCGCTGGCCCCGGCCGAGCGCCCCGTGGTGCCCGGGCTGAACTTCATGGACACCTCGTGCGCGGCCGCGGAGTTCATCACGCTGACCGCCGCCGCGGGCGCGGTGATCCACCTGTTCCCGACCGGCCAGGGAAACGTGGTGGGACATCCGGTCGAGCCCGTGCTGAAAATCACGGCGAACCCGGTTACCGCGGCCACGATGGGCGAGCACATCGACCTGGACGTCTCCGGCCTCCTGCAGCGCGAGTACAGCCTGGACGAGGCCGGCGACCGCCTGGAGGCGATCATCGACCGCACCGTCAACGGCCGGCTCACGTGCGCGGAATCACTCGGTCACCGGGAGTTCGCGCTGACGAGGCTGCACCCGAGCGCGTAGGGCGGGGCCAAACTGATTGGCCAGGCGGCCGGACCGGGGGTTACGCTGCTTACGTGACCGGAATGCTGGCACGGCGATTTCCCGTCTCCCGGCCCAGGGTGGGCCGCCGGAGGCGCTTGCCGTGCTAGGCCGGTGACTTCGTTCGGGTGACCCGGGCCGGGAGGATCCTTTCCCCCGATCCGTGCCGAACGAAGGAGTCACCATGTCCAGCCCCGTCACTTATCTCGCTGACGAACAACTGCGGCGCGATCTGGCCATCAGGGATCTGTCCGATCCCGCCGAAGGCGCGCACGCTATCCAGATCCTCATCGGCAGGGCCGTCGACAGCCTGGCCCGGGCGTGGGATTGCGAGGTCCGGTGGTGCCGTGGCAACCGGATCGTGCCGGTCGCCGACAACTACGACCGGCTCGGTTACCCGGCCGCCGCGATCACCAGGGAGACCCGCTACACCCGGTACGTGGACGCGGGGCACATGCTGCGCAGTCATTCGAGCGCCATGGTCTCGCCCGCGCTGCGCCGCCTTGCCGCTGACCCCGCCGACCGCACGGATGACGTGCTGCTCGCCTGCCCCGGGATGGTGTACCGCAGGGACGCCATCGACTGGCAGCACACCGGCACCCCGCACCAGCTGGACCTGTGGCGGATCACGCGCCGGCGGATGCGCGGCACCGATATGGACGAGATGATCGCCGCCCTGCTCGGCGCGCTCGCGCCCGGCCTGCCCTGGCGACGGCAGCCGCGGACGCATCCGTACACCGCACGCGGCTGGCAGGTCGACGTATGCCACGACGGCCAGTGGGTGGAGATCTGGGAATGCGGCTATGCCCGCCCCGCTGTCCTGGCCGCCGCGGGGCTGCGCGGCCGGAGCGGGCTCGCCCTCGGCATGGGGCTGGACCGGCTGCTCATGCTCGCCAAGGGCGTCCCCGACATCCGCCTGCTCCGCTCCGGTGATCCCCGGGTCGCCCGCCAGATGCTCGACCTCGCGCCGTACCAGCGGGTCTCGGCGATGCCCGCGATAACCCGCGACCTGTCCGTCGCCGTACCGGCCGGCGAGGACGAGGAGACGCTCGGCGACCGGGTCAGGGACGCTCTCGGCGCGGACGCGCGCCGCGTCGAGGAAGTCAGGGTGCTGTCCGCCACGGCGTACGAGCAGCTGCCCGCGCCGGCGGCCGCCCGGCTCGGCGCCCTCCCGGGTCAGCGGAACCTGCTTGTGCGCGTCGTGCTCCGGGACCTGGACACCACGCTGACCAGCGAGGCCGCCAACCAGCTCCGCGACCGGATCTACCGGGCGCTGCACCAGGGCACGCGATATCAGTGGGCTCAGCCGGCGCCGCGAGCGGGCAGGTCCATGGTGTAAACGATGAAGCCGCGGTAGGCGGCTACCTGGTCATACAGCTGCCGCGCTGTCGCGTTGCCCTCCTGGGTCTGCCAGTACACGTTGCTGCAGCCGCGCTCGGCGGCCCAGTCGGCCACCGCGCCGATCAGCGCGCGGGCGACGCCGCGGCCGCGGTGCGCGGGATCGGTGAACAGGTCCTCCAGGTAGCAGGCGTCGGCGTCCGTGGTCCGGGCGTGCGTGAGGAAGTGCACGATGCCCGCGAGCGAGCCGTCGACCCACCCGCCGAGCGCGTGCATCCGGGTGCCGGCCTGGAACTCCGCCCACGCCCGGTCGTACACGGACTGCGGAAGATCCTGTTCGTAGAACGCGACGTAAGCGCGGAACAGCCGCTCCCAGTCCGCCCGGTCCGCCGCGGTCAGCGGCGCGATCGTGATCATGCCGGCACCCCCTGGACGCGGGCGGCGGCCGCCGCGTGCAGGCGCAGCTTCTCCTCGACGCCGGGCACCGTGAAGACCCCGTCTCGCACCAGGACCCGGCCGGCTACGACCGTGTGCCGGGCGCTGACAGGGCCGCAGCGCAGCCACGCCTCGACCGGGTCGACCAGCGCGCCGGCGTACCGCACGCCTTCCTGCGGCCAGCAGACCAGGTCGCCGGCGGCGCCGACGGACAGCTGGCCGATTTCCCCGGCCCGGCCGAGACACAGCGCGCTGCCGCGGGTCGCGATCTCCAGCACCTCGCGCGCCGTCATCCCGGTCGGGCCAAGACGCTGCCTGCCGAGCAGCAGCGCCGCACGGGACTCGGTCCACAGCGACGCGCTGTCCGTGCACGCCGACCCGTCGCAGCCGAGCCCGACCGGGGCCCCGGCGGCCCGCAGCTCGCGGACCGGGGCGAACCCGCCGCCGCCGATGAGCATGTTCGAGCTCGGGCAGTGCGCGACTCCCACGCCCGCCGCCCCGAGCCGTGAGACCTCCGCTGGCGAGGGATAGATACAGTGCGCCACCCACGACCGGGAGGTGAGCCAGCCGACCTCCTCGAGCTGCTCCACCGGCCGCCGCCCGAACGTCGCCAGGCAGTACGCGTCCTCGTCCGGATCCTCGGCGAGGTGGGTGTGCAGCCGGACGTCGAGCTTCTCCGCGAGCTCGGCGGTGCGCCGCATCAGCCCGGGCGAGACGGAGAACGGCGAGCACGGCGCCAGCGCCACCCGGACCATCGCGCCGAACGACGGGTCGTGGTGCCGCGCGACCAGCCGCTCGCTGTCGGCCAGCACCTCGTCGTCCTCCTGTACCACCGAATCGGGCGTCAGCCCGCCGTCCTTGACCCCCACGGTCATCGAGCCGCGGGTCGGGTGGAACCGCATCCCGGCCTCGCGGGCGGCCGTGATCTCGGCCGACCATAGGTCGCCGCCGCCCCGCGGCGCCACGTACAGATGGTCGGTCGTCGTGGTGCAGCCGCCGAGGGCCAGCTCGGCCAGCCCCACCCAGGCCGACAGGTACGCGGCCTCCTCGTCGATCCGCGCCCACAGCGGGTACAGGGCGGCCAGCCACTGGAACAGCGTGCCGTTGATGGCCGGACCGTACGAGCGAGTCAGGTTCTGGTAGATGTGATGGTGGGTGTTGATCAGGCCAGGCGTCACCAGGCAGCCTGCCGCATCCAGGACAGAGACGGCAGCGGGCGCCGGATCCAGCGACGACCCGACCCCGCTGATCAGGCCGCCCGTGATGGCCACCCACCCGCCGGGCAGCTCCCGCCGCGAGCCGTCGCACGTCGCGACCAGCTTGGCGTTGGCAACCAGAAGGTCGGCGGCGGGTGAGCCGTTCGCGTCTTGCAGCATGCCGTATCCCATGCCCTGTCCGGCAGCCAGCCATTCCGCATGACCTTCCCCGGCCGGGTCAGCAGTTGCAGTCGCAGCCACCGCAGCAGTCGCAATCGCCGCATGAGTCGCAGCAGCCATCCGCGCAGCAATCGCAGCAGCAGCCGAAGCGCCTGCGCCGCAGCCACGGCCGGGCGCTCGCCCCGGCGCCCCCCGCGTGCGCGAACGTGCGGCGTACCGACCTGCCTAGCTCGTTCACCAGCAGAGCGGTCACCAGCCGCGAGTCGGTGAACTCGGCTTCGGCGAGCGCGAGCCTGATGCCGAGCAGCGCGTCATCGCACAGTCGCCGCGCCTCGCCCACGCCGGCCCCGGTGGCCGGCAACGGGTTCCACGTCCCGCTTGCCTGGTCGGCGGCGAGGTCCTCGACCGCGTCCAGCAGGTGCGCCACCCGTCCGAACAGCCGGCCCGCCTCCGCCAGCGCCGCCTCGTTGCCCGGCTTCCCGGCCAGCACCGCCGTGTAGCCGAACGCGGCCGCGGTCGCCGTCTCGGTCGGCTCAGTGACCGCGAGCAGGGAAGTGCCGGGTCCGGCGCCCGCTTCCACGGCGCCCTGCCGGCCGACCGCCTCGGTGAGGACGCCGACCTCGAAGCCGAGTTCCCCGCCGGCCCGCGCGCCCGCCGCCGTCCAGCGCTTCGCGAGCGCTCCCGCGGCGTCGCGTATGCCGCGCCGGCCGAGCGCCCCGTCGCGGTCGTCGGCGTGGTCGCGCATCTTCGCCGCCGCGAGCACGAGCGACACGGTCGCCGCCAGCCGCGCGCAGTCGCCGGCGGCCACGTCCGCGCGGCGCATGCGCCGCAGCGCGCAGCGCCCCGCCGCGCGCCGTTCCGGCACGCCGTCCGCCTGCGCCTCGGCAAGCACCGACACGATCAGCCCGTCGTAGTTGGTCGCCAGCCGGGCCGCCTGCCCGTGATCGTCGCGCAGCGACAGGCACAGCCCGCACAGGTGCGCCTGCCACGCCGCCGCAAGCTCCCCGCCCAGCCGATGCCCGCACGGTCGTATGATCCCGAACACAGCGGCCGCCCCTCCCGCGCCCACGCCCCGAGGGGCCCGCCACTGACGGTGACATTAACCCGTCCGGTTCGCCCGCGCCATGCACATAGACGCGCCTTTATGCCTAACTCGCCGTCGGGTTGGCCACCTCCGCGAGGAACAGCGGCTCGCCGGTCGCCGTGTCGGTCACCAGCATCAGGTAGGGCCGGTCGAAGAAGATCCTGCGCGCCACCGCGATGGCGGAGGTGGGGACCACCCCGGTCGCGGCCGCCGCGGCGGCGACGGTGCCCTTCTCGCCGACCTGCAGCGTGGCCGCCTGCTGCACGAACCCGATGCAGCACGCGTTAGGCGACAGCGCGCTGAAGTCCGCCGAGGGGGTGAACGCCAGCCCCATGCCCAGCCGCTCCAGCACTGGTCCCATCTGGCCGAACGAGCCGCCGGTGCTGAGGTTCACTTTCGGCAGCGCCACCGCCGCCAGCCGCGCTGCCCGCGCCGCGGCTGACCCGCCGGAAACGCGCAGCGCGCCCGCCAGCGCTCCCAGCCCGGCCTGACTGGGCAGCGCGCAGCTCCCGGACCCGGCCGGCGGCAGCAGCGCGGTCATCGACAGCTTCCCGCCCTTGTAGGGCAGCGACACCGCGGTCCAGCCGCTAGCGGCGGCGAACTGGAAACCGGCGCCGTTCAGGTACTTCGCGGTGACCGGCCGCGCCCCGCCACCCGGGGTGAAGGTCCCGGGCCCGGTCTCGTTCGGATCGAACGGCGTGTCCCAGGCGGCGTCCATGTAGAGCGCGGCGGTCAGCACCCAGCCGATGCCCGCCAGCATGTCCGGCGTCACGATCCGCGTGATGTGCCCCCGGGTGGCCTGCGAGATCGACTGGTTGATCTCGTCCGCGGCCCGCCGGGGACTGGTGCCGAACGGCGCCTGCGCGACCCCCGCGAAGTACCCGGTCGCGACCGCGTTCAGGTATGCGGGCAGCGCTGGCAGCGTCGGATCGGCCCACACTTGGTTGCTGGCCGCCAGCGTGACACCTGGCCCGTCGAGCCGGCTGAGCGTCCGCGACCGGGCCTGGAGCTGCGCGGCGAGCGCCGGCCCGCTGGCCGCGGGCAGGTGCAGCACGCGGGCCATGACGCCCGCGGTCGCACCGCGCGCGCCGAGATAAGCCATGCCCAGCGAGGTGGCGAGCGTGCTCGGCGAGAACACCAGGTTCCGCCCGGGATACTGCGCGCACCAGGCCCGCAGCAAGGTCAGCCCGAACGCGGTGTCCGCCGCCGCGAGCGGCCGCGGGTCCGCCGCGGGCTCGATGGCCGCCACGCCGCGCGCCACCGGCACCGGCTGCGCGGGCCGTGGGGCCGGCGCGCTCGCGCAGCCGGCCGAGGTGACCGCCACGCAGGCGGCCGCGAGCAATCCCAGAGAGGTCCTGACCCCGTAACGCATGCCACTTGGACGCCGGGCCGCCCGGGCAGGTTCCATAACGGACCCGTGGCTTCGCCTCGGTCCGTTATGATAACAGCAAGAGGCGGGCGGTGCCGGGAGCAGCTGTAACGCGCACTTAACGCCCGCGGGCGGCGGGCGAAATGCGAGCTGGCGATCGTCGGGCCATGCGGCGAGCTGCGGTGGACGAGGGGATCGTGATCATGGGGCCCAGTGAGCACAACTGAGCACGCTGCGTACGACTACGTCGTGGTGGGCGGTGGCACGGCCGGGTGCGTGCTCGCCGCCCGGCTGGCGGCCCGCCCGGACGTCAGCGTGCTGCTCATCGAGGCAGGCCCGGACGGGCGCGGCATCGCGCAGATCGTCGACCCGGCGCTGTGGACCAAGCTGCCCGGGACCAGCCTGGACTGGGGGTATTCGTACGCGGCGTCCCCGCACGTCGCGGACCGCTCGCTGGCGATCCCGCGCGGCCGGGTGCTCGGCGGCTGCAGCGCCACCAACGCGATGCACTGGTACCGCGGCCATCCCGACGACTACGACGCGTGGGAGCGGGCGGGCGCCACGGGATGGAACCACCAGGCGCTGCTCCCGTACTTCCGGCGGGCCGAAGACTGGGCAGGCGGCGCCTCGGGCCAGCGCGGGGCAGGCGGCCCGATGCGCATCGGGCCCTCACGCGACCCGCATCCGGTCGCCGCGGCGCTGGTGGCAGGAGCCACGGAGCTGGGCTTCCCAGCGCTCGACGACCCGAACGGAGGCGACAATTACGGCGCCGCGCTGGCGAACCTGAACATAAGCGAGGGACGCCGGTTCAGCGTGGTCGACGCTTACCTGCCGTCGTGGGCACCGCCGCCCGCCCCCGGGCAGGTCCCCGTCGGGGCGTGGACGCACGCGCCCGCGCCGCCGGGCAACCTCACGGTCCTGACCGGCTCGGTCGCGGTCCGGCTGGGCTTCTCCGGGGCGCGCTGCGACTCCGTCTTCCACACGGTGCGCGGGACGCTGCGCCAGAGCCGGGCCGCCCGCGAGGTGATCGTGGCGCTCGGCGCGATCGGCACGCCGCAACTGCTGATCCGCTCCGGCATCGGCGACCCGGCCGACCTGGCCCGGCTCGGCGTCCCGGTGACGGCCGCGCTGCCCGGCGTGGGCCGCAACCTGCAAGACCATCCGATGCTGCGGGGCATGAACTTCCGCGTCAAGGGCAGGCTCGGCCTGGTCCGGGACAACGGCGGGGGAGCGGTGCTGAACTGGTGCGGCTCCGGCGCCGCGCGCCCCGACCTGCACGCGGTCGTGGTGCAGGGACAGCACGCCGACCAGGCGGCGGCCGCTCGCTACGGCCTGGCCGGCGGCGGCGACGTCTTCGCGATCTCGCCCGGGCTGATGGGCTCGCGCAGCACCGGTTACCTGCGGGTGCACTCACTGGACGCCGCCGGCCCCGGCGGAGCGGAGATCCAGCCGAACCTGCTCGCCGAGCCGTCCGATGTCGCCGCCCTGGCCGAGGCGATGGACGTGATCATGGACCTGGCCGGCACGAACGCCTACCGGACGCTGATCGCCGGGCCGGTCATGCCGCCGTCGCGGCTGTCCCGCGCGGACAAGGAGCGGTTCGTGCGAGCGCACTGCGGCACGTTCTTCCACCCGTGCGGCACGGCGGCGATGGGCACCGGGCCGGGCGCGGTCGTCGACCCGTCGCTGCGCGTGCTCGGCACCGACGGGCTGCGTGTCGCCGACGCGTCGGTGATCCCGGTCATCCCGAGCTGCAACACCCAGGCGCCGGTCGTCGCGATCGCCGAGCGCGCCGCGGACCTGATCACGCTGCCGTGAGACGCTGCACTGGCCGCTTAACCAGACGCACAGGATCCGGTCCGGTCCCTGCCTCCGGCCGTTCATTTCCCGGTTGTCTGGTGCTGCGCTCCGCGTCACTAGCAAGGCGTACAAGTTCCCTTGTGATAAACCTCAGCAGGCGTACAGCGGGGCTGCTAGCCACAGCGGTGGTGTCGGCGGGCGCACTGGTCACGACGGGGGCGTTCGCCCTGCCGGCCAGCGCCGGGGCGGCCAGGCCCGCGAGCCACACCCTCACCGTGCGGCAGATCGCGTCCGGCAAGAAGCTGCACCACACGTTCCGGGTAGGCGGCACCGGTGCCCTGAAGACGGAAGCGCTGGCCGGTCCCGACGACATCGCATTGCTCGGGGGCCACCTCTTCGTCGGCTTCCAGAACGGCGTCGGCTCGCAGGGCGAGCCCAGCACGACAGGCAACCTGGACAGCACGGTCGTCGAGTTCACCCTCTCCGGCAAGGAAGTCCGGCAGTGGGACCTGAAGGGCAAGGACGACGGCCTCTCCGCGGACCCGTTCATCGGCAAGGTCATCGTCACCGTGAACGAGGACTCGAATTCCAGCCTGTACACGATCTCGCCGGCCACCGGCCGCGTCACGCACTACACCTACAACAAGCCGCTGCCGCACAAGGGCGGCACCGACGCGATCTCGATCTTCCTCGGCCGCATCCTGATCAGCGCGTCCGCGCCCGGTACCAGCGGCAAGGCCCCCGCCAGCGCGCCGGCCGTCTACGTGGTCACGCTTAACCCGAAGACCAAGGTCGCGGCCGTGAGGTCGCTGTTCGCCGACAACGCGGCGGCGCTGGCGGTCAACGGCCCCAAAGCCGGGAAGATGGTCAAGCTCGCGCTGACCGACCCGGATTCCAGCGAGGTCGTCCCCCGGGTGTCCCCGAGGTTCGGCACCGACTTCATGCTGGACGCCCAGGGTGATCAGCAGCTGGTCTTCTACCCGCCCACCGGCGTGCTCGCGGGCCTCAAGGTGCTGGCGCTGCCCAGGTCGGTCGATGACAGCGCTTGGGCGACCGTCCGCCTCGGCGCCCTTTTCGCGACAGACAGCAGCGCGAACACGGTCGACATCGTGTCCGGCATCTTCAAGCCGGGCACGGCCTACACCGCGGTAACCCCGTGTAACGCCAACAGCGCTCCGCCGACCTGCCCGACGCGTGGCTTCCCGGCCAACTACCTGGGCACGATCAACCTCAAGACCGGCGCGCTCACCAAGGTGCCGCTGACCGGCGCGAAGCTGACGCCCAAGGGCCTCATCTTCGTCCCGTAACCCGTTCTCACACGCTCGTTCCGCGCTCCCGGGGGGAAGGACTCCGGGAGTGGAACTCGATGAGGCGATGCGCACCCAGCATGCCTGCCGTTACTACCGTGATGACCCAGTGCCGGACGAGGTGCTGCTCAAAGCGGTGGAGGTGGCCCGGTT
>Ga0318492_10000797_pt1 | contig 9922 bp, 9 predicted proteins | sample GRESIP108b1f22_FD_203292 | JGI IMG/M metagenome (GOLD analysis project Ga0318492, IMG submission 203292) | Tropical soil microbial communities from Luquillo Experimental Forest, Puerto Rico - GRE.SIPMG.108b1f22 | ecosystem: Environmental > Terrestrial > Soil > Tropical forest > Bulk soil | place... | reverse complement strand
AAGAGCGCGGGTATATCGTCACCTTCCCCGCCATCCCGGGGCTGGCGACCCAGGGAGAGACGATGGACGAGGCGCGCGCAATGGCGGCGGACTGCCTGCGCGCGTATCTCGAATCGCTGCGCAAAGACGGTGAACCGTTGCCTATGAGGCTCCAGAAGGGCCTATTACCGAAAGGCTGACCGTCGAACTCGCGAGCGCATGACCGATCTGCCCTCGGTCAATGCCGTACGGCGATCCGGGTACTCCAGCCCGCCGGCCTTTTCGTCCACCATGTGACCGGCGGTCATTACGTGTTGAAGCATCCCGATCGCCCCGCCGTGCGCATAGTCGTCCCGCACCACGGAAGCGCCGACGTAAAGCGCGGTATCCTACGCTCGATCCTGCGCCAGGCCGGGCTTACCGCCGACGAGCTCGCACGGCTCCTTTGACGCTCTAGTCGCCAATTCGGTGAAACGACGCGGCGCCGCACGCCGTGATATGTTACCCTTGCGTTAGCGGGGTATCGGGGTGCGGCCATGGAATGCCCGAGCTGCAAGGCTGACATTCCCGAGGGCAACAGGTTTTGCGAAGCGTGCGGCGCGCCGACGCCGATACTCTGTCCGTCTTGCGGTGCGCCGGCCCGCTCCGGCGCCAGGTTTTGCGGGAGATGTGGGGCGGCGATTATGTCTGCCGCCTCCCCGAGCGAGGCACCGCAGATGCGGGCGTCTCCGTTGTTCGCGGCCACGGCCGAGGCCGAGCGGCGGCAATTGACCATCATGTTCTGCGATTTGGTCGGTTCGACGCCGCTGTCGACGCGCTTCGATCCCGAGGATCTCGCGAGATCGTCGGCGCCTATCATCGCTGCGTCGCCGACACCGTCGGCCGCTTTGGCGGTTTTGTCGCCAAGTATATGGGCGACGGCGTGCTGATCTATTTCGGCTATCCCGAGGCGCATGAGGACGACGCCGAGCGCGCGGCTCGCGCGGGGCTCGCGGTCGTAGACGCAGTCAGCCGGCTCGCCACACAAGAGCCGCTGAACGCGCGGATCGGCGTCGCCAGCGGGCTCGTCGTGGTCGGCGATCTGATCGGCGCGGGGGCGGCGCAGGAGCGTGGGGTCGTCGGCGAAACGCCGAACCTGGCCGCGCGACTGCAATCGTTAGCCCAAACGGGCACACTGGTCATTGCCGACAACACGCGGCGGCAGATCGGGGCATTATTCGAACTGGAGGATCTCGGGCCCCGGCCGCTGGCCGGTTTTGTCGAGCCGCAGCGCGCTTGGCGCGTCCTCGGCGAGAGCGGCGTAGTGAGCCGGTTCGAGGCGCTGCGCTCGGAGGCGACGCCGCTCGTCGGACGCGACGAGGAACTCGAACTGTTGCTACGGCGCTGGCAACAGGCGAAAGCCGGCGAAGGAAAGGTGGTGCTCGTCTCGGGGGAGCCGGGGATTGGGAAGTCCCGCCTGGTTTCCGAGCTGGGCCGGCGCATCGCAAGCGAGCCGCACACAAGGCTGCGGTATTTCTGCTCACCGCATCATCAGGACAGCGCACTCTATCCGTTCATCACCCAGCTCGAACGCGCCGCTGGCTTCGGCCGCGAGGATTCGCCCGAGGACAAGCTCAATAAGCTACGAGAAGGCTTCGTGCCCATATCGCGTGCAGATGTCGAGATCGAACTTCTGGCTGAGCTGTTGTCGCTGCCGAACTCGGCCGCCGATCTCAACCTCAGCCCGCAGCGCAAGCGCGAAATGCTGTTGGAGGTCCTACTGCATCAACTCGAAGCCCTCGCGTGCCGCCGCGCACTCGTGATGGTATTCGAAGACGCGCATTGGATCGATCCGACTTCGCGCGAACTGCTCGACCTAACGGTCGATCGAGTTGCACGCCTTCCCGTCCTGCTGGTGATCACATTCCGGCCGGAGTTCCAACCCGGCTGGGTCGGCCCGCCGCATGTCACCGCGCTGAGCTTGAACCGACTGGCCGGACCCGACGGTGCAGTGCTTGTCGAGCGGGTCGCAGGCAATGCCGGCCTTTCCGGCGAAACCGTTGACGAGATCGTGAAGCGAGCCGACGGCGTGCCGCTGTTTGTCGAAGAGCTGACCAAAGCCGTGCTCGAAGCGGACGGCCGTGATGACCGTATTGCCGGGGTATTGGCGGCAACTGCGCTGCCACAGCTCGCGATTCCGCCCGCTTTGCATGCCTCGTTGATGGCGCGTCTCGATCGGCTCGGGCCGATCGCCAAGGAAGTTGCGCAGATTGGTTCGGCAATCGGCCGCGAGTTCGGCTACGATCTGGTCGGTCAGGTGGCCCTGCGGCCGGCGGCCGAGCTGGAAGCGGGGCTCGATCGCCTCACCGAGGCCGGGCTGCTTTTCTGCCGCGGCGTTGCACCGCAATCCACCTATCTCTTTAAGCACGCGCTGGTGCAGGATGCCGCCTACGGCACTCTGCTGCGGGCAAGACGACAGGAACTGCACGCCCGCATCGCAGCGGCGCTGGAGCAGCATTTCCCCGATTCCGTCGAGCGCCAACCCGAGCTTCTGGCACATCATTTGACCGCCGCCGCTGACGCCCAGCGGGCGGTCGATCAATGGCTCGAGGCCGGCCGACATGCTGCCGAGCGCTTGGCCTATCTCGAAGCAATCCGCCATTTCGACCGCGGCCTGGCGATCTTGCCCGCACTGCCCGAAGGGACGGATCGCGACGGCTGCGAGATCGAACTGCAACTGGCCCGGGGTTTGTCGCTGCTGACGACCGAGGGGTTTATTTCGGCCGAGGCGGCGGGAGCATATAGCCGTGCCCGTCAGCTTGCGGAGAACCGAAGTGACCCGCGCCAATTGTTTATGGCGATCTTTGGCCTTTGGGTGTCGGCCAATGGCAGGGGCGGAATGGTGGAGTGCCGCAAGTTTTCCCACCGACTTCAACAACTGACGGCAGCTGACGCAGACGAAGAACTTCGTCTGCAGGCTCACCACAGCGCCTGGACGACCTGTTTGTTCTCCGGCGAGCCCGCGGCCGCGCATGAGCACTGCGAGGCGGGCCGCCGCCTCTATGATCCCGAACGCCATCGCCTCCACCGCCAGCTCTATGGCGGCCACGACCCGGGCCCTTGCGCCCTTTATATGGGTGCGCAGGCCCATTGGTTGCTTGGGCATCCCGACACCGGAGTTCAGATCGGGAATGAGGCGCTGGCATTGGCTGAGCGGATCGCTCACCCGTTCACGTTGGGAGCAGCCCTGGTCATGCAGGCGATGGTACACCTAGACCGTGACGAGCCGGAGATGGCTTTGCAACGCATCGAGGCTGCTGAGGTGCTTGCCGTCGAGCAACGAATTGGGCTCGTGCTCGAACCGCAGATCCTGCGGGGCGCGGTGATGACCGCGCAGGGGGCATTCCAAGAGGCTATTGACCGCTTGCGTGAAGGGCTTACCCAGCCCCGCGCGATCCGACTGCGTCACTATGGGTTGGTGCGGCTGGCTGAAGCGCTCTCGCGGCAAGGTGAGCACGTGGAGGCTCTGGTTAGGGTAAAGGAGGGGTTGGACGACCAAGAGCGGACCGGCCAGCGCCGGTGGGAGGCGGAACTGCATCGGCTGGAAGGGCTCGCCCTCCTCGGCCTTAACCGGCTCGACGAGGCGGGAGCGGTTTTCGAGGAGGCCCTGCGGATCGCGCGCAAGCAGCAGGCGAAATCCTACGAGCTGCGGGCTGCGATGAGCCTTGCACGGCTATGGGGCGAGCAGGGCCGGCGGGGCGAAGCACGCGAGCTGCTCGCGCCCGTCTACGGATGGTTCACTGAGGGCTTCGACACCGCCGATCTGAAGGACGCCAAGGCGCTGCTTGATCAATTAGCATAACGCGGCAAGCGCTCGTGTCTATCCAACATCAATTAGCGGGTTCACCACATTGAGCCCCGAGAAACGGCTGAAGTCGCGATCCGCCGACCACAGTTCGCGCACCCCATGCTGGCGGCACAGTGCCGCGACCCGAGCGTCATGAACTTGTGCCCCGGCGATACGGCCGCCGGCGAGCAGTGCGCGGAGTGTCGACCAGTGCCTTTCGGTCTCGGTCAGCAATGCCAATGTTGGCGATTCGAGCCAGGCATCTACCTGGTCGAGTGCCCGAGCCAGCGGCGTGGGCGGTGCATAGATGCGCGGGTGCGTCACAATCGCGAGGAACTCGTGCAGGCACGGCCACGGAATACCCCAAACTGCGCGCCCTTCGGCAAGTTCCGCGACGTGCCGAAATGCGGCTTCGTGGAAGGGCGAATCCTCGCGATGGGCATAGACGAGAATGTTCGTGTCAAGCGCGATCACCCGCCACGGCCTTCATAGACCAGATCGCGTAAGCGCTCCCACGAGGCTTCGACGAGCTCTGTCTGCTGCCCCTCACCCTTGTAGATTGCACGGCGCAGCTTGAATGGAGCGCTGTGCTTGGCCTCGGCCACGACCCGATGCAACCCGCGCTCTACCAATGTGCGCAGAGTGACGCCTTCCCTCGCCGCAAGATCGCGCACCTCGCGCAACAGAGCATCGGAAATCTCGACCGTCGTCTTCATGGTTCTTCCCTTCTATATGGGAGATCTGATATGGTAACCCTTACACTGACGCCCATCTTGGAACAACTCGAAAGGCCACTTTTTCCGATGCGGGGGGGTGGTCTCCAATTGGTAGATCGACAAAATGCTATTTCCATGATATATATACCACCGCAGCATTGTGAACAGCACTCCGGACTTATATAAGTATTGCGATTTTCATTCTTTTGCGGAAAACAGCGAAAAACGGCGAAAAACAGCGGAAAAACAGCCAGCGTTTCGCTGTTATCTCTGGTGTCGAACCGTCGGAAAGCTAGACTAGGGTTTCTGCGGAGAACTGGGATGTAGCTCGCTGTAAATTTCCGGGAAAAACAGCGAAAACAGCGAGACTCAGAACAGGGTGCCGTCACTGATGATCGTAATGGGCGCGCGGCCGTCAGGGCGGCGTTCGAGGGCGATTTCGCGGCCAGCGGCCCAAGTCCCGCCTTCGAGCACGCAGGCGAGCGGGAATTGCAGCGGGCTCTTGCCGAGGCGCTCGCGCACCAAACCCGCCAGCCGGTCGAGCAGCGCCACGGTCAGCGCGCGCCATTCGACGATGGGCACGCTCAGCGGGGCGAGGCTCTGCCGCAGGAGGTCAGGATCGCGCGGCTCAATAACGCCGCAATCGATGAAGAGGCCGCCGTTGCGGTATTCGGCAAGGCCGGTCAGGCCGTCGATGTCGAGAACCCGCAGGCCCGCGGCTTCGAGCGGCTCGACCAGCGAATAGGTGAGCCACTGAGTGAGCTTGTGAAACGGAACGACCCCGTTTCCCGGCACCGCCGGGTGGCGGCCGCAATCGCCGAGCGGCACGCCGCCCAGGCTGAGCCGGCCCGGCCAGATCGGCCCAAATACGTCCAATAAAAAACGGAGGATTTCCGGCGCAGAGATCTTGCGGCCGCCCGCCGACCAATAGTCGAGGAGATTGCCCGCCCGTGCTGGTCCACCGAACAGATCGGGACGAGCGGCGCAAGCCTCACCCAGCCTACGCAGCAAGGCTACGCGCGCCTCGATGCCGAGGAGCTCGTTCGCGGGGCCGTGCTGGAAGACGCGGGCGAACGGTTCGGCCGACAACCGCGATAGCACGTCGGCGTCGGCGCGCCACGGGTCGCCGGGATCGGCCGAGAACAGGCCCGCCTGCATCGCCCGCAGGCTCGCCACCGCGAGGCCCTCGGAGCGCGACCACGCCTGGCCGGTCTCGGCCTCAAGAAAACGCCAGCGCGCCCCCGCTCCGGCATCGAGCAGGACCGAGACCACGGCAAGATCAATCCGGGCCCGCGCCGCCTCGGCCCGACCGGCGGCGGCGGCGACGAGCGCGGCGCGGTCGACCCCGCCGGCCGAGAAATGCCGCCAGCGGCTGTGATAGGGAACGGCGAGGTCGGGATAGCGCCGCCGCGTGACCTCGGCGACGCGGCCGGCCGCCTCGTCCAAGCGCTCCGGGACGGTCCGGAAATGCGCGGTCCCACCGCGCTCGGCCGCAGCGAGTACGATATTGCAGCGCTCGCGTACTGCGGCCGCCGTCAGGAGTTCGGCAGCTTCCTCACTCGTCGAGGGCACGGCCCCTGATGCGGCTCAATTCCTCCGGCGCGCTGATCCCGGCCGGCGCGAAATAGCCGGCGGCCTTTTTCGCCTCGATCTCGACCGCCGCATCGGGCGGCACGAGCCGCTCCGGGATCGCAACCCGCTCGACGACCTCGATCCCTTGCGCGGCGAGGGCATCGCGCTTGAGGTTCGACATCGATACCCAGCGGTCGATGCGCCGGATGCCGAGCCAATGAAAGACGTCCGGCATCAGTTCTTGGAACCGCATGTCCTGCACGCCGGCGACACATTCGGTACGGCGAAAATAGGTGTCTGGCCGGTCGCCGCCCGACTGGCGCTTACGCGCGTTGTAGACGAGAAATTTGGTGACTTCGCCGAGGGCCCGCCCCTCCTTGCGGTTGTAAACAATGATGCCGACCCCGCCCCGCTGCGCGGTCTCGACGCACACCTCGATGCCGTGGACGAGATAAGGCCGACAGGTACAGATGTCTGAGCCGAACACATCCGAGCCGTTGCATTCGTCGTGCACGCGGCAGGTGATCACGATGCCCGGATCGCAAATTTTCTCGACCGGCCCGAAGAAATACACCGTCGTGCCGCCGATCGGCGGCAAGAACACCTCGGTGTCGGGCCGGGTGACGAGCTCGGGGAACATGCCGCCGGTTTCCTCGAACAAGGTGCGCCGGAGGTCAGCCTCGGCGACCCCGAAGCGGGCGGCGAGCCCGGGGAGATGCCATACCGGATCGATCGCCGCCTTGGTGACGCGGATTTCGCCGTTGGCAAGCAGCACCTGCCCGTCGGGCCGCAAGCTGCCGTCGGCGAGCAGCGGCCGCAATTCGGGGGTGACGATCTGGGCCCTGGTGATCGCTATCGTCGGGCGTATGTCGATGCCGGCCGCAATGTGCTCGGCGAACACCTCCCCGACGAGGTGGCCCCAAGGATCGAGGGAGACGATTTTGGCCGGGTCGGTCCATTGCGGCTGCGGCGCTAACAACACCGCCGGCGCGGTGTCGGTGAGATCGGGCCGATGGTTTCGCGCCAGCGCGCGGGTAGCGACGGCGAGCGCCCGATAAATTGCGTAGGCGCCTGAGTAGGACCCGAGCGCGTTGCGATACCGAGGCTCGGCGGGGCTGGCGACGACGGGCCCGCGTTCGGCCGTGCTTGCGGCTCCCCAACGCAGCGCAATTGCTCCCCGACCCGCGGTTGCGGGGTGGGAAGTCAGCCGAATGTGACGCGGCGTCGAGTGCTCCATGCACCTTTCGCGGAGGAAAGAACCGACATAGGTAGCGTAATCGGGTTATCAACAGGCCGCAACTTGGCGGCCCATCTCACGATGGTGTGATGGCGGCGAAGAAGCACTTCGAAACCGGCTTTGCGATACTAGGTTAAAAGTTGTTTTCCGCCGCCCTGTAGCACTGCTCGCCGATGACTGAGCCGGTTTCTTCGCAACTCGATCCGCGCAAGTTTCAAGATCCTTTCATCACCGCAAAAGGCGAGCGGCGGGCATGGGTCGCGCTCGAATCGCTCGACACGCTTTGGTTCAACACCGGTACCCTCTGCAATCTGACCTGCCAGCACTGCTACATCGAGTCGTCGCCAAAGAACGACCGGCTGATCTATCTGACGGCCGCGGAGGTCGCGGAATATCTCGACGAGATCGAAGCAGGCGATTTCAGGACATCGCTGATCGGCTTCACCGGCGGCGAGCCGTTCATGAACCGCGAGTTGCCGGCGATGCTCGAGGATGTTCTCTCGCGCGGGCTGCGTGCGCTGGTGCTGACCAATGCGATGAAACCGATGACGAAGTGCAGGCCGGCACTGTTGGAGCTCAGGAATCGCTACGGCGACCGCCTAACTATTCGGGTGTCGATCGATCATTACGGCGCACGGGTTCACGAGCTGGAGCGGGGCAAACGCAGCTGGCGGCCGACAATCGAGGGGTTGTTGTGGCTGGCATGCAACGCGTTTTCGCTTCACGTCGCCAGCCGCCGTCTCTCAGGCGAATCGGAAATAGAACTCCGCCGCGGCTTCGCCCATTTATTTGCCGAGCTTGGCGTGCCAATCGATGCCAATGATCCGGCGGCGCTGACGATCTTCCCGGAAATGGACGCTGCCGCTGATGTCCCCGAAATCACCGAAGCGTGCTGGGGCATCCTCGGGAAATCGCCGCAGAGCGTGATGTGCGCAAGCTCCCGTATGGTCGTAAAACGCAAAGGCGCAACCCAGCCGGTCGTCCTCGCCTGCACGCTGCTACCCTACGATCCGCGTTTCGAACTCGGCCGGACTCTCTCCGAAGCAAGCGGCGCGGTGCCGCTGAACCATCCCCATTGCGCCAAATTCTGCGTGCTCGGCGGCGGCGCCTGTAGCCGCGGATGAGCTGATCGGCCATGAAAAGGTGTCACGATAAAGTCAGTGCCGCGGTCTGCTTCATGATCTCGCTCGAGCCGTCCCAGATCATTCGCAGGGCGACAAAGGTGATGATCCCCAGCCCAACCCACGAAATCCAGAAATAGCGATCGAGAAGGCGGGCGATCCAGGTCGAAGCGATCCCCATGAGTGCAACCGAGAGGAGGAGGCCGAAAGCCAGCAGCCAAAAATGGTCACGCGCGATACCAGCGACGGCCAGCACATTGTCGAGTGACATCGACACATCGGCCAGGACAATCCGGGTCAGCGCCTCGGTAGAGCTTGTCCGTCCTGTGTGGATGTGACTGCGGCAGCGCTCTGCCGAGGCCGTCCCCGGAGCGTCGCCGACCCGCGTCTCGCGGATCTCGCGATACATCTTCCAGCATACCCAAAGGAGGAGTACGCCACCGGCCAAGGTCAAGCCGATGATCGCGAGCAGCGTCACGGCAAAATAGGCGAACAGGATGCGCAGGACCGTCGCGGCGGTGATCCCGAGCGCGATGACGCGGCGTCGCCGCGCGAGCGGCAGTCGGGCCGCTGCCATTCCAACGACGATCGCGTTGTCGCCGGCGAGCACCACGTCGATGATGACCACCGACAGCAAGGTGCCGAGTTGATTAACGCTGATCAGCACTTTCGCCAGATAGTGATTGAGGCGCGGCCCGTCGAGGCGGCGACCATCACTGCATCGGCCGCGACCGCCGAAAAGGCGTCTCCCGCGGAAAAATCGTAATGGGCCGGCGGGTACGTATAACCCCTGAGCGTCTATCCCGTACCGTCGGCAAGACGCTCAGGCGCCCGCTGGTCGGCAGAGGAATGAACAGAACCGGGATCGGCGGCTGTGCGTTTTCTGCGTAAGAAGGGCTAGACCCGGTTCGCCGCAGCGCGGCCCCCCCCGCACTGCCTTCGATCGGATCGGGTCGCTAGCGCCATGCCGATCCACCTCCCGGCATGGCGCTACCTCGTTCTTATTTGGTACACTTCGGATGTGCGCCGTCCGCCATGTGGGCTACTGCGTAGTCGTGGAAGCCTTTTTGGTCCAGAGTGCCGGCGAGCTTCAGCAGTTCCGTCGATTGCTGGCAGAATTGCGCCGTCGGCGTAAGAGCTTGCTTTTGAGCAAAGTCATTGGCCAGGCTGGTCTGCCAACTATCGAACGCGCTTTTCGGATTTCGCGCCCCGCTCCGCCGAAAATGCTCGATCATGGCGTTCTGATAACGCACGATCGCGTCCTTGTTGCGAGCCCGGAACTCGCCGTAGACAGTATCCCGGCAAGCCGAGCTGATCACCATCAGGTTGGTTTGAAACAACAGCCCCTGCTCCGCCTCGACATCCGCCGGCGAATAACATTCGGCAGCCGACGCTGTGCCGATCGAGGCGGCAGCCAACATCACCGTACCCACAACGGCCTTTTTCATCGCAATTCCCCCAAATCAACCCC
>Ga0318492_10000789_pt1 | contig 9945 bp, 7 predicted proteins | sample GRESIP108b1f22_FD_203292 | JGI IMG/M metagenome (GOLD analysis project Ga0318492, IMG submission 203292) | Tropical soil microbial communities from Luquillo Experimental Forest, Puerto Rico - GRE.SIPMG.108b1f22 | ecosystem: Environmental > Terrestrial > Soil > Tropical forest > Bulk soil | place... | reverse complement strand
GTGCGCGACTAGCGCGAACTCCGCTTCCAGCCAGGGCGCGCAGGTGTCCCGCTCGGTCACCGAGGGCTTGTTGACCGGCGGGGCGCACCGGACCGCCGCGACCATCCTGGCCCCGATCAGGCGCTGGCCATCCCCGGCCGCCGTAGAGGTCGGCTGCGTGGCCAGCCCGCAGCGGTACAGCGAGGCGAACAGGACGTCGCCGCTGCGGTCGCCGGTGAAGATCCGCCCGGTCCGGTTGCCGCCGTGCGCCGCCGGGGCAAGCCCGAGGATCAGCACGCGGGGATTGTCGTCTCCCCAGCCGGGTATCGGCCGCCCCCAGTACCGCTGGTTGCGCGAGGACGCGCGCTTGACCGCCGCCACCTGCTCACGCCATTCGACCAGCCGGGGGCAGGCGCGGCACACCGACTGCCGCGCCGTCAGCTCGTCCAGCCTGCCCGCCCGCACGGCCTCGGCGGCAAGCGTGCGGACCTGCGCGGCGCCGGCGGCTACCGGGGTGGCGGGCGTGGCCGGATCCTCCGGCCAGCCGCTTCCCGGCGGCACCGGCAGGCCCAGGCCCGCAGCCACGGACACACCCGCGGGCACCGGCGGGCCCTCCGGCATCACCGTCCCGCGCCCGTCGCCAGGGACCAGGCCAGGCCGTCGAGAATGTCGTGCTCGCTCACCAGCACCTCGCCGAAACCAAACCGCTCCATGATCTGAGTCAGCACCAGCGCACCGCCGCCGATCACATCCACCCGGCCCGGGTGCATCACGGCCAGCCGTTTGCGCTCGGCCCGGGTCTGGCCCAGCAGGCTCGCGGCCACCTCCCGGACCGCCGCGGCGCTGATCCGGGAATGGTGGATCCGCTCGGCCTGGTAGCTGTCCAGCCCGAGCACCAGCGCCGCCACGGTGGTCACCGAACCGGCCAAGCCGACCAGGGTGCGCGCGGCCGACACCGGGATCTTGCCCGCGACCACGTCGAGGGCGGCATCGATGTCGGCGCGTGCCGCCGCGATCTCGGCGTCGCCGGGCGGGTCGTGGCGCAGGTGCCGCTCGGTCATCCGCACGCAGCCGATGTTCACGCTCACGCCGGCGGTCATCGCCCCGGGCTCGCCGAGCACGAACTCGGTCGAGCCGCCGCCGATGTCGGTGACCAGGTAAGGAGCGGCCGCGTCACCGGCCAGTTCGGCGGTCGCACCGGTAAACGACAGGCGCGCCTCGTCCTCGCCGCTGAGCACTTCCGGTTCGATCGCGAGGATGTCGCGAACGCCCGCGACGAACTCGCCGGAGTTGGCCGCGTCCCTGGTGGCGCTGGTGGCCACCATGCGCACGGCCGACGCCGACGCCTCGGCGATGATCTTCCGGTAGGAACGCAGCACCCGGAACGTCCGGGCCAGCGGCTCGGCACCGAGCCGTCCGGTGGCATCCACGCCCTGGCCGAGCCGCACGATCTCCAGCCGCCGGTCCACATCGGTCAACCGGCCCGCGGCCCGGTCCACGTCGGCCACCAGCAGCCGCACCGAGTTCGTGCCGCAGTCGATCGCCGCCACGCGTACCACGGCCGCACCGGTCACGTGGCCTCACCGCTCATGGGGGCTTCGCCGCCCGCGGGGGCCTCGCCGTCCGCGGGGGCCTCGCCGTTCGCGGATGGCATCGGACGGACGCACGGGCCTGCCTGCCACCACGGCCCCGCCTGCGCCACGGCATCCCGGCCCAGCGGGTTGGCTCCTGGCACGGCAAGCTCGTGGGCGGCGAGCGCATGCAGGCACTTGACCCGTACGGGCATGCCGCCCGCGCTCTGCGTACCGGGTGGCAGCGGCTCCACGCCCGCGTCACGCGCCGCCTCGTCCCGGCGGGCCAGGTAGTCGCGGTGGGCGGCCTGGTACGCCGCGCGCAACTCCGGTTCGGCAGCCAGCCGCTGCTGCATCTGGCCCATGACACCCGCGGCCTCCAGCCGGGCCACGGCCGCGCTCGCCCGCGGGCAGGTCAGGTAGTAAAGGGTGGGAAACGGCGTGCCGTCGGCCAGGCGCGGCGCGGTCTCCACCACGTCGGGCAGCCCGCACGGGCAGCGGTGCGCGACGCGCCGCAGCCCTCGCGGTGGCCGGCCCAGTTGCAGCGCGACCACTTCGGCGTCGGCGGTCACCGGGTACTGCCCCGGTTCGCCTGCTGTACGGATTCCCACATTCGCTCGTACCAGGGCATGAGGCTGCCCGCGGTGGCCGTGCCGCGCTGGGCCGTGTGACCGCCGATGACGACGTAGCAGGTCTGGCCCTTCAGGCACATGTGCAGCTTGTTCCTGGCCAGCTGTTCGATGTAGGCGGGATCGGCCAGGCGCTGCTGCTCGTGCTGCAGCGCCGCCAACTGGCCGTTGAGCATCTGCCGTTCGGCCTGCAACTGGTCGATCTGCCGGCGCTGCGCGATGTACTCGCGCACCGGGTAGGCGAGGCTGAGCGCGATCGCGCAGATCACCACGGCGAGCACCGCGGCCCGGCTGGTGAGCCTGACCCTGTCCCCGCCCGGCGGGCGGCCAAGCGTGGGGATCACGGGCCCGCGGGCGTCCTGGGGAAGGCCGCGTGCCCGGCGTAGGCGGCGGCGTCGTCGAGATGCTCTTCGATCCGCAGAAGCTGGTTGTACTTGGCCACGCGTTCCGAGCGCGCCGGTGCCCCGCTCTTCATCTGCCCGCAGTTGATGGCGACCGCGAGGTCGGCGATCGTGGTGTCCTCGGTCTCGCCCGAACGGTGGCTGATCATGCAGGCGAAACCGCTGCGGTGGGCGAGCGAGACCGCATCCAGGGTCTCGGTGATGGTGCCGATCTGATTGACCTTGACCAGGAGGGCGTTCGCACTGCGCTCGGCGATCCCGCGGCGCAGCCGTTCTGGATTGGTCACGAACAGATCGTCGCCGACAATCTGCGCCTTGTCGCCAAGCGCCGCGGTGAGTGCCTGCCAGCCTGCCCAGTCATCCTCGGCGAGCGGGTCCTCGAGGGACACGATCGGGTAGGCATCCAGCCAGTCCGCATAGAGCTCCAGCATCTCCGCTGCGGAACGGGCTCCGCCCTCGAAGCGGTAGGCGCCGTCGCTGAAGAACTCGGTGGCGGCCGCGTCGATCGCGAGCGCGACGTCGCTGCCGGGCTGGAAGCCCGCCTTGCCGATGGCCTCGACGAGCAGGTCGAGGGCGGCCCGGTTGTGCGCCAGGTCCGGCGCGAACCCGCCCTCGTCACCGACCCCGGTGGACAGCTTGTGCTCCTTCAGCACGGACTTGAGTGCGTGGTAGGTCTCGGCACCCCAGCGGAGCGCCTCGCTGAACGTGGCCGCACCGACCGGCGCGATCATGAACTCCTGGATGTCCACGCTGTTGTCCGCGTGCGCGCCGCCGTTCAGCACGTTCATCATCGGCACCGGCAGCACGTGCGCGTTCGGGCCGCCCAGGTAGCGGAACAGGTGCAGTTCCGCGGACTGCGCGGCGGCCTTGGCAACGGCCATGCTGACGGCCGTGATGGCGTTGGCGCCCAGCCGCGACTTGTCCGGCGTGCCGTCCAGGTCGATCATCGTCTGGTCGATGAGGCGCTGGTCGTCGGCCTCGAAGCCGAGCAGTTCATCCCTGATCTCGTCGGCGACCGCCAGGACCGCCTTGCCGACGCCCTTGCCACCGAAGGCCTTACCGCCGTCCCTCAGCTCCACCGCCTCGAATGCACCGGTGGAAGCGCCGCTCGGGGCGGCGGCGCGGGCGTGCGTCCCGTCGTCAAGCGCCACGTCGACCTCGACCGTCGGGTTGCCCCGCGAATCCAGGATCTGCCTGGCGTAGACGTCTTCGATGGTGGCCAAGGCAGATCTCCCGGTAGGTCGGCGCGGCGGGTTCTTGGCGTGGGTTTCGGTATTGGAGCCTAGCCGAGCGGGGGCGGTCCCTCGCAGCGGCCACGCCGCCGCAAGGGGTCAGGCGGGGTCGCGGCCTTGCTCCTGCGCCCAGCGCCTGACTCGTTCGCGGTAACCGCGCGCGGCGGCCCGCAACTCCAGTTCGGGATCAAGCCCTGCCGCGCGCGCCTGGGCCACGAGGGCGAACAGCGCCGCCCCGATCTCGCTCACGCCGTCCGGCGCCTGACCGGCGGTGCCAGGCCCGGCAGCGGGCCCGGTGGGCAGGCCGGTGAGCTCCGCCGGGGCACCGGCCCGCTCCGCCCGGCGCTGCAACTGCGCGGCGAGGGACAGCGCCGGCTGCCCGAACGGCACCGAACCCAGCGCCGTGGGCAGCGCGCCCTCGCGGCCGCCCCGCTCCGCCGCCTTGATCGCGTCCCAGTTGCGCTTGACGTCCTCGGCACCGGACACCTTCACGTCGCTGAACACGTGCGGGTGCCGGCGGATCAGTTTCTCCACGATCCCGGTGGCCACGTCGTCGATGTCGAACCCGGTCCCGTCGGTGCGCTCCGCCGCGACCCTGGCGTGAAACACGACCTGCAGCAGGACGTCGCCGAGTTCGTCGCGCAGCTCCGCGGGATCGCCGCCTTCGAGCGCCTCCAGGGCCTCGTAGCACTCCTCGAGCAGATACGGCGCGAGCGACTCATGCGTCTGCTTGGCGTCCCACGGGCAGTTCACCCGCAGGGTGTCCATCACCTCCACCAGGCGCAGCATGGCCGCACCCGGTACCGCGCCGTCAGCCCCCGCGCCCGGCTGTGCGCCATCCGCCAGCGCCCGCGGCGCCGCGCCGCCGGTCACCGGTCCCGCGCCGTCGCCCACCGGCCCCGCGCTGTCGCCCACCGGCCCCGCACCGTCGCCCACCGGGCCCGGCTGCGCGCCGTTGGGCACCGGGCTCTCGGTCACCCGGTCGCCGTGCGTCCCCGCCACCCCTTCAGCCGCCGATCGTCAGCAGTGCGGCGTGAGCTGCGGCTTGGACGACGGCGCAGGCGCGGGCGCGGTCGGTGCCGACAGCGGCGACTTGGCCGGGATCACCGAGAGCGTGGCGTAGTCAAGCTGGCCGAACTGCGGGTTGACCTGGATGTCCAGGCTCTTCGCCGCCACGCACTCCCGGCGGCTGAACTCCGGGCTGAGCTGCTGGATCCGGGCCTGGGTGCGTGGCAGCGTCCCGCCGTTCAGCCGGGTGAACATGTCGTTCTGGATGGCCTCGTACCTGCCAAGTTCCGGCAGCATGTCCGGGGCCAGGCCGTTGGCCACGGCAAGCTGGACGAACGCGGGCCCGCTCCGCCCCGTCTGCCGGGCGAGCATACTGAGCGCCTGCTGGCTCTCCCCGGTGGTCACCACCACGTGGTTGCGGACGGCAACCTCGTCCCGGATCTGGAACCGGAGCAGCCAGCTCAGCACCTCCTGCGGCGCCTCGGACTGCGGGAACTGGAGCTGGATGCCCTTGCCCGCATGGTAGGCCCGCTCCAGGCTGCTCACCTGATCGCTCAGGGTGGTGGCCGTAATCCGTTCCCCGCCGCTGATCGCAGCCGAGCCCATCCGGACCGGGCCGCAGGCGGACAGGGCGCACGCCGCGGCGGCGGCCGCCGCGGTGAGCACGAAGATGGAGGTGCGAGGCACGACTGCATCCCTTCCTAGGTGGGCGAGACGTTCGGCGTGACCGGGCCGCTCTCGCCGAACACCGCCTCAATGAGCTGCCCGCACCAGGCGAGCAACTCCCTGTCGCGCAGGAGCGGAGTGCCCGGCGGGACGGGCGCTCCGGGGCGGGCGCCAGGGAGGTCCCTGGGCACCGGTACGAGCATCGTACGCACCGCCGGCTTGAGCACCGTCTTCGGGTAGAGCCGCTGCGCGCGAACCTGCCTGGATTCCGGCAGATCCACCGGCGAGAACCGGATGTGCGTGCCCTGCTGTGTGATGTCGGTCAGCCCGGCCTTGCGGGCCTGTGCGCGCAGGCCGGCCACCGCGAGCAGGCCGAGCACCGGCTCGGGCAGCGGGCCGTAGCGGTCGGTCAGTTCCTCGGTAACCGCCGTGATGTCCGCGCCGGAGTCGATGGCGGCGATGCGAGTGTAGGCCTCCAGCCGCAGCCGCTCCCCCGGCACGTAGGAGTGCGGGATGTGCGCGTTGACCGGCAGCTCGACCCGGACCTCGGCCCGCTCGGCCGGCCCGGCGTCGCGCAGTTCGCCGACTGCCTCGCCGATCATCCGCACGTACAGGTCGAACCCCACCCCGGCGATGTGGCCGGACTGCTCCCCGCCGAGCAGGTTCCCCGCCCCGCGGATCTCCAGGTCCTTCAGCGCCACGTACATGCCCGCGCCCATCTCGGTGTGCTGGGCGATGGTGGCCAGCCGCTCGTGCGCCGTCTCGGTCAGCGGCTTTTCCGGCGGGAACAGGAAGTAGGCGTAGGCCCGCTCGCTGGCCCGGCCGACCCGGCCGCGCAGCTGGTGCAGCTGGGCCAGCCCGTACACGTCGGCACGGTCCACGATCAGCGTGTTGGCGTTGGGGATGTCCAGGCCGGACTCGACGATCGTGGTGGCCACGAGCACGTCGTGCTTGCGGTCGAGGAACTCCAGCATGATCCGTTCGAGCATGTGCTCGTTCATCTGGCCGTGCGCGGCCACGACCCGCGCCTCCGGCACCAGCTCCGCGACCTTGGTGGCGACCTTGTTGATCGAGGAGACCCGGTTGTGCACGAAGAACACCTGGCCGTCGCGGAGCAGTTCGCGCCGGATGGCGGCGGCGATCTGCTTCTCCTCGTAGGGGCCGACCATGGTCAGCACCGGGTGCCGCTCCTCGGGCGGGGTCAAGATCGTGGACATCTCCCGGATCCCTGCCACGCCCATCTCCAGCGTGCGCGGGATCGGGGTGGCCGACATGGACAGCACGTCCACCTCGGTGCGCAGCTGCTTGAGGTACTCCTTGTGCTCAACCCCGAATCGCTGTTCCTCGTCGAGGATGACCAGGCCGAGGCGGGCGAACCTGGTGTCCGGCTGCAGCAGCCGGTGGGTGCCGATCACCACGTCCACCGTGCCGTCGGCCAGCCCGCGCAGCGTCTCCGCCACCTCGGCGTCGCTCTGGAACCGGCTCAGCGTGCGCACCACCACGGGGAACGGCGCGTACCGCTCGCCGAACGTGGTCTGATGCTGCTGGGCCAGCAGCGTGGTGGGCACCAGCACGGCCACCTGGCTGCCGTCCTGCACCGCCTTGAACGCCGCCCGGACCGCGATCTCGGTCTTGCCATAACCGACGTCCCCGCAGATCAGCCGGTCCATCGGCACCGGCCGCTCCATGTCCGCCTTCACCTCGTCGATGGCGGCAAGCTGGTCGGCGGTCTCGACGTAGGGGAACGCGTCCTCCAGTTCCCGCTGCCATGGGCTGTCGGGGCTGAACGCGTGCCCCGGTGAGGCCATCCGCGCCGAGTACAGCCTGATCAGTTCCGAGGCGATCTGCCGGACCGCCTTGCGGGCGCGGCCCTTGGTCTTGGCCCAGTCGCCGCCGCCGAGCCGGTGCAGGCTGGGCATCTCGCCGCCGACGTACCTGGTGACCTGGTCGAGCTGGTCGGTCGGCACGTAGAGCTTGTCGGGCGGCTGGCCCCGCTTGCCCGGCGCGTACTCGATCACCAGGTATTCCCTGACCGCGCCCTGGACGCTGCGGCTGGTCATCTCCAGGTACCGGCCGACGCCGTGCTGCTCGTGCACCACGTAGTCGCCGCGGCTGAGCTGGAGCGGGTCGATGCCGCCGCGCCGGCGGCTGGGCATCCGCCGGGCTTCCCGCGACCCCGCGTGCTGGCCGACCAGGTCGGCCTCGGTGAGCACGGCCAGCCGGACGGACTCCCAGGTGAACCCGTTCGGGATGAGCGCCGTCGTCACGCTCGGCACGCCCGGCTCCGGCGGGTCCGCCAGGTCACCGAGCCGCGCGCCCAGGCCCTCACCGCGGAGCATCTCGGCCAGGCGCTGCGCCGGGCCGTGGCCCTCGGTGACCAGCACGACCCGCCAGCCCTCGCCCAGCCAGCCCCGGACGTCGGCCAGCGCCCGGCCGGTGTCGCCGCGGTAGGCAGGGGCCGGGGCCGCGCCGAGGCGCACCGCCAGACGATCGCTACTGCCCGGATCGCTGTCCAGATTGTGGCCATACGCAGCCCCGGGGCCGGTCTCGCCCGCTCCGCCATCCGTGGCTCCGTGGCCGGTCACGACCGGGCCGGCGCCGGGGGCGGCGGCGTCGAACGGCGCAATAGTCCACCAGGGCAGCCCGAGGTTGTCCGCGACGGCGCGCACCTGGGTGATCGACTGGAACGCGGACGCCCCGAGGTCGATCGGCGCCTGGCCGCCCGCCGCCGCGTTCACCCAGGACGCCTCGAGGAACTCCTGGCTGGTGCGCACCAGGTCGGCAGCCCGCGCGCGGATCCGCTCGGGGTCGCAGGCGAGCACGACACCACCGGCGGGCACGTAGTTGAGCAGCAGTTCCATCCGGGGGGCGAGCACGGGCGCGAGCGCCTCCATGCCCTCGACCGAGATACCGTCGGCCAGCTTGCCGAGCACGTCGGCGAGCCCGGGGTGATCGCCGGCGAGGTGCTTGGCCCGGTCCCGCACGTCGGGCGTCAGCAGCAGTTCGCGGCACGGCGGCGCCCACAGGCCCGGGGCAGGCCCCAGGCTGCGCTGGTCGGCCACCCGGAAGAACCGGGTCTCCTCGACGATGTCGCCGAACAACTCGACCCGGACCGGGTGCTCCTCCGCGGGCGGGAAGACGTCGATGATGCCGCCGCGGACCGCGACCTCACCGCGCCGCTCCACCAGGTCGGTCCGCACGTAGCCGATGTCCACAAGCCTGGCCAGCATCTCGTCCAGGTCGCAGGTATCTCCTTCGGCCACCGATACCGGCTCCACGTCGGCCAGGCCGCCGACGATCGGCTGGAGCAGGGCGCGCACCGGAGTGACCAGGGCGGTGACCGCCGCGGTGCGAGAACTGGCCGGATCGGGGTGAGCGAGCCGGCGCAGCACCGCCAGGCGCTGGCCGGAGGTGTCCGAGCGGGGGGACAGCCGTTCGTGCGGGAGCGTCTCCCACGCGGGGAAGTAGGCCACACTCTCGGGGGGCAGCAGGGAGCCGAGCGCCCCGGCCAGTTCCTCGGCTTCCCTCGCGGTCGCGGTGACCGCTAGAAGGAACCGGCTGGCGGTCCCGGGCAGGCCAGTCAGGGCAGCGGCCAGCAGCGGACGGAGCGCGGACGGTGCGGTCACGTCCGCGCCATCGCCCGGGTAACCTCCGTCGGAGTCCGCCGTGGCCTGGGTTATGACCTGGCGAAACTGGGGGTCGTCCGTGATGACGCTGAGGAGGCCGGCGAGGCTCATGGTGTCCCTGGGTAGGCAGCACGAAAGGCCCGCATTGACGTCATCGGACACCTGACGGGATGCGGGATACCTCCACCTTATTGCCTTCCGCGGGGCTGCAGTCACCCGGAAGGCAGGCCCCCTTGTTCCGGGGCGGCAGAACTTTCTGTGCCGCTCTACCACAAGCGCGCAAAAACCTCAGGCTACGCTAAGGTGCCGTGACGTCGGAGAACGGGATCCCGGGGGACAGTTCCGCGGGCCAGGGGACCGATCCCGCCCCCAAGCGCGCCGCCAGAAGGCAGCCCGCCGGCACGCTGAGCCAGACGCGGGCGGCCGGCCGGCCACGCGCCGCCAAGCCGGCCTCGGCCGAATGTGAGCGGGGCGGCGCCCTTGCCATCGGGCCAGAGACCCGGCCGGCCGCGACCGATAACGGCGGTCCGGCCGCGACCGCTTCGGGGCTGGCCGCCGCAGAGCCCCGGCCCGCGGGAGCCGCGCCTGCCGCCCGGCCGAAGCCGACGCCGGCCGCCTCCCGGTCCGGGGCTACGCCCGGCACGCGGGCGAAGAAACCGCCCGCCGGCCGGCCGGGAAGCGCGGCAGCCAGCGCCGAGGCGAAACCGGCGACGCCCCGCGCCCGGGCCAAGACGGCGGCCACCGCCGACGCGAGCGCACCGGCACCCAGCGCAGCGCCGGACGCGCAGCCCTCCGGCGCACCGCCGTCTCAAAGCCCGGCCGTCCCCATGGCC
>Ga0318492_10000788_pt1 | contig 9947 bp, 9 predicted proteins | sample GRESIP108b1f22_FD_203292 | JGI IMG/M metagenome (GOLD analysis project Ga0318492, IMG submission 203292) | Tropical soil microbial communities from Luquillo Experimental Forest, Puerto Rico - GRE.SIPMG.108b1f22 | ecosystem: Environmental > Terrestrial > Soil > Tropical forest > Bulk soil | place... | reverse complement strand
GAACTAACATCGGCGCGCCACAAGCCACGTCTTGGGTCGAGGAGGTTCAGAGCTTTTCGTGTGCGGGAATTGCCTTCCTCAATTCACTCATAATTTAAATTTTCGGCGCTCCCGCATTGCCTTTCGACGATTGCCACGCCGCTCTATGTACCAAATCGCACCAAGGAAAATGACGAAGCCGCCCGCAAGCAAAACGACGAGTGTAAAAGTATCGCCTGTCATTTCTAAAACCCCATGACGTCACGATAGGCTTGGTTGATTTCAAGGACAAGAGGACGGCGGGTTATTTGCTCGGTAGGGGTCGAGGACGGAATATCTGACTGAGAATGAGGTTGATCGACTGATCGAAGCAGCGCGTAAACGTGGGAGGAATGACCCAAGGGATGCAGCTGCGATCCTGTTGGCGTAATCGGCATGGACTTCGAGCTGCTGAGCTGTGTTCACTAAAGTGGTCGCAGCTCGATCTACGCAATGGGCGCTTGCACGTTAATCGAGCCAAGGGCGGGATCGAGAGCGTGCATCCGCTGCATGGGCCGGAGCTAAGCGCGCTGCGCCAACTACAAGGCACAAGTCCTTATGTGTTCACCACTGAAGCAGGCACGCCAGTGACTACGTCTTGGTTTCTCAGAATGGTTCAGCGCACTGGGCGAGCTGGAAAGCTACCCTTTCCAGTGCATCGGCACATGCTGCGACATGCGACTGGATTTAAGCTGGCGAATGATGGCCATGATACGCGCTCGCTGGCGCACTATCTCGGTCATCGAAATTTGCAAAGTACCGCGAGGTACACGGCGAGCACCGGATCGGTTTGCGAGGTTCTGGCAGGATTGAGCAAGACTTTGGCGCATCAGCGCAAGACGGTGCGCAAGGGAGGATTTAGACAGCACTGATGATTGGGTTCGTAACTTTCGGCATGTCCCTTTTGGAGGGCAAACACATGACCGATATAACGTGGATTTCGCTATCGCTTTTCATAGCGATCGTTACGATGATGGTGGCTGCTGAAATAGGCCAACGTCGTCGGAGCAGGCATTGAGTTCTGAGTAGCCTGCGCAGGGCATCACCGCCGCAAAGGGGTGGTGCCCTCGGTCATTTCACAGGTGTAGTGGTCTTAGTGGACGAAGGCCCACAGTCCCGCGGCGGTGATCGCAGCTAGAATGAACCACGCGCCCCAGCTTGCTCCTGTTAGGAATTCACCCATTGCGCTCCCCCTTCACCTGTTGCGCTGTCACAAATATCGCTCTCGAAAATTGTCCGGTCTATGGACGGTTTGGCTTCATCCACTGTTGCGTGGCAACAACACGTAGAAAACAATTTGTTCTGGCCGCAATAAGCTGCCCACTGAACGCCATAATCGATTGCGGAAATGACGACCCCGACCTCATGGGGGTTTGGGGGATGGGGCTGAGATCGGGGCCGGGCTCTCGCGGACGAGGACCGACCCCGACTTTATAGACGCCAGACTTCAGTAATTTGACCTAGGTCACAGTATTTCTACATACACAATATGGAATAGAGGGACCGGGACCAAGGCTCACCATCAATATCGGCGATATCTTGCATTGGGCATCTTGCATTGGGCGCTTGGATATCTGCAATCAATCTATCGTGACGAAAATCGACCGGTGAACACGAGGATTAGGTGCACGGTCGAGTGCGCTGGCGAAGTCATCTCGCTGCACCTGTCGCCTTCGTAGGTTGCCGTCAGCTTTTTAGTGGCGGGAAATCGCGCGAGAACACAGGCTGCTTGAGAAATTCCTTCGGATCGTAATGCCAGAACTGACTGGCATCCGGATAGCTCTTGATGGTGATGTTGACGAGCTTGCCGTTCTTTTTTTCGACCTTTCGGATATAGACCGTGAAAGTGAGATTGCCGTAATCGTCAAATCTGACGGGTCCACGCGGCGTCTCGGCGAGAGAGACCCGTCTGATTGCCCCGATCAGTTTGTCCGGCTCGGTATCGCCGCCGGTCGCCTGGAGCGCCGATTCCAGAATTTGGCCATTGACGTAGAGCGCCGCCGCATAAAATCCAATCGGAACGTCGGTACCGAAGTACTTCTGCATCGAGGCGATGAAACGCCGGTTGGCATCACTATCCAAGTCGAGCGTATAGGGAATCGAATTTATAAGCCCGATCGCTTCGTCGCCGAAATTGCGCATGACGCTGTCATCGGCCACGGTCGATCCGCCAAGCAGCGGCAACGTCAGTCCTTGGTCGCGATATTGCTTGATGAATTTAAGAGGATTGGCGCCGGCATAGACCAGCACCACCACGTCAGCCTGCTTCGGATCGATTTGCGCCAAGTACGGCACGTAATCCGGCGTATTGAAGGGCGACCACAGCTTTTTGACGAGCTTGCCGCCGCTATCCTCAAAAACCGACTGGAAGCCGCCGACTTGCTCATAACCGAACGCGAAATCATCGCCGGCCGTGATTGCCGCCTTAAGCTTCATTTCCTTGCTGGCATAATCGGCGAGTGGATAGAGGCACTGTGCCGAACTGTCGGAAGTTCTGACCTGGTAGGGGTCGCGATGGCGCTGAGTCAAATCTTCGGCGCCGCCAAAGCCCATAGTCGGCACCTTGTGCTCACCAAGATAGTCCTTGATCGCCAGCCACTCGAAGGCGGCGAGCGGGCCCATGATGAGGTCGACTTTATCGCGCTCAACCAATTCGATCGCTTTGGCCTTCGCGGTTGCCGGCACGCCGGCGGTATCGGCGACGACAAGCTCGATCTGACGGCCCGCAAGCGTGAAGTTCTTGTCCCTGAGGAAGCAGGTAATGCCCTCCTCGAGGTGAACACCGCCGGCCGCGAGGCCGCCGGTTTTAACGGTCATCAGTCCAATCTTGACCGGTTTTTGCTGCGCGAGGGCAGGCCGCGCCAGGCTGGAGATGCCGGCAGCTGCGCCGGTTGTGGCCAGAAACTTGCGCCGGCTTATTTTGCTTCTCAGGGTCGTCCTCCCCTTGATCGATGCCTGTCTTTCCGGGCGCTCATCCTCCCTGGCTTCGGCGCATGCCCATATTTCTGACCGGGGAATTCGGAGCGTGCTTCTTCAGGCGGCGTTCTCGGACCGCACCGCCGTTTTGGATTTGGCCCAATAATCTGGCTGCGCCTTGGTCGCCGCAAGGTCATCGGCGGTTTCAAAACCGGGCGCCATCGATGCCGAAGTGCCGGCGAGCACTTGGTGATGCTCAATGTTAAGAAGTCGCAGCCAGCTTTGCTGGCCAAGCGTAAGCCCGATCATACAGCCGAGCTCGACCAGTTCGGGCTCGCTAAAGTGGCTATGCATCCGTTGCCAGAAGGCATCATCGGTATCGAGCCGCCAAACGATCGCCTCGGCATAAGCGAGCGCGGCCTTCTGGCGTTCGTCGTATTTCGCCGATTTTTCGAAGTTCAAGAGATCAAGCACATGCTCTTCGATCAGCGCGCCGGTTTTGGTCGCTTTCATCGAGCGCTGATTGCCGCAATATTCGCAGGTGACCGAGCGTGATACGAACAACCGGCACAGTTCTTTGATGGAGTGATCGAGCACGCCGTTACGGAATATGTTGTGCCAGGATTCTGCAAAAAACCAAAAACAAGCCGGCACATGGGCGCGGATCGCCGAGCTTTCAGGCCGCGGCGTGCCTTCACGCTGGCAGCGCTCCATTTCGGCGCGCATTCTGGCATCCATGTTCTCGAGCGGGACGTAGCTTATTCTTTGCCTTGTCATTTACTTTCCTTCCTGCCCGCCCTTGTGGGCCCCTTGCGGCGGGCACAAAGGTTAGCATGGCCAAAAAGCCAAGGTGAACTCAAGATCTAGAAAGCCGCCTTTCGGGCCAGGGCGGACGACGGCCAGATTCAAAGCCGGCCATATCAGCAAAATCCGAGCTAGGAGCGCTCGATCAGCAGAAGAATGCCGTCAGCCGCCAGATCGGATGCTGACGCGGCCTTCGTCGGCTGTTTGATGCTCAATGTTAATTTATTTGGCTGTGACTGCCGCAGAATAACGCGTGTAGAACTGTGCGACTCGCTGCCGCCACATCTCCACGAACGCGCCCGAAGTCAGATTTTCGACCGACTTCCAGATGTTCTTGATCGTTGGAAGTGTGTTCTGCCAGACGGCACGCTTGCACCACTTCTCGCCTTTCTGCCGGCCCTCATCCGTCGCGCACATCGATTTCCACGCAGCGCGGTCCGGGTGAGCCACATGCTCGGCCGCCCCTTGGGTGCCCTGCTGGTGGATCAGATAAAGATCGCTCAAGGTTGGCTTCTGGTGGGTGGCCAGCTCGAACAGTATGGCCGAGGTGGTGAACTTGTAAGCGGCCGCAATCGAATTATCGCGCGGATCGGTAATGGTGCCGGACCCGTACTTGTTAAATTCATAATTGCTCAATTGAAACAGGCCGATATACGAGCCGGTGCGCTGCTTGGGATCGAAGTCTGATTCGATCTTGGCAACGGTCTTCATGAAGGTGACATCGATCCCGAACACGTCGGACGCGCGCTTGACCTCATCGACCGGTGCACCGACCGGAACATCCTTCAGGGCATCCAAAACCGTATCGGCCGGCTTCTTGTCAGGTGGCACTTCGGAATAGGCGTAATAAGCGAGGTAGGCCATGTCGAGTTTGGGCGAAGCCGAATCCGCCGGACGGTTCTGGAAGAATGGACGGCCCTGCTCGTCGCTTCTGGATTGTTCGGGCGGAATCGCTTCCGGCGGAAGCGATGCAGTCACGATCTCCTCTTCGAGTTTTTTTGCTTGGATGAGCCTGTCGGATTTTTGGATTTGCGTCCGCGCAACGCCATCCGGTGTTGTTGTGTCCTTAGGAAATAGTACGGGTTCACGCGCCGCAAACGGATAGATTACCGCGATCGCCGGAATGATAAAGGCGAGCTGCAAGGCTCTGATTATCATCTGCACGTCCCCCGATGCACGTCGCCTGCCTGCTTCCAGCAGGCGACCTGCCGACACCAAATAAAGTTCTCAGGTGACCACGGTCCCCACGACTCAACATAACACAGGCAAAAGCCGCCGATTGTCACCCTCTCGCCACAATCTAGCGAATTCGCTTGGTGCGCCGGTCGACGTGCATTCTCCTGCCGCCACCGCGTTTAACCCCCGCAAAAGTGGTCTAAAAAGGGGCGCTCCGGATTTTTTTCACGCGTCTGTTGCCCTGACCGTGGGCAAGCGCACATTTGCAATTGGAGCGAGGGCCGCGAATCACTGCCAAGCGATATTTTTGCTGGTGTCTTGCTCCATGATTGCCAACAGACCTTGCAACAATTGCGTCGGCGATGGCGGGCAACCGCGTATATGCAGATCCACGGGGATGACGCTCGAAACGCCGCCAGCCACGGCGTAACTGCCAGCGAAAATGCCGGTGTCAAAAGCGCAATCGCCAACTGCGACTACCCATTTTAGATCGGGTGTCGCACGATAGGCCGATTAGGCGCGTATTCCGCACGCAGCCAATCAGAAAAACGAAAGCGGTCTGCGGCATGCGATGAATGAGGCCGCCGAGGCGTTCCATGTCGCGCTCGCCGGTAGCAGTGAGCACGGCGCCCGCGCCGAAAAATAGCAAGCTCTTGAACAGGGAATGGTTGAACACATGCAGAAGCGCGGCGGTAAACGCCAAAGCAGCGGCGAACAGCATGCCTTCTGACTTGAAAGCCAACGCTAGCCTGAGGCCGATGAAAATGATGCCGATGTTTTCGACCGTATGGTAGGCGAGTAGCCGCTTGAGGTCGTGCAATGTGAACGCGTCGCCGAGCACCACAAGCGTCATGCCGGCGAGAAAAACAGGATAGAACGGCAACATGCGGGCCGGTGTTTCTTCGTGCTCGCTATAACCGAGTGCAAATAGGCTCGCGCTCATCGCGCCGAGATCGACCACGGCAACAAAGAATGCTGACAGCGCATCGAGCCGCAGATGCGCGCCGAGCCAAGGCACACCCACCGGGAATGCAACGGCTTCAGGCGTCCGCACCGCCAAAAGATGGATCATGGCCGCAGCGAGTGAAATCGCAGTCGTGACCATGCTCGCGGCGTAGATCACCCGCGTCGCGGCAGGCGAGCGCACCATCAGCACAGCGATGGGATCAAGCGCCAAAAGCGTAGCGGCGCAAACAATGACCACGCTCAGCATCATGCCGCTGGCGCTTTTAGACGCACGCCACGGCCGCCGGCGTGACTGGACGCATTGTCCGCAATCAATTCGACCCCCAACGCCTCGAGCGCAGCAACAAGCTTCATCAGCGAATCGACATTGCCCCTGATGACGCCCTCGCTCGCCTCCATGCGCTGGATCGTCGGCAGCGACAGCCCGGCCGCTTCAGCAAGCCCGCGCTGATCGATGCCAAGAAGCGCGCGTGAGGCGCGAAGCTGAGCGGCGGTGATCACGATGATTGATGGTTGTTACGTTACAACCATGAATAATGATGTATTAAATATCAATCTTTATCACTCAAGCAACAGATTTCAACAGGCGGAACACGCTTCAGCCGGACTCGCCTCAACTGATCCGGATGACGATTTTGCCGAAATGCGCGCCTGCGGCCATGTGCCCATAGGCCGATTGAACCTCCTCGAAGCCGAAAATCTTGTCGATCACCGGCTTGATCGCATTCGCTTCGATGGCGCGGTTCATGGCTTCGAACATTTGCGTCGAGCCCACTGAAATGCCCTGCACATTGGCGCGCCGCGAAAAGATGAGCGCGGGATTGAGCTCGGTGGCGCCGCCGCTCAAGCCGCCGATCAGCGTGACTTTGCCGCCGACCCGGATGGCGCCGAACGAGCGCGTCAATGTCGCCGCGCCGCCGACTTCGACGACATGGTCAACGCCGGTCCCGCCGGTGAAGTCTACGGCAACTTTCTCCCAGTCAGGCGTGGTTCGGTAATTGATGCCGAACGCCGCCCCGAGGGCCTTCGCGCGGCTGAGTTTCTCGTCGCTGGACGAAGTAATGACGGCACGAATACCCATCGTGCGCGCAAATTGCAGGCCGAAGATTGAAACGCCGCCTGTACCTTGCAGGAGAACCGTGTCGCCGGCTTTGAGCTTGGCGTGCTCTATCATCGCATGCCAGACCGTCAGTGCGGCGCATGGCAGCGTTGCCCCCTCCTCTACTGACAGATGCAGTGGGATTTTCACCGCGCCGTCTTCCTCCAATACGACGTAATCCGCGAGCATGCCGTCGATACCACCGCCGAGCGCGCTTTTGTGAACATCGGAAGCAGGTTCGCCGCCGCTCCAGCGCTGAAAGAAATTTCCAGCAACGCGATCGCCGACCTTTACCCGCGTCACGCCGGGGCCGATTTCGACCACTTCACCGGCGCCGTCCGAAAGCGGGATCAGATTTTCACGCACCGCCATGCGATAACTGCCACGCGCAATAGCGAAGTCGCGAAAATTGAGCGAGCAGGCCCTGACTCGCACCAGGACTTGCCGATAGGCCGGCTTGGGATCCGGGCGCTCGACTTGCGCCAAGGCTTCAATGCCAGCCCCGCCTTTGGCCAATTGATATACACGCATGCGAAACCTCGCTGAGTGATCGAGCTTTTCCGACTATCGTTTCGGCTCGTTGAAAATGTTTTTCCGCGGACGCTGACCGGACGGACGTTGTGGGCGATTGAGCGGCTGCGGGCCAGCGCGACCGGGCCGCAAATGCTGGCCACCCCACCGGGACCTTGATTATTGCGCTGATTATTGCGTTGATTGTTCCGGCCTGGCTGCCCGGGTCCGCGCAGTCGCTCTCGCTGAATCGCCATCGGTCGCCCAATGTTGTGAGAGGCATTGAGGCGCTGCAAGACGCCGCGATCGCGCGCCGCCTCTTGCGCAGGAACCCGAAAAGGCACGGCGGCGAGACGATCGCCAGCACCGATGCGAAGGGAAAAGGCGCCGGCGCCCTGCGTGAGCGCGCCAAGACGAGCGCCTTGCCGGTCGAAAAGCTCGATGCGGCCACCGTGCCGGTCGCCACATTGAACAAAGCGTTATTGCCGGCGCCGCCTTCTTTATAGACGAATGCGTCGATCACGATGCGGGTGTTGGCCGAGAGGCTGAACGTCGTTTGGTCGTCAAATGTAATGCCAAGCGAAGAACTGAGGTCGGTCTGCACGACGTCCTTTAGGTAGATCTCGTCGGCGACCTTGAACGAAGCGCGGCCGGCATTGCCCCACGTCACCGTGGCGCTTCCGTTTACGCTGGCGACTTGACCGACCGAATTATTCGCGACGGTCTGACTTGACGGCGGCAACGCTTGGCCACGGGCCAGGAGCGGCCAAAATGACGGCAAACCTGCCGCTGCGCCAGTCAGCCATGCGATGAAATCGCGCCGCTTCATAAGCCCCAGCCCATGTGGAGCGCGCATCCTAGCGGCCCAGCCACGCATCGCAATGCCGCCGGCGCGCGATCACTGCAAGAAGCCGGCAAGCTCCCGCGCGCCCGGTTTCTTTATTTCTTCGTTCATGCGCGCGTCGGTCGCCGCGATCAATTTGGCCACGACATTATTATGCTGCGCGACCGGATTGTCGGCATAGCCGCTCGGCCGAAAGAAGTTCGCCGTAGGGACCTGGTCGCGCCACGGCAATGGCATGGTCACCATGTCAAAACCGTTGCCGTCGCCGGTCAGATTCATCATTTCCAATTCGGCGGCGGTGAGCACCCTCGCAAAACCCTTCTTGCGCGCGAACACAACTGAATCCACGAGCTTCTGGGTTTGCAGCATCGGGCCTATGTCGAGGTCGAGATTGAGCGCGTGCACGCCCAATCCTTTCGCCGTATTCGCCAGAATCTCGTGCTGGTTCCAGGCGTCCGGAACGCTGCGGGTAAATGCGATCATTCCCCGCAACACTTCGATTTTGACATCGAGCGCCCCTCGCGGCGCGGCCGGTATGGCGGCTGCCAACTCGAAGTGTTTGATGAACTCGCCACCCTTCTTGGCCAGAATTTCCACCGAATTGGTCGCCAACAGTTGATTGTAACCGAGCGCCGTCGTGATCGCGCGCGCATACTTATTACGTTCAAGGCCGGCCTCAAGGTCGTAGCTGCCGTTCCCAGTCGCCTCGAAAGAATAGATTCGAACGATCTGATCTCTGGTCAGACCTGCGGCGAGTGCCACTTTGGCATAAGCCCGCTTGAACTCGCTCTCGCTCTGCGGCAAGCGCGGGGCAAACCCGAATTCCCGCTGAGCCGCGGCAAGAAAATCTGCGACAACCGGCACGTAGACCGGATGCGGTGGACGCTTGAGGGGGTTTGGCGGGCCGGTATAGACGGGCGGCTGCGCGAGCACGTAGTCATTCACTGAAAGCCGCTCGCCACGCGCTCGCTTGCCGTTGCGCAATTGCCGCCTTTCGGCAACCGAGTTCCAGTACGCACCCGCTGCTGCGGAATAGTTTTGCCAAGCCCTCTTGTATTCCTCCAGCGCACGACGCTCGTCCGGCGTCATCGCAGCGGCATCAGACGAGGTGGGTGTTACAACGGGCCGAACGACTTGCGCGACGGCCGGGCAATTGGGCGGCCCTGCGAGCGAACCAGCTAATGCGGCAGCAAAAAGACAAAACCGTCTTTGGCGCGCGTGCATGGTCGGCATATTCGGTCCTTAGCCGCAGACTTCATAACCGATTCTATGACGCAACGAGGGCGGCATTGCTGCCGCCCCCGGGATCATTGAAAGCGCGCTGCTTACTTATTGACCGTACTGGCCGCAGCACTGCACACGGTCTCGTCCTGCGAACCAGTGCCGCCCGAACAGCCGAAGGCTCCGATGATCCTGCCGCCCTCGATCAACGGAATGCCGCCGCGCGAGCCGATCACATCGTCGAGTGTCAACAAATAATTGAGCCCCGCTTTTTGCACACCGTCTTCAAGTGCATGACTCGGACGTCGATAGCGGGCGGCAACGCGGGCTTTGTGCTGGGAAATGGCGATCGAGGCGAACTAGGCCGCGAGCAAGGATCCATCAACCATGGGT
>Ga0318492_10000776_pt1 | contig 9984 bp, 4 predicted proteins | sample GRESIP108b1f22_FD_203292 | JGI IMG/M metagenome (GOLD analysis project Ga0318492, IMG submission 203292) | Tropical soil microbial communities from Luquillo Experimental Forest, Puerto Rico - GRE.SIPMG.108b1f22 | ecosystem: Environmental > Terrestrial > Soil > Tropical forest > Bulk soil | place... | reverse complement strand
TGAAGCTGTCGTGGCTGCTGCTCGTCTTTCCGCTGTTCGGCGCGGCCGTGCTGCTGACGGGTGGCCGGCGCACCGACCGCTGGGGGCACCTGCTCGGCGTCGCGATGCCGGTCGCGGCGTTCGTGTACGGCGTGATCGCGTTCTTCAGCCTGCTCGGAGCCAGCCACCGCAGCCAGGACGTGCACCTGTACTCCTGGATCCCGGTGGCGGGCTTCCAGGTGAACATGAACCTGCTCGTCGACCAGCTGTCGATCTGCTTCGTGCTGCTCATCACCGGGGTCGGCTCGCTGATCATCATCTACTCGGTCGGCTACATGAGCCACGACATCGACCGGCGCCGGTTCTTCGGCTACATGAACCTGTTCCTCGCGGCCATGCTGCTGCTCGTGCTCGGCGACAACTTCCTCGTGCTCTACGTCGGATGGGAGGGCGTGGGCCTCGCGTCCTACCTGCTGATCGGGTTCTGGTACCAAAGGCCCTCGGCGGCGGTCGCGGCGAAGAAGGCGTTCATCGTCAACCGGGTCGGCGACGCCGGCCTGTCCCTGGCGATCATGCTGATGTTCAGCGAGTTCGGCACGGTGTCGTTCACCGGGGTGTTCAACACGGTGAATTCGGCCGGGAGCGGCGTGGCGACGGCGCTCGGGCTGCTGCTCCTGCTCGGCGCGACCGGGAAGTCCGCCCAGGTGCCGCTGCAGTCCTGGCTGCTCGACGCGATGGAGGGCCCCACCCCGGTGTCCGCGCTGATCCACGCGGCCACCATGGTCACCGCCGGGGTCTACCTGCTCGTCCGGTCCAACCCGATCCTCGCGGTCTCCCCCGACGCCAGGCTGGCGGTGGCGCTGGTGGGCACGGTCACCCTGCTGTTCGGCGGCATCATCGCGTCCGCCAAGGACGACATCAAGAAGTCGCTGGCCGGGTCCACCATGAGCCAGATCGGCTACATGACGCTCGGCGCCGGGCTCGGGCCCGAAGGGTACGTGTTCGCGATCGCGCTCCTGCTCTGCCACGGGTTCTTCAAGGCCGGGCTGTTCCTCGGCGCGGGCTCGGTGATGCACGCCATGGACGACGAGGTGAACATGCGCCGGTACGGCGGGCTCTCGAGCTTCATGCCGATCACGTACGTGACGTTCGGCCTGGCGTACCTGGCCATCATCGGCATCCCGCCGTTCTCCGGGTTCTTCGCCAAGGATCCCATCATCGAGGGTGACTTCACCGAGCACGGAGTCGGCGGCTGGATACTCGGCATCCTCGCGCTGATCGGCGCGGGCATCACCGCGTTCTACATGACCCGGATGATGTTCATGACCTGGTACGGGAAGCGGCGCTGGGAGGCGGGAAACGCGGCCGGGCCCGGCGCAGCCGAACATGTACCCCATCCGCACGAGTCGCCGCCGGTGATGACCTGGCCGATGATCGTGCTCGCGATCGGCTCGGTCGGCGCGGGCGGGTTCCTCATCATCAACGACCGGCTGCAGGACTTCCTGGCCCCCGTGGTCGGGGTGCCGCCGGTCTCGCACGGCTTCGTCACGCCCGCCGGGGTGGTGGCGCTGGTGCTGGTCCTGGCCGCAGTGGCCCTGGGCTGGCTGATGTACGGGCGGGTCCCGGTGCCGTCGGAGGCGCCGCGGGGCGACTTCGCCGTCGTGGCGGCCCGCAAGGACCTCTACGGCGACGCGTTCAACGAGTCGGTGCTCATGCGGCCCGGCCAGTGGCTGACCAGGCTGTCGGTGTACTTCGACAACCGCGGCGTCGACGGGCTGGTGAACTCGCTGGCCGCGCTGGTCGGCGGGACGTCGGGACGGTGGCGCAAGCTGCAGAACGGCTTCGTGCGCTCGTACGCCCTGTCCATGTTGGCCGGCGCCGCTGTGCTGGTCGCCTTGCTGCTGGTGGTGAGGCTGTAATGAACGGCTTTCCCTGGTTGACCGTCGCCGGCGCGGTGCCGCTGGCCGGCGCCCTCGTGGTCGCGCTGATCCCGGGCCTGCCGGCCGACAGCGCCGAGGCGGACCGGCAGGCGCGCAACGTCCTGACCAAGCAGCTCGCCCTGGCGTTCTCGGTGGCCACGCTGGTCGTGGTGGCCATCATCGCGGCCAAGTTCCAGGTCGGCGGGCCGAACTACCAGTTCACCGAGGTCTACTCGTGGATCCCGGCCTTCGGCGTGCACTACGCGCTGGGGGTGGACGGCATCGCCCTGGTGCTCATCCTCATGACCGTGGTGCTGATGCCGGTGGTGATCCTGGCCTCGTGGCACGACGCGGAAGGCTCTGCCGCCGCGGGGGGGACGACCCCCCCCGCCAGACCCCGACATTCGGTGAAGACCTACTTCTCGCTGATGCTGGTGCTCGAGACGATGATGATCGGCGTCTTCGCGGCCACCGACGTCTTCCTGTTCTACGTGTTCTTCGAGGCCATGCTGGTGCCGATGTACTTCATGATCGGCAGCTACGGGGTCGGCAAGCGGCAGTACGCGGCGGTCAAGTTCCTCCTCTACAGCCTGCTCGGCGGGCTGCTCATGCTGGTCGCGGTCATCGCGCTGTACGTGTACTCCACGGAGAGCGCCGTCACCGGGCACCACGGCACGTTCCTGTTCAACGTGCTGGTCCACGTGCCGCTGAGCCCGACCGTGCAGAAGTGGCTGTTCCTCGGGTTCTTCATCGCGTTCGCGATCAAGGCGCCGCTGTGGCCGTTCCACACCTGGCTGCCCGACGCCGCCGCGGCCGCGCCGCCCGGCGCCGCCGTGCTGCTGGTCGGCGTGCTGGACAAGGTGGGCACGTTCGGCATGCTGCGGTACTGCTTCGAGCTGTTCCCGTCCGGCGCGAAGTACTTCACCCCGCTGGTCATCACGCTGGCCGTGATCGGGATCTTGTACGGGGCCGTGGTGGCCATCGGCCAGGCCGACATGAAGCGGCTGATCGCCTACACCTCGGTCTCGCACTTCGGCTTCATCGCGCTGGGCATCTTCGCGATGACCAGCCAGGGCGTGTCCGGCGCCACGTTCTACATGGTCAACCACGGGTTCGCCACCGGAGCGCTGTTCATCCTGGCCGGGTTCCTGATCGTCCGGCGCGGCACGGACCGGATCGCGGACTTCGGCGGCGTGCAGAAGGTCGCCCCGCTGCTGGCCGGGCTGTTCCTGATCTCCGGCCTGGCCGGGCTCTCGCTGCCCGGCCTGTCCACCTTCGTCAGCGAGTTCCTGGTGCTGGTCGGGACCTTCTCCCGGTACAAGGTGCCCGCCGTCTTCGCCACCGCCGGCATGATCCTGGCCGCGATCTACATCCTGTGGATGTACCAGCGGACGATGACCGGGCCGGTCCGGGACGAGGTCGCCGGGATGAACGACCTGCGTCCCCGGGAACTGCTCGCGGTCGCGCCGCTGGTCGTGCTGCTCATCGCGGGGGGCGTCTATCCCAAGCCGGTGCTCGACATCATCAACCCCGCGGTCAAGGTGACGATGACGCAGGTGCACACGACCGATCCGAAGCCGGCCCATCCCGCCCCGGGGACCAGCACGACCTCCGTCTTGACCAGTACCGCGCAGAAGGGAACCGCACCGTGACCGGCGTCCTTGCCGACTCGGCGACGATCGGCGCGCCGAGCATCGAGTACAGCCAGCTCGCGCCGATGCTGGTCGTCTTCGGCGCGGCCGTGGCCGGCGTCCTGGTCGAGGCGTTCGCGCCGCGCCCGTCCCGCCGCACCGCGCAGCTGATCCTCTCGCTCGGCTCCCTGGCCGCCGCGTTCATCCTCACGATCGTGGTGGGCACGACGCACAGCCTGTACGCCGCGGGCAGCCCGGGTAACGTGGCCGCCATGGGCGCGGTCGCGGTCGACCGGCCCACCCTGTTCATCCAGGGCACCATCCTGGTGCTCGCCTTCGTGAGCGTGCTGCTCATCGGCGACACCAGCCACAGCCCGTTCGCCGCGCAGGCGGCCGCGCTGCCGGGCAGCCAGGAGGAGCGCGAGGGCCTGGCCGCCGGGATCATGCACACCGAGATCTTCCCGCTGACGCTGTTCGCCGTCGGCGGGATGATGCTCTTCCCGGCCTCGAACGACCTGCTGACCATGTTCGTCGCGCTCGAGGTGCTGTCGCTCCCGCTGTACCTGCTATGCGGCCTGGCGCGGCGGCGCCGGCTCATCTCGCACGAGGCAGCCGTGAAGTACTTCCTGCTCGGCGCCTACTCCTCGGCGTTCTTCCTGTTCGGCATCGCGATGCTGTACGGCTTCTCCGGCTCGGTGCGGCTGTCGGCGATCGCCTCCGCCGCGGCCGGCAACACCTCCAACTCGACGCTGCTGCTCGCCGGCATCGCGCTGACCGGCGTCGGGCTGCTGTTCAAGATCGGCGCGGTGCCCTTCCAGGGCTGGAAGCCCGACGTCTACCAGGGCGCGCCGACGCCGGTGACCGCGCTGATGGCGTCCTGCGTGGTGGTGTCGGCCTTCGGCGCGCTGCTCCGCGTCTTCTACGTGGCGTTCGGCCACCTCACCTGGGACTGGCGCCCAGCGTTCTGGGTGGTCGCGGTCCTCACCATGGTGGTCGGTGCCGTCATCGCCATCACCCAGACCGACGTCAAGCGGCTGCTCGCCTACTCCTCGATCGCGCACGCCGGGTTCATCCTGACCGGGGTCATGGCGGTCAGCACCGCCGGGCTGTCGAGCACCTTGTTCTACCTGATCGCGTACGGATTCACCACGGTGGGCGCGTTCGCGGTGATCACGCTGGTCCGGGACGCCGGCGGGGAGGCCGGGCACCTGTCCCGGTGGGCGGGCCTGGGCCGCCGGTCGCCGCTGGTGGCCGGGATCTTCGCGCTGTTCCTGCTCGCGTTCGCCGGCATCCCGCTGACCAGCGGCTTCACCGGGAAGTTCGCGGTCTTCCAGGCCGCGATCGCCTCCGGTGAGACGGCACTGGTGATCGTCGGCGTGCTGAGCAGCGCGATCGCGGCGTTCTTCTACGTCCGCGTGATCGTGCTGATGTTCTTCAGCGACCCGATCCCCGACGGCCCCGAGGTCGTCGTGCCGAGCGTGTTCACCGGCACCGCGGTGGCGGTCGGCGCGGTAGCGACCCTCGTGCTCGGCATCGTGCCGGAACCCGTCCTGAGCCTGGCCAATCATGCGGCCAATCAGCTGTTCGTCGGCTGATCATCGCGCGGCTCGCGAGGGGCCGCCAGGTCTCTCCGGCCGTGCGATACTACGCCGGGAACCGCCAGCGGGAAGCGCGGGGGGAACCCGGGGGGTCGTCCCCCAGGAAAGGTAAGGCATACTCGAAAATTCGAGGCGTTCGCGCGTGCCGACGACGTGGAGAGCAATTGATCAGCGCAGTTCCCGTTGACTTCCCGAACTCCGCTCTCCAAGCGGAGGTACTCGAGCACCTGGGCCGGGTCGAGGAGTCGCTGACCGCGACGGCGCATCCCGACGACCAGCTGCTGACCGAGGCGTCCCGGCACCTCATCGCGGCCGGCGGCAAGCGGTTCCGGGCCATGCTCGTGCTGCTGGCCGCCCAGTTCGGTAACCCGAAGGACCCGCGGGTCATCCAGGCGGCGGTAGCGATCGAACTGACCCACCTGGCCACGCTGTTCCACGACGACGTCATGGACGAGGCCCTGGTGCGCCGGGGGCATCCGTCGGCCAACTCCCGGTGGAACAACTCGGTGGCCATCCTGACCGGGGACTTCCTGTTCGCCCAGGCCTCCCATATCCTCGCCGATCTCGGTCCGGAAGCGGTCCGGATCCAGGCCCAGACGTTCTCCCGGCTGGTCACCGGGCAGATGGCCGAGACCGTCGGCCCGCGGGCCGGCCAGGATCCGCTCGACTTCTACATGCGAGTGATCACCGAGAAGACGGGATCGCTGATCGCCACGTCCGGCCGGTTCGGCGCGCTGTTCTCCGGCGCCCCGGCGGCGGTCGCCGACCGGATCGCCGCGGCCTGCGAGCAGATCGGCGTGGCCTGGCAGCTTTCCGACGACGTGATCGACATCGCGAGCGAGGAGTCGCAGTCGGGCAAGACGCCGGGCACCGACCTGCGCCAGGGGGTGCGGACGCTGCCGGTGCTCTACGCGCTGCGCTGTGTCGATCAGGCCGGGCCGGTGCAGTCACCGGCCGACACGCGGCTGCGCTGGCTGCTGGCCGAGGCCGACCTGACCGACGAGGCCCTGCTGGCCGAGGCGCTCGTCCTGCTGCGCGGCCATCACGCCATGAAGGAGTCCCGCGCGGACGTGCTGAACTGGCTGGGCGAGGCCCGGACGTCGATCAGCGCGCTGCCCGACGTGCCGGCCCGGGCCGCCTTCCTGGCCCTGTGTGACTTCGTGGAGAAGCGAACCGGCTGACCCGGGTCACCGGCCGGGCCTGCCGAGGCGCGTGAGCAGGTTTTCGTGCCACGTCATGATCGTGTAGCGGCCCACGACGTACGTCCGGTCCGGCGGGCCGAAGGTGCTTATCGCCGCGCCCCGCAACCAGGGGGTGGCATAGTTCCCGGAGTTCTGGACGACGACGAAGTCGGCGGATCGCCGTGACGGGTTATAGTCCAGCGTGCTGGTCTCCCAGGTGCCCGGGACCAGCCTGCCTCCGCTGACTTCCACGGAACTCACGCTGACCAGGGCGCCGGTGTCGACCGTGGTGCTGCCCGCCTGCCAGTAGCCGCCAAGCCCATGGCTGAACCGGTGGGATGCCAGCCACGTCGCCAGAGGCTGGTTCATGGCCGGTACGGATGGCTGTGCCGCGGCGTACCCGAGCGCGGCGAGGTATCCCGCCGCGACCACCATGAGCACCGGCCTCAGCCGTAGCCGGAGGATCTGCCCCGCCAGGAGCCGCCCGGCGAGCACCGCGCCGAGCGGCAGCACCGCGGCGATCTCCCGCATGGCGGCGAGGATCTGCGGGGTGATCAGGTACGCGCCCAGGTTCACCGCGATCGCCACCGCGAACGCCGGGACGAGCAGTTCGCGGGCGCGGAAGAACCGCAGCACCGCGAGGCAGGCCGCCCAGGCCGCCAGGGCGACCCCGGCCAGGTGCAGCACCGCGAAGGCCAGTACGGCCGCGGAGTGCACGCCGAAGACGTTGGCTCCGAAGATGTTGAGCACGGCGTGGAAGGTCACCTGCGCCGCCCCCGGCAGGCGGTGGATGCCCACGATCTTTCGTGGCACCGGCGCCACGGTGTACCCGCCCGCCGCCCGGATGAGCAGCGGTGCCGCCCAGCCGATCAGGGCGGCCAGTATCGCGGCCCCGGCGAGCGACAGCTCGTGCCAGCTTGGCTCACCGCCCCGGGCGAGCGCCCTGACGGCCCGCGCGCCGGCCGCCAGCACTAGCGGCACGATGCCGGTCAGCAGCACGATCAGGTCGGCCGTCATGATCCAGGCCAGCATGACGCAGACCGCCACCGGCACGTACCAGTGCGGGCGGGCCCGGTCGATCACCAGCCAGACCACGAGCAACGCCACCGCCGTGCCGGTGTGATCCGGCGCCTGAAGCAGCGTCGAGGTGGCGCTGAGCTGCGGCGCCAGCACGATCCCGGCGGCCAGCAGGAAGCGGGTCAGCCCCTCCCGGCCACCCGCGTCGCCCTTCGCGAGCAGGCCCGCCAGCAGCACCAGCAGCGTGTAGGTCATCGCCGCGCCGATATTGACCACCTCGGGACCCAGCCCGCGCACTACCTCTATCAGCATGTACTGCGGCAGTTCGGTGGTGTAGAAGGACACGTCAGAGAGCATCCAGCCGTGCAGCAGGAGGTTGCCGTGCAGCATGTCCCACGCCTGCAGCGCGTTCGCCGCGCCGTCCGAGCTGATCGGCTGCGTTCGTGACTGGCGCCAGTAGCAGGTGAACAGGACCGCGGCCGCCAGCACGACCACGGCTGCGCGCCGGAGCGCGCGCGCGGTCCCTCCGGCCGCCGGGGCAGCAGCGGCCGGCGGCGCCGCTGCCGCGGGCCGCGTCGCGGCGCCAGCCGGGGACCCGGGTCCAGCGGGGACTCCGGAGGCTGGCATGGGATCTTCGGTCATCTACCCGTAGGACATCCTCGGCATCTTCGGCATCTTCGGCAATTCGACTTCGGACCGGTATGCGAGCCGCGTGCCGACTGGATGCTCGCCCGCCCCCGAGAGCGCCGATGGTCGCACCGTCGCCCGGACACCCTGGGCAGTGTATTGGAAGAAATCCCGCCGCGTCCGATCCGACCGGTGATTTCGCGCGGTATGGCCAGTGAGCCCGCCCTCACCGTGAAACCCTCGGTGCCACCGTGCTCCCGGTGAGCTACCGTGACTTGTGATCCCGCCCGAGTCCGCTGACATAAGGCGTGGATGCCACATCCACGTCGTATCAACAGCATGGCTGGGACATCCACGCCTTATAAGCCGGGCGGACCGGAGCAGAGGCCTACTGGATCAGGCCGAGCTTGGCGGCCTGGGCCGCGGCGGCGCTACGGTTCGGCGCGCCGAGCTTGGCGAGCACGGCGGAGACGTGGTGATCGACGGTCTTGGCCGAGATGAACAGCTTCGCGGCGATGGCCGCGTTGCTGTGCCCGGCGCAGATCTCCTCGAGGACCTCGCGCTCGCGCCGGGTGAGCCCGAGCGGGTTCTCCCTGGTCGCGGACCTGGGGCCGGCCGGGATCGAGCGGACGCCGAGCGCGCGCAGCTTCTGCCGGGCGAGCCGCGCCGCGGCGGTCGCGCCGAGGCCGGTGAACGCGTCGAGCGCCTTCCGCAGCGCACCCTCGTCCGGCGCGTCCAGATGGGCCAGCGCGGCCTCGTACGGGCAGTCCAGGTCGCTGAACAGCTGGGCGGCCTTCTCCCAGTGGCCGTTGACCAGATGCTGGTAGGGTTCGGCCAGCTCGCCGTGCGGGCGCCGGGAGGATCCGGTGCGCCGCAGCCAGGACGCCACCGCACCGCAGAGCCAGGCGTCCCGCGGATCTACCGCCTCGTCGGCCAGTTCGGCCTCGCGGATGGCCTCGGCTGTCCTTCCTTCCAGCCAGTACGCCTCGGCGCGGACCAGCCGGACGGGTCCGACGTTGTGCGGCTCGCCGGTCCCGTCCGCGGCGGCCATGGCGTCGTCGAGGTATTCCCAGACCCCGGGTTCACCCCGGCGGGCCAGGATCGTGCCGATCCTGTTCGTCGGGCACAGCCGGATAATGGGCGACGGGGCGGCCCGGTCCAGGATCTCCCGGCTCATGGCCAGCGCCTCGTCCCAGCGCCCGCGCTTGTCCAGGGCGCCTGTCTGGTTGCTGCGCAGGAAGGTCCCGAAGGTGGCCATGTCGTGCTCGTCGCAGTAGGCGATGCCCTCGGCGTAGTACCGGTTCGAGTCGGCGTATCGCCGCTGGTCGCAGTGCATCGCGTGGATGTTGGTGTACGCCCGTCCGGCCTCGGCCTGGAGGCCCTCGGCCAGGGCGATGTGCAGGGCGCGTTCCAGCAGCCCGGTCCATTCCCGGCCCAGGACGGCGGCGGCCACGGCCTCGGAATTGAGCGCGTCGCTCAGCACCTGCGGCGCGCCCACCAGGCCGGCCAGGGACTGCGCCCGCCGGGCCGTCTCGATCGCCTCCTCGTAACGGCCCGTCAGCATCTGCTGGGTAGCCAGGTTCGCATACGCCTGGGCCAGCTCGACGCCCGGAGCCAGCGGCTCCAGGATCGCCACCGCGGTCTGGGCCGCGGTTTCCGCGTCCTGACCGCGGCACAGGTGCCGCATGATGCCGGACAGTCGCCGGGTCGAATCGCCTTCGCGCAGCCGGTCGCCGGCCGTGCGCCACAACTCGAGCGCATGCTGGACGGCGCCGGCGGATGCTTCCGCCCGGTCGAGCAGTGCCAGTTCGGTGGCCAGGTCGTCATAGAGGGCCGCGACCACGGCGGCATCGGCCCCGGCCGTGAACCGCAGCGCCCGCTCGAACTGCGCGACCGCCTCCCGGTGTGACGCCAGCCGAGCCGCCCGGCGCGCCGCGGCCGGCGCGTACCGCAGCACCGCGGCGGTGTCGTCCGCCCCCTCGGCGTGGAACGCCAGCTGGGCGTCGTCCGCCATCCACGGCCAGATCCTCAC
>Ga0318492_10000755_pt1 | contig 10086 bp, 8 predicted proteins | sample GRESIP108b1f22_FD_203292 | JGI IMG/M metagenome (GOLD analysis project Ga0318492, IMG submission 203292) | Tropical soil microbial communities from Luquillo Experimental Forest, Puerto Rico - GRE.SIPMG.108b1f22 | ecosystem: Environmental > Terrestrial > Soil > Tropical forest > Bulk soil... | reverse complement strand
CACGCATTCAACGTGGCCCGGGACGACCCGCAGATCGGGGTGATCATCCTGACCGGGGCGGGCACCGAGGCGTTCTGCTCGGGCGGCGACCAGAAGATCCGCGGCGACGACGGGTACGTGGATGATCATGGGGTGGGCCGGCTGAACGTGCTGGATCTGCAGGTGCAGATCCGGCGCACACCCAAGCCGGTAATCGCGATGGTGGCCGGCTACGCGATCGGTGGCGGGCACGTCCTGCATGTCTGCTGTGACCTGACCATCGCGGCCGACAACGCGGTCTTCGGGCAGACCGGCCCGAAGGTGGGCTCGTTCGATGGCGGGTACGGCTCCTGGCTGCTGGCCAGCACGGTCGGGCTGAAGAAGGCGCGCGAGATCTGGTACCTGTGCCGCCAGTACAGCGCGCCGCAGGCGCTCGAGATGGGCCTGGTCAACGCCGTGGTCCCGGTGGACAAGCTGGAGCAGGAGACCGTCGCCTGGGCGCGGGAACTGCTGGCCAAGTCGCCACTGGCGCTGCGCATGCTCAAGGGCGCGCTGAACGCGGTGACCGACGGTGCGGCCGGGATGCAGCAGTTCGCCGGGGACGCGACGCTGCTGTATTACCTGAGCGAGGAGGCACAGGAAGGCCGGGACGCGTTCAAGCAGAAACGGGCCCCCGACTTCAGCAGGTTCCCGCGCCGCCCGTGACCACCGCCCTGGTCGCGGACCTGCTGCCCGGGCTGCGGGCATTCGCGATCCCGATGACCACCCGGTTCCGCGGTATCACCGTCCGGGAGGGCGCGTTGATCGAGGGCCCGGCGGGCTGGGGTGAGTTCTCCCCGTTCGCCGAGTACGGCCCGGCCGAATGCGCCCGCTGGCTGGCCTGCGCGCTGGAAGCGGCGGTCACCGGCTGGCCCGCCCCGGCCCGCACGCAGGTGCCGGTGAACGTGACCGTGCCCGCGGTCGGCCCGGCGCAGGCACACGCCATCGTGGCCGCGTCGGGCTGCCGCACCGCCAAGGTCAAGGTGGCCGAGCGTGGCCAGCCACCCGGGGCGGATGTGGCGCGGGTGGAGGCGGTGCGGGACGCGCTCGGCCCGGCCGGGCGGATCCGGGTGGACGCCAACGGTGCCTGGTCGGTGGACCAGGCCGAGCGCGCGCTGCGGGAACTCGGCCGGTTCGGCCTGGAATACGCCGAGCAGCCGTGCGCCACGCTGGGCGAACTGGCGCGGCTGCGGCGGCGGGTGGACGTGCCGGTGGCCGCCGACGAATCGATCCGGCGGGCCGAGGATCCGCTGGCGGTGCGGGCGGCCGGTGCCGCCGACATCGTCGTGCTCAAGGCCCAGCCACTGGGCGGGGTGCGGGCCGCGCTGGCCGTGGCCGCGGCGTGCGGCCTGCCGGTAGTGGTGTCCAGCGCGCTCGAGACCTCGGTCGGGCTGGCCGCCGGGGTGGCGCTGGCCGCCGCCCTGCCGGAACTGGGCTACGCCTGCGGGCTGGCCACCATGAGCCTGCTCACCGCGGACGTGACCAGCGCGCCGCTGGCCGCGGCGGGGGGAACGCTGCCGGTCCGGCGGCCCGCGGTGGCCGCGGAACGGCTGGCGGCCCATGAAGCCGATCCGGCGCCGTGGCGGGCGCGGGTGCTCGCCGCCGCCGGGTACCTGGACCAGCCGTGAACCCGGCGACGGCGCTGGCCACCGTGCTGGCGGACGAACTGGCCCGGTGCGGGCTGGCCGAGGCGGTGATCGCACCCGGCTCGCGCAGCGCGCCGCTGGCGATGGCGCTGTGGGAGCGCGCCGCGGCCGGCCCGCTGCGGCTGCACGTGCGGGTGGACGAGCGGTCGGCGGCGTTCCTGGCGCTCGGCCTGGCCAAGGTGAGCCGCCGGCCGGTGGCGCTGCTGTGCACGTCGGGCTCGGCCGCGGCGCAGTTCCATCCGGCAGTGATCGAGGCCAGCGAGGCCGGTGTGCCGCTGCTGGTGCTGACCGCCGACCGGCCGCCGGAGCTACGTGGCACCGGCGCCAACCAGACGATCGACCAGCTCAAGCTGTATGGGGATGCAGTGCGCTGGTTCTGCGAGGTAGGCGTGCCGGAGGCACGCCCGGGCATGGCCGGGTACTGGCGGTCGCTCGCCTGCCGGGCCTGGGCGGTAGCGGCTGGGGAAGCGGGCGGCTGGCCCGGCCCGGTGCATCTCAACCTGCCGCTGCGGGAGCCGCTGGTGCCGGACCCGGCCGGCCCGGACTGGCCAGAGCCGCTCACCGGCCGCCCGGACGGGGCCCGGTGGACACGGTTCGGCAGCCAGCCGCCCCCAGCCGCGCTGGAACTGCCGTGGACCGAGCGGGGGGTGGTGGTGTGCGGGGACGGGTGCGCCGACCCGGCCGCGCTGCTGCGGCTGGCAGCGGAGGCCGGCTGGCCGGTGCTGGCCGAGCCATCGTCGGGGGTGCGGTCCGGCCCGTGCGCCCTCGGCGGTTATCCGTACCTGCTCGGCTCGGCCGAGTTCGTGGCGGCACACCGGCCGGAGGTGATCGTGTCGGCCGGCCGGCCGGGGCTGTCCCGGCCCCAGTTCGGCTACCTGGCGGCCCGGTCGCCGTCGGGTGCGCCGCCCCGGCACGTGGTGCTGGCGCAGGGGCCCGGCCGGTGGGCGGACCCGGCCCGGACCGCCACCGACGTGGCCGGGGCGGTCCGGCTGACCGGCGCCCCGGGCCCCGGGGAGGACCGGCCGTGGCTGGCATCGTGGCGGGCCGCCGATGCTGCTGCCCGGGCGGCGGCGGACGCCATCCTGGCCGCCGATGACACCGCCAGCGAGCCCCGGCTGGCCCGGGACCTGGCCGCCGCGCTGCCCGATGGCGCCCTGCTGTGGGCCGCGTCCAGCCTCCCGGTCCGGGATCTGGACCAGCAGATGGCGCCCAGGCCCGGGATCACGGTCGTGGCGAGCCGGGGAGCGAGCGGCATCGACGGCCTGGTCTCGTCCGCCTGCGGGGCGGCCCTGGCACACCAGCGAGCGGGCGGCGGGCCGGCGGTCGCGCTGCTGGGAGATCTGGCTTTCCTGCACGACGCACCGGGGCTGTTCACCGGGCCGCAGGAACCGCGGCCCAGCCTGCTGCTGGTGGTGGCGAACAACGACGGCGGCGGCATCTTCTCGCTGCTGGAGCCGGCCGCGTTCAGCGGGCCGTTCGAGCGGGTGTTCGGCACCCCGCACGGCGGCGAGGTCACCCGGCTGGCGGCGGCGGCCGGCCTGCCCGCAGTCACCCTGGGCCGGCCATCCGAGCTGCCCGGCCTGCTGGCCGGGCAGGGCCTGCCCGGCGATGGGGTCCGGGTGCTCGAGGTCCGGACCAGCCGGGCGGCGGGCACTGCCCTGCGCCAGCGGCTGCAGGCCGCGTGCACTGCCGCCGCCGCGGCCGCCGGCTGAGCCGCTCCGGCTGGGTGTCAGCCCTCCAGGGCGAACTGCATCGGCCGGAACTTGGTCTGCGCCTCGGCCAGCTCGGCCTCCGGGTCCGAGCCGGCCACGATGCCGCAGCCGGCGAACAGCCGCGCCCGGGCCCCGTCGATCTCGGCGCACCGCAGCGCGATGCACCACTCCCCGTTGCCCTGGGCGTCCATCCATCCCACCGGACCGGCGTAACGGCCGCGGTCCATGCCTTCCAGCTCGCGGATGAGCTCCATGGCCGTCTCGGTGGGGGTGCCGCACACCGCACCGGTCGGATGCAGCGCGGCCACCAGCGCCAGCACGGACTGCTCGGCGGACCCGGCCAGCCGCCCGCTGACCCGGGTCGCCAGATGCTGCACGTTGGCCAGCTGCAGCAGGGACGGACGGGGATCGACCGACAGGGTTTCACACAGCGGGGCCAGCGTGGCCCGCACCCCGGCCACCGCGTACTCGTGCTCCGACACGTCCTTGGCCGAGGCGAGCAGGCTGGCACCGAGCGCCGCGTCCTCGGCGGCGTCCCGGCCGCGCGGGATGGTGCCGGCCAGCACCACCGAGCTGACGTCCGCGCCCTGGCGGCTGATCAGCAGTTCCGGGGTCGCGCCCACCAGGCCGGCGCAGGCGAAGGTGTAACAGCCGGGATAGCGGCCGGCCAGCCGGGTGAGCAGCACCCTTGTGTCGATCTCGGCCGAGGTGGTGGCATACAAGTCACGGGAGAGCACCACCTTGCCCAGGCCGCCCGCCCTGATCCGGCTGACGGCGATGGCGACCGCCTGCTCCCAGTCCGGGGCCGGCCGGCTGCCGTCGTGCCAGCGCACCTCCGACGGTGGCCGGAGTGGGCTGGGCACGGGCAGGCCGGTGGCCGGTTCGCCGGTGCTGGTCAGCCAGCCCTGGCCGGCCCGGCGGCCAAGCACCATGGCGGGGACGACCAGCACCGAGCCGTCGCTGGTGGGGTCAAACGTGAAGCTGCCGAACGCCACCGGTCCCGAGCCCTGGACCCCGACCTGGTCGTCGACATCGGCCCGGTCGAACAGTTCACGCAGCCACTTCTCGCCTGCGGTGAACATGTCCTCACCGGCCGGCAGCACCACCCGGGCCGCTTCGCCCCAGCCCACCATGCCCTCGCCGTGCCGGATCCAGGCCAGCGCGGCCGGGCCGGGCAGCCGGGCCAGCAGGTCGCCGGGATCGGCGACCGCGACACTGCGCACTGCCAGCCGATCCGCCGTGAGCTGGTTCTGCTGACCGCGGCCGTGTCCCACGCCTGCCAACTTTACGTGGCCACGGCCGCGGGGCGGCCCCAGGGGGGAGGCCGCGTGGCGGCCCGCCAGCCTGCGTGCGCCCGCCGGGGCCGCCGTGTTATGGTCGCCCTGAGCCTAATTCCTATAAAGACGATCGTAATAAAAGGATGATACCTGCCGGCCCGCGCACCGCACTCAGCCAGGCCAGCCTGCGGGAGATCGTCCGGGAGCTGGCCGCCCAGCGGGCCAGCTGGCGGCCGCTGGTCCGATACGACCCGGCCCGGCGCTGGTACCAGCTGCTGGAGCAGCGCGACGACCATGAGATCTGGCTGCTGAGCTGGCTACCCGGGCAGTACACCGGCTTCCACGACCACGGCCGGTCGGCCGGCGCGTACACGGTGGCCGAGGGCTGCCTGGCCGAGCGGGGGGCCCGGCGCGGCCGGCCGTGGCGGCGGAGCCGGTACGTGGCGGCCGGCGCCGCCCGGTCGTTCGGGCCGTGGCACATCCACGAGGTCCGGAACTCCTCCGCCGTGCCCGCCGTCAGCGTGCACGCCTACTCCCCGCCGCTCACCGGCATGCAGCGGTTTGACCTGGTGGCGGGCCGGCTGGTAGCGGGCGCTGCCGAGACGGGGGCGCAGTGGTGACGGCCGCCGGCCAGACTCCAGCCTGCCCGGTCCACGACCGGCTGGCCGCCGCCCGGTGGCGGCCGGCCGTCACAGCAGCGTGAGCTGGACTGGGGCAGCAGCAGCCGGGGCGGCCGGGCGGGCCGTGGCAGCGGTGAACCGGGTCTTCGGTGGCCGCCCGCGGGCCGCGCGCTGGCTGCCCGCCTGCTGGCCGATCCGGTACTGCCGGGCCAGCTCGCGGACCTGCTCAGCCACCTGCTGCTGGTAGGCCCGCGGGGCGTAAGCGCCCTGCCGGTACAGCGCCCGGTAGCGGGGGACCAGATCCGGGTGGTGCTCGCGCAGCCAGCGGCCGAACCATTCCCGCGCCCCGGGCCGCAGGTGCAGCACGATCGGGGTGACAGAGACCGCGCCCGCGGCGGCGATCTGCCGCACGGTGGCGGCCAGCTGGGCGGGGGAGTCGGACAGGTACGGCACCACCGGCCCCATCAGCACCGCGCAGCCCAGGCCGCGGTCGGTGAACCCGGCACACACCTGCAGCCGGCGCTGCGGGCTGGGGGTGCCGGGCTCCAGCAGCCGCCACAGGTCCTGGTCCACGCTGCCGACCGAGACTGCCAGCCCCACGTCGGTCACCTCAGCCGCCTCCGCCAGCAGGTCGATGTCGCGCAGGATCAGCGTGCCCTTGGTCAGGATCGAGAACGGGTTGGCGGCGTCGCGCAGCGCGGCCAGGATGCCCGGCATGAGCCGGTACCGTCCCTCGGCGCGCTGGTAGCAGTCCACGTTGGTGCCCATCGCGATGTGCTCGCCCGGCCAGCCCGGCGCGGCCAGCTCGGCCCGGACCCGCTCCGGCGCGTTGACCTTGACCACGATCTTGGAGTCGAAGTCATGCCCGGCGTCGAGGTCCAGGTAGGTATGCGACTGCCGGGCGAAGCAGTTGTGGCTGATCACGCCATCGGCGATGAAGTCGCCGGTGCCGGTGGTGATGTCGAACATCGGCACCTCCAGCCCGAGTGGCCGCACGGACAGCACGCCGAGCGGCGCGTTACTTTTGATCGCCACCCCCTCGATCGTGCGCTTGCGGGTGATCGCCGGGTCGGTGGTGTGGCAGAACCGGAGCACTTCCCGCAGCCCGCCGCGCAGCCGGATGACCTGCAGGCCGTTCGGCCGCCGGGCCGGCTCAATGACCGCGGCGAAGCCCAGTGCGGCCAGGCAGGTGATGGCCCGGCGGATAATCTCCTGGCCGGTGTTGCTGATCCGCAGGGCGCCACCGCTGTAGCTGCCCTCGGCGTCGAAGATCCCGGCTAGGAAGCCCTTCTGCCAGTCCAGGCTGGGCGACGTGGGCCAGCCGATCAGCCACTCGATGAACCGGACCTGATCGCGGGCCGCGGTGCGGATCGCCATCATCTCCCGGCGCGAGTCCCGGGCCTGCGAAAACGTGTACGTGGCGGTCCCGGCACCCATCGCCAGCAGGTAGTCCCTTGCCCGGTAGAGGGCCTCGGCATCGGCAAGTGCCAGCCGGAAGGAATAGCTGTTGCCGTAATCGTGGGAGTAAGCACCGAGGCTGCCGTCGCTGCGGATCATCCCGCACAGGTAGCCGCGGCGATAATCGACCGAATCCTTCGGCTGCTCCGCGAAGCCGCCCACGCCCATCAGCTTGTTTCCGGTGGTCAGATGCGGTCGCCGCAATGCCCCCTGGTCCCGGCCGGTGACCCATTTCCAGCCGCGGTCGCTGAGGAAGCGGTGATCCCCGCTGGTGACCAGGCTGGTGCCGTCCGCCAGCGTGATCAGGTAGGCAGGTTTCACCGTCTGCCAGTGAGCCAGCACTGTGGTTCGCGTATACCGACGGTAGGAGCCGCGGCGCACCGTGCCGTAGATGGCATCGCCCACCTGCAGGTCGGCGATTGGCCTGGTGCGGCCGTCGGCCATCAGCACCGGCGTCTCGCCAGCCACGCAGTAGGCGCACGCGTGAGAACAGCCTCGGTAGGGGTTGATAGTCCAGCGGAACGGCACCCGGGAAGCCGCGGGCACCCGGTTGATCACGGACCTGGCATGGACTTCGAAGAAGGTCATGCCGCGGAAGCCGGGGGTGTCGAAGGTGCGGGCTACCGCGTCCCGCTCGAACAGCGCGGGCGCGGCAGACTCACCGGAGACCCGGATGGCATCCCAGCGCACGAGCAGCAAACTAGAACACCAGTTCGCTAGTGTCAAACACCTGTTCGAGCTAAGCTCGGCCCAGAGCCGGTCAGCCGGCTATGGCTAAAATCTCACCGGCTGGGGATAGTAGGTGCATTCACCCCGGCGGGGCCGAGGGGAGGTGGCCCGTGGCGCTGTCAATGGATGAGGAGCGCATCCTCGCCGAGATCGAGCAGCGACTCGCCAAATCCGAGCCGGCTCTCGCGGCAAGGCTGGCTTCGTTCGGCCCGCCTGGCCCGCGTGCCCTGCTCCGCTCGCCCCGGATCCGGATGCTGGCGTCCTGTGCGGTGCTGGTCGCGATCACGGTGGTATCGCTGGCCGTCTATGCGCTGCTGCCGTTGCGGGCCACGCCTGCGCGCGGAGCGGGCGGGCGGTCAACTTCCGCGCCCCGGCATCCCACCATGATCGCGGCGCACAAGCAGTCCCCGCCGCGGCTGGCCAGCCCGCAGCCGTCGACCCCGGCCGCTAGCCCGTTCCGGTAGCGGTCAGGCTTCCCGCCACAGCTGCAGCAGGTACTGCTCGCGGCCTTCCAGCGCCGTGCGCGCCTGCTGGAATTCGTCACTGAGCGGATCCACCCCGCGCCCGTACAGCTCGGTGTACAGGCGGTCGACCTCGCGCCGGTTGCGGGCGAAGACGCGGATGACATAGTTGCCGACGCCGCCGGCCAGCTGCAGCCGCTCCACCGCCCGGCCGGCCGAGCCCATGTCAATACTGAGCGCACCGCGCAGGTAGATAACGGCTTTGGCCTCGTCTTCCCAGTTCTCCCCGAACGGTGGCGGTGCCATGTCCCATTCTTCCAGGAACAGCCGCACCCCGATGTGCTCCTGGAGGCTGCCCACCCACATCTGCTCACGGTTCACGCTGATGAGCGCGCCGAGCGGCGGCATCGGCCCGCCCGGCGCATCCGGGTCCACGGTGGAATCGTGCACCCGGAACATTCGCCGGTCCGGGAACACCGGGATCTCCAGCCGGATCACCCTGCGGCTCACACGTTCCCCTTAGCTATTGCCTCCGTACCAGGATGCTCCGAGGGGCGACAGATAGCTGAGGATTCGCCGACAAAGCACACACCGGGCACCGCCGGTAAACGCCGGACCGCGGGAATCTGGCCGGCTGGTGTTTCACAGGCCCCGCTGGGCCAGTTCCGCCCACAGCGCCGCATACTGGCGGGCTGCTGTGCTGCGGGGTGCGAAGGCGGTCACCGGGGCGCGTTCCACCGACATCCGCTCGATCAGGGACAGCGCCGGGATGACCGTCCGGGCCACATCGGGCCGCTCGGTGGGCAGCCGCTCGGCTATCTCCAGGTGCAGCCGTTTCCGGCGGTCGATCATGGAGCAGAACGCCAGCACCTTCGGCCGGTGCCCATTGAAGCCGGAGATGAATTCCGACAGCTGGTCGAGCGTACGCACCGACAGCGTGGTCGGGATGAGCGGCACCAGCAGCACATCGGCTGCGTGCAGCACGCTCTCCGACAGCAGCGAGATGCCGGGCGGGCAGTCGAGGACGACCAGATCGTACTCGGCGGCGAGCGGGCGCAGCAGCCGGGCCAGCCGCTGGGTCGGTTTCTTGGTGGCGTCCAGGATCAGGTCCAGGTTCCGGTAGGTGAAATCGGCGGGCAGCAGGTCCAGCCGCTCGAAGTCGGTGCCCTTGATGGCCGCGTCCAGGTCCCGGCTGCCCTTGATCAGGGCTGCCCCGCCGCCCTTGACCCGGGGCCGGACCCGCAGCAGGAAGCTGGCGGCAGCCTGTGGGTCCAGATCCCACAGCAGCACCCGCCGGCCGTCGCGGGCGGCCAGGTGGGCGATGTTGACCGCGGTGGCGGTCTTGCCCACCCCGCCCTTGATGTTGTAGCTGGCGAGGATCTTCATGCCCTCGCTCCCGCGGTGAGCGCCTGGAACCGCTGCTGGTTGGCGGCGCTGGCGAAATCGGCGAACCGGCCCGCGAACTCGCTCCTGGCCTCCGTTTCGCGCTGGCCGAGCTGGCCCGCCAGCTCGCCCATTGCCAGCAGCGCGGTGGCGGGCACCCGCCGGTCGGTCCTCATCTGGCCGGCGAACATCCGCAGCTCGTGCAGCTGCACCTGGCAGTCCTGGTATTCACCCAGACAGTCCTGCAGGCCCTTCAGGTCCCGGACGGCCTGCCGGTGAATCGCCGGGTCGTGCAGGGAGGCGAAGAATTCCAGCAGGTAGCGCAGTTCCTTGCAGCGCTTGCGGAGGTCGTGCAGGCTCTCCGGTGGTGAACCCGGCCCGATCCGTGACCCGGGCCCAAGCACCCGCCGGTAGGCGCGGTGGATCCGCCCGGCCGCCAGCTGCCCGGCGGCCGGCCCCCGGCGGGGAGCGGCCTGGCTCCCGAGATCGCGGCGCCAGGCCGCCATGAGGCCGGCGAACCGGCGGCTGCGCAGCGCGCGCACCAGCGCGGCCCGCTCGGTCTCGCGCTGGCGGCACAGGTGGGCATGGAACGGCGCCAGCTCGGCCGCCGTGGCCGCCAGCAGCCCGTCCGCCGACTGGTCGTAGCCGAGCAGGTAGACGTCCAGGTCGCGGACCGGCGTGGTGATGTCGCCCAGCCACTTGAACTCGCCGGCGTACCGCTGCTGCGTGCCGGCGGTGAGCGCATCGCCGCACAGCTTGAGTGCCGACCGGGTGCGGCGATG
>Ga0318492_10000747_pt1 | contig 10130 bp, 9 predicted proteins | sample GRESIP108b1f22_FD_203292 | JGI IMG/M metagenome (GOLD analysis project Ga0318492, IMG submission 203292) | Tropical soil microbial communities from Luquillo Experimental Forest, Puerto Rico - GRE.SIPMG.108b1f22 | ecosystem: Environmental > Terrestrial > Soil > Tropical forest > Bulk soil... | reverse complement strand
CAGGATGCCTCCGGGCTTCAAGGCGTCAAAAATCTCAGCTAGCGCCGCTTCCCGATCCGGAACCTCGCCGAGGACCGTCACCAGCACCGAGCGGTCGAACCGATTGCGGCCGAGTTTGCCTCCCCCCAGACCGCCCTCGAGAAATTGGATATTGGCGAGGTTTGCGGCCGCTGCTTTTTCCCGCGCGCGCCGAAGCATCCCGGCTTGAATATCCATGGCCACGACTTCGCCTCGCGGCCCGACCTGCCTGGCGATCGGAATGGCAAGCCGGCCGGGACCGCAGCCGGCATCCAATACGGCCATGCCCGGCTCGAGCTCCAAACGCTCAACGATGACGGCTGCCCGATTGGTTTTCGTGAAGGGATTGTCCAGCTCCACCAGCCACCGCAGCCATACCGGACAGGGGACCGAGCGGCGGCGGGAACCAACGCGCCAGATGACGGCGACGAGCCCGATGAGGCCGACCAAACCAAGAAGAATGTATGCGACCGTTGCCATGGTCTCGCGTGTCTAGCGTAGGTTCGTTTGTGTTTGATGCACAGTTGCCGCGCGCGACAGTGGCCGTGAATTCAAAGGGTCGCTGCCGGTCGCGTTCTCAAGCCACATAGGGACACGGCTGCTGGCGTCAGGCGAGGTCCACCGCAAAACGTTTGAGATCGGCGAGCGAGCAGTGGCTTAGCGCGCCTTCGTGCGTGGCGCGCAAGACCACGCGCGGCGCTCGGCCGGCTTCGAGAGCTTCCTGCCAACGTGGCGCACAGAGACACCAACGGTCGCCGGGCTTGAGGCCGGGAAAGCCGAATTCCGGCACCGGGGTCGAAAGATCGTTGCCGCGCGATTTGGAAAACTCGAGAAACGCCGCGGTCATGACGGCGCAGACCGTGTGGCTGCCGATGTCCTCTCGCCCGGTATCGCAGCAGCCGTCGCGAAAGAATCCGGTCATGGGACTTAGCGAACACACGTCGAGCCGGTCACCGAGCACGTTACGGGGCGTGCTCGGTCGACCGCCGCCATGACCCCTGTCGTCCCTCAGCATGGCTATCTCCGCGCGCGTTAGCTTGTCCGCGATACCGCCGAAACAGGAACTCGTCCACACCCTCAGCCATTTTGTCGCGTCAGCGCCGTCGCATGCCCCGCGCGGGGGGTACGGCCGCCATTCGCGTGGCTTATTCTTTCTTGTCGTCGGCCTTCTGAACCTGCTGTTGCTGCTGCATGGCCGGCTGCTCGCTCTCAAGCTGCCGGAAGAGAGGCGCGCTGCTGTCCGAGTACTCGTCCGCCAGGCGCTGCCAGACTTGCGCCATCTGCAGCAGGACGGTCCGACGTTCTCCGGCCGGAAAGGTATGCGCGATCTCAAGACATTCGCGCGCAAGGCGACGGTAGCGCGTGCTGGGAGAGAGATCGTCTGGCATGGGGTGAGCTACTCCTTTACCCGTGCTCGCGCCTAGCATGCGCTTGTCATTCGGCATGGTGTTGGCAGCTTGCCACCGCATTAAGCCTGCAGGAAGGGCGTGGTTCCCTGCGGGACGCTGCTCGCGAGTGCAAACGGCGAGCAGCGGTTCCAAAGTCGGGCGGCTATCACCACCGGGCGCGGCGCCGAGATAGAAGTCGAGCTCAGGCCGCCGACCTCGTCACGATGTGTAAGATTTTTGCGATTCGCCTTTGATCGGCCGTGCGGTGCGAACGATCCGCTTGGCCGGAGGGCTCCGCCATTGACACCCATAGGGCCACGGCGCCTGCAAACAACCCGTGCTGAAGGCTGGCGGCGCGGATACGGGCTCATCCTTGGCGACCGCCGGAGCGAGTTCCGCCCTCACTTCGCTACCGACAGCCACGACAACGGTCACAACAATGGCGGCGAGCACCAAGCCCACCAAACCAGCCACAAGTCTGCACACAGACATTCAGATATCCCTAAAGCCGGCCAATACCCGCAACCTACTGATCGCCCATCGTGGCCCCGCTAGGTTCATTTCCCGCAGGCAAAAAGGCCATGTCGTGGCCGAACGACGGCACCAGCATCCGAGCCGGAACGGTGGCCGGTCACGTCGGAACACCTTCAAACCAGAGTCAATGGAATGCACCGTGAAGCGCCACGGCCACTAGTTTACACCTTCGACCGCGTATGAGCGCACGGATTTGACCGCCTTATCCAGGATCGGCAGCGTCCGCATATATGCCTCGGATTCACGCCAAGCCGTCAGCTTGTCGATGTTGTCCCACTTGGTGAGCAACAGCCGCTTTGGCGCAGCTCCTTCGATCCGTTCAATGTTCGTGCCGCGCACGAGGTAGACGCCGCCCGCGGCTTTGATTGTGGCGTCGGCTTTGGGAGCCCACTCCTTGTTGTAAAGGTCCTCGTTAGTCACGTCGATTTCGGCGATATAATATGCTGGCGGTTTGGCTTGCGCGTGAAGGTGCTCGACCGCCAGGCCACCGATGCCGGCACCCGTGAGCGCGGCCAACACCACCGCGTAGCATGTTTTCATGACATTGATCCTTAGCTGTGGGGCTAGACCTTTGATCGCGAAACCTCGCTCAAAGCTTTTTTGAGAGGCGATTGGGCAGCAACGAATTGCTCCGCACTCGTGCGATCGCCTCATCGATGCTTACAGGCACCAGACCGACCTTCCTCTCTCAGGATACGCGCCTACGGCAATCCGGCCTTCGCCAAGCCTTCGACGATGCGCTGAAAATCCGCGGCGTTCTTGTATGGCAGGACGCGCTCGCGCTGCGTCAGCGAGAAGTCCGGATTCACTTTGAGAAGCTCGGCCCACGCCGCGCGCGCGTCGACCGCGCGCCCGAGATGGCCGTAGCAGGACGCAAGCATCATGCGGCTGGAGTCGGTGGCGGGGGTGCGCGCGATGCGCTCGAGCAGTTGCTTCACGGCGGTCTCGTATTGCCCCAGGCTGAAATGCGTTTGCGCCAGGAAGTGCAGCACGATGGACGGATGATGCGGATCGAGCCGCTTCGCGATCGCGAACGCCTCGAGCGCCTCGGCCGCGCGGCCAGCATACATCAGTGCCAGTCCCGTCGCGGAATAGCCCTGGGCAAAGTTGGGATCGAGCTCGATCATGCGGCGAAACTCCGCCAGCGCACCCTCGAGATCGCGCCGCCACAGCAGCACATTGCCGAGCGCCATGTGGCTCACCGGCTCCTGATCGTCCAATTCGAGCGCCCGGCGCGCCCATCGTTCCGCCTCACCGAGCGCCTGCGCCGGATCCGCCGCCCAGTCGCTGACGTAGTCCGAAATCGCGGCCAGCGACAGTCCCGCATGCGGCGCCGCGAAATTCGGATCGAGCTCGATCGCGCGCAGGTGCATCGCCCGGGCTTGCGCGACTCCCTCGCGCGTGCTGCGGCTGAGCGATTCGCGCGCGCGCAGCCAGAACTCATACGCCTGGACGTTGCCGGTCCCACGCCGGCGCAGCCGCCGCTCTTCGCCCTGCGTCAGCGTAACCGCGAGCGCGCGGACGATCTTCTCCACCACCTCGTCCTGCGTCGCGAAGATGTCGGTGAGATCGCGATCGAACCGCTCGGCCCACAGATGCCCGCCACTGCCTGCATCGATGAGCTGCGCCGTGATGCGCACGCGATTGCCGGCCTTGCGGATGCTGCCCTCGAGCACGAAGCGCACGCCCAAGTCGCGCCCGATCTCCTGCACTTTGGCCGACCTGCCCTTGTAGACGAAGGAAGAGTTGCGCGCGATCACGAACAAGCCGGAGACCTTCGAGAGGTCGGTGATCAGGTCTTCGGTCATGCCGTCGCTGAAATACTCCTGCTCGGCATCGCCGCTCATGTTGGCGAACGGCAACACGGCGATCGACGGCTTGTGCGGCAGCGCCGGCGATCCCACCGGCGCAGGCACAACCACCGCTCGATCCGGCGCGGCGATGCGAAAAACCCGCACCGGCTTGGCGATGTTCTTGAGCGGCTTTTCACCCAAATCCTCCAGTGTCATCTCGGCGTGATCGTCGACGAAATCGCGGATGGCGCGCGAGATGTAGACCGCGCCTGGCTCGGCGATGTTCTCTAGACGCGCGGCCACGTTCACCCCATCGCCGTAGATGTCGCCGTCCTCCACGACCACGTCGCCGAGATTGATTCCGATGCGGAATTCGATCCGCTGCTCGCGGGGGACATCGGCATTGCGATCGACCATGCCGTGTTGCACTTCGATTGCGCAGCGCACCGCTTTGACCGGGCTGGCGAACTCGACCAGCACCCCATCGCCCGTCGTCTTCACGATGCGCCCCTGATGCTCGGCGATCTTGGGGTCGATCAACTCGCGTCGATGCGCCCTGAGCCGCTCCAGCGTGCCCTCTTCGTCGACACCGATCAAACGCGAATAACCCGCAACATCGGCGGCGAAAATGGCGGCGAGCCGACGCTCCATGACAACTCCGCTCCCGAGTGAAGCACCGATCGACGATCCGGCAATCCTGCCGTCTGTCAAATAATCAGCATGTCCGTCCTTGGGAAGGGCGCAGACCCAACGGATCGCACATGGCTGAGCGCCGCCCCGTATGGCGTCGCCGCCCTTCGAGATGCGTGCGATTCAGTCGATCCCGCCGGCGGGTCTTACCAGGGGGAGCGCCATGCGGGTTGGTAGTGGCCGCGCAGGTAAGGGTTGTCGGGCGCATAGGCCCGCGCGCCCCATTGCGAGCCGGGCACTCTCCATTCGCGCGCCCAATCGTGGCCGCCAGTCCGGCGCGACGGTTTTCGCGCCTTCTTCGGCGCTCGCGAGCCCTGCGGGTTGGCTACCGCGGGGGCCGGGGTCTCGCTATTGGCTGTATCCGTTGGGCCAGGGGTCGCGACAGATGGCTCCGGCGCCACTAGAGCGATGCGGCCCAACGGAAGCGCGCCAATGATCGCGCCTTCGTTCGCCGCGCGCCGGCTCTTGAGCTTGCGCACCTTGCCGACCCCGCACTTCGGGTCGCGATTGGATACATCTCCTTCGCACGCGGTCACGCTACCTTCCGGCACGGGGGAAACCTCGGCGGTCATGGCCGAGCGGCCGACTGTCGGCGCCGCCTCCACGTTGGTTGCGGCCGCGTCGCCATGCGAGATCAACAAGGCGCCGTCAGCGCCGCGCTCATGGCTGACTTGCAGCGCGAGCGCGCCGATGATGATCGAACCGGCAAGACAAGCGAGCGTGACCTTCGCCCCACGGCGAAACTTCGGCGAAGGACACAACAGACCAAATTCAGGATGCAGGTGATACGCCGGGGCCACAACACCCTCCCGCGGAACGTCCCCAGCGGACCGCGACTACACTCAACGCCCCCGATGCTGGCTTCCTAGCGTGCACGCGATCTTTCCGCCAAGACTCGAGATCGTCCCGCCGTCACGAGAGATACCACATCAGCGGCCTTATCGGTAGCGAATTCGCGCTTGCGGCGGGAATACTCCCGCACCACCGCAAGCGGGACGACGATCATAGCGTCGGGCAAGGCGACGGCGGCGGCCGCGCGGCGAATCGCGGCCGTCGAAAGCGGCTGCATCGGCGATGTCGGCAAACCGCCAAACGCCAGCACCGACGTGGCGTCAAAGCAGCCGCCTGCCGGCGGCGAAGACCTGGGACCAGCTTAGAATGCGAACGGAATGCCGCAATCCGGTCGGCCAAAATGGATCCGCCTTCACGAGCGCATCGACTACGTCGTAGCCCTCGGCGTCAACGACCCACAGCCCGCCGGCGGAATCGCCTGACATCGCGCGTAATGGTCCGGCCGCTTTGATCCGCTCGGCGTTGTTTTCGAGAAACGACAAGTGAGCAGCCATGTGCCGACGGCGAACGTCGGCGCCGAGCGTCGCGTGGTCTTCGAACAGGACGACATAAAGCATCTGAGCTTTGACGAAAGAGGCCTGGACGCGCAAGGCTGCGCCTGCAACATTGCCGCGTGAAGGCGCATTGTTGCAGTTGCAGCCGGCAGAAATGCAGATGCTCAATTGGAACGACCTTCGCTACGTCCTGGCCATCAGTCGAGGAGGAACGCTGGCAGCGGCCGCGCGACTGCTCGGCGTCGACGATACCACCGTCGCTCGGCGTCTTGCGGCCATGCAAGAAGCGACCGGAACGCGCCTCTACCGGCGTCTAGCGGATGGCACGCTGCAGCTGACGACTGCGGGCAAGCGAACGGCGCTTCACGCCGAAAGAATAGAGCGCGAGATCGGCGCGCTCGATGGCGCGCTTAAGGGCGCGGACGACGCGGTTTCCGGGACCGTGCGCATCACCTCCGTTCCGATCATCGTCAACCATATCCTGGTGCCCGCGGCAGACAGCTTGCTGCAGCGTCATCCCAAACTGCAGTTGGAATTGGTCGCGGATCCAAGAGACCTCAGTCTGACGCGGCGTGAAACCGACCTGGCCTTGCGCCTCGCGCGTCCGAAGACCGGAGGAACGAAAGTGATGGCGCGCCGCGTCGGCACGATCCGATTTGACGTCTATGCATCGGCATCCTGTTCGGTACGCGAGGCGAAGACGCTGCCCTGGGTGACCTACGATGAGTCGATGGCCCATCTCCCGCAGGCACGCTGGATCGCCGCAACCGCTGCCCGCTACGATCACAGGATCGCGCCCGTGCACGTCAACGACGCCGAAGCGCTGCTCGAAGCCGTGATTGCCGGGCTTGGTCGATCACTGTTGCCCTGCGTGATCGCCGACGGCGATTCGCGCCTGCGAAGAGTTGGCGTAAAGCGCCGCGCCGCACTTTCGCGCGAACTATGGCTGCTCCGGCATTCGGAGCTCAGGACGCTCGGCAAGATCGAAGCCGCTGTGAAGTGGATCGAGCAGATAGCACCGCACTAGGCTGGCAGTCACTCCGCCCTGATGTTCGCCGCCTTGATGATCGGCCACCACTTCTCGATCTCGGCCTTCTGCTGCGCGGCGAGTGCCTCCGGCGTCTGTTTGTCGCGCGGCCATAGTCCCTGACCCAAATCGGTGAGCCGCTGGCGCACCGACGGATCGGCCAATGTCTCCACGATCGCGGCGTCAAGGCTGGCGATGACATCCTTGGGCGTGCCCTTGGGCGCCCACAGGCCGTGCCAAAACGACGCGTGCAGCCCGGGCACTCCCGCTTCGTCGAATGTGGGAGTATCGGGCGCCGCCGGCCACCGGGTCTTGGCCATGACCCCATAGGCTTTGAGCTGACCGGCGCGCACCTGCGCCAGCGCGCTCGCCACCTGAGTGAAGGTCAGGTCGATCTGCCCGGCCACCAGATCCTGGATCATCGGCGCGGCGCCGCGATAGGGGACGAACTGGAAGCGAGTGCCGGTATTATTCTGGAAGTAAGTTCCGACGACGTCAGCGCCGCCGCCGACCCCACCGATTCCCACGGTCGCCTTGCCCGGGTTCGCCTTCATCCAAGCGACCAGTTCCCCGAGATCCTTTGGCGGCAAAGCGGCTTTGGCAACGAACCACACCGGACAGTCGGCGACCAGCGATATCGGCTCGAAGTCCCTCACCACGTCGAATGGGAGCGCGTAGGTCGCGCCGTTGACGACGTGCGTCTGCCAGTGGCCGAGGATGACCGTGTAGCCGTCGGGCGCGGCACGCGCGACGCGGCCGGTGCCGATGGTGCCCGCGGCGCCGGTCGGGTTTTCGACGATGACGGATTGGCCGAGCGGCCCCTTCATCCGTTCGGCGAGCACGCGCGCCAGCGCGTCGGTCGGCCCGCCCGCCGGGAAGGGCACGACAATGGTGACGGGACGCGACGGATAGGTCTGCGCCTGCGCGTTCTCCACGAAGGCGAATGAGGCGGCGATTGCGATTGCAGCCAACAGCCTGCGCATCTCATACCTCCCGCGGCGACAGAACCGGCAACGCGAGTCCCGCGTCGCCGCCGGACTCGCGTTCATGTTGCAAGGCAGACCCCTCGCCTGCTCCCGGGCCGACGCTACAGCAGCGATCCCGGCGCCTTCCTGTAGCGGTTCACGATCGCATCGGCACTCATATAGGCGAGCGCCTGGATGGTGAGCGTCGGATTGAACCCGCTCATGGTCGGATAGGTGGAGCTGCCGATGACGAACAGGTTCGGGACGTCCCAGCTCTGCCCGTAGCGATTGACCACCGAGGTCTTGGGATCGCTTCCCATGCGCGTTCCGCCCTCGTGGTGAGCGCCCGGCGCGCCCGGGCCCAACGGCGCGCGCCACACCTGCGCCGCTCCCATGGCGCGTCCGATCTCCTCCATCTTCTTCATCATGAACTCGACGCGCGCGAGCTCGTTCGGCCGTCGCCAATCGTAGGTCAGGCGCGGCGCAGGCAAGCCCCACGCATCTTGCAGGTTGGGGTCGAGGTCGATCGTTTGATCGGCGTAGGGCAGATTCTCCGTTTGCGCGACCATCGCCACCTGTCGCGTAAAGGACTTCGCCAGGTAATCGCGATAGGCCGCGCCCCAGCGCGGCGTGCCGGGCGGCGCCGCCGTGGTGGTGTGGCCGATCGGCCCGCCCTGCAGATTGCCGGTGCCGACCGAGATCTGCGAGCCGCGGATGAAGCCCGTGCCGCCGTGATCGAAGTTGTCGGCGTTGAAGTCGTCGATCGTGTGCTTCTGTGCGCTCGGACCCATGTAGTTGTTGACGTGCCGGTCGTCGAACAGGGCGTAGACGTTCGGCATCATGTGCGCCATCAGGTGCTTGCCGACCTGCCCGCTCGAATTCGCAAGCCCGTTCGGGAACTTGTCGGTCTTCGACAGCAGCAGCAGGCGCGTGTTGTCGTAGATGAAGGTCGTGAGAATGACGAGCTCGGCCTCGATCGTGTTGTCCGAGCCGTCGGGGCCGTAGTAGCCCACGCCCGTCACGCGACCGCTATTGTCGCTGTTGACGCGATGGCACATGGCCCCCGTGATCAGCTTGAAGTTTCCGGTTGCGTCGGCCTCGGGCAGCTTGGTGATGAGGATGCTCGACTTGGCGCCGACGTGGCAGCCGAACGCCTGGCAGAAGCCGCAATAGGTGCAGGCGGGCCGATCGTTATAGGGCTCCGAGAGGATCGCGCGCGGCGTCGAGAACGGGTGATAGCCGAGCTTGCGCGTCGCGGCTTCGAACAAAACGGCGCCTTGGTCCAAGCGCAGCGGCGGCAGCGGGTAGTCGCGACGGCGCGGCGCTTCGAACACGTTGCCGCCGTCGACCTTCTTTCCCTGCAGGTTGCCGGCCTTGCCGGAAACGCCGAGCTCGTATTCGGCGCGGTCATAATAGGGCTCGAGATCGGCGTAGCTCAGCGGCCAGTCGGCGAGCGAGGACTGCTCCGGAATGGCGGAGGCGCCGTAACGCGCGATGGTATGCGAGCGCGCGCGGAAGTCGTCCTCGTGCAGGCGCCATGACACGGCGCCATAGTGGACGGTGCCGCCGCCCGCCTGATTGCCGTAGTTCTGCACCGGGATCGGATTTGCCGGTGCGTTCGCGTTGGGCCGCCAGGTGATGGGCTGGCGCTTGATGTTCGGGCGCAAATCCTGGCGCTGGAAATAGCGCAATTCATCGTGTGGGTCGAAGTCTTGAGTGGTCAGGCGCGGCCCGCGCTCGAGGCCGATGACCTTCATACCCGCCTTGCCGAGCTCGGCTGCGAGGATACCACCTGCCGCGCCCACGCCGACGATAACAACATCGGTTTTTTCGGTTGCCATGGCTCACATCCTCCCGCTAGCCGGCCTTGGCCTGCAGTCCAACGATGGGGAGCCGCGTGAACGGTTCACTGCTCTGCATGTCCGCCGCGGTGAATTCGATTTGCCCGCCGGGGAATCCCACCAGGCGCCATCCGGCGAAGTCCTTGTTGCCGCCGTAAATCGGGTCGGCGAACATTCCTTCCATGGTGTGCGTGCGCACGGTGTTGAAGAAGGCGGTCGCCGAGGGCCAGGAGAACTCGCTCGCCTTGCCCTGTTCGAGCGCGGCGATGACCTCGTCCTGTTGCGCGGCGGAGAGATGCCGGAAGGGTTCTTTGTAGGTTTTGCGGCAGTACGCATCGAGCGAGGCGAGCCCGCGCCGATAAAAGTACTGCAGGTCGGCGTAGGCGCCCGCCAGTGCCAGATCGATATAGTTGAGCACCTCCGCGTCGCGCGCGCCTGGCAGGCCCGGCGCGCCGGGCATGAGCCGTTCCGTAAACGCCGCAAGGGTGGCGGCGTCTTCGCTGTTGAAGAATGCGCCGAGCCCCGGGC
>Ga0318492_10000743_pt1 | contig 10148 bp, 10 predicted proteins | sample GRESIP108b1f22_FD_203292 | JGI IMG/M metagenome (GOLD analysis project Ga0318492, IMG submission 203292) | Tropical soil microbial communities from Luquillo Experimental Forest, Puerto Rico - GRE.SIPMG.108b1f22 | ecosystem: Environmental > Terrestrial > Soil > Tropical forest > Bulk soil... | reverse complement strand
GGCGCAGACAGCGCCGCCGGCCGGCTGAGGGATGATTCTCGGCGGCGCCGCTGTCTGCGCCTCCGCTAGATACCAACTCGCGAGCAAATTGTTGCCACCCGGCTCGGTCGGCCGTGTCGAATGAGTATTGCTCCAAAGCTCGTAATTCCAATCGACGATCTTTCCCCCCGAGAGCGCAGCCTTCGCCTGCATGATCATGGCTGGCCCATATGGCTCCCAGCCGAACTCGTCATCTCGCATCCATTGCAATCGTACCGGACGAGGAGCCACGGCCCGTGCGAGCAGGGCTGCATCGAGGCTGACGTCGTCGGCGCCGTTATGGCCGTAACAGCCCGAACCTTCGGCATGAATGCAGCGGATATCGGCGACCGGCAGCTTCAAGCCGAGCGAGAGATGATTGCGGAGCGGAAAAACCCCCTGGGAATGGGTCCACACCGTCATCTTGCCGTCTTTGAATTCGGCGAGCGCGCATGATGGACCGATCGAGGCGTGTGCCATGTAGGGCTTGCGATAAGTCGCCTCTATCACCTTGGTGCCCTCGGGCATCGACGCCTGCTTGTCGCTGATGACGATGTCTTCGGTGGGAAGCGCCAACAGAACGTCGTAGATCTTGGCTGGATCGGGCAGCTCTGGGCCGAGCGTCCATTTAGCGCTTTTGATCAGTGCTTGGCGCGCCTTGATTGCCTGCTCTTCGCGCTCCGCGACGATGCCGAGGAAACTGCCGTCACGCACGACCGCGATCACGCCGGGCATCGCCTTCGCCGTCGCCTCATCGACGCCGTCGAGCCTAGAGCCCGGACGTGGGGGGCGCACGATGCGCCCATGCACCATGCCCAGTAGCCGCATATCTTGCACATAGGCGACGCCTCCGGTCACCTTGTTTGGGATATCGAAACGCGAAATCGATTTCCCGACGATCTTATGGGTCGCAGGTGGCTTGGGAGCGACCGTCGCCGTCGCCTCACGATGCAGATCGACCTCCGCCGCGAGTTCCCCATAGCCGACCTTGCGTCCGTCGGCCGATCCTATAGTTCCATCGGCGACGGTGAGCATGTCGGATGCGACACCAAAGCGTTTGGCCGCGAGATCAAGCAGAATTGCGCGCACTTCCGCACTCGCAAGCCGCAGCGCAGTGCCGCCATATTCGATAGACTGGCTGCCGGCTGTGACGCCTTCGTTCGGGCTGCGACTCGTATCCGTCGTAAGAACACGCACGCGGGCGAGCGGCAAATCGAGCTCTTCGGCAGCGATTTGGGTGAGCGCCGTGGTGATGCCCTGTCCAAGTTCGACCTTGCCCGGAAAGATGGTCGCGCTGCCATCCGCGTTGATGCGGATCCAGGCGTCGAGCATGCGGTTCTCCGCCAAGCTGCCGGGCAATTTCGCCGCCTGCTGCGCCACCGCGAGTTTCGGATCGAGCGAGAAGGAAACGATGATCGAACCGAGGCCAGCAGTGAATTCGCGTCGCGTGGGACTCATGAGGTTCATGCTCAGATCCTCCCCGCCAGCTCGGCAGCCTTGAGCACCGCACGGATGATCCGTCCGTGGGTGCCACAGCGGCAAAGATTGGCATCGAGTCCGGTGCGCACCTCTGCTTCGGACGGCTTCGGATTGCGATCGAGGAGCTCCTTAGCAGTCATGATCATTCCGTTGATGCAATAACCGCATTGTGCAGCCTGTTCGTCCATAAACGCACGCTGCAGAGGATGCGGCTCCTCGATCGTGCCGAGACCTTCTATCGTCGTGATGTCGCTCTCTCCGAGCGTCCCGATCGGCGTGACACAGGACCGCGTCGCTTTTCCGTCGACCAGCACCGTGCAAGCGCCGCATTGCGCGAGCCCGCAGCCGAATTTGGCGCCATTAAGTTCAAAGTCGTTGCGAAGCACATAGAGCAGCGGCGTATCTGGCTCGGCCGTCACCGCTCGCGTTTTACCGTTGACCTTCAGTTGAATCGCCATGTTCTTGAGGCCTCTCTGACAGGCGGTTCTCTTCCGCTTATGGGGCGTCTACGTCTTTAAGGCTGAATTCAGAACTATTTTGCGTGTTCCTGGCCGCGTCGTCGAGGCCAAAATAGCGAGTTTGATCTGGCCCCAATTTGCTAAGGACGCACTAACACGCCAGGTTGGGTTCGCGGCCCAATGTCCGCTTTGTGCCAAAAGCAGACATCGCGGTGAGTTGAAGGAATGTCCGCTTTACCCCCAAAAGCAGACATTGATCGAGCGTGTCGGAATGTCCGCTTTGTGCCAAAAGCGGACAAAGTGCACTGCGGCAAACAACGTCCTATTATGATTCGATAATCTCTCAGCAAATCTATGGGTCAGCAGCGGACGACATCAATGGCCGCGTTAGGTCCGTCGACTAGCAACATGCGGCTTAGAGTCCGCTATCGGGAGATAATTTCGGTCACACCGGAATCATGGATCGCCTTGCCCCACTTGGCTATCTCAGCACGCTGAAATTCGGCAAAGTCCCCTAAGGTCAGTACTGTTGGACGCACGCCCAGTGGCTCCATTTTGCCGCGGAACGACTCGCTGTTGACGACCTTTGCAATTCGAACGGCAAGGCTCGTGGCCATCTCGGAGGGCAGCTTGGCAGGCGCAAACACGCCCCACCACGCTGTCGTTTCGAAACCCGGGAAGCCGGATTCGGCGATGGTCGGGACATTGGGCAACGCTAGCGAGCGGGCTTTGCTGCTGATGGCAAGGGCCCACAGATTGCCAGCATGCACCTGCGCCAAGGTTGATTGCACTGGATCGAAAATGATTTTGATTCTGCCTGCGAGCAAATCGCTCAGGGCAGGCGCACTTCCCTTATAGGGTACGTGTTGAATGTCGATGGCGGTGGCAGTTTTGAACATCTCAGCGGTTAGGTGCCCGGGCGTTCCATTGCCAGCGGAGCCATAACTGAGTTTGCCGGGCGCGCGCTTTGCAAGGGCTATGAGTTCGCCGAGATTGCTCGCAGGCAGCGCCGGGTTTGCAATGATCGCCACTGGCGCTTCCGCCACTAGCGCAATCGGAGTGAAATCGCGCACGGCATCGTATGGCAAGCTTTTATAGAGAGTGGGATTGATGGCGTGCGTCCCCACCGTGGCAAAAAACAATGTGCGGCCATCCGGGCTGGATCTTGCCGCGGCATCGGCCCCGATTGTTCCACCCGCTCCGGCGCGGTTGTCGACTATGACAACCGATCTCAGCGCGTCGCCCAGCAACTCTACAAAAGGCCGCGCCACAATGTCGCTTGGTCCGCCGGACGGGAATGGAACGATCAAACGGATTTGCATTCCGGCAACGGGCTGCGCCACCGCCGTTCTCGCTCGCGGCAAAAGGCCGGCAGTTGATGCGGCAAAGGCGCTGACAAGAAATCGTCGGCGCTGCATTGTATATTATATTCTCCGTTGCGCTTTTGCCTGAGGGCGAATCATAGCACGACCAGCGCTCCGTCACCTTTGGGTCATCAGCAGTGTCTTAGTTCAAAATAGTTAGTTGGCACCAAGGGCGCGGCAGCAGAACCGCGGGCGTGTAACTGAGGGAGACATCGTCATGAGCCAATGGCGGATGCTGGTGGTGACACTGACGGCGCTGATGGCCATGCCATTCGAGGCGCGCGCGGAAGACTATCCAACGCACAACGTCATAATCCTCGTGCCCTTCGCTCCCGGTGGCGGCACCGACCTGCTGGCGCGCGCTTACGCGCAGGTTCTTGAGAAGAAGTACAACAAGACGTTCGTAGTCGAGAGCCGGCCCGGCGGCGGCACGACGCTTGCCGCGACGGTCACGGCCAATGCGACGGCGGACGGCTACACGCTGATGCAGGGAACCAGCGGCACCATGGCGATGAACCCCACCATTTTCAAGCATCTGTCCTATGAGCCCTTGAAGACTCTGGTGCCGGTGTCGTTGGTGGCCGGCGTGCCGTTCGTGCTGACCGTCAATCCGGCACTGCCGGTGCACAGCGTGACGGACCTGGTGGCGCTGGCCAAGAAGAGGTTCGCCGAGGGCAAGCCGTTGACCTATGGTTCCGGCGGCGTCGGCGCGTTCCATCATCTCTGCGCCGAGCTGTTCAGCAGCCTGACCAGCATCAAGATGACCCATGTCCCCTACCGGGGCAGCACGCCGTCCACCATGGCGCTGATCTCAGGCGAGATCGACATGCTGTTCGTCGACCTCGGGCCGATGTTGCCGCAGATTAGGGCCGGTAAGGCCCGCGTCCTCGGCATCACCAGCGACAGGGCGTTCCCGACGGCGCCAGACATCAAGCCGCTTGCCGAAGTCGGCCTGCCGTCTTGGCCCAACACCGTTGCCTGGCAGATGCTGCTCGCGCCCGGCGGCACGCCAAAGCCGATCCTCGAAAAGCTGAACAAGGCCGTGAACGCCGCTGTCCACTCGCCGGAGATGAACATGCCCCTGGAAAAGCTCGGCATGATCGGGCTCGGCGACAAATCGCTGGAGCAACTCGACGACTATGTAAGGTCGGAAACCGTGCGCTGGGCCAAGGTCATCAAGAGCGCCAACTTGGCGGACACGCAATAGCTGCTGCGCAACCGCTGGCGCAGTGACCAGCGGTACGGGCGTTTTGGGTCATCAGCGGACATTGAAGGCCTTCACCCGATGTCCGCTTTACCCCCAAAAGCGGACATTGGAACTCAGTCGTGGAATGTCCGCTTTGTACCAAAAGCGGAAATCACGGCCCCCTCTTGGCTCCTTTGCAGGAGGCAATCCATGCGGGTACGGTCACGTAACAACATGCGCGAGTATTTAGAAACAATAGCAGACTGCGCTTGGTAGAGATTCCCGGCCTTATTCGTGAGCCTCGGCTTCGACTGCCGTTTGCAATGTCTTGACGGCTTGGTGCATTGGCTGGGCTGAGATATGGACCATTCGTCCGAAACCCTGCTCCAATTCGAGGATCATTCCGATCGCGCCGGCTACAGCTGCGGCGCACAGTGTCAGTGTGACCGCCGATGTAAGATTGCGGGGCGCGAACAGACCAAAACTGGCGAAGAGTAAGGTCAGCCAAAAAACTAGAAGAGCGACAAAGGCCTTTGGGGTTCCTTGTCCGGCCTGCTGCGTCAACAGCCAGGTCGTGTCACCGATTTTCCCAGCAAGCGTCGTTGCTTGATCCACCCACCATTTGTCCCGTGCGTTCGCAGGCTTCAACCCAAGTATCGAATCCTCCAGCTGCTGGAGGAGGTGGTATGTCTCCGGATCAAAGACGCGTAAATCTGCGTGATCGTCGGGAAACAGATCGGCAGTCTTGTATTCAGCATACTGTCGCAAGGTCTCCCGGGCTGATCCCGTTTCGGGCCCGTACCGACCCAGTAGCTTATCTAACCGAAGGATTTGCGCCGAGAGAGTAGTCACCTCGCCCCCTAGCGCATTGAATGACGTGCTGGCGTTCGAAATCAGGAGCCCAAGCACGAGCGCCGAGAACGTCGCAACGACTGCCATCGATACCGTCACCGTGCTTTTAGTCTCCTCACAGAGGTAACGTTCTGGCAGGTACCGTCTGAGCGCATACCCGACCAAAGCGCCTGTCAAAATAACAGCGAAGACGAGTATTCCGATAATCAGCGGATTTTGCATAATCGGGTTTCCAAGCGCTCAGCAAGCTGGAGGAAGCACTCTTTTCGACGAAGTCAGCCGGTGAAGCGACTTGGTTTGCAGTTAGAGCAATGGCCGCAGCAGTAAACTGCCCCAACGAACAATCTTCGCATTACGGTCCCCCTGCGATCCCCTGCAAGCGTGGGGCTATATTTCCCAACTTTCTTTAGTCTTTCTTGAGCCTTCCCAGCTGCGGAAATGAGGCCTTAGCTTGGCGAAATTTTTGCGTCGCGTACCGCGTGAATGATGACTGGTCGTGCGCAACGGTGATCTCAAAGGCCCCACGTCCGCTTTGGGTCAAAAGCGGACATGGCGGCATCTCCGATCAATGTCCGCTTTGTGCCAAAAGCGGACATCGGTCGGGCTGTGGCCGCCAAGCTCAAGCTAGATAGCTTCCGCGACGATGAGGCTCAGCGGGCCAGCGAGTGGCTTACGCTCAAGCTTCTGCCATCCGGTTCGCCCGAGCCACTCGTCGGCCTCCTCCTCACTATATGTTTGCCCTTCGCCGGAGGTCAGAAGAAAGCTGCCCGATATGAGCGCTGCGGCAGTGGGTTGGCTATGGCTGGGGTCAGTCCAGAAATCGGCGAGCAGGAGACGTGTACCCGACTGCACGTGCGCTCGCATCTTCCTAAAGAGCTCAATGTTGTGTGCCACTGAAAAAATATGAATAGTGTTAGCTACGATGAGGACGTCGTGATCGCCGGGTAAAGGATCTTTGAACACATCGCCTTCCACGATATTGATGCGAGCCCCTTCAGGTAATTCGGCCAATTTCTGACGCGCGACGGCACACGCTCCCGGCAGTTCGAACAATGTGCCCTTTAGCGAACTATTTCACCGCAGCACGTGGACAAGGAATGAGCCCGTGCCGCCCGCCACATCAATGATCGAACGATGGCGGCCGAAATCGTAAGACGCTGCAACCGCCATTGCTGCGGAAGTCGTGACTGCTTCCACGCCATCTGAGAAAATCTGCTGCTGCTCTCGAGTGAACTTGCCAAATCGCGGTTGGCCTTGATCGGTCCGGACGGCCTCTGCGAGTTTCTCCCAATTTTGCCAGAGTATTTTATCGAAGTAGCGAAGCATTGGCCGGAGATCTCGGCCTGAATTTCCCGCGAGGAATGCGGCTGCCACTTCGCTGTTTCGGTAGAGGTTTCCATCTTGTTCGATGAGTCCCAAGCTTACCATTGCGGCCGTTACAATACCGAGCGTCCGAGCCGGAACTCCGATCCTGCTGGAAAGCTCTTGTAGGCTTGCGGCGCCGGATGACAATGCCTCGAACAGTCCGATTTCGCTCGCCGCAAAAAGATGCTTCGACGCCATGAAGCCCATGGCGACCTTCATGATTGGCTCAGGTGTAACGGCAGGCATGGCTCGCCCTCGCGTCGCGGCTCATTTCAGATTGGCACAATGAGAGCAGCAGCGTACTCGCCTAAATCAACTCATAGGAAGTGGATTTGCGACCGGCGAAATGGGGTTCAGGGATCAAGTTGCACAGCAGCAATTCTGAGCTGCCAATGTCCGCTTTGGGTCAAAAGCAGACATCTAGCCCATTCCACCGAGCCTAGCGGAAGGCCGATTTTTCCTTACCGAAATGTGCATTACCGTTTGTTGCCGCGAGTGAAGGCGCCGAGCTTAAAATTCTCGCCCAATCATAAGATGATCAACGGAGATCCCACCACCGCCGTGCACCAGGAAGTAGAAAGCAGCGGCGGTCCACAGCAGCGTGAATTCGAGGCCCATCTTGTTCCAAAAAAATCCACCCCCTCGCCAGCGCTCGTAGTTCGTTATGATGAGAAAAACGACGATTGGGCAGGCAGCGAGGCGAGTGAACAGTCCAAGCGCGAGCATCGGACCAGCCACGAGTTGCGTGAGTACGATAGCAGGCGCCCAGAATTTTCCGGGACGATAGCCGCCGCGTTCAAGTTCATCCACAAACTCGGTCATATTGTGCGATTGCCCACCAGTTGACGGAAACATCCCGAATGCGCTGCGCAGCCCGTGTGGAACCAGCGTAAGCCCCACCGCGGCGCGCAATAACATCTCGGCCCAGGGAAAGAGCGCCTGGTAGATGGGACCGAGTTGCGGAAAGATGAGTGGTGTCGCGTCATCCATCGTAGATTTCGAGGTCTTACTGAAATGGGCAGACAGGTAGCTGTCGTGCTTTACGTGGTGGCGATGGCTGCCATTATAGTGAGCGTAGATTTGGTGTACTTGCGACACCGATTCTGGGAACGGCTGACAGTGAATATCGGCATCGTCTTAGTGTTCGCAGCCTTCTACTTGATATTCCTCAGGCGTCCGTGATCGTGGCAGACGCGATGTCTGCTTTACCCCCAAAAGCAGATATCGCTGAAGGCGTCTGGCAGGTCCGCTTTGTGCCAAAAGCGGACATTGCTCGCTTATTCGATCACCTCATCGGCACGAGCGAGTAGCGAGGGAGGTACGGTAAGGCCAAGAGCCTTGGCCGTCTTGAGATTGATTACTAGCTCATACTTGTTCGGTGCTTGCACCGGCAGGTCGGCAGGCTTGTCGCCTTTTAAAATGCGGTCCACGTAACCAGCCGCGCGGCGGAATTGTCCGACGAAATCGGCGCCATAGGACACAAGGCCACCGCCGGTGACAAAAACTTTGGTGTTGGTAACTACTGGCAGCTTATACCGAGTGGCATGTGGTGATCAATTCGCGCCGAGTTTCGGTCGCCGTCGCCGCGCTAGCAGTTACAACAAGCCCGCCATTTGGTACGCGAGCGAAGCCAGCGATGGCACGTTCGATATCGCCATGCACGCTGATCGGCCTGACATCAATTCCAAGAGACGGCGCTACCGATTGGATCACGGCAAATTGCCCGATGCCGGCAGTTATTGTGGGATCCCAAATCACTGCCACACGCTTTACATTGGGCGCAATTTCCTTGAGCAGCTCCGGCCATTTGGCGCTTAGACTGTATTCGAACTGCATAAAGCCCGTCGCATTGCCTCCGGGCTCCGCGAGGCTCTCGATAAAGCCAGAGCCGACCGGATCGGGCACTATTACAAACACGATCGGTATAGTCCGGGTCGCTTGAAGCAATAGCTCTGTCGACACACCGCCGGTAGATAGAATCACGTCCGGCGACAGCGCGACCAGTTCCGCTGCCTGTTTGCGAATGCGAGAGGCATCCCCCTCTCCAAAACGCACGTCAATGCGCACATTTTGGCCCTCGATCCAGCCCAATCGTTGCAGCTCCTGCCGAAAAGCTGCGTATTCCGCCTTCGTGAGGGGATCGTCAGCAATACCAGTAAGCGCGCCTATGAGACGCACTCGACCGGGCTGCTGCTGGGCGAGAGCCGGAAGCGGCCACGCTGCTGCGGAACCAAGAACGCCCTCAATGAAATCTCGCCGTCTCATAGCCGTCCCGCGAGTCTCAAAGCCATCGTATCGGGTGAGCTTAATCGCTTGAAGGGGTGAATGTCCGCTTTGGGTCATTAGCGGACATTGAGGCTTCTTTACTCGAAGTCACCCCCGCGAAGCGCGTTTCCAGCGTAGTCGCGACCCCGTGTCATGCCATTTTCGGTCAGGCCCTGCTCAAGAGCCATCAGTGTTCGCCGCATGTAATCAGAGTTCGCCGTCCCCGCGCTAAGATAGCCAACCCGAGGCACATGCTGGGCGCGAGCGCCCGCAGGCCAAAGCACAGAGCCGCCAAGAAGCCTGATGAATTCCCGCCGCCTCATGGAATTTACTCCCCTGGCCGAGAATCGCCTTCGTGAAAGTCCAACACGATCTTCGAGCGAGAGCTATGAAATGTGCTCACGTTCGGGCGATGTCCGATCTCAGCATGAGCCAGCTCCAACGAACCTAGTCGATTTTGATCCCGGTTGTCTTGATGACAGCCTCCCACTTCTCGGTATCCTCTTCCAGAAACCTCGCGAGTTCAGCCGCAGAGGAACTCTCAACGGTATACGCGTTGCGTGCAAACTTCTCGACGATAGCCGGATCGGCGAGAGTTTTAGCAACATCACCACTTATTTTTTGCACGATTTCAGGTGGTGTCTTGGCCGGGGCAAAGATGCCTTGCCAGCCGTCAGCTATGTAGCCAGGAACGCCCGACTCGGCGACGGTCGGGACATCCGGCGTTGCCGAAGATCGCTTGGTGCCGGTCGACGCAAGGACACGAACTTGGCCAGACCGAGAATATGTAAGCAATTCGCCACTTCCGAAATAGCAGTGAACGCGACCGGGGATGAGGTCGATAAATGCTGGCGCCGCACCGCGGTAAGGTGCGTGCGTCATTTGAATTCCGGCCATTTGCAGGAATAGCAGCTCTGCGAGATGTGCTGTGCCCCCGGTGCCGGGAGAAGCAACGATGAGTTTTCCCGGCTGAGCCTTCACATAGTCGATAAACTCTTTGACCGTCTTGGCCGGGGATGAATTTGGCACGAACATAAAAAACGGAAACCTCGCAACCAGTGAGATTGGCGTCAGGTCCGTTGTCGGGCTGTAGTCGAGCGAGCGGTACAGAGCGCCATTCGACGCAAGCGATGAGGTGCCAAACAGCAGCGTGTAACCATC
>Ga0318492_10000742_pt1 | contig 10155 bp, 9 predicted proteins | sample GRESIP108b1f22_FD_203292 | JGI IMG/M metagenome (GOLD analysis project Ga0318492, IMG submission 203292) | Tropical soil microbial communities from Luquillo Experimental Forest, Puerto Rico - GRE.SIPMG.108b1f22 | ecosystem: Environmental > Terrestrial > Soil > Tropical forest > Bulk soil... | reverse complement strand
GCCAGCAGCTTGGCATCCCCCGCCCCCCAGACGCGGAAGAAGAACAAGGCCGCCCCCGCCACCAGCAGCGCCAGGGCGATGCCGGTTTGACGCAGCCCGCCTTCCCAGCCGCCCATATCCAGCGCCGCCACCAAGCCGACGACCGCCACCGCCAGCCCGATGCGGTTGGGGATGGTGTAGCTGGACAGATCGGTCCAGGCGGCGGCCAGCAGAGCCAGCGATAAAACAACTAGGCAGAACAGAAGGATCACCCGGCGGTCTCCCTTCCTGAAAGGCGGCGGTGACAGGCCGTTGAGCCTATTTGGGCAGAGTGCCCGAGACGATGACGCCGATCACAACCACCGCCACCAATGCCGCGAACAGGGCATATTCGGTGGCCGTGGCGCCGGACCAGTGCTCCAGCAGACGGCGGGGAGAGAAGCGGGACAAGATCACCCTCGATTGGCAAGGCGTTGATTTCCAAAGGATAAGCTTGGAAACGCGGTCCGTCAATGCGGGGTTGTCCTCTAACCCCCTTCCCATCCCTCTCGACATTTGCCATAACCCCCGCGACGGCGCCCTTATGATGAACGGTGGCGCGCAACTCCGAGGTCGAGATGATTCCACGTTACAGCCGCCCCGAGATGGTTCGCATCTGGGAACCGGAAAACCGTTTCCGCATCTGGTTCGAGATCGAAGCCCATGCCTGCGACGCCCAGGCCAAGCTGGGGGTGATCCCCGCTTCCGCCGCCAAGACCGTTTGGGAAAAAGGCGATCTGCCCTATACCGCCGAACGCGTCGCCCGTATCGACGAGATCGAGCGCGTCACCAAGCATGACGTCATCGCCTTCACCACCGAGTTGGCCGAGCATGTGGGCCCCGACAGCCGCTTCGTGCATCAGGGCATGACCTCATCCGACGTGCTGGACACCTGTCTGGCCGTGCAGATGACCCAGGCCGCCGATCTGCTGCTGGCCGACATCGACGCTCTGTTGGAAGCCCTGGAGCGCCGCGCCTTCGAGACCAAGAACCTCGCCTGCATGGGCCGCAGCCACGGCATCCATGCCGAGCCGGTGACCATCGGCCTGAAGTTCGCCGGCTTCCATGCCGAGTTCCAGCGCGCCAAGGAACGTCTGATTGCGGCCCGCAAGGATGTCGCCACCTGCGCCATCTCGGGCGCTGTCGGCACCTTCGCCAACATCGACCCCTTCGTCGAGCAGTATGTGGCCGAGCAGCTGGGCCTGAGCCCTGAGCCCCTGTCCACCCAGGTGATCCCGCGCGATCGCCATGCCATGTATTTCGCCACCCTGGGCGTGATCGCCAGCTCGGTCGAGCGCGTCGCCACCGAGATCCGCCATCTGCAGCGCACCGAAGTGCGCGAGGCCGAGGAATATTTCTCGCCGGGTCAGAAGGGCAGCTCGGCCATGCCCCATAAGCGCAATCCGGTGCTGACCGAGAACCTGACCGGTCTGGCCCGCATCGTCCGCGGCATGGTGACTCCGGCTCTGGAGAACGTCGCCCTGTGGCACGAGCGCGACATCAGCCATTCCTCGGTCGAGCGCATGATCGGCCCCGACGCCACCGTGACCCTGGACTTCGCCCTGGCCCGTCTGACCAACGTGGTCAGCAATCTGGTGATCTATCCGGATGCCGTCGAGCGCAACCTGAACCAGCTGGGCGGCCTGATTTTCAGCCAGCGCGTCCTGCTGGCTCTGACCCAGGCCGGCTTCAGCCGTGAAGACGCCTATAAGGCGGTGCAACGCAACGCCATGGAAGTGTGGAACGGCAATGGCCGCTTCCTCGACCTGTTGAAGGCCGACGCCGACGTGGTCAAGGCTCTGGGCGCCGCCGCCATCGAAGAGCTGTTCGACCTTGGCTATCACACCAAGAATGTCGATGTGATCTTCAAGCGGGTGTTCGGCAAGGCCTGATCCCGGCTGCGACAAAGGCCCCTTCCCGTCCGTTATCGCGGATGGGGAGGGGTTTCTTTTTGTCTGAGCCGATAGTGTGCAATCCCCCCTTGGCATCCGGGACGCCGGCTGGCACCCTTTTCCCGCCCTGATTCCCGTTTCCGAGTGTTCGTTCCATGATCCAAGCTTCCCAGCCAACTGCCGCCCAAATCCTGGTGGACGGCCTGCTGGCCAATGGCGTCGACACCATTTTCGGCGTGCCCGGCGAAAGCTACCTGTCGGTGCTGGACGCCCTTTATGACAGCGGCATCCGCTTCATCAACTGCCGCCAGGAAGGTGGGGCTGCCATGGCGGCAGCGGCGCAGGGACGGTTGAGCGGCAAGCCCGGCATCTGCATGGTCACCCGGGGACCAGGGGCCACCAATGCCTCGGCGGGTCTGCATGTCGCTTTTCAGGATTCCATGCCGATGATCCTGTTCATCGGTCAGGTGGCCAGCGATCAGGCCGACCGCGAGGCCTTCCAGGAAGTCGATTACCGCCGCATGTTCGGCCAAATGGCCAAATGGGTGGCGCAGGTCGATGAACCCAGCCGCATGGCCGAATATGTCAGCCGCGCCTTCCATATCGCCCAGTCGGGACGCCCCGGCCCGGTAGTGCTGGCCCTGCCCGAGGATATGCTGCGCAAAAGTGCCGGATCATCGAAGGCCCTGCCCGCCGCCAAGCCGATCCCCGCCGCCCCCACCGAAGAAGCTCTGGCAGACCTGCGCCGCCATCTGGCCGAGGCCAAGAAGCCGTTCCTGCTGATCGGCGGCGGCGGTTGGAGCCAGACCGCCTGCGATGACATCCGCCGCTTCGCCGAGGCCAATGCTTTGCCGGTGGGCGTCTCGTTCCGCGCCCAGGATCTGATCGATAACGAGCATCCCCTTTATGCCGGCCATGTCGGCATCGGCATTGATCCCGCCTTGGGGACCGCCATCCAGGACAGCGACCTGCTGCTGGTGGTCGGACCTCGGCTGGGAGAGATGACCACCGGCGGCTATCAGCTGATCGAACCGCCCCGATCCCGCCAGCCCCTGATCCATATTCATGCCGATATCGCCGAACTGGGCCGGGTCTATTACCCCGATCTGGCGATTGCCGCCGATATGGGCTCCGCCGCCCGCGCCCTGGCCGGGCTGGGCCGTATCCGTAGCGGTGAAGACGGACGGGCCGCCAAGCTGCATCAGGCCTATCTGACCTTCAGCACGCCGCACGCCGAGCCTTCCTCGGCCATGGATATGAGCCATGTCGTCGCCTATATGCAGGCGCGATTGCCCCAGGATACGGTGATCTGCAACGGCGCTGGCAATTATTCCGTCTGGCTGCATCGCTTCTTCCGCTATCGCCGGCTGGGCACTCAGTTGGCCCCCAGCAATGGCTCGATGGGCTTCGGCACCCCGGCTGCCCTGGCCTCGGCCTTGTCGGGTCGCCCGACCCTGGCCATGTCGGGCGATGGCTGTCTGATGATGACCGTGCAGGAACTGGCGACCGCCGCGCAATATGGCGCCAAGCTCATTCAGATCGTGGTGAACAACGGTATCTACGGCACCATCCGCACCCATCAGGAGCGGAATTACCCCGGCCGCGTCTTCGCCACCGAGATGGGCCACGGCACCGACTTCGCCGCCCTGGGCCGCGCCATGGGCCTGAGCGGTGAACGGGTCGAGACGCTGGATCAGTTCAAGGCCGCCTTCGACCGCGCCCTGGCGGCAGATGGTCCGGCGCTGATCGAGGTTCTGACCGATCCGGATATCCTATCCCCCACCGCCACGGTGGCGGGGTTGCGTGCCATGAAACCTTCTCCGAAAAGCGCAACCTAAGATATATTTCTCATACGATAACTCGATGTATGCTGGTCATGACTTCACTTGGAGGCAAGCATGACCGGCATCACCGATATCTATCAGTCCCTGTTGTCGCAACTGAACATCACCTGGCCGACCACTGCCGATGTGGCTTTGTCGGGCAGCGATCCGGTGGTCAATTCGGTGTTCCGCATCGGCGAATGCACCGCCGCCGTGCTGGGAGCCCAGGCCGCCGGCATCTCGGAAGTCTGGCGTCGCCGCACCGGCGAACGTCAGTCGGTCAGCATCGACGCCACCGCCGGCGGGTTAGCCGCCTATAGCGTCGGCTATCTGTCGCAACATGGCTTCCCGATTCCCCAGCCCGAGCCATCCTATCCGCTGGTGCAGCTCTATCCCGCCCGCGACCGCTGGGTGATGGTGCATGGCGCCTTTCCGCTGCTGCGCAACGGCCTGCAGAACCTGCTCGACTGCACCATGAACCCCACCGACATCGCCAACAAGATCGCCACCTGGAACGCCTTCGATCTGGAACAGGCGATTGCCGATCAGGGTCTGTGCGGCGCAGCTGTCCGCACCTACGAGGAATGGCTGGCCAGCGAACAAGGCACCGCCATCGCCGCCACGCCGCTGATCGAGATCATCAAGATCGGCGAGTCGGACCCTGAACCCTTCACTCCCGCCCAGGATGGCGACCGCCCGCTGTCGGGGTTGAAGATCCTCGACCTGACCCATGTCATTGCCGGCCCGACACTGGGCAAGACCCTGGCCGAGCAAGGGGCCGAGGTGATGCATATCACCAGCCCGACCCAGCCGGCGCTGCCGCCCTTCGACGTCGATACCGGCCATGGCAAGCTGGAAGCCCTGCTGACCCTGACCAATGCTCCCGACGCCGCCCGGCTGCGCAGCCTGATCGGCGAAAGCGACGTGTTCGTCGAATCCTATCGCCCCGGCGCTTTGGCCAAGCTGGGTTTCTCGCCCGAGAACGTGGCCGCCATCCGCCCCGGCAGCATCTATGTCTCGGTCAATTGCTATGGCTGGGATGGCCCCTGGCAGTATCGTCCGGGCTGGGAACAGCTGGCTCAGGTGGTCACCGGCATGACGGTGTCGCAAGGCACCTTCGACAATCCGCAGCTGCAGCCGGTCTATCCCAACGACTATGTCACCGGCTTCCTGGGCGCTTTGGGCACGCTGATGGCCCTGATCCGCCGCGCCGACGAGGGTGGGTCTTATCTGGTCCGTGTCGCTCTGTGCCGCACCGCCATGTGGATGCGCGAGCAAGGGCTGGTCGACAAGTCGCAACTGCCGCCGCCGGCCATCGACCCCTCGGTGCTGAACAGCTATCTGATGACCAAGGACAATCCTGCCTTTGGCCCGCTGACCTATCTGGGTCCGGTACTGAAATACGAGAAGACCCCGTCCTTCTGGGATCGCCCGACCATGCCGCTGGGCGCGGACATGTCTCGCTGGCCGTTGCTGAAGACCGGGACCGAGCGCAAGCTTCAGCACCGCCAAGCGGTCTGGAGCCATGCCGAGAAGCAGCCTTAACAGTCTGATATAAAACATATAAACATCGTCACCCCCGCGCAGTCGGGGGTCCATCTGGATGCCCGCCTGCGCGGGCATGACGATTAAAAATTGGCAGCGACGGCCTTAACCGCCGACGCAGTTCATCGTGCGGGAAATGGGGGCCAGGCCGCCCAGGGGTGTGACGAACTCATGCCCATGGGGCTTGGCCCCCAGCGCCGCCAGGATCGCCTGCTCGACCGGCTTGTCGTCGGTGGGCGAGGATCGTAAAGGTTCGCGCAGATCCACCGAAGTCTCATGCCCCAGACAGAGCGCCAACTGGCCGGTGCAGGTCAGCCGCACCCGGTTGCAGGCGTCGCAGAAGCCGTTGCTCAAGGGGGTGATGAAGCCCAGCTTGCGCCCCGTCTCGGCCACCGTGACATAACGGGCCGGACCGCCCGAGCGGTAATCGCTGGGCACCAGGGTCCAGCGTTTTTCCAGATCGCGGCGCAAGACATCCAGCGGCAGTTCATGGCCTTGCATGGACAGAGCGAACTCGCCCAGCGGCATCGCTTCGATCAGGGTCAGGTCATGGCCTTCGCGGCCACACCAGCCGATCAGCTTGTCGATGCCGTCCTCGTCATTGAGACCGCGCAAGGCCACGCAGTTGATCTTGACCGACAGCCCTGCCTGCTTGGCGGCATGGATGCCGTCCAGCACCTGCTCCAATTCCCCCCGGCGGGTGATGGAGCGAAAGACATTCGCATCCAAACTGTCGAGCGAGACATTGACCCGCTTCACCCCCGCCGCCGCCAGCCCTTGGGCATGGCGGGCCAGTTGGGTGCCGTTGGTGGTCAGGGTCAGTTCGTTCAGACTGCCCGCACGAACATCCTCCCCCAACGCCTCCACCAGGGTCATGACGCCCCGGCGCACCAGCGGTTCGCCGCCGGTCAGCCGGATCTTGGACACGCCCAGCCGGATGAAGATGCGGGCCAGTCGGGCCATTTCTTCCAGGCTCAACACCTGATGTTTCGGCAGAAAGTCGGGTTCGTCCGCCATGCAATAGCGGCAGCGCAAGTCGCAGCGGTCGAAGACCGACAGGCGCAGATACTGAATGCGGCGGCCGAACCCGTCGATCATGGCTTACTTCTCCGGCGCGGCGGTGATGGTGCCGGACGGCTGCGCAGCATAAGGATTGGCGTCCTCGGGCTGGTTGGCGATGCCGTGTTCGGCGTTCCACTTGATGTTGAAGGCACGCTCGGCCTCGACGGCGCCGGCAGGCAGGCGGTGCGCAATGCCCTTGTGGCAGTCGATGCAGGTCTTGCCCTGTTCCTGCGCCTGGACATGGCGAATACGGGCGCGCGGTCCCTGGCGGGCCAGATCCATGCTTTCGAACTTATGGCAGCTGCGGCAGCCGTGCGAATCGTTGTCCTTCATCCGCGTCCATTCATGCTCGGCCAGTTCGATGCGATGCGCTTCGAACTTCTCGCGGGTGCCGATGGTGCCCAGGATCTTGTTCAACACCTCGTTCGAGGCCTCGATCTTGCGCTTCATCTTGGGGAAGAATTCGTGCGGCACATGGCAATCCGGACAAGTCGCCCGCACGCCGGTGCGGTTCTGGTCATGGATGGTGGTGCGGTATTCGGCATAGACGTTGTCGTTCATCTCGTGACAGGTACGGCAGAACGTCTCGTTGTTGGTCAGTTCCAGGCCCACATTGAAGGCGGCCCAGAACAGCACGCCCGAGCCGAAGCCGATGACCAGCAGCAAGCCCAGCGACAGCTTGGCCGAAGGCCGTTTAAGCAGGGTCCACAGCCTTTTGATCAGGCCCGGACGGGATTGGGTGGTGTCGGACATGACGCTTCCCCTTGGTCCTTATTTACCCGCAGCCGGTTGGAAATTGTTTTCCACCAGCGGCTTGGCGTCGGCTTGCGGCACATGGCACTGGACGCAGAACCAGCGGTTCGACGAAACCTTGTCCAGCTTGTTGCCGTCGCGATCGAGATAATGGGTGGCGCTGACCATCGGCGCGTTTTCCTGGACGTTGTTCGGCCAGTCATGGCAGCGCAGGCACTGGTTCACCTTCACATCGATCTCGTAGCGGTCGATGCGATGCGGGATCAGCGGCGGCTGCTGGCGATAGTTGCGGGTGTAGCGCGGGCCTTCCTTCACATCCAGCACCGGCGGCGCGGCGTTCAGTTGGCTGGTCGGCGCATCGCCCGGCAGAGGTTTCACCTCCTCGGCCGTCACCGCGCCTGCGGCCAGCAGCCCCAAAGCCATCACGGCGGCAAGAAGTCTAGTTTTCACGGCGGGCACTCCCCTTGACGAGACATGGTTTCCAATTTCGAACGCAGGCCGGCGGCAAAGACGTCCTTGCGGCAGACGTCGATGCAGCGGCCGCAAACAGTGCAGTCGGATGCGGCGATCAAGGGGCCGATGCCCCTGGCCTCGCCACGCAAGGCCGGGGTCAGCAGCTGCGGTTCCGGGCAGACGCGATAGCAGTCGCCGCAGTCGTCGCAGGCCTTGCGGTTCACCGCCGAAATCTTCAGCAGCGAGAACCGCCCCAGCAGTCCATAGAAGGCCCCCACCGGGCAGAGATGGCCGCACCAGCTGCGAGCCCCCGCCGACAGGTCCAGCAGGAACACGCCCCCCGCCATCAGCAGACCGAACGAGCCGCCGAACAGCAGGCTGCGATAGAGCGCGGTGATGGGATTGACGAATTCCCAGGCGATGGTTCCGGTCGCGGCGCTGACCGCCAGCGCACCGGCTAAAATCCAATATTTGACCCGGCGCGACAGCAGCAGCGCCCGCTCGGACAGGCCCAGCTTGCGGCGCAGATACAGCGCCAGATCGGTCAGCAGATTGACCGGGCAGACCCAGGCGCAATAGAGCCGACCGCCGAACAGGGCATAGAGCCCGCCCAGCAGGGCAGCGCCGATCAACGCCAGCCCCTCGGGCCAATGGCGGGCGGCCAGGCTTTGCGCCAGGATGAAGGGATCGGTGAAGGGAACCTTGTCCAGCAGGCGGCTGGAGGCCAGGGTTCCCTTGAAGACGCCGGCAAAGAACAGCGACAGCAGCAGCCCTTGCGAGACGCGCCGGGCGATCAGCCAGCGGTTATGGCGGATCAGGGCGATCATGGCTTGAACCCCGTGGTTCCCTCGGGCCGACGGACCGGCAGGGTCAGCTGGTCGCCGATCAGGGATTCATCCCCGTTCTTGGCTTTCTCTTCCCAGCCCAGCCGGTAATGAGCGCCGATCTCGCCGCGCGCCAGTTCGGGCGGCAGCACCTTGATGGCGGCCTTTTCCAGCACGCAGGAATGTTCGCACTTGCCGCAGCCGGTGCAGAGATCGTGATGGACGGTCGGCAGGAACATCGCATGCTTGCCGGTGCGCTGGTTATGCCGCTCGTCCAAGGTGATCGCCTTGTCGATCAGCGGGCAGACGCGGTAGCAGACATCGCAGCGCAGGCCCTGCCAGTTCAGGCAGCTTTCATGATCCACCAACACCGCCACGCCCATACGGATTTTGGTGGCGTCGGTGACGCCGTGATCCAGCGCCCCCGAGGGACAGGCCTTGATGCAGGGCAGGTTCTCGCACATCTCGCAGGCCACCTTGCGGGCCTCGAAAATGGGCGTGCCCACCGCCACCCCCTGCCCGCCATCGGACAGGGTCAGGGTGTGATAGGGGCAATCCTTGACGCACAGACCGCAGCGCAGGCAAGCGGCCAGGAAGGCCGGTTCGGACAAGGCACCCGGCGGACGCAGGGCTTCGGTCTTGGCTTCGGCGCCCTTACGGGTGACCGCCGCCAAACCCAGACCGAGCAGGCAGGCCCCGGAGGCGGTGGAAACCACGCCTCCTAGGAACTCCCTGCGACCAATGCCTTCCGCCGCCGACATGATACATGTCTCCGATCATCTCGCTGATCGCATTGGATCAGCGAAAGTCCCTCAGGCGGCGGGCGGGAGCCTCCGCTCCCTTGCCTTTCGCGGCATCAGCCGCGCGTCGCCTTGCTCCTAACCTGCGCCGTGATGAGGTTTGCTCATCACGGCTTGGTGCTTAAGCCTTCTCGACCTTGACCGCGCACTTCTTGTAGTCGGTCTCTTTCGAGATCGGGCAAGTGGCGTCCAGGGTCAGCTTGTTGACCAGCTGGCTTTCGTCGAACCAGGGGAAGAACACCACCCCACGCGGCGGACGGTTACGGCCGGCGGTTTCCACGCGGCTGATCACCGTGCCTCGGCGCGAGCTGATCTTAATTTCCTGGCCACGGCGCAGACCGCGATCCTTGGCGTCGTCGGGATGCATGAACACCACGGCGTTCGGGAAGGCGCGATAAAGCTCGGGCACACGGCGGGTCATCGAGCCGGAATGCCAATGCTCCAGCACGCGGCCGGTCACCAGCCACAGATCGAAGTCCTTATCGGGCTCCTCGGCGGCGGGTTCGTAGGGCAGCGCGAAGATGTTGGCCTTGCCGTCGGCATTGCCATAGAACTTCACGCCCTCGCCCGGCTTGACATAAGGGTCATAGCCTTCGCGGTAACGCCACAGGGTTTCCTTCTGATCGACCACCGGCCAGCGCAGGCCGCGAGCCTTGTGATACATGTCGAAGGGCGCCAGATCGTGGCCATGGCCGCGACCGAACGAGGCATATTCCTCGAACAGGCCCTTTTGCAGATAGAAGCCGTTGGCGGTGGATTCTTCGTTATCGAAGCCCTCGGCGACTTCGGTGACCGGGAACTTGTTCACCTGGCCGTTCTTGAACAGCACTTCGAACATGGTCTTGCCGCGATATTCCGGGGCCTTGACCAGCAATTCCTCGGGCCAGACCTCTTCCATCTTGAAGCGCTTCGAGAACTCCACCAGCTGCCACAGGTCCGACTTGGCCTCGCCCGGAGCCTTGACCTGCTGACGCCAGAACTGGGT
>Ga0318492_10000740_pt1 | contig 10162 bp, 8 predicted proteins | sample GRESIP108b1f22_FD_203292 | JGI IMG/M metagenome (GOLD analysis project Ga0318492, IMG submission 203292) | Tropical soil microbial communities from Luquillo Experimental Forest, Puerto Rico - GRE.SIPMG.108b1f22 | ecosystem: Environmental > Terrestrial > Soil > Tropical forest > Bulk soil... | reverse complement strand
GTCCTGGGACGAGATCATGCTCGGCAGCTCCCGTCAGCGCGACTGACCCGACCCAGAACACTGACCCGCCCCAGAGCGTCGCGGACGCCTTGCCAGCGCCCTGACCGTGGTCACATTATCCACGTGAGCTTCTCTGTTCACGCCAGTACACTTTATTCCCGTCGCAGATCGTCATTAGCCGACTACCTTCCGTCTTTGCATAGCTGGCGCACCCACATTCCAGGCATATCGGACACAAAAGGTGTCACCGGCGATGCAAAGTTCGCCAGCGATGCAAAGTTGGCGCTTGCACGTCCGGGCGAGGTCCACAGCTGCGGCCGGAGGGGGTGCCCGGGACCCCGCCGCGGGTGTCCGCCAGAATCTGCTCATGGTCTCTGAGATCTTCGAACCCGACAGGTGGCGCGCCGTCGAGGGGTTCGCCTTCACCGATATCACCTATCACCGAGCCGTCGACTCGGGCACCGTCCGTGTCGCCTTCGACCGGCCGGAGGTCCGCAACGCCTTCCGCCCGCACACGGTCGACGAGCTGTACCGCGCCCTGGACCACGCCCGGATGACGAGCGATGTCGGCTGCGTGCTGCTGACCGGCAACGGGCCGTCGCCGAAGGACGGGGGGTGGGCGTTCTGCTCGGGCGGCGACCAGCGCATCCGCGGGCGCGACGGGTACCGGTACGCCGACGGCGAGACGGCCGGGGACATCGATCCGGCGCGCAGCGGGCGCCTGCACATCATGGAGGTCCACCGGCTGATCCGGTTCATGCCCAAGGTCGTCATCTGCGTCGTCCCCGGCTGGGCCGCGGGCGGCGGGCACAGCCTGCACGTCGTCTGCGACCTCACCATCGCCAGCCGCGAGCACGCGCGCTTCAAGCAGACCGACGCCGACGTGGGCAGCTTCGACGGCGGATACGGGTCGGCCTACCTGGCCCGTCAGGTCGGCCAGAAGTTCGCCCGGGAGATCTTCTTCCTCGGCGACACCTACGACGCCGAATCCGCCTGCCGGATGGGCATGGTCAACGCGGTGGTGCCGCACGCCGAACTGGAGCGGACCGCGCTGGACTGGGCGGCCAAGGTCAACGCCAAGAGCCCCACCTCGCAGCGGATGCTGAAGTACGCGTTCAACCTCATCGACGACGGGCTCGTCGGCCAGCAAGTATTCGCGGCGGAGGCGACCAGGCTCGCTTACATGACCGACGAGGCGGTGGAGGGCCGGGATGCCTTCCTGGAAAAGCGCGCCCCCGACTGGACCCGCTTCCCCTACTACTACTGAAAGGCGAGCCGGATAACGCGAAAGATCCTACGGCCCCCAGGTCGAGGGATCTTTCGCGGTAACCGCCGCGGCGGGTCAGGGTGATTGCTTGAGGGTGAAGCCCCAGTTCAGCAGGCGGGCGGCGTCCTGGGCGCCGGCGCTCGGGGCGGTCGGCGGGCTGCCGAGCACGACCCCCAGCAGGGTCCGGCCGCCGCGGACGGCCTCGAACAGCAGGCAGTGGGCCGCGGCGACGGTGTATCCGCTCTTGATGCCGACCGCGCCGGGGTACCGGCCGATCAGGTCGTCGTCGTTCCCCCACCAGTGGAACGCGTGGCCCTGGCCCTTCGGCAGGGCGTAATACCGCAGGTCCACGATCGAGCGGAACACCGCCGACTTCATCGCCGCCGTCCCCAGGATCAGCAGGTCGGCGGGCGTGGAGTAGGTGGAGGTCTCGGTCGGGTACGGCAGTCCGTCAGGCGAGGTGAAGTTGGTATGCAGCATGCCCAGTCCGCGCGCCGTCGCGTTCATCTTCGCGATGAACGCGGGCAGCCCCGGGCCGTAGGTCGTCGCCAGCGTGTACGCGGCGTCCGCCCCGGACTTGAGCAGCAGCCCGTAGAGCAGCTCGCGCGCGGTCAGCACCTCGCCGGGACGCAGGTCGTCGCCGGTCGCGCCGTACTTCCAGACGTAGTCGAGCACGGCCTTGGGGATGGTGATCTTCTGGTCGAGGTTGCCCGCCTGGAGGACCAGGTACGCGGTCATCACCTTGGTGATGCTGGCGATCGGGCGCTCGACGTCCGCCGCCTTGGTCCAGAGCACCTGGCCGGTGGCGGCGTCGACCAGGATTCCCTCCTTCGCCTTCACGCCGCGCGGCGCGGCAGCGATCTCGATCCGCGGCCCGGCCGACCCGGGCGCCCCGGCTGGAGCCGTCCCCGGCTGCGTGCTGGCCGGCCCGCTCGCCGTGGCGGGACGCGACGACGGCTGCGTCGGGTTTTGGGCGTAGGCGAGTTTCGGCGCGGCCGAACATCCCGCCGTCACTCCCCCCACCGCCATCGCCAGGCCAGCGATCATCAACCGGGCGGACAGTCGCATAGCACTCCGTCGGGGCTAGGGGCGGGAGACCAGGCCCGATCGTACGGTGTCATACCGGCAGATACCCGCACAATCACTAAGCTTTCCAACCCACTTTCAGTTGTTTATTGATCACTGAGAGTTTACGCCGCGTAATGGCCGCCGCCTAGGCCCGGGCGAGGACGCCGGCCAGCGCCGCGCGCGCGGACCGGGACAGCTCGGCGACGTCATAGCCGGCCAGGACGCCGCCGCGCTTGAGTACCCGCCCGTCGGCGATGACCGTGTCCACGTTGCCGGGGTGCGCCGCCGTGACGAGCAGGCGCGCGGGATCGGTGAGCACGCCCAGGTTCGGCGCGTCGACCGAGACGACGATGAGATCGGCGCGCTTGCCGGCCGTCAGCGAGCCCGTGACCGAGTCCAGCCCCAGGGTGCGCGCGCCCTCGATCGTCGCCAGCCGCAGCACGTCCCGCGCGGTCAGCGCGAACTCGTCGTAGGCCATGCCGTTGGCACAGCCCTGCGTCACCTTCATGATCGCGAACATGTCGGCGTTGCCGGACAGCATCGTGGTGTCCACGGACAGCCCGCACGGCACGCCCGCCGCGAGCAGCGCGCCGGTGGCGGGCATGCCGTACCCGATCTGCAGCTCGGTGAAGGGCGACACGCTCGCCACGATGCCGTGCGCGGCGGCCAGCGAGATCTCCTCGGCCGTGGCGTTGTTCAGGTGCACCGCCTGCAGGCCGGGGCCGAGCAGCCCGTCCGCCGCGTAGGCGGCGAGCTGGCCGGCCGCGAAGCGCGGCCCGCAGGCGTGCACGGAGACCGGCAGGCCCAGCCCGCGCGCTGTCTCGATCTCCGCGCGGTACAGTTCCGGCGCTATCCGCATCGCCGGGTTGCTGCCGCCGGTGCCCCGCCAGGCCATGCCGAGGTGGATGCGCCCGTCCGCGCCGTAGGCTGACCACCCCGCCGCGACCTGGGCGAGGTCGTCAAGAGCCATCAGCCGGTCGTTCGGGTGACCGGTTTCGTAGCCGTACGAGAAGCGGGCCCGCAGCCCGGACTCGGCCAGGGCCCGCAATCCGGCCGCCGCCCAGTCGAGCCCGCGGATGTTGTGCGCCCAGTCGTGGACCGTGGTGATTCCCGCGTCGGCCGCCTCCGCGCACGCCAGCCGCGTTCCCGCGTAGGTGTCAGCGGGGCGAAAGTGCCTCCCCAGCGCGACGCAGGTTTTGAAATATCCCGAACGGACCGGGCTGTCTCCCTCGGGCCGGCCGTCTGACAGTCCGCGCAGCAACGTGTTCCACATGTGCCAGTGCGTGTCGACAAGGCCGGGCGCCACGATCTTGCCCGCCGCGTCGATCACGGCCGCGCCGGGGGCGTCCAGGCCCGCCCCGATCGCCTGGATCACGCCGTCCTTGACGTGCACGTCCGCGCCGGGCAGGTCGCCGGCGGAATCCATCGTCAGCACGTAACCGCCGCGGATAAGGAGGCCGCCGTCCGACACGGATGCTTTCGATGTCACGATCGCACAGCTTAATCGCGCCCGCTGATATAGATGTTTCGCATTAGCTCTGTGGTTCTCTTGGTGGATGGTGGGCGGATGGGGATGCGGGGGGCCGCGGCCGGCGTAGCCGCGCTTGCGGTGGGCATTGTCGGGGGTATCGCGGGGATGTCCGCCGCTGCTGGCGTGACCGCAGCGCCCGCCGCGGGTGGGAGCATCTGCGCCGCGCCCGCGGCGCACAAGGCGCTGGCAGCGCGGCTGTCCAGGGATATCACGAAGGCGCTGGCGGGGCGGAAGGGGACGCACGCGGTGACTGTCCATGACCGCGTGACTGGGCTGACCTGCCGGCTGAGTGAAGGACACCGCTTCGACTCCGCGAGCGTGGTGAAGGCGACGATCCTGGCGGCGCTGCTGCGCTGGCACCAGGAAACGAAGCGTCCGCTGTCCGCCAGGGAACAGCGCCTCGCGACGCTGATGATCACCCAGTCGGACAACGACGCCGCCACCGCGCTGTGGAACGAAGTCGGGCTCGCCCGGCTGCAGCACTTCCTCGATCTGGCAAAGATGACCGAGACCCAGCTCAACCGGGAAGGCTACTGGGGGCTGACCCAGATCACCGCGCGCGACGAGCTCACCCTGCTGCGGCTGCTCACCAGCAGCAACTCCGTGCTCAGCGCGTCGTCCCGTACGTACCAGCTCGGCCTGATGGCGCGGGTCATTCCGGCCCAGCGCTGGGGCGTCCCCGCGGGCGCGCCGCGCTATGTCACGGTGTACGTGAAGAACGGCTGGCTGCCGCTGTCCGACGGCTGGCACATCAACAGCATCGGAGCGTTCATCGGACACGGCCGTGACTACATGATGGTGGTGCTGTCCGACGGCAACCCGACGATGGATTACGGGGTGACGACGGTCGAGGCGGTGGCCGAGGCGGTACACCGCGACCTGAACCCGGGGCTCGCGGCCGCGGACACGCTCCCGGCGGCTAACCCTGGTCCCGAGCCGTCACCTGACGTGGCGGGGCCGGGGCCGGCTGGTCCCCGGTGATGTTCCGCCCGGCGTCCCGGAAGACGACCCAGCGCATCATCGTGTACAGGTACGCGGCCTCGCACACCGCGGCGATGACCCGGGCGAGCTCGAAGTAGACGCCGGCCGCTGCCAGCAGGTCGGTGAGGCCGAGCACGAAGATCAGGTAGTTGCTCGCGATCACCGCCGCGTAGATGGGTACCTGGGTGCTCAGCGCGCCGTGCGACCGGAAGTTCAGCACCCTGTTCAGCACATAGCTGACCGCCGAAGCCGATCCGTACGAGAGCGTCACCGCGACCGGCAGCGGCCACTTCAGGACCCCGTGGGTGATGGCGAGCACCGTCAGGTCAAGAAAGAACGTGCACAGGTTGATCAGCAGGTAGCCGAGCAGGCTCGGCGCGATCACCCCCGACAGCCCGAACGGGAGCCTGCGGGTGACCGCGGTCATCGCCGCGGCGTACCGCGCTCCACCGGCCATGCCTCCATTGTGCCGTGCAGCGGCGGCCGCCTCGGCACGGGTTTCGCTGCCTGTGTGACGCTTGTGAAAGTAGTCACATAGCGGTGTCGGATAGGTGACGAAACCGTCTCGGGAACAGGCGATGGAAGCCTGCGTGTGATTGTGTGCGTTGACATCAGGAGGGTTGGCATGCCTGCGGTTACGCCGTATCCACGAGGCCGCCGAGTATGATCGCTAAGGTCTGCGGTGGGTCTGGCGATCCGTGACATCTGTTTCGTGAACACTTGTCCGTCCCAGGAGGACGAGAATGGCCGTATTGGTGGATCCGCCGCAGCGCGGTCGCGCTGACGAGCGGTCTGCCAGCACGGACCCCCTTTCTCTCCGGGACGAGGGCGCGGCCGGGACACGCCGGGGGGGCACGATAACGGCCCCGCAGCCCGTCGCGCCCGCTCTCCCGCGCAGGCTCGCCGAGCCGCCGATACCGGGCGGGCGCGTCGAGGCGCTGATGGGCCGCCTCATCAAGGTGCTCTCGCACAGCCGGCTGGCCCGCCCGCTGCCGGCGGTGACGCTCAGCGCGCTGGGCCTTGGCGGGGTCGCGTTCGTCGGCCTGTGCGCGACCGCGCCGCGGCCGAGCGTGGCCACGCCGCCGGTGCTGCTGCCGCTGACGTCGCTGGCCAGGAACCTTGGCGCGCCGCACCTGCCGGACATCGTGGCGAACCTGATCATGTACGCCTCGATCGGCCTGTGCTGCCTGGGCCTGGCGATGATGCTGTGGGCCAACAGCCGGGGCTGGTCCCCGAACCCCCGCAAGGTGTTCTGGACGGCGGCGGGCGCGATCGCGGTGCTGGTGAACATCACCCCGGTCGGGTCCTCGGACGCCGCGAGCTACGCCGCCTACGGCCGGATCGCCGCACTCGGCCACAACCCGTACACATTTACCCCGAGCATGCTGCCAGGCGAGCACAACCCGTACACGATGCTGGTCAGCCCGCAGTGGCAGGGCATGCCGTCGGTCTACGGGCCGGTGGCGACCTGGACCCACCTGGTCGCCGCGCTAATCGGCGGCGCCAAGCCCTGGGCCACGATCTGGGTCCTGATGGTCATGATCGGCGTCGCGTTCCTCGCGGCGGGCTACGTGCTGCTGCGGACGGCCGCCAACCCGGTCCGAGCCGTCCTGCTGTGGGTGGCGAATCCGCTGCTGATCGTGGAGCTCGTGATGGGCGGCCACCTGGACGCCTTCGTCGCGCTGGCCGCGATCGTCGCGATCGTGCTGTCCCGGCGGTACGTCGCCTGGTGGCACGACCTCCTCGTGGGCCTGGTCGTCGGCGTGGCGGCCGGTATCAAGGTGAGCGCCATCTTCGTCGCGCTCGGCATCGCGATCCCGTTGCTGCACGACCGGGCCTGGGCCCGGCTCGCCAGGATCGGCTCGGTCGCGGCGGTGACGACGCTGGGGCTCTACTACTTCAGCTACGGGTTCGGCGCGCTCAAGCCGCTGGGCAAGGCGTCGACGCTGGTCATCTCCCCGACCGTCTGGCGGCTGGTGGAAGCGATCTTCGGCTCTGGCCACCTGGTGACGACCGTCATCGGGTTCATCTGGCCGCCGCTGATGCTGGCGCTAGCCTGGTACCTGTACAACCGGCTGTCGCCGGACGTGCCGACCGTGGTGGCCGCCACCTGCGCCCTCACGTTCGCCTGGGTGCTGGTCGCCCCGTGGGCGCTGCCCTGGTACGCCTCGATCGCCTGGGTGGCGCTGGCGCTGCTGCCGCGCAACTCGCTGACCCGGTGGCTGACCCTTGCCACTGGCACACTGGCGTTGCTTCACTTCAATGGTGGCCACCCCACCAACGTCACCGTCCCATCCCCGTGAGGTCATCGGTCCAGGGCGGGTAGCCGTCGTCACCGGCGCGGCGAGCGGCATCGGGCTCGGCCTGGCCGAGCGGTTCGCCGCCGAGGGCATGCATGTCGTCATGGCCGACGTGGAAGAACCCGCCCTGTCGAAGGCGGCGTCACAGCTGCTCGAGCGCGGGGCGTCCGTGCTGCCCGTGGTCACCGACGTGGCGGACCGCGCGGCGGTCGAGGCGCTGCGGGACACCGCGGTCTCGGCGTTCGGCGCGGTCCACGTGCTGTGCAACAACGCGGGCGTGGGCGGCCCGCACGGCCCGCTGTGGGAGTGCCCGCCCGCTGAGTGGGACTGGGTGCTCGGGGTCAACCTGGGCGGCGTGATCAACGGCGTCAGCGCGTTCATGCCCCTGCTGCTCGAGCAGGATGCGGCGCACCTGGTGAACACGGCGTCGGTCTTCGGCGTGTTCGCGGGAGCGCTCGGCCCGTACGGGGTATCCAAGCACGCGGTCGTGGCGCTGACCGAGACGCTGTACTTCAACCTCCAGTCGCTCGGCGTCTCGCACGTCGGCGTGTCGGTGCTGTGTCCGGGGGCGGTGCGCACGAACTTCGGCACCTCCGCCAGGAACCGGCCGCCGGCGGCGGGGCCCGCGGACGTGGCGGGGCCGGCCGAGCGGGCCAGCGCGGAGCAGTTCGACAGGCTGGTGCTGGCCGGGGCCTCTCCCGCGGATGTGGCGGAGATCGTGGTCGACGGGATCCGGTCGTCGCGGTTCTACATCCTCACCTCCGCCAAGCGGAACGCCGCGGTGCTCCGCCGCGGTCCGGAGATAGTGGCGGGCGGGCCGCCCGTGCCGCCGTTCCCGTAAGCCGCTGGCCTTTAGACTTAGCGGCTATGAGCACCGTGCCGCCCCCGCCGTCCGCCAAGCAGGTCCCGTCCGAGCGAACCCACCACGGCGACACGGTCATCGACCCGTACGCCTGGCTCGCCAACCCCAAGGACCCGGAGACGACCGCCTACCTGGAGGCGGAGAACGCCTACATGTCGGCGATGACCGAGGGGCTCGCGGACCTGCGGACCGCGATCTTCGGCGAGATCAAGGCGCGCACCCAGGAGACGGACCTGTCGGTGCCGGCCCGCAAGAACGGCTGGTGGCGGTACGCGCGCACCGTCGAGGGTCAGCAGTACGCCATCCACTGCCGCCGCCGGGTGCTCGACGGCGAGACCGTGCCGCCGGTGCCGCAGGACGGCAAGCCGCTGGAGGGCGAGGAGGTTCTCCTCGACGGCAACGAGCTGGCGGCGGGCCACGAGTTCTTCTCCCTCGGCGCGCTCGCGGTCAGCCCGGATGAGGCGCTGCTTGCCTACTCCACCGACTTCTCCGGCGACGAGCGGTTCACGCTCCAGGTCAAAGACCTGGCGTCCGGCCGGACGCTGCCCGACGAGATCCCGAACACCCACTACGGCTGCGCCTGGTCCCTCGACGGCACCGCCCTGTTCTACGTCACGGTCGACGACGCGTGGCGGCCGTACCGGGTGTGGCGGCACCGCGTGGGCACCCCCGCCTCCGACGACGTGGTGGTGTTCGAAGAGGCCGACGAGCGGTTCTGGCTGGGCGTGCGACTGACACGCAACGAGCGGTACCTTCAGATCCACACGGCGAGCAAGCTGACCAGCGAAACATGGCTGCTGGACGCCGCCACGCCGGAGGCGTCGTGCACCGTCGTGGCGCCACGGCGGCAAGGCGTCGAGTACGACGTCGAGGTCGCCGGGGACAAGCTGCTGATCCTGCACAACGATGGCGGGGCGGAGAACTTCGAGCTCGCCACGGCGCCCCTGCCCGGCGCCGGGGACCCGGCGGCCTGGACGCCGCTGATCCCGCACCGGGCCGACACCCGGCTGCTCAGCGTCGACGCGTTCACCGACTTCCTGGTGGTCTACTCCCGCCGCGACGGCCTGACAAGGCTGAGCGTCATGCCCGCGGCCGGCGGCGCCGAGCGTGAGATCGACTTCGCCGAGCCCATCTACACGGTGGGACCGGGCAGCAACCTCGAGTTCACGCAGGCCACCTACCGACTCGGCTACAACTCGATGGTCACGCCGGGCACCGTGTACGACTGCGACCTAGCGACCGGTGAGCTGACGCTGCTCAAGCAGCAGCCGGTGCTGCCGTCCCCCGACGGCAGGGCGTTCGCGAGCGCCGATTACGAGCAGCACCGCGAATGGGCGCTCGCCCCGGACGGCACTCGCGTCCCGATCTCGCTAGTCTGCCGCAAGGGCACGCCGCGCGACGGCTCGGCACCGTGCCTGCTGTACGGGTACGGCAGCTACGAGATCTCGATCGACCCTCGCTTCGCCATCCCCCAGCTGTCGCTGCTCGACCGCGGCTTCGTCTACGCGATCGCGCACGTCCGCGGCGGCGGGGAGATGGGCCGGCCGTGGTACGAGCACGGCAAGATGCTCGAGAAGAAGAACACGTTCACCGACTTCGTGGCCTGCGCGGAACACCTGGCGGCGGCGGGCTGGACATCGGCCGGGCGGCTGATCGCCCGCGGCGCCTCGGCCGGCGGGCTGCTGATGGGCGCCGTGGTGAACCTCGCGCCGGAGACGTTCGCCGGGATCGTCGCCCAGGTTCCGTTCGTGGACGCGCTGAACTCCATCCTCGATCCGTCGCTGCCGCTGACCGTGACCGAGTGGGAGGAGTGGGGCGACCCGCTGCACGACCCCGAGGTGTACGCGTACATGAAGTCGTACACCCCGTACGAGAACGTCGCGGCGCGGCAGTACCCGGCCATCTTCGCCCTCACCAGCCTGAACGACACCCGGGTGCTGTACCACGAGCCGGCCAAGTGGACCGCCCGGCTGCGCGCCGTCGCCAGCGGCGGCCCGTTCCTGCTCAAGACCGAGATGGAAGCCGGCCACGGCGGCCGCAGCGGCCGCTACGACGCCTGGCGCGAGGAGGCCCTGGTCCTCGCCTGGATCGTCACGACCGCGGGTCAGTAACCGGCCACAGGCTTTCCAGGTTGACGACGATGCCTTCCTGGC
>Ga0318492_10000734_pt1 | contig 10178 bp, 10 predicted proteins | sample GRESIP108b1f22_FD_203292 | JGI IMG/M metagenome (GOLD analysis project Ga0318492, IMG submission 203292) | Tropical soil microbial communities from Luquillo Experimental Forest, Puerto Rico - GRE.SIPMG.108b1f22 | ecosystem: Environmental > Terrestrial > Soil > Tropical forest > Bulk soil... | reverse complement strand
CATGGTGCCCGCGCAGAAGGGCTCGATCATCAACACGGCCTCGTTCGTCGCGGTGCTGGGATCGGCGACGTCGCAGATCTCCTACACCGCCTCCAAGGGCGGGGTGCTGGCGATGTCACGCGAGCTGGGCGTGCAATTCGCCCGGCAGGGCATCCGGGTGAACGCGCTGTGCCCGGGACCGGTCAACACCCCACTGCTGCAAGAGCTTTTCGCCAAAGATCCCGAGCGGGCCGCTCGGCGGCTGGTGCACGTGCCGTTGGGACGCTTCGCCGAACCCGATGAAATCGCGGCTGCGGTGGCCTTTTTGGCCAGCGACGACGCGTCGTTCATCACCGCCTCGACCTTCTTGGTCGACGGCGGCATCAGCTCGGCCTACGTCACCCCGCTCTGACTAAGACGCCGCTCGCCGTCGCGGCCGTTGTCCAGGCGGGTGGCACCGACAGCTTCCCGATCAACGCTCCGCGACCGAGGTGCGCGATCAACGCCGCGCTGCCGGGTTTCGTGAAGAGCGAGCACAACGCCGCTTGCTTGTTGAGAACATTCAGGTGAGTGATGGCGACGCCCGACGGTGCGCACAACGAGCTCAGTTTCGACAGTGACGCGGTCGCCGACGAGAGCGACACATCGAACGATGCCATCGGCGACTGCGAAAGCGCCCGCAGCGCATGGGGAATGGTTGACATCACGTGGGAGCCGGCCGATACCACATCCGGTGCCGACTTGAGCACCCACGTGCGTGCGGCGGCGGCCCGGTCAGCCGGCGGCGAACTGAACGGTGTCATCGCCGCCGCGTTGGCCGAGGCGCCGGCGTAGGCGCGCATGGCATCGGCGTCCTGGGCCCACATCCGTTCGTACTCGGCATCGGCGTCCGCGATAGCCGGGCTGTTTTGGCCGAGGCAGTTTCGGAAGGCCAGCGACCTTCGCCGCGCGCGGTTGGCGTCGATCACCCGTGGGGGAATGGTTGCCGCCAACGCCGTTTGATGGGCACTCGCCGCCGCCGCGGCCTGGATGGCCGCGCGCTCGGCGCATGCGGCGGTGGCGGTGAGCCAGTCTATGTAAGGGGCTGCGGCTTCGACGGCCGCGGTGTGTAGCCGGGTGGCCAATTTCCCCCAGGCCGTTGCGGCCTCGGTCATCGATCCCGAGCCGGGACCCACATACATCAGCCCGGAGTTGATCTCCGGCGGCAGCATCGCAAAGCTCATCACATCTCTATAGGCGCGGCGGTTACAGACCTGGTGCCACACGCGCCACACGGCTAGCGTGCGGCAACCAATACACGATTCGCGAATCCAATAGCGCATGTGCTATTCGCGTTCGAAAGTCAACTATTGGTTCGCCGAGCAGCGCTCTGGAGACATGAAAGCGATCAGCGGAATGGCCATTTCGGCTGGGGTGGCCGCGCCGTGAAAACCGATGAGGCGAGCCGTTTCCGGCGGCTCGTGGCCGGTGGCCAGCACGGCTGCGTCGCCGATGCACACGACGACGACATCGCCGATCCGCGCCAGGTGCCCCGGGTTGACCGGCCCGAACATCCCCGTGGCCACGGCCTGCTCGCGGCTGTATACCTGCACCCGGCCCTCCAGCACCTCGCTCCAGGTGGCCTGTACGTCCAACGCGGCCCCCGGCTCGGTGTGCAGGTAGCGCACCCGCGGCTCGCCGGCGACCACCCGCACCCCCGCGGCCAGCCGTGGGTCGGTGTCGAGGTCGGCGCGCGCCTCCGGCGGGACGTTGAGACCGCCGTGGTCGGCGGTCACGAGCAAAGCCGCGTTCGGCGGCAGGTTCTCGACCAGGCGGGTGAGCAGCGCGTCGACGTGGGCGGCCGCCGCGTGCCATTGGGGCGATCCGATACCGAACACATGGGCCGCGGTGTCCAGACCGGCCGTATACCCATAGACCAGGCCCGGCGCACCCTGCAGCTCGTCGGCCAGCTCCCGGGCGTAGTCGTCTGTCTTGTGTGTTGGGCGAAAGCGGGCGCCGCGGTACGCCGCGTCGGTCAGTCCGCTGCCCATGAAGGGGGCCGGCAGCACGGCGCGCGCATCGACGCCGGCTTGTTGCAGCCGCCCGAACCAGGTTGGCAGCGGCTGCCATTCGGTGTGGGGCGGGTCGTCGCGCCACCGGATGTGGTTGAGCACCCTGTCGGTGCCGGGCACGTTGAGCGTGAAACCCAGGATGCCGTGCTCGCCGGCCTGGGCTCCGGTACCGAGGGACACCAGGCTGCTCGGCGTGGTCGACGGAAAGGTGCAGCTGAGCTCGCTGAGCTGTCCGGTGTCGCCGGCCACGACGGAGGCGAGCAGCGGCGCACTGGCGGCCAACTCCGGCAACAGGTGCCAGCCCATTCCGTCCACCAGCACGAGCGCGACGCGATCGACCCGATCGCCGGCCCAATCCGCCAACGCCAGCTTGTCGATCGCATCCGGGACCCCCAGCAGCGCGGCTGCGGCGGGCAGCACGTCGCAGATGGAACCGGGCACGACGGTAAGTCTGGCACGAAATCAAACGTGCGCCAGCCAGTGTTCTACGGTGGCGCCATGACAGAACAGCCGCATGCGATCACGCTCTCGTTCCCACCGCGCGCAGTACAAAAAGTCGTCAACCCGATCATGCGGTTCCTGCTGCGCACTCCGGTAATGGGCGCCGCGCGCAGGCAGCTGATGGTGATGAGCTTCAACGGACGCAAGACAGGGCGGAGGTACTCATTTCCGCTGAGCGCCTACCAGATCGACAAGGATCTGTATGCCCTGAGCGACGCTGCCTGGACCCGGAACTTTCGCGACGGTGCGACCGCCCAGGTCTTGTACGACGGAAAGACGACGAGCATGCGCGGCGAACTCATCCAAGACCCTGCCGCTGTCGCCGATCTCTACCGGCGCTTCGCCGAGAGCAAGGGCGTCAAGAACGCACAGCGCATGATGGCGATGAAGTTCCGCGATCGGCACATGCCGACGCTCGAAGACTTCACCGAGGCCGTCGAGCAGAACCACCTGGTCGCGATCCGGTTCACTCCCTTGGACTAGACGTGCGCGAGCCGTTGACTGGTCACCCGGAGCTGACGGTCCGTGCTGTCGGCGAGCGCGCGGATCTGCTCCGGTGACAGGCGCCCGCACAGCCGGCCCCAGTGCACGGCGACCTCGTCGCCGACGGCGACACCGGGCACCGCGCTGTACCCGTCGGCCCAGACGTCGAGCGGACGCGTCGCGGGTTCGGACAGCGTCAGCGCCTGGCCGTCCCACACCAGCCGCTGACAGCTGACCTCGACGTCGTCGCCGGTGCGGGAAACGACTGTCCCCCAGGTGATCCGGCAGTTGTCGAGCACGCTCAGCGGGTGTTCATCCATGCCCCGTCCCAAGAACCGCGTCCACGGATACACGCCGAACACGTGGAAACAGTGGTTGGCGGCGGCCTCGCGGGCGAGGCCCGCGGTGAGGTGTGACCAGTAACGGCCCGCTTGCGGGCCGATGATGGCCAGCAACGCGTCGAAGAAGTCTTGCGGGTCCAGGCCGGCGCCGACGCCGCCGCCGAGCCAATACGACTCGACGAGCCGATAATCCAGTGGGTCGGCGATGCCGGTCAGCCGGGACAGCACCCGCAGGTACGGCCACGCCCCGGAAAACCTGGTCGCCGCGCTGCGCACCGCGTCGACCGAACCGTCACGCAGGGTGGCCCCCAGCGGGGGCCCGCAGTAGCCCAGCGCATTGGGGGCATACGCGTAGCGGGCGAACATCTCGACACCGCGCTGGATCACGCTGTCGCTCAAGCGCGCCCCACCAGCTTGGCGGCATCGCGGTGCATGCGGCCGAAGTTGTAGTAGGCGGCACACGCCCCCTCGGGGGACACCATGCACGTTCCGATCGGGGTTTCCGGGGTGCACGCGGTGCCGAAAACCTTGCATTCCCAAGGCTTGAGCACCCCCTTGAGCACCTCACCGCACTGGCAGGCCTTCGGGTCGGCGACCCGCACGCCGGGCATCGCGAACCGCAGCTCGGCGTCGAACTCCGCGAAATCGTCGTGCAGCCGCAGCGCGCTCTGCGAGATGAACCCCAGCCCACGCCATTCGAAGTGCGGGCGCAACGCGAACACCTTGCCCATCAGCGCCAGCGCGGCCGGATTGCCGTGCTCGGGCACCACCCGCTTGTACTGGTTTTCCACCTCGCACCGGCCCTCGCGTATCTGGCGCAGCAGCATCGCGACCGCCGCCAGGATGTCCAGCGGCTCGAATCCCGCCACCACCAACGGCTTTCGGTACACGTCCGGCACGAACCGGTAGGGCCGGTTGCCCACCACCGTCGACACGTGCCCGGGGCCGATGAAGCCCGAGAGCCGCAGATCCGGCGACTCGAGAATGGCCTTGATCGGCGGCACGATCGTCACGTGGTTGCAGAACACGCTGAAATTGGGCAGGCCCAATTCGCGTGCCCGCACCAGCGTCACCGCCGTCGACGGTGCGGTGGTCTCGAAACCGATGGCGAAAAACACCACCTGCTTGTCGGGGTTGTCGATCGCGATCTTCAGCGCGTCCAGTGGCGAGTAGACGAACCGCACGTCGGCACCGCGCGCCTTGGCATCCAGCAGGCTGCCGTTGGACCCGGGCACCCGCATCATGTCGCCGAAGCAGGTGAAGACGACGTCGGGTTGGCCGGCCAACCACATCGCGTCGTCGATGCGGCCCATCGGTATCACGCAGACCGGGCAGCCCGGGCCGTGCACCAGTTCGACATTGTCGGGCAGCAGGTGTTCGATGCCGTGCCGGTAGATGGTATGGGTGTGCCCGCCGCACACCTCCATGAACTTGAACTCTCCGCCGCCGTCACCCGCGAGGTGCTCGATGGCGCCCAGCAGCTTGCGGGCCGCGGCGGGATCACGGAACTCGTCAACGAATTTCATGTGCGCTTTCCCCTTTTAGACGATGGCCGACGAGTCGAAGGCTTGCATTTCGGTGGTATACGCGTCACCGAGTTTCTGGATGGCGGCCAGGGTGAGCAACGCCTCGGTCTCGTCGATCTTGGCCATGGCGAACCCGACGTGGACGAGCACCCAGTCGTCGGGCTGGGGCATGTCGTCCTCGAGCAGCCGCACGCTGATCGTGCGCTGCACACCACTGACGTCAACCTTTGCCAAATAGTTTGCGGGATCGGTGATTTCGACGATCCGGCCGGGAATCCCCAGACACATTCGCGTTTCTCCTCTTTCTCTAACGAGGGCGTTTCAGCAGATTCGGGGCAGCGGGTCTCCGACGAGCATGTCGACGATCCGCGTTCCGCCGAACCCGGTGCGCAGCACCACGCTTTCCGCCGGTTCGGTGACGATTTCCCCGACCTCGGCCGCATCGGCGCCCAGGGGATGCGACCGCACCGCGGCCAGCCCGGCCTCGGCCTCCTCCGCCGCGACGACGGCGACGAACTTGCCCTCGTTGGCGACGTAAAGGGGATCGATGCCGAGCAACTCACAGGCGCCATTGACCATGGGCCGCACGGGTAGTCGCTCCTCCTCGAGCAACACCCCCAGGCCGCACGCCTGGGCGAGTTCGTTGCACACCGTGCCGACCCCGCCCCGGGTCGCGTCCCGCAGCCACCGGGTGGACGGCGCGGCCGCCATCAGCAGTTCCACGAGCGGGCTGACCGAGGCGGTGTCGGACGCGATGTCGGCCTCGATGGCCAGGTCGCCGCGGGCGAGCATGACGGCCATGCCGTGATCGCCCATCGACCCCGACAACAGCACCTTGTCACCGGCGCGCACGGACCCCGCCGACAGCGTGCGCCCGGCGGGAATGACACCGGCCCCGGTGGTGGTCACAAACAGGCCGTCGGCGGCGCCCTTGGGCACCACCTTGGTGTCGCCGGTGACGATCTGCACACCCGCGTTCGTGGCAGCGGTCGCCATGTCGGCGACGATCTCCTTCAATTCGGCGATGGGAAAGCCCTCTTCGAGCACGAACGCCGCCGCGATCCAGGACGGGACGGCACCGGCCATCGCCAGGTCGTTGCAGGTGCCGTGGACGGCGAGTTCGCCGATCGAGCCGCCGGGAAAACGCCTGGGCTGCACCACGAATGAATCCGTGGACATGGCCAGCCGCTCGCCGCCGGGCAACGTCAGGACCGCGCCGTCGCCCAGCGACTCGAGCAGCGGGTTGCGGAAGGCCTCCATGAACACCGCATCCACCAGCGCCGCGGAGGCCTTCCCGCCGGCCCCGTGCGCCAGGGTGACGTGGTCGTCGAGCAACCGGGGGCGGCGCCTGCGGAACGACTCGATCCGCTCGATGACCTCGCCCTCGGCGAACCGCGGTCCCGACGACAGGTATTCACCCGCTGACTTGCTCATGCGGCCCCCAAACCTTGATCGCCGAGACGTTCATGCACCGCCAACCACAGCCGATAGCCCAGGAGCGCTTGGGATTCCTGGATCCGGTGCACGCTTTGCGAACGAACGATGAAGCAGGCGTCCACGTTCGGGTCGTTGGCGAAGGCGCCGCCGTCGTAGCCGGCGAAACCGATGGTGTACAGGCCCCGCTGGCGCGCCTCGGCCAACGCGGTGAGCAGGTTGGGCGAATTGCCGCTGGTCGACATCGCGATCGCGATGTCGCCGGCCTTTGCGCGGGCGATCAGCTGGCGGGCGAACACCAGCTCGAAGCCGACGTCGTTGCCCAGCGCGGTCAGGATGGCTTGATCGGCGGTCAACGACCACGCGGGCAGGGTTTTTCCAGGCGCGCCTAAAGGCGGCCGGGCGAACAACCTCGCCAAGGTGGTGGAATCGGTGCAGCTGCCGCCGTTTCCGAAGGTGAACAACCGTCCGCCCGCAGCGAAGCGCTGAGCCATCTCGGTGGCGGCCCGCTCCAGCAGGTCGGCGTTGGCTTCCAGCGTGGAGCGCCGCAGCGCCAGGCTCTCGGCCGCTTTTGCCTGCGCCGACGCGGCCAGGTCTGCGAGCAGCGATTTGGGGTCCTCCTCTTCGGCGTCGATGAACGGATAGAGGAAGTTGGTCGGTTCGTCACTCATGAGCGACCCTCCTTTTCGTCGTCGACCCGGCTGATCGCCGTGCCGGCGTGCACCAGGATCAGCTCGCCGGCGTCGACCGGGTCGACAAGTGCGGTCACCACCGTCTCGACGCCCCGCGCCGTGCGCACCGGGGCCTGCCCGTTTTTCGACGCGCTCACCACCTCGCCCAGGCGACCCTCGTCGCTGCACGTGACGCAAACTTCCTCGGAGCATTCGGGTTTCAGCAAACCCGAGTGCTCGAAGCAGACATGGGTCAGCTCCCACAGCAGGTGATAGAACAGCACGAAGCCGCCGGTCGCCGGGATCCGGGGATCGGGGTCGTCGAGCCAGAGCACGTGGTCGGCCATTCCGGCCGCGGGCCGCTCACCACTGCCGATCCAGATCGTGGTCGCGCCCCACGCCGGGCCGCGACGCATCACCGAGCGCACGTCGGGTTCGTCCGCGCCGGACACCGCGACGACGATGTCGCCGGGCCGCACCGACACCCGCACGAGATCCACCAGGTCGGGCCCCGTCAGTGCCACCGCGGGCAATGCCCGTTTGCCCATGATCACCGGGTGCACGAACTCGACCGCGATGTGCAGCGCGTGCGGCTCCCACGACGGCGCGATCGACCACATGGTCGCGCCCGCGGCGAAACGCTTGGCCAGCGTGAACGCGGTGGCGGCCAAGTCCTCGGCCAATTCGGCGCCCAGCCCGCGATTGAGAACCGTGTCAGATGCCGGAGTCATAACTCATCCTCCCTCCAGCCCTCTTCCAAACCCGTCAGCATCGAGATCGCCGCCTGACCCAGTGCGAGCCCGCCATCGTTGGGCGGCACGGTGTGGTGGGTCAGCACCTCGAATCCCGCCAGCTGCAATCGCTGACGGCAAGCGCGCAGCAGCAGCACGTTCTGGAACACGCCGCCGGTGAGGCCCACGAGTCTGACCCCGCCGGCCACCCGGGAGACCACCTTGGCGACGGCGTCCACGACGGCCTCGTGGAACGCCGCGGCCAGCGGCGCCGGCTGCGTGCCGGCGTACAGGGCCGCCACCAGCGCTTGCACCATGGTGGCGGGATCGATCACCCCGTCGGCCCGCACGGTAAGTGGCAGCGACGGCCCGATCCCGTCAAGATTTAGATCGGCCGACTCCGCGAGCGCCTCGAGCTCGATCGCGGCCTGGCCTTCGTAGTCGATCCGGTGGCGCACCCCGAGCAGGGAGGCGACGGCGTCGAACAGCCGGCCCATGCTCGAACACGGCACGCATCCGGCGCCGCTCTCCAATTGCGAACGGGTCAGGCGCAATTCGTCTTCGGTTGCGGCGGCGACCGGCGCCAGGTCCGGGGTCCAGTCGATGCCGGCCATCCACAACTGGGAGAGCGCCATCCGCCACGGGTTGCGCACCGCGGCGTCGCCTCCAGGCAGCGGTACAGGTAACAGGTGGCCGACGCGAACGAATCGGTGGCTGTCGGTGCCGAGAGCGAGAACCTCTCCGCCCCAGATGGTCTGGTCGCAGCCATAGCCGGTTCCGTCGAAGGAGACTCCGACGATGGGTTCACCGATGCGCCCGTGCTCGGCAAGCAGCGAGACCACATGCGCGTGATGATGCTGGACCAGATCCAGCGGCAGGTCGCCCGCATGGCGCTCCGCCCAGCTTCGGGTGTGGTATCCGGGATGCAGATCGGCGGCCATTCGCGCCGGCCTTCCGCGTATTTCGCTGAGCTGGTCCACCGCGCGTTCGAACGCGCGCAGCGTCTCCCAGGTGGCCATGTCGCCGATGTGACCGGACATGTAGGCGCGCGAGCCGTCGGTAAGACAGAACGTGTTCTTCAGCTCCCCGCCCACGGCCAGTACGGCCGGGCCGGCCCGCCCGATATCGACCGGTAGCGGCGCATATCCGCGGGATCGGCGGATCGGCAGTTCCCGGGCCCCTTCCCGGTCCCTGACGACGCGCACCACCGAGTCGTCGCACGGCACGTGGATTGGCCGGTTGTGCTCGAGGACCGCATCGCAGAGCGCCGAAAGCCGTTCGGCGGCATCGTCGTCGGTGAAGCAGATGGGTTCGTCGGAACGGTTCGCGCTGGTGAGCACCAGCGTGTCGGGTACCCGCTCGGCGGCGCCGGGGACGGGCGCCAGCAGCAGGTGGTGGATGGGGGAGTACGGCAGCATCAGCCCGAGGAGCGGGCTGCCGGGCGCGACCGCGTCGGCGACGGGCGCGCTCATATTTCGGGGGCGCCGCCGCAGCAGCACGATCGGGCGTGCGGGACCCGACAGCACCGCGGCCTCGGCGTCGTCGACGTAGGCGTAGCGGCGAGCGACCTCGAGATCCCGGACCAGCATGGCGAAGGGCTTGGCGCCCCGGGCCTTTCGCGCCCGCAGCGCGGCGACCACGGCCTCGTCATCGGCGGTGCAGGCCAGGTGGTAACCGCCGATGCCCTTGATGGCGACCACCTCGCCCGCGGCCAGAGCGCGTTGGGTGGCGGCCAGTGCGGCATCCGATCCGTTTACCTTTCCGGCCCGCGTCCGGAAGAACAGCGACGGCCCGCAGTCGGGACAGGCGATCGGCTGCGCGTGGAACCGGCGATTCGCCGGATCGTGGTATTCGGCCGCGCACCGCTCGCACATGGCGAAGGTCGACATGGTGGTGGCCGGACGGTCATACGGCAACTCGCGGATGATGGTGAACCGCGGCCCACAATTTGTGCACGTCACGAACGGGTGCCGGTAACGCCGGTCGCGCGGGTCGAACAGCTCGGAGACACAGTCGTCGCACACCGCGATATCGGGCGGGATGGGTGTCCTGGGTGTCTTGGCCCCGGTGAGCGTCCGGCTCTCCACGATCCGGAACTCGGGTGCGCACGCGCGGTCGGCGGTGAGGTCAATAACCGAGACCGCACTGATCCGCGCCAGCGGCGGGGCCTCGGAACGAAGCCGACGACCGAATTCGTCTACGCGGGCGCGTTCGCCCTGCACCTCGACGAAGACCGCACCCGAATCGTTGCCGACGAACCCCGAAAGGCCCAGCTCGCTGGCGATGCGGTGGACGAAAGGACGAAAGCCAACCCCCTGAACGACACCGGTTACGGTGAAGTGCTGCCGGACGTCGGACCGCAGCATCAGGGGGGACTCGGTCATCTCAACCGCCCCCCGGGCCGACCGTCGGATCGGTGCGTCCCCTACCCATCAGCTCCAGGCCGGCCATCGCCTGCTCC
>Ga0318492_10000720_pt1 | contig 10226 bp, 4 predicted proteins | sample GRESIP108b1f22_FD_203292 | JGI IMG/M metagenome (GOLD analysis project Ga0318492, IMG submission 203292) | Tropical soil microbial communities from Luquillo Experimental Forest, Puerto Rico - GRE.SIPMG.108b1f22 | ecosystem: Environmental > Terrestrial > Soil > Tropical forest > Bulk soil... | reverse complement strand
GCCGGCGGCGGCGCTGCCGGGCCAGCGCTTCATCCTGCGCGGCTTCGCGGTGCTGGAGGGGCGCGGCAAGACGCTCGCCGGCGGGCGGGTGCTGGGGGTCGGTGCGCGCCGGCGGCGGCGCGGGCGCCCTGCCGAGACCGAGCAGCTCGAGGCGCTGGCACGCGGCGACGTCGAGGCGCGGCTCTCGGTCGTGCTCGCCGGCGCCGGTCCGGCCGGTCTCGCCGCGGACGCGCTGCTCGGGCGGACCGCGCTCTCGCCGAAGGCGCTCCAGGGCGCGCTCGACCGGCTCGGCGCCAGGGGCGGCGCGGTCCTCTTCGACCGCGAGAAGCGGGCCTACGTCGCGGGCGAGCAGGCGCGCGCGCTGGCCGCCCGCCTCGTGGACGCGGTGAAGGCGTTCCACGCGTCGCACCCGCTCGCGGCCGGCATGCCGCGGGAGGAGCTGCGCGGGAGGCTGCCCCCCGTCACCGACCCGCGGCTCTTCGCGAGGCTCCTCGCGCAGCTCGTCGAGAAGGGTGAGCTCGTCGCGGAGGGCGACCACGTCCGGCAGCCCTCGCACCGCGCCGCCAGCGGCGCGGCGGGCGGCGCCCTCAAGTCGAACGCCGCGGGGGTGCTGGCGAAGGGTGGCCTGACCCCACCCTGGATCGCGGAGCTCCCCGCGCTCGTCCACGCGAAGCCGGAGGAGGTCGCGGCGGTGCTGAAGCTGCTCCTCGCGGAGGGATCCGCGGTCCGCGTCTCGGCCGAGCTCTACTACGACGCGGCCGCCATCCGCGGGCTGCGCGAGCGGCTGGTCGCCCACCTCAAGGCGCACCGCGAGATCACGACCCAGGAGTTCAAGGACCTCGTCGGCGCGACGCGCAAGCACGTCATCCCGCTCGCCGAGTACTTCGATCGCGAGAAGGTGACGCTGCGGGTGGGCGAGAAGCGCGTCCTGCGCGGCGAGGGGAAGTGACCGCGGTGCCGGCGCCGGGCGGAGAGGAGCGGGCGGTGCTCACGGCGCGCAACGCCGAGCTGAGCGCGCTGAATCGCGTGGCGGAGGCCGCCGTGGCGGCGCCCGACCTCGACCTCTTCCTCGCCCGCGCCGGAGAGGAGGTGGCCGCGCTGCTCGGGGCGGCCGTGGTCGGCTTCTTCCTGCTGGAGCGCGAGCGCCGCGAGGCGCTGCTGCTGCACCTCCACGGCGGGGACGACGAGGACCGGCGCCGGCTCGGGCGCACCCCGCTCGCGGGCGACCTGTTCGCGGCGGTGGGCCTGGATGGCGAGGCGCGGATACGGCAAGTGCCCGACCTGCCCCCGCCGGCCCAGGCGCTGCTTGCTCCGCTCCACCTCGCCGCCGTCGCGAGCGCTCCGGCGCGCTTCCGCTCGACCGTCATCGGCGTGCTGTGGGTCGGGTGGCGCGAGCGCCGCGAGCCGCACGCGTGCCGCGCCGATCTGCTCCAGGCGTTCGGCGCGCACTTCGCCGCCGCGGTCGAGACGCACCGATTGCTCCTGGATCTGCGCACGCGCGCGGCCGAGCTGACCGACACCCGGCGCCGGGTGGCCGATCTCGAGGCGGTGAACGCGCTGGCGCTGCGGGTCTTCGCCACCGCGCCTGGCGACGCACGGCAGCTCCTCGACGAGGCGAGCCGCGAGATCGCACGCGCGCTGGCGGTGCGCGCGGTGCTGGTGCTGCAGCTCGACCCGGGGGAGCGCCGCCTCACCGGCGTGGCGGGGTACGGGACGCCGCGAGAGCCGGCCGACATCGCGATCCCGCTCGCGCAGAGCGACCTCGTGCGGCGCACCCTCGCCTCGGGAGGGCCGACGTGGGGGCTCCACGTCATCGACGCGCCGGCGCCGGGCGAGGTGGCGCCACCTCCGCTGTCGGTCCTCCTCGTCCCGCTCTCGGCGCGCGGTGCGACGCGCGGCGTGGTCGCGCTCGCGGACCGGCCCGAGCGACGGTTCAGCGAAGCCGAGACGGCGCTGGCCCTGGCGCTGGCGGGCGAGGCGGCCGTGGGGCTCGAGAACGCGGAGCTGTACGCCGAGGCGCGCCGCCGCGTCGAGGAGCTGTCGCTCGTCAACGAGGTCGGGCGCTCGCTCGTCGCGACCCTCGAGCTGAACCAGGTGCTGGAGGCCGGCGTCCGCAACCTGGCGCGCATCGTCGACGCGCCCGACGGATACCTGCTGCTGGCGGACGAGCGGCGCGAGCGGATGGTGGTCCGCGCCGCCTCGGGGGGTGGCGCCTACCTCGTCGGCCACTCCATCTCGCTGAAGCTCCAGCGCAGCCTCTCGAGGCTCGTCTACGAGCAGCGCAAGCCCATCGCGGTCGAGGACGTCGTCCAGGACCCGCGCGTGGATCCCGAGCTGCACGCGCTGACCGGCGCGCGCGCCTACCTCGGGCTCCCGCTCGTCGTGCGTGAGCACGCCATCGGCGTGGCGCTCATCGCCGAGACGCGTTCGACGCGCCGCTTCACACCGGCCGAGGTCGAGCGCGGCGCCGCCATCGCCAACCAGCTGGCGGTCGCGGTGGAGAACGCGGGCCTGTACGAGGACCTGCGCCGCTCCTACGCCGACCTCGCCCGCGCCCAGGACCAGCTCGTGCGGCAGGAGCGGCTCGCGGCCCTGGGCGAGCTGGCGGCGGTCGTGGCGCACGAGGTCCGGAACCCGCTCGGCGTCGTGTTCAACTCGCTCGGATCGCTGCGCCGGCTCGTCCCGCAGCAGGGCGACGCGCGCATGCTGCTCGACATCGTGGGCGAGGAGGCGGAGCGGCTCAACCGGATGGTGGGCGATCTGCTCGACTTCGCCCGCCCGTCGCGGCCGACGGTGCGGCCGGAGCCGCTCGACGTGGTGATCGAGGATGCGCTGGTGGCCGCCCTGAGCGACGGCGGGCGCGGGGTGCGCGTCGAGCGCGATCTCCAGCCCGACCTGCCGCGCGTCCCCATGGACGCACGGCTGCTGAGGCAGGCGATCCTGAACCTGATCCTCAACGCGACGCAGGCCATGGGTGGGCGAGGGACGCTGACGGTGCGCGCCTACGCCGAGCGCGGGCACGCCGTGCTCGAGATCGGCGACACCGGCCCTGGCATCCCCGAGGACGTACGCCACCGCATCTTCGAGCCCTTCTTCACCACCAAGGCGACCGGCAGGGGGCTCGGGCTGGCGGTCGTGAAGCGCATCGTCGACGCCCACTACGGCCGCGTCGAGACACGTCCAGGGCCGCAGGGCGGCACCGTCTTCGCCGTCCGCCTGCCGCTCCGCGTCGCGTCCCCGTTGAAACCGGGGATCTCTTCGGCCGAGGATGAGCCATGATCGACGCGGCACCGGGCAGGCCCCAGGCGACGGCCCCCGCGAGTGCGCCCGACACGGCCCCGCCCGGCGCGGCCCCGCGGGTGCTGGTCGTCGACGACCAGCGGAACATGCGCACCACCACCGCCATCCTCCTGCGCGCGGCGGGCTACGCCGTGACCGAGGCGGAGGACGGGGCCGCCGCCGTCCAGCGGGTGGGCGCGGAGCCGTTCGACGTCGTCCTCACCGACGTGAGGATGGGCACCGTGGACGGGATGGAGGTGCTGCGCGCGACGCTCGAGGTGGCGCCGACGACGCAGGTCATCGTCATGACCGCCTACGGCACCATCGAGTCGGCGGTGGAGGCGATCCGACGCGGCGCGTACGACTACATCGCGAAGCCTTTCAAGGAGGACGAGCTGCTCCTGCGCGTGGCGAAGGCGCTCGAGAAGCGGCGGCTGCTGGGCGAGGTGAGCCTGCTGCGGCGCGACTTCCGGGCTCGCTACGGCCTCGAGCACATCGTAGGGCGTTCGGCGGCGTTGCGTGAGCTGCTGGATCGGGTGGTGCGGGTCGCCCCCAGCGACGCGACCATCCTCATCACCGGCGAGTCGGGCACCGGCAAGGAGCTCATCGCCCGCGCCCTGCACACCGCCTCGCGCCGGAGCGACAAGCCCTTCGTGCCGGTCAACTGCGCCGCCATCACCGAGACGCTGCTCGAATCGGAGCTGTTCGGCCACGCGCGCGGCGCCTTCACGGGCGCCACGCGTGCGCGGCGGGGCCTGTTCGAGGAGGCCAGCGGCGGGACGCTCTTCATCGACGAGATCGGGGAGACCGCGCCGGGCTCGCAGGCGAAGCTCCTGCGCGCCATCCAGGAGGGCGAGATCCGCCGCGTCGGCGAGTCCCTCCCGGTGAAGGTGGACGTCCGCGTCATCGCCGCGACGAACCAGAACCTGAAGGCCGCGGTGGCGGAGAAGCGCTTCCGCGAGGACCTGTTCTACCGGCTCAACGTGGTGCCGCTCCGGATCCCGCCGCTGCGCGAGCGTCGCGAGGACATCCCGCTGCTCACGCAGCGCTTCCTGGAGGGCTTCGCCGCGCGCACGGGCGAGCGGAAGACGCTCTCCCCCGAGGCGACGAAGAAGCTCCTCGAGTACCCGTGGCCAGGCAACGTGCGCGAGCTCGAGAACATGATCGAGCAGGCCGCCGCCCTGGCGCCGCACACCACGCTCTCCGAGGCCGACATCCGTTTCGACCCCGCCCCCGAGATCGCCGGCTCGAGCGCGCCGCAGACACTGGCGGACGCCGTCGAGGCCGCCGAGCGCCGCGCCATCGAGGCCGCCCTCGCGCGCTGCCAGGGCGATCTCGGGCGCGTCGCCCGCGAGCTCGAAGTCTCGTCGACGACGCTCTGGCGAAAGATGAAGGCGCTCGGGCTGAGGGGGCGGGAGAGGGCGTAAAGACCCGGCTGCCGTCGCCCCTTCGACTTCGCGCGCCGCCTCCGGCGGCGCGGAGCCTGTCCTGAGCGTAGGCCGCGGAGCGGCCGGAGCCGAAGGGCTCAGGGCGAACGGAAAGGGACTGGGCGAACGTGTACGCGTCGCGCGTAGCGCTCGCTTCGCGCCGAGCAGCGCCAGCGCGCGCGGCGGCGCCATTGCGAAGCGCCGCATCGAGCGCGAGGTCGCCGGAACGCGCACTATTCACCGTGAGTGGCGGCGCGAGGACTGCTCGAAGGACTGCGGCGCGGCGCCGAAGGCGACGCGAACCGCAGGCCAAGTTCCGCAGCGCCGCTTCGCGTCCCGAGCTCGCGCGTTCCGGCCCATGAGAACCCATGGCGGCGCGGAGCACGGGCGCCGACGCGCGCGCGGGCGCAGAGCGGCGTGGGGGACCGTGAAGACCGCGAGGATCCGCGGCGGTTTACTGCCCGAGCATCGACGCCGCGCGAGCCAGGTCGGTGATCGGACCGGGACCGATGCCGAGGATGACCACCGCCACCGCGGACGCGGCGAGCGCGACCGAGAGCGCCGGCCCGAGCGTGAGCACGCCCTCCTCGCCCGCCTCCGGCGCGCGCATGTACATGTAGACCACGACGCGCAGGTAGTAGTAGGCGCCGAGCGCGCTCGTGAGGACGCCCACGATCGCGAGGCCGTAGGCCTGGGCGTTGATGGCCGCCTTGAAGATGAGGAACTTGCCCACGAACCCCGCGGTCGGCGGGATGCCGGCCAGCGAGAGCATGAACACGGTCATCACGAAGGCGAGCCCCGGGCGGCGGCGCGACAGGCCGGCGAGGCGCGACAGGTCCCAGGTGTCGGCAGGCTCGCTGCGCACCTCGGTCCGCTCCACCGCCCCCACCACCGCGAACGCGCCGATGACGGTCGCCGTGTACGCGGCCAGGTAGAAGAGCACGCTGGAGAGCGCGCTCTCGCGCGCGCCCGCCGCCCCGGCGGAGACCACGCCCACGAGCAGGTACCCGGCGTGCGCGATGGACGAGTAGGCCAGCATGCGCTTCACGCTGCGCTGCGGGACCGCCAGCAGGTTGCCGAACAGCATCGTCAGCACTGCCAGCACCGCGACCACCGCGCCGAAGCGGACCGAGCCCTCGGCCGCGCCACCCCACACCGCGAGCGCCACCCGCACCAGCACCGCGAAGGCGGCCGTCTTCACGCCCGCCGCCATGAAGGCGGTGACCGGCGTCGGGGCGCCTTCGTACACGTCCGGCGTCCACATCTGGAACGGCACCGCCGCGATCTTGAACGCGAGGCCCGCGCCGACGAGGCCGACACCGATCACGAACAGTGACCCCGAGCCGCGCGCGAAGTCGGCGAAGAGCGTGGAGCCGGTCACGCCGTAGATGAGCGCCGTGCCGTAGAGGAGCAGCGCCGACGAGAAGGCGCCGAGGAGGAAGTACTTGAAGGCGGCCTCGGCGGGCTTGCGGCCACGCCGCATGTACGCGGCGAGCGCGTACGTGGAGAGGCTCATCACCTCGATGGCGATGAAGGCGACGAGCAGGTCGGCGGCGCTGGCGAGGAGCGACATCCCCGAGGCCGCGAAGAGCGCGAGCGCGTAGAACTCGCCGCGCTCGGCATCGCGCGCGTGGAGCCACGGCGCGCCGATGAGCGCCGTCAGGGCGAGCCCGCCGCAGACGGTGACCGTCACGAAGACGGAGAACCCGTCGACGACCGCCTGGCCCGCGAACACGCGGCCGGGGGCCGGCGCGAGCAGCGCGGCGAGCGCTGCGAGGAGCGCCGTCGCCACCGTCAGGCCGGCCATGAAGCCGCGCCGTCCCGAGGTGAGGAACACCTCGGACATGAGGAGCACGAGCGCCCCCGCCACCAGGACGGCGACGGGCAGCATGGCGACGACATCGATCGGAGAGAGGCCGGTCATTTCACTCACTCCCTCCCCGCCAGCGCGGGAGGCTGGGTGCCCGTGGTGGGGGCGCGCCCCGGGTCCTGATCACGGAGGCGCTGCTCGACGGTCGCGAAGCGCGACAGGAGCCGGTCCACCGACGGCCGGGCGGGATCGAGGAACGGCTGCGGCATGAAGCCCATCGCGACGATGAGGACGACGAGCGGCGTCACGACGAACCACTCGCGGAGCGAGAGGTCGGGGAGCAGGCGATTCTTCTCGTTCGAGAGCGCGCCGAAGAAGACGCGCTCGACGAGGAGCAGCATGTAGACGGCCCCCAGGATGACGCCGGTCGCGCCGATCGCCGAGAACCACTGCGCGTGGAGCAGCTTCGCGAGCCAGGTGCCCGACAGGATGAGGAACTCTCCCACGAAGCCGTTCGTACCGGGGAGGCCGATGGAGGAGAGCGTCACGACGACGAAGGCGGTCGCGATCCACGGCACCTGCCGCGCCACCCCTCCGTACTCCGAGATGAGGCGGGTGTGGCGCCGCTCGTAGAGCACGCCCACGAGGAGGAAGAGCGCGCCCGTCGAGACGCCGTGGTTGAGCATCTGGTAGACGCCGCCGGTGAGCCCCTCGGCCGTGAGCGCCATGAGGCCCAGCATGACGAAGCCCATGTGCGACACGGACGAGTAGGCGACGAGCCGCTTCATGTCCTTCTGCACCAGGCACATGAGCGCTCCGTAGACGATGCCGATCACCGCCAGCGTCGCCACGAGCGGCCGATAGTGCAGCGCGGCCTCGGGGAAGAGCGGCAGCGCGTACCGGAAGAAGCCGAAGGTCCCCATCTTGAGGAGCACGCCCGCCAGGATGACCGAGCCGGCGGTGGGCGCCTCGGTGTGCGCGTCGGGGAGCCACGTGTGGAACGGGAACATCGGTACCTTCACGGCGAAGGCGACCGCGAAGGCGAGGAAGAGCCAGCGCTGCGTGGAGACGGAGACGTCGAGCGCCTGGCGGATCTGCGGGTAGTCGAACGTGCCGCCCGCCTTCGCCCCCACGTAGATGATGGCGACGAGCATGAGCACGCTGGCCACGAACGTGTAGATGAAGAACTTCACGGTCGCGTAGAGCCGGTTGTCCGAGCCCCAGATCCCGATGAGGAGGTACATCGGGATGAGCACGCCCTCCCAGAAGACGTAGAAGAGGATGAGGTCGAGGGCGGCGAAAGAGCCGAGCATCGCGGTCTCGAGGACGAGGATCGCGATCATGAACTCCTTCACGCGCTCGTGGATCGCGTTCCACGCCGAGAGCACCACGATCGGCGTGAGGGCGGTGGTCAGCATGACGAGGAGCAGCGCCACCCCGTCCAGGCCGACGTGGTAGCTCACGCCGAGCGCCGGGATCCACGGCACGTGGACCTCGAACTGGAACTCGGCCGCGCCCGGCGAGGCGTCGAAGCCGAACCACAGGCCGAGCGAGGCGGCGAACGTCGCCAGCGTGACGACGAGCGTCAGCGCCTTGTGCTGCTTCGGCTCGGTGCCCGGGAAGAAGGCGGCCGCGATGGCCCCCACCACCGGCAGGAAGACGACGATCGAGAGCAGGTTCGTCTGGGCCACGTTAGCGGCCTCCGTAGACGGTCCACAGCAGGATGACGGCGGCCGCCATGGCCATGACCGCCGCGTAGCGCTGCGCGTCGCCGTTCTGGAACACGCGGAAGCCCCGGCCGAGGAAGCCGGTGAACCGCGCCACCCCGTTCACCAGCACGCCGTCGATGAGGAACGCGTCCACCACCCGCCACAGCCAGTACGCGAGCGAGCGCACGAAGCCGATGGGGAAGACGTCGTACAGCTCGTCGACCCGGAACTTGTCGAGCGTGAAGCGGTACAGCGCCGGGAAGGCGCGCGTGATCTTCTCCGGCGCGCCGCGCCAGGCGCCGGCGTACATCTGCCAGGCCAGCCCGCCCATCGCCACCGCGATGCCCCACGCGACGAGGAAGGGCCACAGCACGACGTGCTCCTCGTGCTCGCCGAGCACCTCGCCCGCCTGCGCGAAGACCGGGTGCAGGAACTCGCCGAAGACCTCGCCCCAGTGGCCGAACGCCTCCACCTTCGGGAGCCCGAGGACGATCGCGACCACCGACAGGACGGCGAGCACCCACAGCGGCACGGTCATGATCGGGGACGACTCGTGCGCGTGCGCCGCCACCTCGGTGCGGGGCTTGCCCGCGAACGTGAGCGCGAAGCAGCGCACCATGTAGAAGGCCGTCCCGGCCGCGGCGATCGTGCCGAGCGCGTAGGCGGTGACGCCCACCCACGGGTAGGCGTGGTTGGTGCTGAAGAGCGCGCCGGCCAGGATGGCGTCCTTCGAGAAGAAGCCGGAGAGCGGGACGATGCCGGTGATGGCGAGCGTCGCGATCCCGAACGTCTTCGCGGTGTGCGGCATCTTCGACCACAGCCCGCCCATGTTCCGGATGTCGGTGTCCTCGTGCATGCCGTGCATGACCGAGCCGGCGCCGAGGAACAGGCAGGCCTTGAAGAAGGCGTGGGTCACGAGGTGCATCACGCCGGCGAAGAACACGCCGGCGCCGACGCCGATGAACATGAAGCCGAGCTGGCTCACCGTGGAGTAGGCGAGCACCTTCTTGATGTCGTTCTGCGCGAACGCGATGGCGGCCGCCACCACCGCGGTGAGCGCGCCCACCAGCGTCACGACCGCCATCGAGGCGGGCGCGAGCGCGAAGAGGAAGCTCGTCCGCGCCACCAGGTAGACGCCGGCCGTGACCATGGTCGCGGCGTGGATGAGGGCCGACACGGGCGTCGGGCCGGCCATGGCGTCGGGCAGCCAGACGTAGAGCGGCAACTGGGCGCTCTTGCCGGTGCAGCCGACGAAGAGGCCGAGCGTGGCGAAGGTGAGCGCCCACCCGAGGGTTTTCCCCGAGAAGACGCCGGCGCCGAGGACGGTCTCGGGGGAGGCGTCGCGCACCGCGCTCGCCATCGCCCCGTACTCGACGGTGCCGAAGATGGACAGCAGCGCGAACAGGCCGATGAGGAACCCGAAGTCGCCGATGCGGTTGGTGACGAACGCCTTGCGGCCGCAGTACGCCTTCTGCTGGTCGGTGTACCAGAAGCCGATGAGCAGGTAGCTGCAGAGGCCGACGCCCTCCCACCCGACGAAGGTGAGGACCAGGCCGTCGCCCAGCACCAGCGTCATCATCGACGCCACGAACAGGTTCAGGTACGTGAAGAACCGCGCGTACCCGAAGTCATCCTCGTGCGACATGTACGAGGTGGCGTAGAGGTGGATGAGCGAGCCGACGCCGGTGACGACGAGCGAGAGCGTCCCGGACAGGCGGTCGAACAGGAAGCCCCAGCTGACGTCCACCATGGCGCGTCCGCTCGGATGGGGGACGCGGAACCACGTGCCGCCGCGGAAGTGCAGGGTGTGTCCCTGCAGGGCATCGGCGAACGCGATGCAGGAGAGGATGAACGCCGCCACCATGACGCCGACGGCGACGAAGGCGACGTTTCCCTTCCCGAGACGCCGGCCGATGAGGCCGTTCACCAGTGCGCCGACGAGCGGCAGCACGATGATGAGCCACAAGTACTGCTCCGCAGCTGGGTTGCCCAGGGATGGAG
>Ga0318492_10000717_pt1 | contig 10234 bp, 16 predicted proteins | sample GRESIP108b1f22_FD_203292 | JGI IMG/M metagenome (GOLD analysis project Ga0318492, IMG submission 203292) | Tropical soil microbial communities from Luquillo Experimental Forest, Puerto Rico - GRE.SIPMG.108b1f22 | ecosystem: Environmental > Terrestrial > Soil > Tropical forest > Bulk soil... | reverse complement strand
GATCTGCGATCTGACGTGAGATTGGTCCGTAACGTTCCATGATGATTACTTACGAAACGCTTCGATGATGTTCGTGATGACGTAGCGCCACATCACGTAGCCGTAAACGATCACTGCGAGTACGATTCCGATTGCGTGCATGATTACCTCCGTTAGTGATGTGATGTGAGTGCAGGCATCTCGCGTCACGCGAATGTGTACTACAGGATTATGACAATACTTCGAGAATCTGTACAGGCGTTAGACCTGTATTTCTCGCGCGACGTATGTACAACGCCAGACGCCGTTTACGTGACTCTGGCGTATCGTACGTGCGATCGGTTTTACTGAGATGTTCGACCGCTAGCACTAGGTCACTAATCGCGCGTATCTGCGATGACGTGACGTTAGTTGCTTTCATCGCGCGCTGCGACCCTTCAAGAGCGCTTCAGCGAACGCGCGAGGCATATGCGTCGGGTAACGATTACCGTCTCGTAGCACCTTCTGTGACTTTTTGAACGCAGGCCACGCCTTGCTAACTTCGGCGTCACCCATCGCACGAATCTTCGAGCGGATCGCCTTGCCCGCGCGAGTCGAGTCGATACCGCGAGTCTTCGCATACGCTGCGATGACAGACGAGAACGTCACCTCAGGTGACTTCGCCTTACGCGGCGCCTTAACCTTTGCAGGCGTGACAACGGGAGTTGTCTCGACCTGCGTGACCTGCACATCACCTTGCGTGGATTCCATTGAATTCACCTTTCACGTGATGCGTGACGCGAGGTGTTTGCACTCACATCATGTAACGCGCGTGTCACGGTCCTTTCGTTGCCGCTCATCACGACACGCGCTATGCCCGCGCACCCTGCGACTGACTCCGTCCGGGGCGCTTCGTCCAACACGGTAAGTATCGACCATCATTGTTACGTCAGCATGACGTCACTGTTACGCGCATGTGATGCGTCACACGGTATGTCATGCATGATGATCACATCATCATACGATCGCGCGATCGGATAATGTTGGACATCACATTTCGCGAGACTCCCGCGTGATCCCGGTGGCGTTCGGGACAACAAACCCGCGCGAAAAAAAGTGACGCACCCCATTGGCGGGAGGACTAAATGGAGCTCTCACCTAGTCGCGCGCTAAAGGGGGCCCCAACGATCCCGATCCAAAGAGATAAAATCCATGCGTGCCCTTACAGAGAGTCCCCATCAACAACTTCCGTGGCGGACTGAACACTCGAGACGGACCATTCGATCTCCAACCGAATGAGTCCCCTGACCTACAGAACGTAACGGTATCGGACCTCGTCGGTCAGCTACGGGTACGCAAGGGAAAGACACAGTTCGATAATGGAACTGTGACTGGACACTCAGATCACATGCAGCAGATCGTGTTGTCCACATCGATCCGCTGGATCATGATGTCCGTCAACGGTGCCATCAGAGCCTGTAGCATGAGCGGAGCGGTCCAGACGCTCTATACTGGCACTGCTGGGACAGTGTGGTGTTTCTCGCAGTATCCAGACGCCACTGGAGCAGACAAAGTGTGGATGATGAATGGCACGGACCCACCACAAAAGTGGGACGGTGTGGCTTCTGTGACTTCTGCGTGGGCGGGTACGCCTCCTGCTGGCAACCTGTGCAAGGTGTTTGGGAACAGAATGTTTGTGATTGGTGTGGCTGCTACGCCACAACGCGCGTTCTTCAGTCCCTATGGCGATCCAGAAGCGACCACGGCACCATACGGATACATCGATATGAGGGGTCCAGAGGATGAATTGGACTACTTCATCGACATGGGCGAGTTAGGAACGAGACTATACCTCTTCAAACGTGAGTCCGTGTGGGTCATGAACGACTCCGCCACGATGGCAAACAGACGTTTGGGGCGACCAGGTGTGGCTGGAAGATTCATGTTGTGCGAAATGAACGCCAAACTCTACTGGTTCAATCAGCAAGGTCTCTGGTCGACCGCAGGTGTGGCCATAGCATACGAGTCCGGATCGATCAACAACTGGTTCCCGACCAACTTGAACTATGCCGCTGTCGCCTCGTCGAGGCTCCTAAGCACACGAGATTCCTACCAACGCATGTTTCTTGCTGTGGCTACCAACACAAGCGTGAATCAAAAGCCCAACGTCATCATCGAATACGTCCCAAACATCAACTTCCGTCGCATTGGTGGTAGGCGTTACCTCCTCCTGCCGGCATTTTTCATCCACACCATACCGATTCAGGTCATGTGCAACGTCAACACAACAGGGACCTCAGCGTGGCAAGTGGTTGGATCAGCGGCTGATGTGACCAAACTCTACACTCTCTTCTCGGGACAGACGGACGATGGAGCCGCGATCAGCGGATACTGGAAGAGTTCCTGGATGGCGATTCAGGGCGAGGAGCCATTCGAGCGGATACGGCGTTGTAACGTAGAGCTATATGGCGACTGCATCGTGGACATATACAAAGACTTCAACATCACACCAGACTTCTCAGCCACACTTCCTAATCCAGCTGTGTCTGGAGACAATACCTGGGACAATCCACCGAACGTTTGGGACACAGGCATAGACGTGTGGGACCCGCCAAATGAATATCGTTTCGCTCGTGTAAGACCTGAGTCCCGCGGTCGATTCCATCAGGTCCAGTTTCGCACCTTGCCAGGGGGCATACCGTTCTACATCAACGTCGCCGAGTTCGCCGTCAGAGGGGGTAAGGAACACTAGATCCATGTGTGCAGTAATAACTGACATAGGATGGTCATACATCGCAGGCTTCCTAGATGGTGAGGGTAGCATTACGTTCGCCCATCGAGGCAAGAGTGTTAGGGTGTCTGTGTCTCAAGCCTATCCTGAGGTCTTGGATTGGTTAGTCGAACGTAAACTGGGTCATATTTTCCAAGACGAGGTCCAATACGAAAGTGGATACAAGACTAGATTCAGATGGGCGATTCAGTCCAAGCAACAGGTATGGAGATTCCTTATGCATGTGGAACCTCATCTGATATTGAAGAGGTCACAGGCGCAACTTGCTCTGAAGGTCTTGGCTGAGGAACGGCATGCAACACCTGAGGAGATACAGTTGATGAAGGACTTGAAGCGACCTCCACGAATCAGTAGAGCTCTCTCATGACTTTCGTTACCATTCCAAACCGCCCCGCTGGTGGAGACGTTCGTGCCATCGAGCAAATCTTGGCGGACTTCGATGCTATTACTGCAGTCGTCAACGGCAACCTGGACCAAAACAATTTCGCTCCTGGTGCCGTCAACGCCATCGCATTCATGCCGGGCTGCATCATGTGCTACGGTGGTAGCGCTGCGCCAAGCGGATGGTTCCTATGCAACGGTCAGGCACTATCGAGAACCAACTACTCCGCTCTGTTTGCGGCGATAGGCAGCACCTACGGGGCGGGCGATGGTAGTACGACGTTCAACGTACCAAACATGACCGGCTGTGTTCCCTGTGGCCCTGATCCGACCGGAACGGAGATGCCAACGTACGTGCCTGCACTTGGTACCCGAAGCGGTGCCGAGTCGGTCACGCTCACTGACGCGCAGATGCCTGCGCATGCCCATGGTGGTTCAAGCGCGCTCACCGACCTGACCGGTCACAACCACAACGCCACTGACGGTGGTGGTCACACCCACATCATTCAGCCGAGCGCATCAGGCGGACTGTATTCCCTCGCTACGGACCCCAGTGGTAACGTCTATGCCAGCACAGGCAGTGGCGCGTACAGCACTCTAGCTACGGTGCACAACACGGGTGGTTACTTCGAGACACTAATAGCCTCGACCACTCACGTGGCAGTTTCCATTGGTAACTCCAACCAGAGTCTCAATCACAACCACGTCATCAGCAACGACGGTGGCGGTGCGTCTCACTTGAACGTCCAGCCATTCGTCGCGGTCAACTTCATCATCAAGTCGTGACTGCTCCCATACCACTTCCAGGACTCACGCTCGCTGATGTGGTGCTGTTTCCACATCAGTCGACCACAGATAACTACACGACTGAAAATCTAGACTTCATACAGTCTAACTGGCTGTATGCAGGCATGCAGGCGGGCGGAGACCTACAGGGACGTTATCCTAATCCCACGCTGAAACCTGGGGTCGGAGCAGCAGCATCAGCATCAGCAGGCCGCATGTATCGAAACGCTGCGTTCACCATTGCGAGCGCGAGCACGTGGACCGCGCTGCCGATGGATGCCGTGTCATACGATACGGGCGGCAACTGCTCGACCGCAAACGGCTGGTACGTGTGTCCGTCCGCTGGCTACTATCAGGTCGAAGGCTCAATCTACTACGCGCCGACCGCTGCGAACCAACTGTTTGCGACGGGCCTGGCGAAGAACGGTGCCGAGGTCACGCAAGGCCAACTCATGTCAAACGGTCCGCAGACCTCGTGGTTTCAAGTGTCGTTCGCCGACATCGTCCAGTGCAACGCAGGCGACCACCTGCAACTGATGGCGTACTCAAGCATCGCCGGCATCCCTCTGAACGTGGGCGCCACCAGTACGTTCATGAGCGTAGTCGCCTGTGGTCCTGGTCCAGCAGGTCCACAAGGAGGTCAAGGGCCGGCTGGACCGACCGGTGGGACAGGACCCGCAGGACCGACTGGACCTGGCGGACCACAAGGGCCAACAGGACCACAGGGACCACAAGGGCCACAAGGGGTGCCAGGCACAGCGGCCGACAGTGGTCTGCGTGTGTATGGCCCTGTGTCTACAGCCGTTCCTGCGAACACGTGGACGCTGATTCCGCTGACTGGCGCCCAGAACACCTACGGCAATATCAACTTCACAGCGATCACCACGGGCACCTATGCGGGCTGTATGCAGTGTAATGTAGCGGGTATCTATGACTTTGTCGGCGCAGTCCAATTCGATCCAGCCAAGAAGGCCGGCATCATCGGAGTATGGGTGACCGAGATGCAGGTCACCGACACCTGGGACCTGCGCATGGACGCTGTGCCGACCGGCACACCCACGCCGTTGCTCGTCTCGGGTGAGGCGTTCGTGAACGCTGGGGACATCGTCGGACTACAGGCGTTCTCGGACACGGCGACGACGACCACCTCTGTGGCCTCAACAGAGTGGCTGTCCATCGCGCGTATCGGCACAGGACCAGCGGGCGCTACAGGTGCCACAGGAGCAACTGGAGCGACAGGCCCACAAGGTGTGGCTGGACCCACGGGGGCGACTGGGACAACGGGAGCAACAGGAGCGCAAGGACCGCAAGGTAACATAGGTCCAACTGGTCCGCAGGGGCCACAAGGTGCCGCGTCGACCGTGCCGGGACCGCAAGGACCTACTGGGCCAACGGGTCCCACCGGCCCGGCCGGTCCGACAGGGCAGACGGGCGCTCAAGGCGCGACCGGTCCTCAGGGCGTGGGCGTGTACACCAGCACGTCTCCCGACGCGTTCTTCATGGCCGCATGATCACACTCGCCTCGGGCCAGAACGTCCAGATCCAGGCGTCGGTCGCGAACGCCGCCTACTACACCCTGTTCGGCTGCGAGGTTCCGAACGGCGGTGGCGCGCCGGCGTACAAGGTGCTCGCGTTCGGGGAGATTACGGTCGCGAGCAGCTATGTCACCGTATACACCGCGCCGGCCGCTACGCAGGCATTCATATCGCACCTGAAGGTCTCGAACAACAGCGCCAGCCCGTTCAATTTCTACGTCACTGGTACGGCAAACATCGCCTACGGCTTTGTCTGCCCGGCCTCTGGCGAAGCGTCGTTCGACGCCGATGGCTGGCACATCTTCAGCGCGTCCGCGCTGGGACCGACCCCCGTATGATCACATTAGCGTCAGGATGGGGACTGTCCGCTATTGCGCAGCAGGCCGTGACGCTGTACGTCTCCACGTTCGGCGAGTTCGTGCCGAACGGCGGCGGCCCGCCGGCAGCCCAGGTGATGTCCCAGGTCGGCGTCACGAACGCCTGGACGGGCCTGCTACCCGGCGGTGGCAACGTGCCCGCAGGCCAGCAGGCCCTAATCCACCAAATCGCGATCCTCAACACGAACGGCACGATCGAGAACATCGCCGTGAACGCGATCCAGCCCGGCGGTGCTCAGGCCAATATCAGCGCCGCCCCGTATATCACGGTACCCGGCAGCAACGGCATGGCGTTCTACGGCCGCAACGGCTGGACGGTCGTCAACGGAGCCGGCGTGCCGCTCGCAAGCCTGAGCAAACTGGGAATCGGCGCCTCGGGCCTGTTCGGCTACAAGGTTCAGTTCGGCCAGGTCGTCGCCAGCTTCGCGGCCGGCAGTCCCGCGACCTACGACGTGACGCTGCCGACCGCGTGGCCCAATAGCCACACGGCGTTCGTCGCCAGCGTCTGGCCGATGACGACCTGGGCGGGCGTCGGCGCATCGTTCGCCGGCCCGAACGGCGCGACAACCGGCAACCCGACGCTCGGCACGGGCGGCGTCATGATCATGAACACGAACGCGCAGAACTTCCGCGTCAACTGGATCTCGATCGGCAACTGACATCAATCCTGAGATGCCCGGAGTTCCGCCGACCACCCCGAACCTCGACCTCCTGCGTGGCAAAGCATGAGAATGAAAGCTGCGGTTGAAGACGTAAGCATCGAGCTGAAGTATCAGCCGCTACCAAAACAGGCTGAGTTCCATGGTCTGGGTAAGAGGTTCAGATTCTTTGTGGGCGGATGGGGCAATGGTAAGACATCAGCGGGCTGTGCCGAAGCTCTTATGCTCTCAATCGAGTATCCCGGCACTACCGGCCTTATTGCTCGCAAGACTCGTCCTGAGCTCAAGGCCACAACAATGGATACATTCTTCAACGGTGGTGGCGGCGATCCAGACCAGGGCGATTACACTGGATGCCCTCAGGAGCTCATACGGAGCTTCCACAAGACTGATCAATTGCTGACGCTGGTCAATGGCTCTAAAATTCACTTTTGGCCTCTTGACGAGCCACAGAAGCTCACAAACCTCAACTTAGCGTGGTTTCTGATCGATCAGGCGGAAGAAGTCTCTGAGGAGATGTTCATGATGCTCCGTGGTCGTCTGCGTCAAGCGAACGGTCCACGCTGTGGCATTATCCTCGCCAACCCCAACGGACACGATTGGATATGGGACAGATGCGTGAGCAGGCCAGAACTCAACAAAGATTGTGGCCTCATCCACGCAAAAACCACTGATAACCCCATGTTGCCGGCAGACTACATCAACAGTCTGCTCAAAATGCCTGAGTCATGGGTCAAGAGGTTCGTCGAGGGCTCCTGGGACGTCTTCAGTGGTCAAATCTGGCCTGAGTTTGACGAAGATATCCATACCGTCCGTCCGTTCCCAATACCCGATCATTGGGACCTTATCGAGGGCATAGACCATGGGCGGCGTAATCCAACCGCAGTACTCTGGGCGGCCTTCGATGAACACGGCAACTGCTTTATAATTGAAGAGCACTATGAGGCGTTCCAGCTCGTCGCCCACCACGCCAGGCGTATCCATGAGGTTCGTGTCAACTACAAACTGCCGATATACACAGTGATCGATGCTTCCGCGTCTCACAAGGACCCTAACACGGGACGAAGCGTCATAGACGAGTACTGGGATCACGGTATATCGACGATACCATCTGATCGGCACGTCCCTGCTCGTATCAACAGAGTCGCCGAGTGGCTGATGTTGGACCCAGATCACGAACATCCCCTCAGTAGAGAGTACAGGGACGAGGGATGGCCACGCCTGTACATCTTCAAGAACTGCGTCAATTTGATCGAGCACATAAAGCAGTACCAATGGAAGCGCCAACCTGTCACTGCGGACGAGGACGCCAAGGAGAGACCGCGTGAGAAGGATGACCACGACGTTGACGCGATGGGCTATATTCTGATGACACGGCCTCATCCGTCACTTCCATTGGCGAGCGAGGACGCAAACACGCCCGCCGCACGATACTGGGCGCGAGTGCGGGAGCGGATGGACAAACGACAAAGTCGAGATGGCGCTCACTCGATGCTAGGAGCTGAGGCATAGATGTTCAAGGTCGTGAAGGGCATGGAGGAACAGCCCTACCACTGCATCCATTGTGGCTCTAACCCAATGGACATCAATGGAAACCAGCAGAAGGCCATCTTTTCCGAGGGCATAGACGTCGACTGGGGCAATTCGGTCTACACGTGCTGGGACTGCGCAGAATTGATTGCGGACCTCATCGACAGAGAACCGAGGGCGTCTTATGAACGAGTCAGCGCAGATAATGAAGCTCTCCGTAACGAGATTGATCGTCTCACCGAGCTTCTATCAGATGCTGAAGGAGACCTGGAGAAAATACGGGAAGGGGCAGCGGCTCGTTCGCGCGTGCTCGCCAAGACCGGTTCGAAGAGTCCTGAGCCGGAGTGATAAATTGGAGGAACAATGTCCGTTCTGCCGCAGAGCTTTTACTCATTCACCGTCGCCCAGGCCACAGCGAGCACGGCGCAGCAAGTGCAGCCACAGGGTACCGTGCCGCCTGAGCAGCCGAACACGACGGGGGCCATAATCAAGGGCGACTCGGCGAACACGGCGACTGTGTATTTGGGTGGTCCGAACGTCTCAGTGGCACAGGGCTACCCATTGGCGGCAGGCGAAACAGTGGCGTTCGACGCCAACGGATTGGGGAAGCTATGGATGATAAGCACGGCGACCGGAGCGGGAGCGACACTCCACGCGCTTCTGACCGGACCGTAGAAGTTCAACCTTTGGCTCCTGTACCACCGAAGCACACGTATTCGGATCTGCGACAAACACGAGTGAGATCGGAGAACAAGTCGAAATGACGGAAGAGCAGGAAACCGAGTGGCCGGAGCCCGCTGAGGAGCCCGAGCAGGAGCCACATCACGAGGGCGCGTCCAACGAGGAGAACGAGAATGGCACTGAAGAGAGTAGCGATTCCCAGTCCTAATTACTCGGGACGTGGCGGTTCATCAGTCCGCCTGATCGTGCTCCACACGGCTGAAGGCGCGAGGACGTATCAGGACCTTGGTCATTACTTTCAGGGGCCAGTCGGGGTCAGCAGTCACGTCGGCATCGATGACACACCGGGGACCATCGGTGAATACGTCCGACGTGACTACAAAGCGTGGACGGCGTCGAACGCGAACCCTGTGGCTGTGCAGGCGGAGCTGTGTGCGTTCGCGTCGTGGGGCTGGGATGAGTGGAACACACACTCCCAGATGCTGGACAACACAGCCAAGTGGATCGCGGAGGAAGCAGATAAGTTCAACATTCCTATCGATAAGCTGACCAGCTCACAAGCTCAGAGCTCTGGTATCGGCGTTTGCCAACATGTAGACCTAGGAACGTGGGGCGGCAACCATTGGGACTGTGGCTCACAGTTTCCAATCGATGACGTCCTCGACATGGCGCGGGGGAGCGACTCAGGCGGGTCAACCCCACCGCCCTCCGCGCCACCCTCGTCTGACGCACCACCGTGGAATTATCCACAGGACAACTACTTCGGACCTCCTGACAAATCGAACAATTGGCATGATGGCCACGGAGGTGGGTTCGATAACTCTCAGATCCGAATGTGGCAGAACCAGATGCAACATCGCGGTTGGACTATCGATGTGGACGGTATATACGGGCCGCAGTCGATGGCCGTATGTAAGCAGTTCCAAGCAGAGAAGGGACTACACGTCGATGGGCTTTGTGGCCCCAAGACGTGGGCGAAGGCGTGGGAGGCACCGATAACATGATCACTGCTACCGTCACCGTAGTTTTCGAGGCCACTGATGAGGCTGATGCGGAGCGCATAGTCGAAGGGTGGTCGTTGCATGAGGGCTCAAATGTGACTCTCAATTTGAACACCACCAGAATGGCTGTTGCCGACGACACAGGCCACGTTGAGCTTGAGCTTCCTGCACCGCCTCCTCCGATGCCGATGATGTTTCCTCCGCCTCCTCCTGCGAAGTCCGACGTTTCCTACGTCGATGAGGCGCGCGAACACGAGCTCAGTCCACCGGTTGATCCGTACAACGTGGAGGAGTGATGGCTGCCAACGAGAAAGTCCGTAACGCCGCGATATCCCAATCGCTGCGAAAGAAGACCGCAACGTTCACTCAGCCTGGTCGTCAGTCGGGGCAGAAGTACAGGTTCCCAATGCCCGACAAGGCGCACGCGCGCAATGCCCTAGCGCGACTGCCTCAGGCGAAGAACATGCCACCTGGTATGGCAACCAAGGTGAGGGCGAGAGCGAACAGGATGCTTGGTCACTGATGGATAGAGAAG
>Ga0318492_10000709_pt1 | contig 10266 bp, 7 predicted proteins | sample GRESIP108b1f22_FD_203292 | JGI IMG/M metagenome (GOLD analysis project Ga0318492, IMG submission 203292) | Tropical soil microbial communities from Luquillo Experimental Forest, Puerto Rico - GRE.SIPMG.108b1f22 | ecosystem: Environmental > Terrestrial > Soil > Tropical forest > Bulk soil... | reverse complement strand
TGGTTCGTCGAGCCGACGATCTTCGCAGGCGTAGACCCCAAGGCGACGATCGCGCAAGAGGAGATCTTCGGGCCGGTACTCGCCGTGATCCCGTATGCCGACGAGCAGGAGGCCGTCGCGATCGCCAACGACAGCGAATACGGGCTGGGCGGATCGGTCTGGACCGCCGATCCCGAGCGTGGCGCCTCGTTCGCCAGGAAGGTCCGCACGGGCACGATCGGCGTCAACGGGTATGTCAACGACCCCTTCGCGCCGTTCGGCGGCGTCAAGGCCAGCGGGATGGGCCGCGAACTGGGCCCCGAAGGCCTCCAGCCCTTCCAGCTGCTCAAGACCATCTACCTGGACGAGGCCAACGATCCCGCCTGACCTGGCAGGCCGCCACCCTGGTCCGCTGGTCCGACGCCCACCTGGCGGCGGTCGAGGCCGCCCGCCAGGACTACGACGCGGCCGGCCATCGGCGCCCCGCATGACCGGTCCGGGGGAAGATCTTTTGTTCCGAACGGGCCGGGTGCTTCACCCCGCGCCGGTGGTCTCGCCAGGCCCGGGTACGCCTCGGCCTGCCAAAGGCTCCCGGCTATTCCACGTCGTTCCCGGCTGCCGGAGAACCTGCCGCGGGCTACTTCCGCTGCTGGCCGCGCTGAGGCGCCTCGCCGAGGAGGACACGTCCGCCCGCCATTCCGGAGACGCGGGCTAGCCGTTTGCCTCAGCCGCAGCTTACCGGAGGACTGCCAGGCACCCGGCGGCCAGATAGACGAAAACACGTGGCGGTACAGGTAGTTTGCCGGTCCCGTAGCAGCGGTCCGCTGATCGATGCTGACGATGTCGAGCAGCCAAGTACCGAAAGGCGCGCCATGTGCCACCACGACCCGCAGTGCCCGCCCGCAGAGGCCGTCGATCGGGAGGCCGCGCACGTCGTGGCCCGCCACCCGGAGCAGGGCTGGAGCCTGCTGTGTAACGCCGTCATCCTGTTCGAAGACACCGGTGAGCTGCTCCCGGACGGGCGCGTGATCCCTCCTCACCGCCCGACGGACATCCGGTCGCTCGCCGCGGCCTGATCACGCTGATGTACGCGCCCTCTGCCCGGTCACCCATGCGGCAATTTGAGCTCGCGAGGTGAAGCCCAGCTTCGTGAGGATGTGCTCGACGTGGCCCTCCACAGTGCGAAACGAGATCACCAGGGTCGATGCGATCTCCTTGTTGGACATCCCGTCGGCGACGAGATCGGCGATCTCCCGCTCGCGCCGCGTCAGTTCGGTGGCTGCGCGCCGAGACTGCGCCGGGGCCGTGGATACTGGCTCCTGGAGGGCATACGTAAGCGTCTCATCCGCGGTGAGGTCGCTTCCCCGGGCAAACGCGGCGTCGAACGCATGATCCCCCAGGATCTGGCGAGCCTGCTCATCGAACTGCTCGCGGCGGGTCATCAGGTGCTTGGACCCGAACAGCTGCGCGCCGAACGTCCGCCAGAGCTGCGAAGCCCCGCCGAGCAGCACGGCCGCCCGTTCGCCCTCGCCCCTGGCGGCCGCGGTCCAGGCCAGAACGTCGAGAGCCAACGCCAGGCCGAGGGCGTCATGGAAGAACCGCTTGATCCGGAGACTGTCGCGCAAGTGGATATCTGCCTGGTCCAACTGCCCCCGCGCCAGAGCGACGAAGCCGAGACCCCAGATCGCATAGGACAACAGCCAGCGTTCTCCGCTCTGCTCGCAGCGGCGGTGGACGTCCCGGACCACGTCGAAGGCCTGATCGACGTCGTTCTGCAGCAGGTACGTCGTCGCGAGCGCTATCCGCAGGCCGTTCGGATAGTCGTGCGTTACGTCGGTGTCTTCGTACCGGGCTAGTCCCTCGAGAAGCAACTCAACCGCGCCGGCGAGGTCATCCCTGAATATCGCGCACAACCCGAGCAGGTGGGTCGCGTAGGCGAGCGCCGCCGGATCGCCGAGTTCCAGCGACAGGGACCGGCATTCCTGGAGAACCGCGCCGCCAGCCTCGAGATCTCCCTGCAGCACGCCGATGTAGCCATCGGTGCCCAGCGCCCACGCCCGCTCGGGGCTGGGGTCGGTGTCAAGGCTGAGCGCACGGCCCAGCCAGTAACGGCCCTCCGTGAGCAAACCGCAGGCCACCCACAAGAACCACGGGATCCCGGCCAGGTGCAACCCGATCCGCAACTGACCGGACTGGGTCAGGCAGAACTCCAGGGCCATCCGCAGGTTTGCGTGCTCAAGCAGCAGCCTCGTTGACCATCCCTCCTGCTGCGGCCCGAACCACTCCGCCGAGGCCTGCTCGACCAGCCGCACGTACCAGTCCCGGTGTAGCTGCTTCAGCGCCGGTTCGGTCCCGGATTCACGCAAGCGCGCCTGGCCGTACTCGCGAATCGTCTCCAGCATACGGAATCGGACATGTCCGGCGTGTTCCTCGCGGATAAAGATCGATTTGTCGGTGAGCGCGGCTACTGTGTCAATGATCGCCTCTGGTAGCAGTCTGCCGTCCGCGCAGATTGCCTCCACGGCCTCAAGGTCAAAGCTGGCGGCGAAGACCGACGCGCGCGCCCACAGCAGCTGCTCTGCGGGTGTGCACAGATCGAAACTCCAGTCGATGGCCGCCCGGAGGGTCTGATGACGTTCAGGAGCGGTCCGACTGCCCTCGGTCAGCAGCTGGAATCGTCGATCCAGCCTGGTGGCCAAATCGGCCACCGCGAGCACGCGCAGCCGCACTGCTGCCAGCTCGATCGCCAGGGGAATGCCCTCGAGTCGTTGGCAAAGGCGCAGGACCGCTGCTTCGTTTTCCGCGGTGATGGCGAAGCCTGGTACGACAGCGGCCGCCCGTTCGGCGAATAGGGCCAGCGCGGCGTATTGCGTGGCGAACCCTGGCACCAAGGGGGCATCCGGGGCAGGCACCGGCAGAGTGGGAACCGGCATAATGTGTTCGCCCGGGACCCGCAGGGCCTGTCGGCTGGTAGCGAGGATTCGCAACCCAGGTGTGCTGCGCAGCAGCGCAGCTGTGACCTCCGCAGCGGACTCGAGCAGGTGCTCACAGTTATCGAAAACGAGCAGGATCTGCCGATGCCGTAGATAGTCAGCGAGGATGTTCATCGGGGCCCGGGACGATTGCTCGGGGATGGCGAGGGCGTCGATCACGGTATGCGGCAGTAGCGCCGGATCCTTCAGCGCGGCTAGCTCGACCAGGAACACTCCGTCCGGGAACGCCCGCTGCACGTCTCTGGCCACGTGCACCGCGAGCCGGGTCTTGCCGACGCCACCGACCCCGACCAGCGTCACGAGCCTGGCCGTGGCGAGCAGCTGCCTGATCTGGGCGGCCTCAGACCGGCGGGCCACGAAGCTGGTCAGATCGGCCGGAAGGTTGTTCGCGGCTCGCCGCTGACTCGATGGCACGGCCATCACACCCCATTGGATCAAGTCGGGTTCATGCGGGCCTCGGCGGGCGTGGTGATCATAACCCCTGGGCCGTTCGTCGACAATGCGGCGTGAGGTGTCACTGCGAAATCCTCGGACAGCAACGATGGGCCTCTGGGTACCCCGCTCAGGTGGTCATATAGGTGGTTTCCCGGTCGCAGCAGCGGCGCCCGCTTCCCTACGCTGGCCAGCGTGATCGCGAAAAGACGACGCGCTTCCCATCCGGTCTGAGGTGTCCATGACGACGGCAGCAATGGTTTCAATAGATGACGAGCACATCACGGAACCGATCGCAATGCCGCGCTCGGAGCGGGCCCGTGCCCGCGATGCGGCTGAACCCTGGCTCGGTCATGGGCCCCGGATTCCCGGCGCAAACGTGCGTGAGATCCTCGCCGTCGCCGGGCGTGTGAGGGAACTGCTCGGCCCGGACGTGGATATTCCGGATCCGGCAACCGCCCACCTCGGGTCTGCAGAGGCGGCGCTGACGGCGGCGTCGGAACGACTCGCTGAGGTGCTCCGGGGGCGGCGTGACGCGCCTGCGCATACAGGGAATGGTGATGGGATCGAGCTTCTGCTGGAGCTCACCAGCGTCCGGGATCGGCTCCGCGAGGCACAGTCACTGCAGCGCATCGCGGCGCTCTCGCGTGTGCAGGAATCGCTCGCGCGACTGAGTGGCATCTCCTCCGTTTCCGCCCTGATTGATCGCGCCCCGGAAGAGGTGTGCCGCCTCGGCTTCGACCGCGCCATCATCTCGCGTGTCCACGGATCTTTGTGGGTTCCTGAAGCGGTCAACGTTGTCGGTGACCCCGAATGGGCGCAGGAGATCCTGCAAGTGGGCCGCGCCGAGCCTCAGCAGCTTACCCACATGACCCTCGAGATAGAGATGGTCCGACGGCGAGGTCCGCTGCTGGTGGCGAACGTCCAGAACGATCCGAGGGTTCACCAGCCGATCGCGGCCGCGTCGCTATCCCGCTCGTACGTCGCGGCCCCGATCATGCCCCAGGGACGTGTGATCGGGTTCCTTCACGCGGACTGCTACCTGAAGCGTCGCCATGTGGGCGAGTTCGATCGCGATCTGCTGTGGACGTTCGCGCGAGCCTTCGGGTACGCCTTCGAACGCACGGTTCTGCTCGAAAGACTTCACTCGCTTCGCAGCGAAGTGGGCCGTCTGACGGCGGACATCACCAAGGTGACGGACCAGTTCGTCAATGCAGAGGTAGAGGTCGCCCGGCTCGACCGGGAGAACCTGGCCGCAGCGCGCCATGCCGCGGGGATGTTCGTCATCGATGACCATATGACTTCGTCGCTCACCAGACGCGAGATCGACGTGCTGAAGCACATGGCGACCGGTAAGACGAACGCCGGCATCGCCGCCCGCCTGGTCGTTTCAGAAGGTACCGTGAAGTCGCACGTCAAGCACATCCTGCGCAAACTCAAGGCGGCGAATCGTGCCGAGGCGGTGTCCGTGTACCTCCGCACGGAGCAGGATGCGCCACCAAGGAGGTTCGGGTTGAGCACCGCGCCTCGCCCCGCTGTCTGACCGCCCGATCGGGAGGGAGGAAAAACCGTCGGCTGGTCCATCCGGAACGTCAGCAGCCTGGAACTCTGCCCGTTCATCTCACCCGGCCAGGGCCCGGTCGGGCAGCGGGCCAGGATCGATAGCGAGCACCAGCTGCTCGGCACGGACCAGGTCGAGGTAGCGGCGCGTCTCGGCGGCGCGCCGCCGCCGGTTCCAGCCGAGCAGCCGGCCCATGATCGCGGCCACGTCGGCGGCCATGGCGGCACCCGAGTCGGCCGACTCGATGAACAGCCGCGTACGCCGCACCAGCACGTCGTCCACGTGCAGGGCGTTCTCGCAGACGACCGCGTAGGCGACCTCGGCGCGCAGGTGCGGATGCCCCGCGGCCAGCGGTCGGCCGAGCCCGGAGTCGGTCTTGATCAGGTCCAGCACCTCCGTCGCCAGCGACCCGTACCGGCCGAGCAGGTGCTCCACCGTCGCGCGGGGCACCCCGTAGTCCTCGGCCAGCCGTCCGGCCGCGGGCTGCACCGCCGCCAGCCCGTCCGCGCCGAGCAGCGGCACCCGGTCGGTAACCGACCCGGGCACCTCACAGCCGATGGCGGGCACCACGGCGTCGATCACGTCCCTGGCCATCAGCCGGTAGGTGGTGAACTTACCGCCCGCGATGCTGGCCAGCCCGGGCACCGGCACGTCGACCACGTGCTCACGGGACAGCTTGGTGGTGGGCTTGGCCCCGTTCCCCGCTTGAGGGTCGACCAGCGGCCGCAGGCCGGCGTACACGGCGACGACGTCGGCGCGGGTCAGCGGCCGGGCCAGCACCCGGTTCGCGGCGGCCAGGATGTACTCGACGTCCTCCTCGGTCGCGGCCGGCCCGGCCCGGTCGCCGGAGAAGTCGGTGTCGGTGGTGCCGACGATCCAGTGCTCCCCCCACGGGATGAAGAACAGCACGCTCTTCTCGGTCCGCAGGATCATCCCCGTGTCCGCATCCACGGCTGCCCGCGGCACCACGACGTGCACGCCCTTGGACATCCGAACCTTGTAACCGGCCTGCACCCCCGCCAGCCCGTGCACCAGGTCGGTCCACACCCCGGCGCAGACCACTACGGCCGCCGCCGACACCTCGAACGAGCGGCCCGTCTCCTCGTCGCGTACCCAGGCGCCGGTAACCGGCCCCCCGCCCGGGGCGCGCAGTAGTCCGACCGCGCTGGCCCGGGTCGCGATGACCGCGCCGTGCGCCGCGGCCGTGCGGGCCACGGTCAGCGTGTACCTGGCGTCGTCGACCTGGGCGTCGTAGTAGAGCATGCCTCCCGCGAGCCGGTCCGGCGACAGCGCCGGGGCGCGCTTCAGCGCGCCGCGGGCGGTCAGGTGCCGGTGCCGCGGCACCGGCCTGCGCGTCCCCTCCATCGCGTCGTACAGGGCCAGCCCGGCCCCGACATACGGCCGCTCGACCACCTTTTTCTGCAGCGGGTACAGGAAGGAGACCGGCTTGACCAGGTGCGGGGCGAGCTTGGATACGAGCAGGTCGCGTTCCCGCAGCGCCTCGTAGACCAGCTTGAAGTCGAACTGCTCCAGGTAGCGCAGCCCGCCGTGGATCAGCTTGCTGGACCGGCTCGAGGTGCCCGAGGCCAGGTCCCGCGCTTCCACTAGGGCCACCCGCAGGCCCCGGGAGGCGGCGTCCAGGGCGGCCCCCGCCCCCGTGATGCCGCCGCCGATGACCAGCACGTCGAACCGCTCGCCCGCCAGCCGATCGAGCACTGCGCCACGCTCACGGGCATCCAGAGCCCCGTTACCCGTCATCACCCACCCCTAGATTTGTCACGGTCGCCGTCCCGGAACGTGTACATCGTCAAGCTGGCCGCGGCGCGATTTCCCGCGCGAAGTCCGGCGCGCGCTTGGCGATAAAGGCGCGGATGCCTTCCGCCGCCTCGCCGTCCACGAACAGGCCCTGCTCGAGCAGCGCCTCGTAGCGGAACCCCTCGTCCGGCGGCAGCTCGAAGGCGGCACTGACCGCCCGGACGACCGCCAGCTGCGCCGGCAGCGAAGCGGTCACCAGTTCGCCCGCCAAGGCGAGTGCGTCGGTGACGACATCGCCGTCGGCGAGCCGGTCGACCAGGCCGATGGCCAGCGCCTCGTCCGGCCTGACCTGGCGAGCGGTCAGCATGATGTCCAGGGCCCGGCCCCGGCCCACCAGCCTGGGCAGTCGCTGGGTGCCGCCGGCTCCTGGGATGAGGCCGAGCTTGACCTCGGGCAGGCCGAACCTCCCCCGGGGGCCGCTTACCCGCATCGTGCACGCCATTGCGAGCTCTAGCCCGCCGCCGAGCGCCAGGCCGTCCACCGCGGCGATCGAGACCCATCCAGTTCCGGCCAGCCGGTCGTTGACGGCACGCATCTTGTCGCCGTAGGCCATGAAGGAGGCCGGGTCAACGGAGGACATGTGCTTGATGTCGGCTCCTGCGGCGAAGAAGCCGTCCAGGGCCGAGGTCACGATCATGACCTCGACGTCGCCGGCCCGCTCGGCCGCGTCGATGGCGGCGTGCAGTCCGTCCAGGATCGGCACGCCGAGGGCGTTGGCGGGGGGGCTGTCCAGGGTCACGACCCAGACCCCGGGTCTCTCGCGGCGCCAGGTAACGACCTGCTCAGGTGCGGTCATGGTGCTCCTCCGGTCGGCGCGGCTCAGGCCATTGTCAGGCCGCCGCTGACCGACAGCGTCTGGCCAGTGACGAAGCCGGCGCCGTCAGAGGCGAGGAAGGCGACGGCCGGGCCTATGTCTTCGGGAGTGCCGAGCCGCCTCATCGGAATCGCACGGGCCATCCCGGCGATGACCTTCTCCGCGTCGCCGGACCCCTCCGCGAAGCTCCGCAGGGCCGGCGTGTCGGTGGGACCCGGGCACACCGTGTTGGCGGTGACGCCCTGGGCGGCCACCTCGCGGGCCAGCGTCTTGGTGAACGCGATGATGCCGCCCTTCGCGCCGGAGTACACCGCCTCCAGCGACGAGCCCACGCGGCCTGCGTCCGAGCCGATGTTGATGACACGCCCGAAGCCGCGGTCCATCATGCCCGGCACGACGGCCTTGATGACCCGCAACGCGCCCTTGAAGTTGATGTCGAGGATCTTGTCCCAGAACTCCTCGGTGGTCTTCACGAACGGCATGAAGTCATCCCAGCCGGCGTTGTTCACCACGACCTCGACCGGGCCGAGATCGGCCTCGATCGCCTTGACGGCCGATTCGACCGCGGCGGTCCGGGTCACGTCGATCTCGACCGCGATCGCGGTGCCTCCGGCGGCGGTGATCTCCTTGGCGGCCTGCTCGGCGGCGGTGAGGTTCAGGTCCGCCACGGCGACCCTGAACCCCTCTGCGGCCAGTGCCGTGGCGATGCCCTTGCCGATGCCCTGGGCAGCCCCGGTGACCATGGCGACGCGGTTGCTCATGCGCTGTCCTCCGGTGTGATGGTGCGGATCAGCCGACGGCCGGGTGCCAGTGCACCGGCCCGGCGACGAGGGAATGGCTGGTGAGCTTGCGGCCGAGGACCGACTGCGCCTCGCGGGCGGCCTCGATGACGGCCGGCAGGTCCAGGCCGGTCTCGACGCCCATTTCGTGGAACATGCTCACCAGGTCCTCGGTGGCGATGTTGCCGGTCGAGCCGGCCGGCACCGGGCATCCTCCGAGCTCGCCGAAGCTGGACTCGAAGCTGGTGCAGCCCACGTCGAGCGCGGCGTACGCGTTGGCCAGACCCTGCCCGCGGGTGTTGTGGAAATGCGCCGTGACCTCGACCCCGGGCAGACGCTCGATGGCCGCGGTGAAGAACCGCGACGCGTACGCCGGGTTGCACATGCCGGTGGTGTCGCCGAAGCCGATCTCGGTGGCGCCGGCCTCGGCGAACTGCTCGGCGATGCCGAGGACCCGGCCCATTGGGACCTTGCCCTCGTACGGGCAGCCGAACGAGGTGGCGATCACGGCGCAGAAGGTGAGGTTCTCCGCGACGATGCGCTTGCCCATCACCTTGACGTCGGCCATGGTCTCCTCGATCGTCCGGTTGATGTTGCGCTGGTTGTGCGTCTGAGACGCGCTGACGAAGAGGGCCACGTCCTCGAACAGGTCACGCACCGCGAGCGCGTTGTCCAGGCCCCGGCTGTTCGGTACCAGCACCATCCGGGCGACGTCATGCGGCAGGTCGATGCTGTGGAGCACCTCCGCGCCGTCGGACAGCTGCGGGATGACATCGGGCCGGACGAAGCTCGCGACCTCGATCCGTTTGAAGCCCGCGCGGCCCAGGGCGTCGATCAGCCGGATCTTGTCCGCGGTCGCGATCGTCTCCGGTTCGTTCTGGAAGCCGTCGCGGGGCCCGACCTCCCGGATGCGCACCCGCCGGCTCTCGTTCTCGCTGCGATTGTCGTCAGTCACGACACGACCTCCCGGTCCGCGAGGCTCCGCTCGAGCCCCTCTCGGTGATGCGGCGCCGCCACCGCGATGAGCCGGCGAGCCCGCTCCGCGACGGTGCACCCGGTCAGCAGCGCGATGCCGTGCTCGGTGACCACCGCGTCGACGTCGACCCGGGCCGTCGTGACGACCCCGCCACGCAGCGTGGGATTGATCGTCGACTCGCCGCGGGACTCGGAGCGCAGCGCGATGATCGAACGGGCACCCGTCAGCGACGCCGCCCGGCTAAAGTCCACCTGGCCGCCGACGGCGCCGATGTGCACCCCGCGCCGCAACTCGGCGCCGACCTGGCCCAGCAGGTCCACCTCGATCGCTGAGTTGATCGACACTAGCGACTTGAGCTGCGACAGCACGGCCGGAGCATGGGTGTAGCTGGCGGGCCGGAACTCGACCGGGAATTCGCGCAGCCGACTGTACAGCGATGTGCTGCCCAGGGCGGCGCCGGTGATGACCAGCCCCTGGTCGATCTCCTTGCGCGCGCCGGTGACGACGCCCTTCTCCACCAGGGCCGTCACGCCGTCGGTGATCATCCCGGTGTGGAACCCGAGGTCGGTGTGTCCGGCCAGGGACTCCAGAACCGCGCTGGGCAGCGAGCCGACGCCCAGCTGCAGCGTGTCACCGTCCTCGACCAGGCCGGCCACTCGGTCGGCGATCACCCGGTCCACCGCGTCGGGCGCGCGGGTGGGCGCCTCCCGCAGCGGCCGGTCGGTCTCGACCACTGCGGCGAAGGCCGACAGCGGCAGCCTGGGCGTGCCCCTTGTGGTCGGCATCCGCCGGTTGACCTCGGCGATCAGGGTACGGGTGTGCCTCAGCGCGTCCGCGACGTACTCCACGCCGATGCCGAGCGAGACCAGCCCGGCGGAGTTGGGCGGGGACACCTGCAGCAGCCCGACGTCGGATGG
>Ga0318492_10000700_pt1 | contig 10319 bp, 9 predicted proteins | sample GRESIP108b1f22_FD_203292 | JGI IMG/M metagenome (GOLD analysis project Ga0318492, IMG submission 203292) | Tropical soil microbial communities from Luquillo Experimental Forest, Puerto Rico - GRE.SIPMG.108b1f22 | ecosystem: Environmental > Terrestrial > Soil > Tropical forest > Bulk soil... | reverse complement strand
GCTGGAGCGGCTCCGCGCGGACCTGGCCGACCGGCAGGAGCAGCTGACGGCGCTCGTCGCCCGCTGGGAGCAGGAGAAGGCGGGCCTGAACCGGGTCGGCGAGCTGAAGAAGCGCCTGGACGACCTCAACGGCCAGGCCGAGCGCGCCGAGCGGGATGCTGACTTCGCCACCGCCTCGCGCCTGAGGTACGGGGAGATCCCGGCGCTGGAGAAGGAGATCGCCGACGCGGTCGCGAGCGACAACGCCGCCGCTGCCGATGGTTCCGGCCCGGAGACGGGCCTCCCCGACGCCAGGCCGATGGTCAAGGAGGAGGTCGGCCCGGACGACGTGGCGGATGTCGTCTCCTCGTGGACCGGCATTCCCGCCGGGCGCCTCCTCGAGGGAGAGACCGGCAAGCTGCTCCGGATGGAATCCGAGCTGGGCCAGCGGCTGGTCGGTCAGGCCCGGGCCGTTCAGGCGGTGTCGGATGCGGTCCGCCGGTCCCGTGCGGGCATCTCCGACCCGGACCGCCCGTCCGGCTCGTTCCTGTTCCTCGGCCCCACCGGCGTGGGCAAGACCGAGCTGGCCAAGGCGCTGGCGGAGTTCCTGTTCGACGATGAGCGGGCGATAGTCCGCATCGATATGAGCGAGTACTCCGAGCGGCACACGGTCGCCCGGCTGGTCGGCGCCCCGCCCGGCTACGTCGGATACGAGGAGGGCGGCCAGCTCACCGAGGCGGTGCGGCGCCGGCCCTACTGCGTCGTGCTGCTGGACGAGGTGGAAAAGGCCCACCAGGAAGTCTTCGACATCCTGCTCCAGGTGCTCGACGACGGGCGGCTGACCGACGGGCAGGGTCGCACGGTGGACTTCCGCAACACCATCCTGATCCTCACCTCCAACCTGGGCTCGCAGTTCATCGCCGACCCCGCGCTGGACGATGCGGCCAAGCGGGAAGCGGTCATGTCCGTGGTGCGGTCGACGTTCAAGCCGGAGTTCCTGAACCGGCTCGACGACGTGATCATCTTTGACGCCCTGACCACCGAGGAACTCACCGAGATCGTCAAGATTCAGGTGGCCCGGCTGGCCAAGCGGCTATCGGACCGGCGGCTGACGCTCACCGTCACGCCCGCCGCGCAGGAATGGCTGGCGGTCACCGGCTTCGACCCGGTGTTCGGCGCGAGGCCGCTGCGCAGGCTGATCCAGTCGGCGATCGGCGACCAGCTGGCCCGGGAGCTGCTGGCCGGGGAGATCCTCGACGGTGACACCGTGGTCGTCGACCTCGACGAGAAGGCCGACGCGCTGGCGGTCCGCCCCGAGCGGGCGCTGGCTACCGCCACGCCCGCCTCCGGCGGGGAGGATCACGCCTCGTCGAGCAGCTCGTCGTAGCGGTCCTCGGGAAGCCCGAGGTCGTTGCGGATCCGGTAGCGCAGGCTCAGCAGCAGCCGCAGCTCGGCCTCGGCACCGCCTTCGTCGCCGGAGGAGTCCCGGTCAGCCGGGCCCGGCTCGCCGTTGGACTGGCGCTGCAGGCACAGCTCAACGCCGGCGGTCGCCCAGTCCAGGGCCCCGGTCAGGTCGGAGCGCTCGACCAGCAGCTCGGCGACGAGGTCGCAGGCCCGCGGGTCGCGCCGCCCCTCGGCCTTCAGCTGGTCGAGCAGCGCCTGCGCCTCGGCCGGCTGATCGAGCATGAACAGCGCCCGGGCCAGCGGGACGCGCGGGTCCACGAAGACCGGGCCGCCGTCGGCCAGCGCGAGCCGGAACCCGGTCGCGGCGGCGGCCGGGTCGTCGGCCAGCAGCCACTGCTCGCCCGCGCGCAGGAACGCCTCGGAGCGCGGCATCGTCTCGGTCTCGGTCCCGGCCCAGGCGAGCCTGTTCATCCGCCTCGCCGCGGATTCATGGTCGCCGCTGGCGGCGGCGTCGAACTCGATCGCGTCGAATTCCTCACGGCTCAGAACAGGCACGTTACGTAAGGTACCCGGCGCAGGCCGATGTACAACGCGGCATTGTGGTAATGAACTGCGGCTACGCCGCGGCTATCGGCGGGAGCGTTCCAGCGCGTCCCAGAAGCCGCGCCGGAGCGAGTGCCTGACCTCGTCGTGCAACAACGAGTCGATCGGCAGGGCTGAGCCCTGCAGCAGCCTGGCCTCAAGATCTGACGGCATCCGCGGCTTGCGGGCCAGGACCGCCTCCAGCCACAGCGCCGGGGCATCCCGTGCCACCGCGTCGCCGAAACCGAAGCCCTCGGCGTGCGCCGCCTGGACGGCGTCGGTCAGCGAGACGGTCGTGGGCGGGGACATGGGCTGGGGAAGGTTCGCGTGGGCGGCCGGCTGTGGCTCGCTGTAGGGTCCCTGCTCGTGCGGGAGGCCGGGATAGCCGGACTCCGGCCCGGGTGCCGCGTGCTGCCCCGATGCGGGGCCGGGGAACTGCGAGTAGGGCGCCTGCGCCGCGCCGCCCCCGCCGTAAGCGCCCGGCGGGGAGGGCGGGTACGGAGCCGGCCCTGGACCCTGGGCGAACCGGCCCGGGGCCTGGTCGTCGGTGAATCGTCCCGGCGGGGCGCCGTCCGCGAACCGGCCCTGCGCCGGATCCCCGGGGAACTGGCCCGGCGGCGCGTTCTCGGGAAAATGAGCCGCGGGCCCGGCCGGCCGGATGGCCTCCCGGTCTCGCCCGGGCATCGCTTCCCTGGCCTGGGCGCTGCGCTGCCCGGGCGATTCGGGCACGCGGTAGTCTCCCTGATCGGCCCCGAACCGTGTCTCCCCGGGGTTCTGCGGTACGGAGGCCGACGGCATCGGCGCCGGCGGCACCGTGGCCTGCGCCACGGGACTTTGCTGCACCGGGTTGTGCGGCACCGGGTTTTGCGGCACGGGTGCTTGCGGCGCCGGTCTGTGGGGCAGCGGGTCCGGCGGCACTGATGTTTGCGGTAGCGGGGCTTGCGGTGCCGGCGCCGACTGGGCCGGCGCTGGCGGCCCGGGTGCTGGCGGCGCAGGTGCTGGCGGCACAGGTGTCGGCGATAGCGGTGTTTGCGATACCGCCCCGGGCGCGGACGCCTGCGGGCCGGGCGAGCCCCGGCGCCCGGGATGACCGTGCGCGGGGACGCGGGCACCAGCGTGATCACCGGGCTGCGCGCCATAGCCGGCCGGAGGGCCCGGAGCGGCCGCAGGCTGGGGCAGCGGGCCCGGGGAGGCAGCCGGGCTCGGGGAGGGAACCGGATCTTGCGCCGCCACCGGGAACTGGGCCACGTCCTGGGCCTGATGAGCCCTGGGAGCCTGATGCGCCGCCGGGGCCTGGTGGGCCGCCTGAGGCGGGACGGCCAGCGGGGGCTGCGGGGCGGTCGGCGCCTGGGCCCCGGCCGGGTCCTGAGCACCGGGCGCGTCCCGTGAGGCATCCCGCCGGGCGGCGCGGTTCGGAGAGGCGCGCTGATCGGGAGCAGGCGGGGAGCCAGCCGGGTCGCGGCGAGCGGCGTGGGAGCCGGATGAGGGCGGTCCGGCCGCGTCGGCCGGCCGCCCGGGCGACGCCAGCGGCCCCTGGCCCTGAGCGGGCGGCTGCGCCGTGCGCTGGTACTCCTCCACCACAGGCGCGGTGTAGATCGCGGGCGGCGCGGGGAGCGCGGCCGCCGGGAGTCCCTGGTGGGTCACCGCACCCAGGCCCGCTCCGTGCCCGTTGGCCATGCCCCGCCGCTCATGACCCTGGGCCGGGTAGCTGCCGTTCCGGTACTGGTCATCGCGGCCGGGGGACTCGGCTCCCGGGATGAGATCCACAAAGGGCCGCAGGTGCGCGCCGGAGATCTCCACGATGTCATCGCATTCCTGGCGCAGCGGCCGGGAGACCGTCCAGTTCCCGTCCGCCGTGATGTGCATGACGAGGACCCGCAGCCCGAAATCCTGTACCTCGGCCACGACCTCGGCCAGGTCCTCCTCCGCGCTGACGATGACCGCGTCGCTGACCGCGTGATTCCTGGCCAGCGTGGCCAGGTCACGGTGCATCTCGGCTTCCACGCCCTCGCGCCGGCCCGGCCGCACCCGGCCCAGCCGCAGCTTGACCCCGGGCAGGTCGGCCAGCGCGTTGTGCTCGGAACTGCGGCGGCCCTCGACCGTCGCCTCGTACCAGTAGCAGCGCAGCACCGGCAGGCCGGTACGGTCCCGGGACAGCCCGGTGAGCAGCTTGACCAGGCCCGCGTAATCCCAGGAGACAGAGTCCCGGTGCCGGGTTCCGTGGACGGCCATGGCGCCGTCAGCGAGCACGTAGCCCGCATCAACGAACACGGCGCAACGATCCACGCGATCCCGTCCTTCCCTTCGACGCGAGACGTTACCAGCGCCCGGCCACCGGAGTGACGCGTAACGCACAGATCACGACCGAGCGCCCCGGCTAGGATCCGGGGGGCCGGATAGGCTTGGCTGCCGTGACCGACCGCGCCCAGTTGCTGGACTTCATCAAGGCAAAAGCGGTGATCCACGGCGACGTAATTCTGTCGTCGGGACAGCGGGCGAAATGGTACATCGACCTGCGCCGGGTGCTCCTGGATGGCCGCGCCGCGCCGCTGGCCGGGCGGGTGATGCTCGAGTTGACCGCGGACCTGGACTACGACGCCGTCGGCGGCCTGACCCTCGGCGCCGACCCGGTCGCGACCGCCATGATGCACGCCGCCAGCGCTGAGGGCAGGCACCTGGACGCCTTCGTGGTGCGCAAGGCCGGGAAGACCCATGGCCTGCAGCGCCGGATTGAGGGACCCGACGTCGCCGGGCGGCGCGTGCTGGCCGTTGAGGACACCTCGACCACGGGGAATTCCGTGCTGACCGCCGTGGATGCGCTGACCGAGGCCGGCGCCGACGTGGCGGGCGTCGCGGTCGTCGTGGAGCGCGGGGCGAGGCCGCGGATCACCGGGCGCGGCCTGCCGTACCGCGCAGCGTACGAACTGGCCGACCTCGGCCTGGAGTGAGCACCGCCCGGCCCGGCCGACACCAGGGCGACACCCGGCCGACGCCGGGCCTCTCCCCAGGGGCCACCGCCGGGTCCCCTCGCGGGCGGGATACTGGAGGCGATCTCGACTCACAAGGAGCGGCCGCCATGCCCATCGCCACGCCAGAGGTATACGCGCAGATGTTCGACCGGGCCAAGGAGCACGGCTTCGCCTATCCCTCGATCAACGTGACATCCAGCCAGACGCTGAACGCGGCCCTGCGCGGGTTCGCCGAGGCCGGCAGCGACGGGATCGTCCAAGTGTCCACCGGCGGGGCCGAGTACCTGTCCGGCCAGGGCGTGAAGGACATGGTCACCGGGGCGGTGGCGCTGGCCCACTTCGCCCGCACGGTGGCCGCCCGGTACCCGGTTCAGGTCGCGCTGCACACCGACCACTGCCCCAAGAACAAGCTGGACGCCTACATGCGCCCGCTGCTCCAGATTTCCGTCGAGCGGGTGGCGCGCGGCGAGGAACCGCTGTTCCAGTCGCACATGTGGGACGGCTCGGCCGTGCCCCTGGCCGAGAACCTGGAGATCGCCCAGGAACTGCTCGCGCAGTGCGTCAAGGCACACGTGATCATGGAAATGGAGATCGGGGTGGTCGGCGGCGAGGAGGACGGGGTCGTCGGCGAGATGAACGAGAAGCTGTACAGCACGCCGGAGGACGCCCTGGCCACCGCGGAGGCGCTGGGACTCGGGGAGCACGGCCGGTACATCCTGGCCGCCACGTTCGGCAACGTGCACGGCGTCTACAAGCCCGGTCACGTCAAGCTGCGGCCCTCGGTGCTGAAGGAGATCCAGGACGCGGTCGGGGCCAAGTACGGCCAGGACAAGCCGTTCGACCTGGTCTTCCACGGCGGGTCGGGATCCTCGCTCGAGGACATCCGGGAGGCGATCTCCTACGGCGTGGTCAAGATGAACGTGGACACCGACATGCAGTACGCCTTCACCCGGCCGGTGGCCGGCCACATGTTCACCAACTACGCCGGCGTGCTCAAGGTGGACGGCGACGTCGGCAACAAGAAGGACTACGACCCGCGGGCCTGGGGCAAGGCGGCCGAGGAGTCGATGACCGCACGCGTCGTCGAGGCCTGCGAGGACCTGCTGTCAGCGGGCAAGCAGATGGGCTGACCGCCCGGCCAGGGGTCAGCCCGGGCCGGCGAGTGCCGACAGCGCGGCGAACTGGTCGTCGGTCAGCTCAACCTGGGCGGCGCCGACGTTCTCCTCCAGGTGCGCCACCGAGCCGGTACCGGGGATCGGCAGCATGACCGGAGACCGGCGTAGCATCCAGGCCAGCGCGAGCTGGACACCGGTCGCGCCGGCCTGCCGGCCCAGCTGCGCCAGGGGACCCGGGCCGGCGAACTGGCCCGACGCGATCGGGCAGTACGGGATGAAGCCCAGCCCCTCCCGCTCGCAGTAATCCAGCACGTCCTCGGACCGGCGGTCGAGCACGTTGTAGAGGTTCTGCACGGAGGCGATCGGCGCGGTCAGCCGGGCCTCCCCGATCTCCGGCACGGTCACCTCGGACAGCCCGATGTGCTGGATCTTGCCCTCCTTCCGCATGGCCCCGAGCTCGCCCACCTGGTCCGCGGCCGGGATCTGCGGATCGATCCGGTGCAGCTGGTACAGGTCGATCGTGTCCACGCCGAGGCGGCGCAGGCTCATCTCCACGCACTGCCGCAGGTACTCCGGGCGGCCGACCGTGCCCCACTGGTCAGGGCCGGAACGGGTCAGCCCGCCCTTGGTCGCGATGGTCACGCTGTCGTAGGGATGCAGCGCCTCGCGGATCAGCTCCTCGCTCACGTGCGGCCCGTAGGAGTCGGCCGTATCGATGAAGTCGACGCCGACCTCGATCGCGCGGCGCAGTACCCGGATCGCGGTGTCCCGGTCCGCGGGCTCTCCCCAGATGCCCGGGCCAGTGATCCGCATCGCCCCGTAACCGAGGCGGGTGACCGCCACGGTGCCGCCAATGGAGAACACGCCGCTGGCCGCCGCTGCGACCTCGCCATCCGCCATGCAGTCAACCTATCCGGCAAGATGGCAGGCATGACGCACGAGAACCTGTTCGCCGGGCCGCCGCCCACCTACCTGCCCGGCGACACCCAGGCCGACGAGGCACTGCGGGCCGGCACCGACCCGGCCAAGGTGGCCGCTGCCCATCCTGCCTACTGCGCCGCCTGGGCCGCGCTCGCCGAGCGTGCGATGGCCGACGGCGACCCGGTCGCCGCGTACGCGTACGCCCGGACCGGCTATCACCGCGGCCTGGACCAGCTGCGCCGGTCGGGCTGGAAGGGCCATGGGCCGATCCCGTGGGAGCACGAGCCCAATCGCGGGTTCCTGCGCTCGCTGCAGCAGCTGTCCGTCGCGGCCGCGGCCATCGGGGAAGACGACGAGGCTCGCCGCTGCCGCGACTTCCTGCGCGACAGCAGCGCCGCCGCCGCGGCCGCTCTGGGAGTCACCTGATGCCCGCCGTCGTGATCGTCGGCGCGCAGTGGGGCGACGAGGGCAAGGGCAAGGCCACCGACCTCATCGGCGACGACGTGGACTACGTGGTCCGGTACCAGGGCGGCAACAACGCCGGGCACACCGTCGTCATCGGCGACGAGAGCTACGCCCTGCACCTGCTGCCGACCGGCGTGCTGTCGAGGAAGGCCACGCCGGTGATCGGCAACGGGGTCGTGATCGACCCGGCCGTGCTGATCGACGAGATCGACGGGCTGCAGGCCCGCGGCGTGTCCTGCGACCGGCTGCTGATCTCGGCCAACGCGCACCTGATCATGCCGCACCACATCGCGCTGGACAAGGTGACCGAGCGCTACCTCGGCAGCGCCCGCATCGGCACCACGGGCCGCGGCATCGGCCCGACCTACAGCGACAAGGTCGCGCGGACCGGGATCCGTGTGCAGGACCTGATGGACCCGGGGATCTTGTGCCAGAAGCTTGAGCTGGTACTGCGGGAAAAGAACCAGGTGCTGACCAAGGTCTACAACCGGCGCGGGATCGACGCCAAGGCCGCGGCGGACGAGTACCTGGCCTACTTCCAGCGGCTGCGGCGGTACGTGGCCGACACCGGCCTGGTCCTCAACCGGGCCCTGGACGAGGGCAAGGTCGCCCTGCTCGAGGGCGCCCAGGCCACCCAGCTGGACGTGGATCACGGCACCTACCCGTTCGTGACGTCGTCCTCGCCCACGACGGGCGGGGCCTGCGCCGGCTCGGGCATCGGGCCGACCAGGATCAGCAAGGTGATCGGGATCATCAAGGCCTACACGACCCGGGTGGGCGCCGGCCCGTTCCCCACCGAGCTCACCGACGCCAACGGCGAGTGGCTGCGCAAGACCGGCATGGAGTACGGCGTCACGACCGGCCGGCCGCGGCGCACCGGCTGGTTCGACGCGGTCATCGCCCGCTACGCCACCCGGGTCAACGGGATCACCGACTACTTCATCACCAAGCTCGACGTGCTGTCCGGCCTGGAGCGGGTACCGGTCTGCGTGGCCTACGACGTCAACGGGACCAGGCATGACGAGGTCCCGATGACGCAGACCGAGTTCCACCACGCGGTGCCGGTCTACGAGTACCTGGACGGCTGGTGGGAGGACATCTCCTCGGCCCGGGAGTTCGGCGAGCTCCCGCGCAACGCCCAGGCCTACGTCAAGGCGCTCGAGGACATGATCGGCGCCCCGCTGGCCGGCATCGGCGTGGGCCCGCGCCGGGACCAGACGCTCCAGCTCCGGCCCTTGATCTGATGCGCGTCCTGGTCATCGGGTCTGGCGGCCGCGAGCACGCGTTGGCTCGCGCCCTGGCCCGCGACGGCGACGTCACCGCCCTGCACGTGGCGCCGGGCAACCCGGGGATCGCCAAGATCGCCGAGATCCACCCGGTCACCCCGGCCGACCCCGCCAGCGTGACCGCGCTAGCCGCCCGGACCGGGGCCGACCTGGTGGTCATCGGCCCCGAGGCCCCCCTGGTGGCCGGGGTGGCCGACGCCGTGCGGGCCGCCGGGATCAGCTGCTTCGGGCCGTCCCGGGCGGCGGCCATGATCGAGGGCTCCAAGTCCTTCGCCAAGCAGGTCATGTCGGCGGCCGGCATCCCCACCGCCGCCGCCCGGACCTGCGCTACCGCCGCCGAGGTCGGCCGGGCCCTGGACGAGTTCGGCTCGCCGTACGTGGTGAAGGCGGACGGCCTCGCGGCGGGCAAGGGCGTGGTCGTGACCGGTGAACGGCGCCAGGCCGAAGCGCACGCCCAGGGGTGTGGCACAGTCGTCATCGAGCAGTTCCTGGACGGGCCCGAGGTGTCGGTGTTCGCGCTGGCCGACGGCGAGGCGGTGGTGCCGCTGCTGCCGGCTCAGGATTTCAAGCGCGCCTACGACGGCGACGCCGGGCCGAACACCGGAGGCATGGGCGCCTACAGGTTCTGGGCACGGTGATCCGGCCCGCGGTGGCCGAGCTGCGCCGCCGCGGTACCCCGTACGCCGGGCTGCTGTACGCGGGCCTGGCGCTGACCGCCGGCGGGATCCGGGTGGTGGAGTTCAACGCCCGCTTCGGCGACCCGGAGACCCAGGTGGTGCTGGACCGGCTGGCTACGCCGCTGGGCGGGCTGCTGCGCGCGGCGGCCGACGGCGGGCTGGCCGGCGCCGGGCCGCTGCGCTGGGCGCCCGGCGCCGCGGTGACCGTCGTGCTGGCCGCCGAGGGCTACCCCGGCACGCCGGTTACCGGCGATGACATCGAAGGGATAGAAGATTCGCAACGGACCGCCGGGGCCTACGTGTTGCACGCAGGCACGGCCGTGTCCGCGGCCGGAAACCTCGTCTCCGGCGGCGGCCGGGTACTCGACGTCGTGGGGACGGGCGCGGACCTGGCGCAAGCCCGGGCCGCGGCGTACCGGGCCATCGCGAAGATCAGGATGCGCGGCGGCTGGTACCGGCGGGATATCGCCGAGCGGGCCGCGGCGGCCGCGTCAGCCGGGCCATGAGCCCGCCGGACGCCGAACCAGCCAGCACCGGGCCTGCCAGGACCGGGCCCGTCAGCACCGGGCCCGCCAGCACCGGGCCCGCCAGCACCGGGCCCGCCAGCACCGGGCCCGCCAGCACCGGGCCCGTCGGCACGGGACCGGCCGGCACGGGACCCGCTGATTCCGGCCAGCCCGTCCGGGGCGCGTCCGCCGACCGCGCGGACGCGGGGTCCGCCCCCGAGGCGCCCGCCGACCGCGCGGACGCGGAGCCCGTGCCAGGCGCCGACGAGCCGCCGCTGCGGGTGACCACGCTGGAGCTGTTCTTCGACCTGGTCTTCGCGTTCACCCTGACCCAGCTGGCCACGCTGCTGGCCAGCGGGTTCACCGCGGCGGACGCGGGGCGGGTGCTGCTGATCTTCGGACTGCTGTGGTGGAT
>Ga0318492_10000686_pt1 | contig 10388 bp, 6 predicted proteins | sample GRESIP108b1f22_FD_203292 | JGI IMG/M metagenome (GOLD analysis project Ga0318492, IMG submission 203292) | Tropical soil microbial communities from Luquillo Experimental Forest, Puerto Rico - GRE.SIPMG.108b1f22 | ecosystem: Environmental > Terrestrial > Soil > Tropical forest > Bulk soil... | reverse complement strand
ACCTTGTAGATGCCGTCGGAGACCTGGCGGACGCCGTGCGCGCCGCTGTAAGGGTCGTCGCACATGTAGCCGACGCTCGCGAGCACGCGCCAGTTCTTCTCGGGGAAGAAGTCGTCCGCCCGGAGCACGCGCCGTCCGACGGGCATGTTGCACGCGCGCGCGTCGCGGATCGCCTCCCCGTACTCGGCGACCCTCCCCGCCTCGACGTCGTGCCCGCCGATCAGCTCCCCGACGCGCCGCGTGAACTCGGGCGACTCGGGGTCGAGCCCCATGATCCGCCCCTCGACGTCGCAGGGCTGATCGAACTCCGGCGAGAAGATCGCCATCGAGGCGTCGACCTCGAGCACCTCGGAGAGGCTCGCCGCCTGCATCGCCTCGGCGGTCGCGGCGTAGCCGTCGCAGAGGAACACGTGCGTCGCGCCTCCGGCGTCCTTCCAGCTCCCGACGAGGAACGTCGGCGCGTACGTGCCGGAGTCGGTGAAGATCTCGAGGCCGGACGGCGCCTTCCAGCCGTCCTCGACGAGGTGGACGCCGAGCGCCTTCCACTCCTCCCAGAGCTTGCCGAGGCGCGTGATGCGGCTCTTGCCGCGGAGCGTCCAGACGTGGACGTGGTCGCGCCGCACGCCCGGGTAGGCCCTCTCGAGCGCCTCGAGCACGTGCGCGCGCGGGGTGCGGTAGTCGAGCAGCACCGAGGCGCGCTCCGCCGCGTCCGCCACGCGCCTCGGCACGGTCAGGCAGCCCATGTACGATTCGTACGGCCGCGAGACCGTGAGCGGCGAGTCGAACAGGTGGAACACGGCCATCGGGCCGGTCGGCCTCCCCTCCGCGAACCGCGAGGTGTTCTCGAGCGTGTCGACCGCGGCGCCCCAGAGCGTGATGCCGCGGTCCTGGAGCCACCCGTAGAACTGCTCGAACGTGTGCCCCGGCTCGTTGAGGAGGCGCCGGACGCGGCGATCCACCATGCGCGCCACCTCCGGCCGGGCGTACACGCGCCCGAAGCCGAGCAGCGGGTTCGCCCCCATCTCGGGCGTCTCGCCCGCCTTCGGCATGAGCCCCTCGCCGAGCGAGACCATGATGGCGTGGTTCTCGGGGAGCGTGCGGGTGAGGTGCCAGAGCCCCTCACTCATCACGTACGCGCTGATCGCGTCGGCCGACTTCTTCACCTGGTTGTAGGCGGCCTTGTCCTTGCCGGCGCCGCCGCCGTAGTTGCCGAACAGCCGCGTGCCGAGCGCGGTCGCGGCTGAGGTGACGGCGAGGCAGCGGCCGATGCCCCGCGGCGTGAAGGCGTGCGCGGCCACGGGGTCCGGCTGCGACCGCTCGATCTCGACGTCCTCGAGCCAGAGGTGGAACCGGAGCAGCACGGGGCGGGTGTCGAACGCCCACTGCGCGACGGCATTTCGCTTCTCGATGTCGGTCATGAAGGATCCTGGGGTCCGCCCGGGAGGGCGGCCGCGGCGCATTCTAGGCCCGCGGGGCCCGCGCGGAACAGTCCGATTGGCCCGGCCGCTCGGCACCCGTCCGGACCCCTACGGTGTCCCGCACAGCGCCGAGCGCGCGCCCTCCACGAGCGCATCGACCCACTCGATCACCGCCCGGACGCGCGGGGTCCGGCGGAGATCGCCGTGGACGAGCAGCCAGAGCTCGTGGTTCTCCGGCTCCGGGCCTTCGAGCCGGACGAGGGCGGGGTCCCGCCCGGCCACGAAGCAAGGCAGCACCGCGACGCCGATCCCCGCCCGCGCCGCGGCCTGGAGCGACGCCGTGCTGTTCGAGCGAAACACGACGCGCCGCGCCGGCGCGACGCGCGCGAGCCAGCGCTCCTGCGGGACCCCCGCGAGGCTCTCGTCGAACCCGACGAACGCGTCCCGCTCGAGATCGACCGCCCGCCGCCCGCCCGCGTACCCGGTCCCCGCGTACAGGCCGTACGCGACGTCGGAGAGCTTGCGCGTGACGAGGCCGGCGTCGCGCGGGCGCCCGAAGCGCAGGGCCAGGTCGGCCTCGCGCCGGGTGAGATCGAACGTGCGCTGGTCCGCGGCGATCTCGAGGACGAGCCCGGGGTGCCGCTCACGGAGCCGCGGGAGCGCCGGCGCGAGCAGGAACGCGGCGAGGTGCGTCGCGGTCGTGAGCCGCACCGTCCCCGAGAGCGCCGGGTCGCGCGCGTCCGCGTGGCGCGCGATGGCGAGGACGTCCTCCTCGACGCGGCTCGCGAGCGCGGCGAGGTCGTCCCCCGCGGCGGTCCGCGTCCAGCCCTGCGGGCCGCGCTCGAAGAGCGGCAGGCCGAGCTCCTCCTCGAGCGCCGCCACGCGCCGCGCGACCGTGTTGCGATCGACCCCGAGCCGCTGCGCCGCACGCGACAGGCTCCCCGTGCGCGACAACTCGAGGAAGAACCGAAGGTTTCCCCAGTCGAGCCGCCCCGCGCGCTCCTGTGCAGGGGCGGCGCTCCGCTGCGCGTTCCTCGTCCGATCCGGCATCGCTAGCACTCTCCCCTGTCGCGCCGCGGCGCACCGAGGCGCGGCAGGAGGAGACCACATGACGTCGCGAGCCGGAGCGCAGGTTTCACCGCCCACCTGGGTCGAGCCGCGCGCCTGGCCGGTGTTCACCTCGTGCGTCGTCGAACCCGCGGCGGCGCTCCTGAGGTAGCGCGCTCACCCCTCCCGGGCGCGGTGCTCGCGCACCACGTCGCGGAGCTTCTCGGCGAGCGCCGCGGCAGTGAACGGCTTGGCCATGAAGCTCGTCGCCTCGGGGAGCGCGCCGCGGCGGATGTACTCGTCCTCGGTGTAGCCGGAGACGAGCAGGATGGCGGGGTCCCGCCCGGCGCCGCGCGCACCCGCGCGACGAGCTCGGCGCCAGAGAGGTCCGGCATCACGAGGTCGGAGACGAGCACGTCGATCGCCGCGCCCGCCGCCAGCGCCGCGAGCGCCTCGGTCCCGTCGCGCGCCTCGATCACCGTGTACCCGTACGCGCGGAGCGCGCGCGCCGTGACTGCGCGGACCGCGTCGTCGTCCTCCGCGAGCAGGACGCGCTGCGTGCCGCGCAGGGCGAGCTCGTGCTCCCCGCCCGCGAGCGGCGCCTCCGCCGCCGTCCGGCAGCGGGGCAGGTGCACGCGCACCGTCGTGCCGCGCCCAGGCGCGCTCTCGCAGTCCACGTACCCTCCCGACTGCGTCACGATCCCGTAGACCATCGCGAGCCCGAGCCCGGTCCCCTTCCCGCGCGGCTTCGTCGTGAAGAACGGCTCGAAGGCGCGGGCGCGCGTCGCCTCGTCCATGCCGCAGCCGGTGTCCGCCACCTCGAGCACGACGTGCTCGCCGGCGGCGGCGCCGTGGTGCGACCAGGCGAAGGCGTCGTCGAGCACGACGTTGCGGGTGGTGATCGTGAGCACCCCGCCGCCGGGCATCGCGTCCCGCGCGTTCACCGCGAGGTTCATCACGACCTGCTCGAGCTGCCCGGGATCGGCACGCACCGGCCAGAGCCGGCTCGCGGTCCGGACGCGCAGGTCGATGTCCTCGCCGATGAGGCGGTGCAGCATCTTGAGCATGTCGTTGACGACCAGGTCGAGGTCGAGCACCTTCGGCTGCATCACCTGCCGCCGGCTGAAGGCGAGGAGCTGGCGGGTGAGCGCGCCCGCGCGCGCGGCCGCCGCCCGCACCTCCTGGAGGTCCTCGCGCTCCGGGCTGCCCTCCGCGATCTCGCCCTCGATGAGCTGCACGTGCATCTGGATGACGGTGAGGATGTTGTTGAAGTCGTGGGCGACGCCGCCCGCGAGCTGCCCGATGGCCTCCATCTTCTGGGCTTGCTGCAGCGCCTCCTCCAGGCGGCGGTACGCCGTCATGTCCAGGTAGTAGACGATCGCCTCGCGCACCGCCCCCTCCGCGTCGAGCAGCGGGGCGATGGAGATGTGCACGTCGATCGTCGAGCCGTCCTTGCGGCGGCGCCTCCGCGCGAGGCCGCTCACCGGGATCCCCCGCTCGAAGAGCGCGCCGACCGTGGCCCGGAACTCCTCCTCGTCCGACTCCGGCACGACGGGGATGGGACGGCCGATCGCCTCCGCGGCGGTCCACCCGAACGTGTGCTCCGCGACCGAGCTCCACGCCGTCACCACGCCGCGTCGATCGATCTGCAACACCGCGAGCGGAGAGGACTCGAGGACCGAGCGCAGGTGGCGCTCGCTCGCGCGGATCCGCTCGTCCATCGCGCGGTGCTCGGTGACGTCCTCCGCGATCGCGGCGACGCGGTAGATCTCCCCGCGCTCGTCCCGCACCGGGAACCGGCGGCACCGGGCCCAGCGCACGCCGGCGGCGCCGTCGCCGACCCGGTACTGGACGTCGACCCGTCGCGCGAACGGCGGGGCGAGGACCGCCTCGACCGTGGCGCGATCGTCGGGGTGCACGCCCTGCGCGAACGCTGCGGGATCCGCGAGCACCGCCTCCCGCGCGACGCCGTAGACCCGCTCGCACGCCTCGCTCACGTAGAGCATGCGGAAGGGGGCGGCCTCCGCGATCCAGAAGACGCGATCGCTGTTCTCGACGACCTGGCGGAACCGCTCCTCGCTGTCGCGCAGCGCCCGCTCGGCGCGGCGGGCATCGGTGACGTCGCGCGCGATCCCCGCCGTCCCGACGATCTCTCCGCGGGCGTCGCGGTAAGGGCGCTTCACCACCTCGAACAGCCGCTCGACCCCGTCCGCGCCGACGACGGCCTCCTCGACGACGAGCTGCTCGCCGCGCGCGAGCACTGCTTCGTCGTTCCCTGCGCCCACGGTGCCCGACTTCGCGAACACCTCGCCGTGCCGCCTCCCCACGAGCGCGTGCGGCGGGGCGCCGGCGAGCCGCGTCAGCGCCTCGTTCACCGCGATCCAGCGTCCGTCGCGGTCCTTGAGCCACGCCGGCGCGGGGATGCCGTTCAGGAGCGCCTCGCGCTGTCGCGCCGCCCGGTCGAGCGCCTCCGTCCGGTCCTTCACGAGGTGCTCGAGGATCTCCGGCTGGCGGAGCAGCCGGTGCGCGAGCGCGGCGAAGATGCCGGCGAGCGCGAGGGCGAACCCGAGCTGCACGGCGAGGAGGTGCCCGTCGCTCCAGCCGGCGCGCGGCGCGAGGGCGAGCGACCAGCGTCCGTTCGGCACGTACACGTTCGCCGTGACCGGGTCCGCGACGGGACCGCCGTCGTTGGCGAACGCCTCACCCTGCGGCTCCGCGCGGGAGAGCGTCCAACCATACCCGTCGCCCGAGAGCGCGGCGACGCCCGCCGCGCGGAGCAGCGGGTCGAGCTTCAGCAACGCGACCGTGAACCCCCAGAACCGCTCCTCGCCGCCCGGGTCGCGCATGAACACCGGCATCCGCACGACGAGGCCGCGCCCCCCCTGGCGGAGCTCCACCGGACCGTCGACCATCGCGCGGCGCGCTGCGATCGTCGCCTCGCACCACTTTCCGCGCACGGGATCGTGCAGGACGTCGAACCCGAGCGCGGCCTGGCTGCGGTCGTGCGGATAGACCCGGCGGACCACGCCGCCCGGCAGGAGCTGGAGCGTCGCGATCCCGGGGTAGAGCGTGAGCATCTCCGCCGCGACCCGGTCGAAGTCGGGCATGCTCGGATCGCGCTGCACGATTGCGGCGAGCGCGTGCGTCGCGGCTCGCGCCCCGTTGAGCTGCTGCTCGAGCGAGCTCGCGGTGACGTGGGCGCGCGCCGAGGCGGCGCTCCTCCGCTCCGCCCGGAGCGACGCCCGCTGACCGAGCGCCGTCGCCGCGCCGCCGCCGGCGACGAGGGCGAAGATCACCGACGACGTCGCGACCGCCGCGCCCCCCTTCATGGGGTTCAACGTACCATGCGTCGGTGTCTACCCGTGAGGGTCCCGGTCGCGCGTGGGCTCCCGTTTCCAGATCGGGCCACCGAGCTCCTGGCCTGTTCGGACGATGCCGCGCTTGCGACACTCGGCGAATGGGCTTATCCCCCGGCGGCGTGAGCGACCCCCTGAACCCGCAGGCGCGGCAGATGGCGGACGAGTCGATGGTCCGGAACCTGACCGCGCAGGCGGAGGCGATCTGGCCGCAAGAGGTGCTGCTCCTTCGCAAGTACGCCCTCCCTCCGCGGCCGCGCGTCCTCGACGCGGGCTGCGGCACCGGCGAGGGGACGCTCCGCCTCGCGGTGGAGCTCCCCGCCGCGACGGTGCTCGGCGTGGACGTCCTCGACGCGAACCTCGCGCACGCCCGAGCGAGGACGGCCCACCTCGCGCCGCGCGTCGCGCTCGAGCACCGCTCCATCTTCGCGCTCGATCTGCCGCCGGGCAGCTTCGACCTCACCGTGTGCCGCCACGTGCTCCAGTCGATCCCCCGCGCCGACGCGGCCATCGCCGAGCTCGTGCGCGTCACCCGGCGCGGCGGCCGGATCCACCTGCTCGCCGAGGACTACGGGATGATCCACTTCCCGAGGAGGCGGCTCGATCCGGACGCCTTCTGGCCCGCCGTGGTGCGCTTCGGCGAGGCGACCGGCACGGACATGCGGATCGGCCGGCGCGCGCCCGCGATCCTGAGGGCGCTCGGCGTCGAGCAGGTCGCCGTAGACCACGTCGTCGTCGACACGCTGCGGGTCCCGCGCGAGCGCTTCGCCGCGATCTGGGAGGCGTGGCGTGACGGCTACGCGAGCGCGCTCGCGGAGCACGGCGGGCTGGATGTCGCCGAGGTCATCGCGCACTTCGAGGATCAGCTCGCCTCCCTCCGCGATCCGGATGCGTACGCCGCGTGGATCGTGCCGGTGGTCTCCGGCGTGGTCGCGTGACCCTCCACCTGGAGGTCGACGGCCCCCTCCGGGACCTTCCGACCAGCAGCGCCCGCCGGCACCTCAGCGGGGTGCTTCCGAAGGTCTCGGAGCTCGTGGAGGGCGCGCGCCACGGCGGGCCGCTCACCGGCGCCTCGCGCGTCGGCGAGGCCGCGACGGACGGGCGGATCGTGCGCGTCGGCGTCTGGCGCGGGCCGTCGGGCGCCGTCGTCCGCGCCCGGTTCCTGGCGTCGAGCTGCGCGTCGCTCCTCGCATACGCCGAGGCGGCGTGCCGGCTCGCCGAGGCGGACCGGCTCGCCCCCGCGGGCGACCTCCCGGCACTCCTGCGGGCCTCGGTCGCTGGCGTCCACCCCGCCCACCTCCGCCGCGCCGACCTCGTCGCGGCCGCGCTCACCCGGGCGCTCGCCCTGGAAGGAGACCCTCCGTGAACGTCGCGTACGTCTTCTCGACCCCGAACGCCTCGTACATCCTCGAGAAGATGATCGTTCCCCAGCTCGAGGAGGGCCGCCACGGCGCGACGGTCGCCGGGATGTTCTTCTTCGTCGACAACTGCTACCTGCTCGTGCGCGGGAACCCGACGGGCGAGCGGCTCGCCGCGCTCGCGCGCAAGACCGGCATGCTGCTCATGGGCTGCGATCAGTGCTGCTACCAGCGGAGCATCGCGGACAGGCTGATCGAGGGCGTGCCGATCGGCTGCTTCCCGGACCTCTACGAGGCGCTCGGCGGGGCGAAGGTCGACCAGGTCATCACGCTGTGAGCGGAGGCGAAGCCTCTCTCCACGCCGCGGACGCTTCACGGCCGCGCCCTCGCCCGCCCGTCTCCCCGTGCCACGCCCGCCTTGTCGCCGCGCACGCTCGCGACTAGCCTCGCGCGTCGATGCGCCGTCCGCTCGCCGGGATCCTCGCCGCGATCGCGCTCGCCGCGCCCGCGGCGATCGCCGCCCAGGGCGCGGGCGATGCCGAGGCGCCCGCCACGCGCGCCGTCATCATCGGCGTGGATCCCGACTACCCGCCGTACGAGTTCCGCGACCGGAGCGGCATGCCGGCCGGCTACAACGTCGAGCTCACGCGCGCCATCGCCGAGGTGATGGGGATGCGCGTCGACTTCCGCTTCGGCGACTGGGCGGAGCTCCGCGCCGGGCTCGCGCGGGGCGAGGTCGACGTGCTCGAGGGCATCTCCTGGTCGGAGGAGCGCGCGCAGACGCTCGACTTCTCCCCGCCGCACGCGATCGTGCACCACGCGATCTTCGCCAGGAAGGGGACGCCCCGGGTCGACTCGCTCGACGCGCTCGGCGGCAAGAAGGTCCTCGTCTTCGGCGGCGGCATCATGGACGAGGCGCTCTCCGCGCGCGGCTTCGGCGCGGACCTGGTCCGCACCGGCACGCCGGCCGAGGCCGTCCGGCGGCTCGCCGCGGGCGACGCCGACTACCTCGCGCTCGCCCTCCTCCCCGGCGTCTACATCGCCCGCGAGCTGGGGCTCGAGAACGTCGCGCCCGTCGCGCGCGACGTCGCCGCCGAGCCGTACGGGTTCGCGGTGAGGAAGGGGAACGCCGAGCTGCTGGCGCGGTTCGACGAGGGGCTCGCGGTCCTGAAGAAGACCGGCCGCTACGACGCGATCCACCGCCGCTGGCTCGGGGTGCTCGAGCCGCAGGGGGTCCGCTGGGAGACCGTCGCGCGGTGGGCGGCCGCGATCCTGGCCCCGCTGCTCCTCGTCCTCGGCGCGACGGTGCTCTGGTCGCGCTCGCTCGCCCGCCAGGTGGCGCAGCGGACCGAGTCGCTCGCGCTGGAGATCGCGGCGCGGGAGCGCGTCGTCGAGGAGCTGCGCGTCCAGCAGCAGCAGCTCGTGCAGGCCGACAAGCTCGCCGCCCTCGGCGTGCTCGTCTCGGGCGTGGCGCACGAGATCAACAACCCCGCCGGCCTCATCCTGCTCGACCTGCCGATCCTCAGGGCCGCGTTCGCCGACGCCCTCGATGCGCTCGAGGCGCGCGGCGACACCGAGCCGCTCACCCTCGCCGGCCTCCCGTACGCGCGGATGCGCGAGCAGGTGCCACAGCTCTTCGAGGACCTCCTCCAGAGCGGGCGGCGCATCAAGCACATCGTCGAGGACCTGAAGGCCTTCGCGCGCAAGGAGGACGCGCCGCGGCTCGAGCGCGTCGATCTGAACGCGGTGGCCCGCGCCGCGATCCGCCTGGCCGGCCCAGCCGTGCGCAAGGCCACGCACCGGTTCGAGACCGACCTCGCCGAGGGCCTCCCCGCCGTGCGCGGCAACGCGCAGCGGATCGAGCAGGTCGTGGTGAACCTGCTCGTGAACGCCTGCGAGGCGCTCCCGGACGCCGACCGCGCGGTGCGCCTCTCGACGCGCGCGGACGGCGCCGGGCGCGTGCTCATCGAGGTGTGGGACGAGGGGGTGGGCATTCCGCCGGAGCACCTCTCCCGCGTCGAGGAACCGTTCTTCACGACCAAGCGCGAGCGCGGCGGGACCGGGCTCGGCCTCTCGGTGTCCGCGACCATCGTGCAGGAGCACGGCGGGACGCTCGCGTTCGCCTCGTCGCCGGGCGCCGGCACGACCGCGACGGTGTCGCTGCCCGTCGCGACGGAGGGGCCGTGACGAGCCTCGGCGCGCCCGCCCCAGGCATCCTGCTCGTCGACGACGAGCCGGCGTGGCTCCGCTCGATGGCGCTCGCGCTCGAGCGCTCCGCGGGGCTCCGGCACGTCGTCGCCTGCGAGGATGCGCGCCGCGTGATGGAGATCCTCTCCGGGGACGACATCGCGGTCGTGCTGCTCGACCTCACGATGCCGCATCTCTCGGGAGAGGAGCTCCTGCCGCGCATCGCGGCGGAGCACCCGGACGTCGCGGTCATCGTCGTCTCCGGGCTCAACCAGGTGGAGACCGCGGTCCGGTGCATGAAGCTCGGCGCGTTCGACTACCACGTGAAGACCGAGGAGGAGGACCGGCTCATCGCCGGCGTGCTCCGCGCGCTCCGCATGCAGGAGCTGCAGCGGGAGAACGTGGAGGTCGCGAGCAGGCTGCTCTCCGGCGAGCTCCGCCACCCCGAGGCCTTCTCCGGGATCGTCACGAACGACCCGACCATGCGGACGCTCTTCTCCTACGTCGAGGCGGTCGCGCGGTCGCCGCAGCCGCTCCTCGTCACGGGCGAGAGCGGGGTCGGCAAGGAGCTGGTCGCCCGCGCGGCGCACGCGCTCTCCGGCTGCGCGGGCAAGCTCGTCGCCGTGAACGTCGCCGGGCTCGACGACGCCGTCTTCGCGGACACGCTCTTCGGCCACGTGCGCGGCGCGTTCACCGGTGCGGACCAGCCGCGGCGGGGCATGGTCGAGGAGGCGCAGGATGGGACGCTCTTCCTGGACGAGATCGGCGACCTCTCGATCCCGTCGCAGGTGAAGCTCCTGCGCTTCCTGCAGGAGGGCGAGTACTTCCCGATCGGCAGCGACCGACCGAAGCGGGTGAGGACGCGCGTGATCGCCGCGACGCACCAGGACCTCGCCGCCAAGGAGCGGGCGGGCGCCTTCCGGCGCGACCTCTTCTACCGGCTCCGCACGCACCGCGTCCGCGTGCCGCCGCTCCGGGAGCGGAAGGGTGACCTGCCGCTCCTGCTCGATCACTTCCTCGAG
>Ga0318492_10000680_pt1 | contig 10427 bp, 9 predicted proteins | sample GRESIP108b1f22_FD_203292 | JGI IMG/M metagenome (GOLD analysis project Ga0318492, IMG submission 203292) | Tropical soil microbial communities from Luquillo Experimental Forest, Puerto Rico - GRE.SIPMG.108b1f22 | ecosystem: Environmental > Terrestrial > Soil > Tropical forest > Bulk soil... | reverse complement strand
CAAAATGCCACGGTGCAAGTGGCGGGCCAACCACAAGCTGCTCGCCGGATTTTTGTGCAAGCGCACGTCCAGCGCATGTGGGGTGGATGTCGGGTCATCCGCTTCCCGCCTCGCGAGGATACATCTGAAACTGAGGACGGCCGAGCGCGGCCGGCGCTCACCGGCGATCATGGGCGTGGCGGCAGCTTCTCGACGCCGCTTGCATCCACCTGCGCCAGCGCATCGCGCACACGCCGGCCGGCGATCAGCCGCTCCGGCGCGACCTCCGCGAGCGGCGCCAGCACGAAGGCGCGAGCGAACAGCTGCGGATGCGGCAGCGTGAGGTCCGGCTCGCGCAAAATGAGATCGTCATAGGCGATGAGGTCGATATCGATCGGACGCGGACCCCAGCGGCGCTCCTTGCTGCGCTCGCGTCCGAGCGCGCGCTCGACCGCTTGCGCCCGGGTGAGAAGCGCGCGCGGAGGGAGGCTGGTCTCGACCGCGATGCAGAGATTGACGAACGGCGGCTGGTCTTCGACCCCCCAAGGCGGGGTGCGATAGTCCGAGGAGCGGGCGAGAAGGCGCACTTTTTCGTCGTCGCAAAACGCGGCGATCGCGCGATCGAGCGTGTCGCGCACGTCTCCCACATTGCCGCCGAGCGCGACGAGCGCTTCAGCCATGGTCCTGGCGGTCGCGCACGATGGTAACCCCGACGCCGGCAAAGGTCGCCGCGATCGGCGCATGCGGCTTGTGCACGGTGACCCGCACCCGCAAGACCTGCGGGAACCGGTCGAGGATGGCTTCGGCGACCGCGCCGGCGGCGGCCTCGACCAGTCTATAGCGACGGGCGCAAAACGCCTGGCTCGCGACCTCGACGACCTGATCGTAGCCCACGGTATGCGCGAGCTTGTCCGAGCGCGACGCCGCGGCGAGGTCGACGTCGAGCTCGAGGTCGAGCTTGAAGGTTTGCCCGACCTTGGCCTCATGCTGCATCACGCCGTGATAGGCATGCAGTGCAAGCCCGGTGACGAAGACGGCATCGGTCATCGGGCGCTCCCGATGGCCGCGGCCACGCGCAACGCCTGCACGGTCTCGGCGACATCGTGGGTGCGGATGATCGCTGCCCCGCCTGCGACCGCGAGGACATGGGCGGCGATCGATCCGCCCAGCCGTTGATCGGGCGGGGCGGGGGAAACCTTGTCGATAAAGCGCTTGCGCGAGGCGCCGACGAGGAGCGGAAGCCCGAACGATCTAAGTTCGGGAAGGCGCGCGATGGCCGTCAGGCTCTGCTCCGGCGTCTTGCCGAAGCCGATCCCCGGGTCGAGCACGATGTTCTGCCGCGCAATGCCGGCGCGCGCGGCGATGTCGAGCGAGCGGGAAAAGAACGCGGAGATATCGGCGATGATGTCGATCGAGGGGTCGGCGGCCTCGCGATTATGCATGATGATCACCGGCACGGCGTGTTCGGCAACGACGCGGGCAAGCTCGCCGTCGCGCTGCAGGCCCCACACGTCGTTGACGATGGCGGCGCCCGCCGCGAGCGCCCAGGCCGCGACCTCGGCCTTCATGGTGTCGATGGAGACGGGAACGCCGAGCGCCACGACCGCAGCGAGGACGGGAGCGAGGCGTCGCATTTCCTCCGCGATTGGCACGGCGACGGCCCCGCCGTAGGGGCGGGTCGACTCGGCGCCGACGTCCAACACGTCGGCACCCTCCGCGATCATCCGCCTTGCCTGGGCAATGGCGGCCGCCGGATCGAGAAAGCGGCCGCCGTCGGAAAAGGAGTCGGGAGTGACGTTGAGCACGCCCATCACGACCGGCCGGCCAAGCGCGAGCAGGCGGGCGAGCGGATCCGGCGATGTCTTGTCGTCGCGGGCGGAACCGGCAACTGGGCGCACCAGCGTCATGGCCGTCGCTTTGCGCCGGTCCCGGGAGGGGTGTCAAGCGCCCACACCGCCCGCAGCTTGGACCTATCGATAGGTGATTTTCTGGGGCAGCTTCCTGGCGTGCTCGACCCAGCGCATGATGAGCTTCTCCGAGGGAAGAAAGCGAACCAGCTTTCGCTTTCTGTTGGCCTCGGCCATGGCTTTGGCGAGGCGAGCGGGGTTGCGATACCGCAGTTCCTTCACGGTCTCGACGCCGACCGCGCACAGCAGCCCAGCATATCCCCTGCCCATGCCCTTGATGCGCAGCTTGTCGGCGATATTGGCCCAGCGCAGAAGCCTCTTCTCGTCGAGTTCGGCCTTGGTGGCGAGGAACTTGCGTCCTTTCGGACTTTTCGCGGCCTCGAGCAGCTTCTCCGTCGTTCTGATGCCAACAGATTTGAGCGCCTTGGCGTCATCCGCATCGATATCTTCGATGGCGGTGATCGAGTAGGACATCGAATTCTCCTCGCTCCTGGCCAGCCGCCGTCGCCGTCAAATATGAAACGAACTGGCCGAGGCCGGGGACCGCGCCGACGATCTCGCCGATTGCGGGATGATGCCAACGGCCTTTTCCGCGGCCGTGCGGTCGACGCCTACCGTGGCGACGAGACGTCCGATGAGGTCGTCCATGTGCCTCTCACCAGCCCCGCACTCTCGGGAGGTTGAAAGACATATTAGGCTCGCAAAACTTCAGAACACAAGCACTGACGATAAAAGTCGCGACGCGTTGTTGCATTCATGCATCAGGCGCGTCGCGCGTTCATCGTTAGTTCGAACGACGTGCACTCGCGCGAGCATCTGGATGCAAACGTTGTGATCAAGCGATACAATGCGACAAGCTCCGTGAACGTTCATGCTCGGTGGTCGCCAGCTTGCGCTTGTTTCTGTCGAAGCCGCGGCCGGTTGACCGCGCACGCGGGAGCGCGACAATAGCGACGCGTTATCTGGAAGGAATGGTGCCATGGCGGACCTCGACAAAGACGGCACGATCTTCGTCGGGAAGAGTTTCAAGCCCGAAGTTTTGACGCTTGCGCTTGCCAACCGCCACGGACTGATCACCGGAGCGACCGGCACCGGAAAGACGGTCACGTTGCAGGTGCTGGCGGAGGGCCTCTCCCGCGCCGGCGTCTCGGTCTTCGCCGCCGACGTCAAGGGCGATCTCTCCGGCGTTTCCGAGGCAGGCGAAGCCAAGGAGGCATTCGTCGCCCGGGCCAAAAGCCTCGGGTTCGACTATGAGCCCGACCAGTTTCCGGTCGTATTCTGGGATTTGTTCGGGGAACAGGGCCATCCCGTCCGCGCCACCATTTCCGAGGTGGGGCCGCTATTGCTGTCGCGGCTCATGGATCTCAACGACGTTCAAGAAGGCGTGCTCAATGTTTGCTTCCGTGTGGCCGATGAGCAGGGGCTTCCGATCCTCGACCTCAAGGATCTGCGCGCCATGCTCGCCTATATCTCGGATCATGCCGCCGAGCTCACCGTCCAATACGGCAACGTGTCGAAGGCGACCATCGGGACCATCCAGCGCCAGTTGCTGGTCCTGGAGAACCAGGGCGGAAACAACTTTTTCAGCGAGCCAGCGCTGGCGTTGAGGGACTTCATCCGCACCGACCGCGACGGTCGCGGCTTCATCAACATTCTGGCCGCCGACAAGTTGATGGCGAACCCGCGGCTCTACGCCACGTTTCTCTTATGGCTCCTCTCGGAGCTGTTCGAGGAACTCCCCGAGGTCGGCGACCAGCCCAAACCCAAGCTCTGCTTCTTCTTCGACGAGGCGCATCTTCTGTTCACCGACGCGCCCAAGGCCCTGCTGGACAAGATCGAGCAGGTGGTCCGCCTGATCCGCTCGAAGGGGGTTGGGGTCTACTTCGTCACCCAAAATCCGCTCGACGTGCCGGACAAGGTGCTCACCCAGCTTGGCAATCGCGTGCAGCACGCGCTGCGGGCGTTCACCCCCCGCGATCAGAAGGCGGTGAGGGCGGCGGCGGAGACGTTCCGTCCCAATCCCAAGCTCGACACCGCCAAGGTCATCATGGAGCTGGGCAAGGGCGAGGCGCTGGTCTCCTTCCTGGAGGGCAATGGCACGCCGTCGATGGTGGAGCGCTGCATGGTCCGCCCGCCGTCGGCGCGGCTCGGCCCGATCACGGCGGACGAGCGCAAGGCGCTCATGGCCAAGAGCCCGGTCAAGGGTAAGTACGATCAAGCCATCGATTCCGAATCCGCCTACGAGCTCTTGCAGAAGCGCCTGCAGTCCGGCGCCGTGGGCGGGCCGATTGCTGCACCGCATGCGCCGGCCGGGGCGGGGCAAGCGCAGCCTTCCAGCGGCCTCGGCGCGGTACTGAGCGGTATCGGCAGCGTGCTGGGCGACATCTTCGGCACCACGCGTCCGCGCGGAACGCGGCTTTCCACCGGTCAGGTGGTCGCGCGGGAGGTGACGCGTTCGGTCAGCAACCGCGTCGCGGGCCAGATCGCGGCCGACATCGGCAAATCGATTGGCGGCAAGATGGGCAGCTCGGTCGGCCGCGCCATCGTGCGTGGCACCATGGGAGGCATTTTGCGGCGGTGACGCGTTCGGCCGTCTCTGCCGCCAAGGGCGGCCTCCTGCAATCACCGGAGCGCGGCACCCTCATCCTTCGACAATGCCGGCCACTCGCCCTGCCGTCTGCGGGGAGCGCGTTCCACGGGTGACGACAGTTCGGACAACAGACCAGGCAGAGCATCAATCCCATGACCCCCACGCATGCCCTTCCCGCCGTGTTGCAGAAAATCGACGCCGATCTCGATCAAAGCCTCGAGCGGCTGTTCGAGTTCCTGCGCATCCAGTCGATCTCGACCGATCCGGCCTACAAGGACCAGTGTCAATCGGCCGCCGAGTACGTGGCCAAGGATCTGTCCGGCATTGGTTTCAAGACCAGCGTCCGGCCGACCGAGGGGCATCCGATCGTGGTGGGCAAGGGCGGTGCGCAGGCCGACGGCAAGGCCCCCCGCGTCCTCTTCTACGGCCATTACGACGTGCAGCCCGTCGATCCACTCGACCTTTGGGAGGCGCCGCCATTTGCACCGCGCATCGCGACGCTTCCCGATGGCCGCAAGATCATCGTGGCGCGCGGAGCCTGCGACGACAAAGGCCAGGTGATGACCTTCATCGAGGCGTGCCGTGCGTTCACGGCCGTCACCGGCGAATTGCCGCTCCCCATCACCATGATGATCGAGGGCGAGGAGGAATGCGGCTCGAACCACCTTTTCGGCTTCGTCAAGGACAATGCCGCCGAATTCAAGCTCGACCTCGCGCTGGTCTGCGATACCAGCATGTGGGATCCGGCCACGCCCATGGTGACGACGTCGCTGCGCGGGCTCGTCTATGAGGAGGTGAGGCTGACTTGCGCCGACCGGGATCTCCATTCCGGCCTATTCGGGGGCGCGGCGCAGAACCCGCTGCGCGTGCTTGCGCGCATCCTGGCTGCCATGCACGACGACAATGGCCGCGTCACCATTCCGGGGTTCTACGACGGCGTGAAGGAATTGCCGCCCGACATCAAGGCCGACCTCAAGGGGCTCGATCTCACGCCCGAGAATTTCCTCGCCGAAGTCGGGCTCAAAGTGCCGGCGGGGGAGAAGGACCGCATGCTGATCGAGCAGATCGCGACGCGTCCGACCGCGGAGATCAACGGGGTGATCGGGGGGTACACCGGGGAGGGCGCGAAAACCGTGATCCCGGGAAAGGCCATGGCGAAGGTGTCGTTCCGGCTGGTGGGAGCGCAGGACCCGCAAAAAATTCGCGCCGCCTTCCACAGCTTCGTGCGCGCGCGCCTGTCGGCCGACGCCAAGGTCGAGTTCAAGAGCTTCGCTGGTGCGCCGGCGACCGAGCTTCCCTACGACAATCCCATGCTCGCCAAGACGCGCGCCGCGCTCGCCGCGGAATGGGGCAAGAAGGCACTCGCGATCGGGGAAGGCGGCTCGATCCCCATCGTCGCCGACTTCGAGCGCGTCCTCGGCATGGATACGATCTTGGTGGGCTTCGCGCTCGACGACGACCGCGTGCATTCGCCGAACGAGAAATTCGACCTGACGTCATTTCATAAAGGCACGCGCAGCTGGGCGCGGATTTTGGCGGCGCTGGCGGGGTAAGTTTGCCGGGAACCTCCCACCATTCCCGCGAGTTGTCATGCAAGACAATGGAGGAGCATATGGTCGCACCGGTGACGATCAAGGAACATATGGAAGTCCTCGGCTCGGACGGCGTGCACGTCGGCACCGTGGACCAGCTAGAAGGCCGCGATCAGGTCAAGCTGACGAAGGACGACCCTGATGCCGGCGGCGAGCACCACTTCATTCCGCTTGCGTGGGTCGATCATGTCGACGAGAACGTCCACCTCAAACAGGCCGGCGCCGAGGCAAAGGCGCGTTGGAAGACCCACTGAGGGTAATTTGGAGCAGATATCGCTCGCCCCGCGGCCCGTTCGGCGCGCGGGGCGATTTTTTGCCGGTCGAAGCGCCGTCGCGCCCGCCCGCGTCTCAAGCGCGACGAGCCGCTAGATCGCCTTATACAGCCGCTCGTCATAGAGCGCGCCGCTCATGGGCGTGAGCTGGTCGCGAAATTTTTTGGTCGGCGCCGCCGTGATGTGGGCGTCGTACGCGCCCTGGTTCTTCCAGATTTCGACCACCGAGAAGTGGTTCGGCCGGTTGCCCTGCTGGAACACGTCGAAGCGCACGGAACCTGTTTCCTTGCGGCTGTCCGCCACCAAGGTCTTGAGCGCCGCAATACACTCGTCCTTCTTCGGCGGCGGAACGTCCACATGCGTCACCACGACGATCGCGCCGCGCCCGTTTTTTGCCGCTGGCGCCCCTGCGATCTCCATGCCCGTGTGGACCCGATCGTCGATCGCGCTGATGAGATATGGCTTGATCTTGTCGCGGAACTCCTTGGTGTGGGCGGCGGCCAGATGCGCGTCATAGGCCTTCTGGTCCTTCCAGACCGCCACGATCGCGAACTGGTTGGATGGAGCCGTGCGCTGCAGGATGCCGAAGCGCGTGTTGCCCTCGTCCTTGCGGCTCCCATTCGCGAGCTGCCGCAAGAGATTCGCGGCCGTCTCGCGTGCTGCCGGCGCAACGTCGACGTAGCTGACCACATAGACAGCGTTATCCTGCGCGTTCGCGGTCTGCATGGAAACGATCGGCATCGACACCATGGCGAGCAAAAGCGAAAGAGCAACGCGCATTTTCATCCTCCCCGAAGTTTTGGTTGGTTTGGTGCGATAGTACCGATCTCGCCAAACGCTCGTCAACGCGGGTGCGTCTCAGCGGGCCATCGTCATGAGTCCGTTGAGATCGGCGAGCGTGGCGCTGGGCGGCGGTTCATATTCCTCCGGCATCTTCGCGCGATTGACCCAAGCCGTACGAAAGCCGAAGGCCGCCGCGCTCATCACGTCCCAGCGATTCGACGAAACGAAAACGACCGCGCCGGGCGCGACCTTGAAGTGCCCGGTGGCGAGCGTATAGACCTCGGGGCGCGGCTTGTAGATGCGGATCGCGTCGACCGAGAGAACGGCATCGAGGTCGCCGCCGATGTTGGCCGCTTCGACCGCGGCGGCAAGCATCTTCGGCGAGCCGTTCGATAGGATCGCGGTGGCCTCGCCGCGCGCTTTGAGATCGCGCAGGGTAGCGCGCGCGTCGGGAAAAGCGTCGAGCGTCAGATAGGCGCCGAGCAGCTCCGGCTTGAGCGCTTTGTCGACCGAAGGAAAGCGCGCGAAGGCGAAATTGAGCGCGCGTTCGGTCAACGTCCAGAAATCGAGATAGCGCCCCGCAAGCGTCAGCGTCCAGGTATATTCGAGTTGCTTGGCCCGCCAGACCTCGGAGAAACGCTCGGCGTCGGGACCCGCGGCCGCGCGATAGCGGCCGATGGCGGCATGCACGTCGAAGAGCGTGCCGTAGGCATCGAAGACGAAAGTGCGTGGCATGGCCAGACCCTCCGCATGAGAGAGGCAATGGTAGCGCGGAATCGCGCGCGCCGCGCGGCTCCGGCGGGGCAGCGCGGTCAAAGCCCCGGCTGGGTCAGGAGAGTCGGGAACGACCGGCCACGGATGTCGTAGACGCGGGCAAAGGTGACGCCGTCGCGCACGATCTCGACCAGTAACGGAGCGTCGAGCTTCGCGCAGTAAAATTCCCCAAGCATCAGCGCGAAGTCGGCGCCCGTCGGATCCCAGCTGGTTTCGAAATCGCCGCCGAGCTCCACCTGCGGCGAGCGGTGTGGGCCGCAGACGGCGAGCTTCCAGCGGCGGTCGGCGGGCTTGGTCTCGTGGCGCTCGGCAAGCCTCGCCCGCAGCGCTTGCGAGGCTTGCTTGAAGGAGAGGCCCCAGTAATCGAGCATGTAGCGATCGCGCGCACCCGCAACGCCGCCGGTCAACCCGTTGAAGTCGGCGTATTCGTAGGGGTGCAGCCGGACCATCTCGACAACCGGGACGGCCACGCCAACGACGAGGACGAGGGCGGCCGCCATGGGCGCAAATCGAAGTCGGCGCGCAGCGATCAAGACGGCGGCGAGGCCGCCGAGCACCGCGAGCGGCGTCAACACGAACACGAAATGACGAATGCCGTTGTACATCGCCGGCCGCAGCGCGATCGTCACCGCGAGCGGCAATAGGGCAGCCAGCGCGACCGAGAGCAGGACGGCACGGCGATTGGCAGCGACGTTGCCCCTGAAAGCGGCGACGAGCGCGCCCGCGGCGCCGCCGAATCCCAGGACCGATAAGATGACCGGCAGCTTGAGCGCGAACAGCGTCGGCACGTAGCTGCGCGGCATGCCCGGAACGGAAATCACGCGGCCGTCGAACAGCTCCTGCCACGGCTTTTCGAAAAAGCGCGAGAAGTATTCGACCGCGCGCAGCGGATTGAGCGGCTCGGCCACGGACCAGGGCCAAACCAATGCCATCGCGGCGTAGGCCAGCACCATGGCGGGAACGAGCGCCAAGACGAAACGTCCGAGCCGCGCGCCGGCCGAACGGATCCCGCGCGCGTGGGACTCGAGCGCGAAGATCAACGCGAGCGCTGCGAGCGCGTCGATCGATCCGAACGCGCCCATGATGCGCGATCCGAACGCCAGCCCGAAGCCGGTGCCGACGAGGGCGCCGCTTGCGATCGACACGCGTGGATATTCTTCGAAGATTCGCACGAGACCGAGCAGAAAAATCGCCATCGCGACCGCGAAGGGGGAATCCTTCGGGTTCATGAACATGTGGCCGTAATAGAGCGGGCAGGTGGCGAGCAGGACGAGCGCGATGAGCCCCGCCGCCGATCCGCCGACGCGCCGGCCGATCCGCCAAGTGATGAACAGTCCCAGAACTCCGACCGCCGCGCCCATCAGGCGGCGCGTCTCGAACAGCGTGAACGGCAGAAGCTTGGCGGCGAGCGCCGCGAGCAGATCGAAGCCGCCGCCGTAGTAATAGAGGTTCACCCACGACAGCGCGCGCTGATCGTGCAAACCCGAGAGATAGAATTGGAGCAGGAGGTCCCCGTATTCGGAATGCGTATAGTCGTCCCAGCTCAGGCCGTAGTCGCGAAACGTCAGCAGCGCGACGATGCCCACGACGCCGAGCACCACGAAGGCAAGCCGGTCGAGGACGCGGCCGGTCGTGACTTCATCGGACGACAGCGCGGGAATGGGCGTTGCGAGGGCCACGGACGGTCGGCTCAGGTTGTACTCGGCGGGGAGTCTATCCACCGATCATGGCGCGGTTGCTCGACCGCGGCGCGGCCCGCAGGCCGCACGTCGCTGGTGACGCACAGCCGAACTCGCGGCGCGCGCCTCGCGTCGGCGAAACCTGCCCCGCCAAAGCGGCAGCGATGCGGCGTAGCAATGTCGTTTGCGGGCGATCCCTCGCGGGGTGCCGCCGGCCCCGTTGAAGCCAGCCCCAAATTGATCCGGGGCCGCTGCATGACCAGCCGAAGAATGAGGACCGCGCGATTACTTCATCGCCGCGTCGTACATCTTGGCCACATATTCCCAATTGGCCAGATGGTCCACGAAGGCCTTGAGATAGTCCGGCCGCCGGTTGCGGTAGTCGATGTAGTAGGAGTGCTCCCACACATCGCAGCCGAGGATCGGCTTGCCGCCGTGCACCAACGGGTTCTCGCCGTTGGCCGTCTTGGCGACGGTGATCTTGCCGTCTTTGACCGCCAGCCAGGCCCAACCCGACCCGAACTGCGTGACACCGGCTTGGATGAACTCCTCCTTCATCTTCGCGACCGAGCCGAGGTCGGCGACGATCTTTTTTTCCAAGTTGCCGGGAAGCTTGTCGCCGCCGCCATTGGGTTTCATCCATTGCCAAAAATGCAGGTGGTTGTAGTGCTGGCCGGCATTGTTGAAGAGGCCGGGGTTCTTCCCAAACGAGCCTTTCACGACGTCTTCGAGCGATTTTCCTTCCCACTCGGTTCCTTTGATGAGGTTGTTGGCGTTGTTGACATAGGCCAGGTGATGCTTGTCGTGGTGGTATTCGAGCGTCTCGCGCGACATGTAGGGGGCGAGCGCGT
>Ga0318492_10000674_pt1 | contig 10450 bp, 10 predicted proteins | sample GRESIP108b1f22_FD_203292 | JGI IMG/M metagenome (GOLD analysis project Ga0318492, IMG submission 203292) | Tropical soil microbial communities from Luquillo Experimental Forest, Puerto Rico - GRE.SIPMG.108b1f22 | ecosystem: Environmental > Terrestrial > Soil > Tropical forest > Bulk soil... | reverse complement strand
GCCCCCCTCCCCTGTCCCCTTCTCTGCAGTGGCGAGTGTCGTGCCGTTCGCGTTGAACGACAGCGCCGCGACCGGAGCGCCGGTCGCCATGGTCGCGCCCGTCTGGGTCTGGGTGGATACGTCCCACAGCCGGACGTTTCCGTCCTCGCCGCCCGCCGCGAGGACCTTCCCGTCCGGGCTGAACGCCAGTGCCCCGACCGCGGCCGCGCTGGTCGTCATCGTCGTGCCCACCTCATGCTGGGTGGTCGCGTCCCACAGCTGGACCGTCCCGTCGCTGCCGGCCGCGGCCACCGTCGCGCCGTCGGGGCTGAACGCCACGGCCGCCACGGGCGCGAGGCCCGAGCTCATCGGCACGCCGGTCTCCTGCTGGGTGGCCACGTCCCACAGCCGGACGTTCCCGTCGTCGCCGCCGGTGGCCAGCTTGGTGCCATCCGGGCTGAACGCGACGGACCGGCCGCCGGTCACGCCGGCCAGCGGCTGCCTGGCGATCCTGGCCCGGCTGGCCAGGTTCCACACCCCGACGGCCGCGGGCCCGGCTACCTCGAGGGTTTCCGGGTTCCTGCCACCGCCGGTGAACGCGAGCGCGAGCGCCGCGCCGCCCCAGGTCGCGGTGCTGAGCACGCGATGCGAGGCGGCGTCCCACAGCCTGATCGTGCCGTCCCGGTAGGCCGCCGCCAGGGTCTTGCCGCCTGGGCTGGAGGACAACGCGGTCACCTGGCCCGAACGGGCGGCCAGGATCCCGCGCACCGGCTGGGCCAGCGATTCGAGCAGGCTGTAACGCGCCTGCGCGGTCGGCGCGATCCGCCACGCGACCCCGGCGAGCAGCGACGCGGTGACCGGGTCGGTGGCTTGCAGCGCCGCGCTCTGCGCGGCGAGCCGCGCCGAGGTGGCCTCGGCGCGCTGCCGGCCGGCGTCGTCCCGGGCCGACCCGACGGCGAGCCCCGCCCCGGCCAGGACGGCGACGAGCAGCAGGACCAGGGCGCCGGCCAGCGCGCGGCGCCCCCACCGGCCCCGGGCGCCGGCCCGGCCGCTGGCCCGGAGGAACTCGGCCTCGGCCGCGGTCAGCGCCGGGTACCGGTCCGGATCCGCGGCCCAGACGCGCGCAGCCTCCTGGGCCGCGGGGCCGGGGTGAAGGGTCCGGCCGACTCGGGCTGCCACTGGCGGGCGCGCCGGTCGATGACCGCGAGTTCCTCCCGGATCATGCGGACGTCCGCCGACTGCCGTCCGGCCCGCTCGCGAGCGGCCCGCAGCTCCGCGTCCTGGCCGCCCAGGCTGTCCTGGATCTCGCCGGCCGCGCGGGCCAGGTCCGCCAGCATGAAGGCCATGTCACCGAACTCGGCGCCCAGCGCGTCGAGCGCGGCGAGCACCTCGCGCTCGAGTTCGGTATCTCCGGCCTCGATGGCGGCGCGGAACACGGTGCCGCCCGCGTCGATTTCCCGCATCACCATCGCGATGTCGGATCGCAGCTCGCCGGCCTGCTGGCCGCCCGCGTCGAGGGCTTCCCCGACGGCCCGGCTGATCTCCCGCTCCAGGCTCCTGATCAGGTCCGGCCCGGGGTCCTGGGGTGCCGAACGGGCGTGGTCGACCGCGTCCCCGAGAAGACGAGCCAGGGCGTCGGCACCGACCGAGGCGAGCACACCCATCCTGGCCGGGCCGGGAGCCGGGCTGTCGGCCAGGGCCGGCCCGAACGCCGCCGCGCACAGCAGCGGCAGCACGGCCGGGGCGCCGATGCCGCGCAGCTCGTGACGGCCGTTTCGCGCCGTCCGCAGCAGCCACCCGCGGATGCCCGCCTGAAGGCGTTCAACCTCCTCAAAGTCACCCACCAGGCTCCCCCCTACACACACGTAACACCCCAAGACGGGCGCAGCCTAGCAGGCGCCCTGCTCCCGGGCGGTGCTTTTTGGCGTGGTGTGACCGCCGCGCACCGATGAGTTCGCGGCGGGTAGCTCGTTATACCGGTGCGCCGTCGGCCTCAGCGGCCGTGATCCGCGCTGGCCCGGCTAGCCATAGCGGGCGTCGAGTGAGAAAATAAGGACATGGCTGATGAGGCAGGCAACCCGGGCAGGCAGTTCGCCGCGGCGTGGCAGGCCGCCACGGCCGCGCTGGGGGAGTGGCGGCAGCAGGTGTCGACCGCGACCTCCGAGGCGCTGGACAAGCTGGATCCAGCGATCCGCGCCGCGGTCGAGGCCGGGCGCTCCGCGCTGTCCGGGGACTGGCACGCGTGCCGGTGCCAGTGCGGCACGGCGCACCCGGATGACAAGGGCGTGTGCGACGGCAGGGCGGTGCTGACCCGGCGGGTGGGTCAGGCGAGCGTGCGGCTGTGCGCGCCGTGCGCGGTCGCCCAGGGTGTAGCGGAGATGCCGCACTAAACGGCGCTTCCCGGACGTATCAAGCGAGCCGGGCAGGCCTCCGTATAGGCAGGATCAAGCCCACACGGGGGCCCTACGGGGAGTGTGCCAGTGCGCGGGGGCGCGACACGGCGGCATGAGGTTCTTCTGGGTCCCGGATCCGGAGGCCTGCATGCTGGAGCCACAGAGCCCGGCGCTTTTCGTCCTGCTGATAGCGATATTCGGCGTGCTGATGTGGCGGACGCTGGTGACCCGCCGCGCCGCCTTCCGCGTCCTCACCGCGGGCCTGGCGTTCGTTCCCGCCATGGTGTTCGGCGTGCTGGCCGTCAACAAGTACTACGACTACTACCAGACCTGGGGCGCGATGACCGCGGACCTGACCCAGCAGGGCGCCGGCGCGGCCTCCGGGGTGCCCGACGTCAAGCTCGCCGCCGACTCGCGGTCCGGCACGCTCGACGGGAGCCGGAGCCACCTGCAGGCGGCGCAGCGGCAGGGATACCTGATGCGGCTGACGGTGACCGGCCAGCGCAGCCACCTCACCAGGGCGGTGTACGTCTACCTGCCGCCGCAGTACTTCCAGCCGGCCTACCGGGCCTACCGGTTCCCGGCGATCGAGCTCATCCACGGCCACCCCGGCGGGCCGCAGGACTGGATCACCGTGGTCGGGGTGACACACGCCTTCGACCGCCTGCTGGCGGGCAAGCTCGCCCAGCCCGCCGTCCTGGTCATGCCGGACGCGAACGGCGGCGACAGGATCTCGCTGCAGTGCCTGAACCAGGTGGGCGGTCCGCAGGACCTGACCTACCTGGCGGATGACCTGCCCGGGCAGATCGCGCGCCTGCTGCGGGTGTCGCGGCCCGGCCGTGCCTGGGGCGTGGCCGGCTACTCCGAAGGCGGGTTCTGCGCCGCCAACATGGCCCTGCGCTACCCGCACCGCTACGGGTTCGCCGGGGTGCTCAGCGGCTACTTCGCGCCGCTCGACAACCAGCCGGCCGGACCGGGCCTTCCGGTCAGCCCGTTCGGCGGCGATAACCGCCTGCGGGAAGAGAACACGCCGATCGACGAGCTGCTGAACCTGCCCGCGGCCGCGGCCATCCCGCGGTTCTGGCTGGGCGCGGGGGCGGCCGACAGCCAGGACGTGGCCGGCGCCGAGAGCTTCTGGCAGGAACTGCGGCCGCGGCAGCCCGACGCGCCGCTGACGCTCACCCCGGGCAGCGGGCACACCATGACCACGTGGCGGGCGCAGGTCCCGTCGATGCTCAGGTGGATGACCCCGCGCCTGGCCCGGGCGACACGGCAGCCCGCCGTGCGCCCGCGGCAGACCGCCACCGTGGCGGACCGAAGGCCCATGCCCGGCTAGCTGGTCGCTGGCGCCTCGTCGGCGACCGCCTGCTCATAGAGCCGCTGCACCTCGGGGCCCAGGTAGGAGCTGTACGAGATGGCCGCGGTGCTGCCGCCCTCCTCGTAGCCGCCGAGCACCCCCACGATGGTGCCGGTGCGGGTCCGCAGGTTGAAACGCGCGACCCACGGGCTGCCGCTGGTGCCGCCGGTGAACCCGTCGCACTCGAACCGCAGCTGGGACTCGCTCTGCTTGGACGTCGGGCCGGTGCAGGTCACCGGGGCGTCCTGGCTGGCTGGGTAGCCGGTGACCCGCACCTGGTTTTCGTACCCTGGGTCGATGCCCAGCTGGTTCGCGCCGAGCACCTCTTCGATGTTCTTGCCGCCGTCCGGCTTGAGCACGATGAAGCCGACGTCGTAGGCGGGATCGGAGGAGTTCTCCCACTGCGGCGCCACCAGCAGATGGGCGGGAATCCAGACGCCGTAGGGCTCCTGGCCGTCCTTGTAGCCGGGGATGAACACGATGTCCTGGCGGTGGCCGCCGTTCTTCCCGCCGTTGATGCAGTGCGCCGCGGTGATCAGCAAATCCCGGCCGGGGCTCGCCACCACGCTGGCCGTGCAGAAATGGTTGCCGCTCGGGTCGTGTTCGAACAGCGCCCCCACGCGCAGGCTCAGCCGGGCCAGGTGCGCGGCCTTCCCCTGTTCCGTCCGGAAATTCAGCCCGCGCTCCGGATCGGCGCCCAGCAGCCTGGACTCGGTCCAGTAGCCGGACGACTCGCTGCTGGCCGCCGCGCTGCCGGTCGCACCCGGTTGGCTCGCCGCGGGCGCCGTGGAGCAGCCGCCGGCCGCCGCCGCCACGATCACGACGCTCGCGGCGGCCAGCGTACGAAGCTTCATGCAGGCCCTCATGTACCGCCTCGCTAACCCGTGCCCAGGCGCGTGCCGTCAAGGCGGTTCTACCCCGCTGGGGGCTCGGCGATCATCGCGGTGCCGATCTCGCGGAAGCCGATCCTGGCGTAGACCCGGGCCACCGCGTCGTCGCTGGCGGACAGGAAGACCGTGGTCACGCCGCGGTCAAGCGCGTCCCGGGCCAGCAGCGCGGTGACGGCGCCGCCGAGGCCCTGGCGGCGGGACGACGGCAGCACGCCCACGCCGGTGATCTCCGCGACGCCGTCCACGGCCTGGCAGCTCCCGGCCGCGAGCGGCCCCTCCGGGCCGAACGCCGCGGCCAGCACCGAATGCCCGGACCGCAGCCGTTCCCGCAGCATCTCGATCGTGCCGCCGTCGTGGTCCGCGGCGATCTTGTCGCGTTCGGCCGGGCCGGCTTCGCCGGCCGCGGTGCCCGGGTGCCCGAACGCGACCGCGGGTACCGCCCAGATCCGGTCGAGTTCGGGATCCTCGGGAGCGACCACGCGCACGGTGACGTCGGGCGGCCGCGACGGCGTCTCCGGCGGCGCGGACAGCACCATCAGCGGGTGCGTATGGACCTCCAGGCCCGCCTCGGCCGCGGCCGCCGCCATCTCGGGCGCGGTCTGCTCGATCCATTCGAAGGATTCGGGGATGATCAGCTCGCGCTGCCGGGCACGGACCGCGCGGACGTCGGCGGCGGTGATGCGCGGCCTCGCGCCTCGTCTGGGCCGGGCGTAGTACGGCCAGCCCGGGCCGGTGGGAACGAAGAGCACGAGCGGTCCATGCTCGTCGGCTCGGGCCCGGCGCCGGGGGACGGCGTCGCAGAACGCGTCAATGCGCTCAATGGCCTCGTATGTTCTCACAGCAGTACTTACCTTAAGGTCCCCGGCGCGCCAGACCAACCGCAAATCCAGGTGCCGGCTAGAGCCAGGCCGCCTCGTCGCCGCCGTACCGGCTGAGCGACCGCGGCCAGGCCAGCGCCTCGTCGTCGAGCCGGCCGGGCGGGCGCACGGTGGTCACCGGCCCGGCGGCGCTGTCCAGCATGGTCAGCCACGCCCCGCTGTCCTCATCAGCCGCGGCGGACGAGCCAGACGCTTCCCGGGGCAGGCCGAGCAGCCAGTGCGCGGTCCGGGCCAGGGCCAGCTCGCGGAACTGGGTGCCGCCACGGGCGGACTGCCGGGCCAGCGCCTGCAGCGCGGCGGCCGCGCACAGGTAACCGGTGCCGTGGTCGAGGAGCTGGCACGGCAGCACGCCGGGCCGCTTGCCGTCAGGGGATTCGGCCATCGCGATCCCGGACGCCGCCTGCACGATGCTGTCGAACCCGCGCCGGCCGCCCCACGGTCCGCGGCTGCCCCACGCCGACAGGCTCACCACCACCAGGCCGGGATGCCGCTCCGCCAGGATCTGCGGGCTCAGCCCGAACCGGTCCAGCGCGTGCGGCCGGTATCCGTGCACCAGGACATCGGCGCCGGAGAGCAGTTCGTGCAGCCGGGCCCGGCCGTCGGCGGCGCCGAAGTCGAGCAGCGCACTGCGCTTGGCGAGCAGGCCGTCGTAGGTCTGCAGGGTCAGTTCCGGCCGGTCCGGCGGATCCAGCCGGAGCACGTCCGCGCCGAGCGCGCCCAGGTACCTGGTCGCGACCGGGCCGGCGATGACGCGGGTGAGGTCGAGCACCCGGATGCCCGAGGCGGGCAGCGCCCCGGCCGGGCGCCAGCGCGGCGGCGCGCTGCCGATCGACGCGGCTTCCACCAGCGGCGTCGCGGCGACCGCCTGGCCCGGCGGCTCAGCCCGCCAGCTGGCCTCGCCGCGCACGGCGGCCGCGATCCCGCCCGCGCCGGTCACCAGGTCCTCGGCCTCGCGGGCGCCCAGCTCCGCGATCGCCGCCGCCACCGGCTCCGGCTCCGGGTCACCGGCGCAGCCGAGCGCCCGCAGCAGCGCCGCGCGATGCCAGGGGTAGTTCCCGTGCGTGCGCACCCAGCCATCCGCGGCGCGCCAGAACCGCGACAGCGGCGCGAAGCCCGGCCCGGCAGGCTCGCCGCCGATCCGCAGGTAGGCCTCGCTGCGGAAGGCCGCCGCGACGTGCCCGCGGTCCAGCCGCGCGACCGGCGACCCGCGGGACCCGCTGTCCCCGCCGCGCTGGGCGTGCAGGGCCGCGGCGGCCAGCAGTGCGGCGCCGGTACAGGCGATGGCCACGTCCTCGGCCGGCAGCCGGGACGGCAGGTTACCCGGGGCGCCGCTGACCCAGAGCACCTCGAGCCCGGCCGGGAGCCTGGCGTCGCCGGCCTGGCCCGAATCCGCGCTCAGCGCCGTCCACGCCTCGGCCAGCAGGCTAGGCCACAGCTCTCCCGTCACCCGCTCATTCTCCCCGGACGCCGGGCTCGGCGACCAGGGCTCGGCCCGCTGTCGCCGGTGTACGCGAGCGCCCGGCCGTCCGCTTCCAGCCTGAGCCCGGCGTTCTGCACCCAGTGCGGGAGCGGCCAGCTGCGCACCCCGAACGGCCCGACCTCCAGCCGGTCTCCCGGCGTGAACTCGCGCAGCGCGATCGCGTCGTCGAGCACGCCTGGCCCGCCGCGGGCCACCCGCCGCAGCCGCCGAGCACCGTCAGCCGCATAACTAAGCTCCCTTCCGCGCGATGACGTGCAGCAGCGCCGCCACCTGCCGGTACGGGTCGGCGCGCCCGGCCCGCTCCTCGCAGTCGAGCAGCGCCGCCAGGTCCGCCGGCGGTTCGGCGTCACTGGCCGCGGTGTCGGTGAACACCCTGACCCCGTACCAGGCGGTGACCCGCAGACCGTGGCCGGCCAGCCGCCGGGTCAGGTCGGCGAGCCGGTCCGCGCGGGCACTGACCCCGATCCGGTTCTGGTACCGGTCCGAGCCGAACGCCGAACGGCACGCCGCCCAGTCACCGAGCAGCCCCGGCCGCATGGCAAGGGCGTCGCCGTTGCGCACCAGCAGCGACACCACGCCGCCCGGTGCCGCCAGCGCCGCGATGGCCCGCAGCGCCGGCTCGGGGTCGGCCAGGTACATCAGCACACCGTGGCAGAGGACGACGGGGAAGCGTGACAGCCCGGCCCGTTCGGCGTAGTCCTCGATCAGGCCGTGCTCGGTGCGCACCCGGCCGCGGACCCCGGCCGGCTCGGCGGCCAGGTCCCGCTCGAACCGGGCCAGCAGGCCGGCCGAGGCGTCCACCCCGGTCACGTCATACCCGCGCCGGGCCAGCCTGAGGGCCTGCGTCCCCTGGCCGCAGCCGAGATCGATGACCCGAACGGGTGCGGCCGGGAGCTCGTGTCCCAGCTGTCTCGCCACGAGTTCCTGGCGAACCACGTCCCGCAGCTTGCCCAGCCGGGCCTGCCAGTTACCCTCCGCGGCGGTGAACGCGGTGCTCATCGGGCCTGGCCCGAAGGGTCCAGGTCCTTTTGCATCAGCAGGGTGTCGATCCAGCGGCCGTGCTTGCGGCCGACGCCGCACAGCAGGCCCGCCCGGCTGAAGCCGAACCGGCGGTGCAGCGCGGCCGACGCGTCGCAGCCGGTGTCGGCGATGACCGCGATGACCTGCCGCGCGCCCGCCGCCGCGCACCCGGCCAGCAGCGTTCCGAGCAGGGCGCTGCCGATCCCGCGGCCGGTGCAGCCGGGGGAGAGGAACACGCTGTCCTCGACCGTGTACCGGTAGGCGGGCTTGGGCCGCCACGGGCTGGCGTAGGCGTAGCCGCAGACGGACCCGCCGTCCTCGGCCACCAGGAAGGGCAGGTTCCCCGCGGCCCGTTCGGCGAGCCGCTGCCGCCAGTCCGCGGCGGTCGGCGCGACCTCCTCGAACGTCGCCACGCTGGTCGCGACGTAGTGCGCGAAGATCGCGGCGACCCGTTCGGCATCCGCCGGGACCGCCGCGCGGACGACAGGCTGTGGTTCGGCCGGCATAGCTCCCCGTTCCGTCGTTGCGCCGTAAGCATTCTCGCGGCCCTGACAACGTGAATGCCACACCCACGTCGTATGAACGACCTGGATGTGGCATCCACGCCTTATGATCCGGGGCGACGAGCGCCCCTAACGGCCTTTCACCTGGCCGGGCACGGGTTGGTCCCGAGGTTCTGCTGGAAATCGTTGATCACCGAGTGCGTGGCACCACCGCCGCCGAATATCAGGTAGGTCTGCGGGAACAGCGTGCCGTACTGGCTGACCTTGCCGAAATCGTTGGCCGTCAGGCCGGGCACGTCATTTCCGATGAACCACCGGCAGCCGCCGGGGGTGAGGAACGGGTTCGTGATCGAGAAGAACGGATAGAACGCGGCAGGCTGGCCGTCGTCTGTCGGCGGGACGATGGTGCAGCCTACTCCGGTGGTCCGGTTGCATGTCCCGCCCAGGTCGGGCGCCTCGATGCGCGGCGTGTCCGACTCGAACGCCACGCTGGAGTAGTTCCGGTTGAAGAACCTCCCGGTCAGCGGGCTGGAGAACAGTTGTGCCGTCGGGTGAAGGAACCTGTTTCCGTCCGGCCAGGCCCGCTGGTAGGAGGTGCCGTCGAATCCGGGCGCGTTCGTGCCGTTGCAGCCGCTCACCTGGACCAGCAGCGAGGCCGAGGCCGGGAAGCAGGCGGTGTCGTCGGCGTCGGTCGGCTCCCGGTCACCAGGTGCGCCCTCCAGCCCGGTGCAGGTGCCGGTGTTGCTCACCGCGGTGCAGTAGTCGAAGTGACCGATCTCCTCGTCGAACGCGACGTTGTAGGAGTGCGCGGCCCACGGCACCCGAGTCTGCGGCGAGGAGGTCGAGTACATCGGGTGGAAGTCGTACGGGACCTGCGAGCAGGACGTGCCGGTCGGCGCGTACTCGATCTGGCCGAAACCGTTGGCCGCCGACGCGGTCATCGAGCCGACCTGGCCGGTGCTCTTGTCGACCAGCACCGTCTGCAGGCCGTGCGCGGTGTCGTGCATGCTGACGCCGATGCGGTCACCAGGGTGCATGAACAGCACGTTGGGCCTGGTCGGGTTGCCGGACGTGGAGGGGTTGAAGTCCAGCGGGTTCGGCGGGCCGATCGGGCTTCCCGAACGCGTCAGGAAGGCGAAGTTGACGTACTCGATGCCGCCGAGGATCTGGTTCTGGCACGTCTGGTTGAGCGTGGTGCCGTTGACCGGGTCCTCCGACAGGCTGTCGATGGTCAGCGCGGCGCACCAGTCGCGCGCGTCGCAGCTCTGGCTGTTGAACTGCTTGACCCAGCCCGGCGGGTAGAACTGCAGCTCCATGAACGCGGTGCCCGGATGCTTGGCCAGCGTGGTGATATTGGAGTCGCTGTCCGGGGCGCACGTGCTCACCTGTTCCGGATACGAGCCGTGTCGCACATCGCCATGCCGAACCAGAACGCCGGAGTGAGCTGGAAGCTCCACGACCGGCCGGGCTTCACCGAGGGTGGCGGGTCCTTGGGCAACGTCACCTGCCACTGGTTGCGATTGCCCGCCCCGGGGACGTTCGAGTAGTAGAGGACCGACGGCTCATCATGCCCGACATATTTTCGCCGAAGGCAGCCTCGTAGTCCTCCACCTCGGCGCATAGCAGATTGCCCTTGATACACGCCTGCGCCTTCGCGGGTGATGGTGCTGCGCCGGCTACCGGCCGGGCACTGGCTGATGTCGTGCCGAGAACCCCGGCAGTCACAATAGCTACTATTAGCACCAGCCATTGCCGTAGTCGTCCGCGCGTCATCGCGCCTCCGTTCATTCGCCTGCTGTGCGCTACGGACCCTCCCGCGCATCCGATTCCCGCAGCGCCCGTCTCGGAGCAACCCCGAAGCTTAGACCGCGGTCGCGTCCGGAACTAGCGGTTCTGGCGCTATGTTTGCGCAATTGTTGCGCGCCGGGAACGCCGGCGGAGCGGGAAGGG
>Ga0318492_10000665_pt1 | contig 10501 bp, 8 predicted proteins | sample GRESIP108b1f22_FD_203292 | JGI IMG/M metagenome (GOLD analysis project Ga0318492, IMG submission 203292) | Tropical soil microbial communities from Luquillo Experimental Forest, Puerto Rico - GRE.SIPMG.108b1f22 | ecosystem: Environmental > Terrestrial > Soil > Tropical forest > Bulk soil... | reverse complement strand
CTGCATGGAGGTCTCGCCTCTCCTGTCGCGGAGCCGATCCCGAGCCCGTGCACGCTCGGTGCCCGTGCCGGGAGGCCGGGCTCGGGCGCGCGGCTCGGGCACGTTCACGGGACGAACGCGCCGTCGCCTCGGCTACTCGAGGATGAACTTGCGCGGGTTCTCGGGGATTCCGTTCACGCGCACCTCGTAGTGGAGGTGCGGGCCGGTGGAGCGGCCGGTGTTCCCCACCGCCGCGACCTTGTCGCCGCGCTTCACGTGATCGCCCAGGCGAACCTTGATCTCGGAGAGGTGACCGTAGCGCGTCTTCACGCCGTAGCCGTGATCGATCACGAGGACCTTGCCGTACCCACCCTCGGTCCCGGCGAAGACGACCGTCCCGTCCGACGGCGTGAACACCGGCTGTCCGTGCGGGGTCGCGATGTCGAGCCCCTCGTGCATCTTCCGCTCGGCCGTCCACGGGTCGAGCCGCGTGCCGAAGTCGGAGGTCACCCAGCCGCGCGTCGGCCAGATCGAAGGCGTGGAGGCGAGGAGCGAGCGCTGATCGTCGAAGTACTCCTGCAGCTCCCGCAGGCTCTGCTCCTGGCGCGAGGCTTCGGTCTCGAGCGAGCCGAGCTTTCCGGGCAGCGCCGCGAGGCTCGCGTCGGCGGCTGGCGCCGGGCCGGGGATGCCCGCCTCGACCTCCGCGCTGCCGACGGGGCCGATCGCGAGGTTCCGCTCCGGGTCCTGGAGCTGCGTCACGGCGGTGCGGAGCTTCGCGTCGAAGCGCTCGACACGATCGAGCGTGGCCGAGATGTGGGCGACCTTCTCCTGGACGAGGAGGATCTGCGAGCGGAGCTGCGCGTTCTCCTCCTTCAGGACCGAGTTCTCGGAGGCGGCCCCGAGCAGGGCGAAGTAGTGGCCGATCGTGAGGAGCGCGACGAGCGCTACCCCGCCCCCGACATACGCGGCCGTGCGGAGCCACCGCCTGGGCACCCGGAACCGCCGGATCGCCTGCGAGTGGTCGCTGACGACGATGACGGTGAAGACCTGTGTCTTCGGATTTGCGGCCATTCCGATCTGAGCTCCGCGCCAAAGCCCACTGGCGCGCCGAGAAGCTAGCGACGCCTGCGGCCGGTCTGGAACGCCAGCCCCGGGCGTACACCCCGGCGCTCGCGAAGACAGCTCAGACGGGTAACAGAGCGTCCACTCGCCTGTCAAGAAAGGCGATTGCGGGACACCTACACGCACCGACAAGGCGCGACAGGCACCATCAGTGACTGCCGCTCGCGCCGGCGCGGATCACGATCACGGTGATGTTGTCGTCGCCGCCGCGCTCGTTGGCAAGCGCGACGAGGCGGGCGGGCGCGTCGCCGATCGGCGTCTCGTCGACGATGCGCAGGATCTCGGCGTCCTCGACCAGGTTCGTGAGCCCGTCGCAGCAGACGACCAGCGCGTCGCCGGGGGCGAGCTCGACGCCCATGAGGTCTACCTGCACCTCCCGCTCGAAGCCGACCGAACGGGTGATGATGTTCTTGAACCGGCTGTGCTTCGCCTCGTCGGCGCTGATCGCGCCGGCCTTGAGCTGCTCGTTGACGAGCGAGTGGTCCTCGGAGACCTGGTGGATGCGCCCGTCGCGCAGGAGGTAGCAGCGGCTGTCGCCGACGTGCGCGACGAACGCCGACCGGCCGTCGATGACGACGCCCGTCGCGGTCGTCCCCATCCCCGAGAGGTCGGGATCCTCCTGCGCCGTGCGGAAGATCACCTCGCACGCCTGCTCCACCGCTTCGCGGAGCAGCGCCGGCAGCGTGCTCTCCTCGACCGCCGCGCGCGAAACGAACGCGCCGGGCTCGCGCTTGCGCGCCTCGCGCATCGCTCGCTGGATCGTATCGACCGCGAGCCGCGAAGCCGTCCCCCCGCCCGCGTGGCCGCCCATCCCGTCCGCGACGACGTACAGGTGCAGGTCGTCGTCGACGAGGAGCGCGTCTTCGTTGTGGTCGCGCCGTCGGCCGACGTCCGTCAGGCCCCGGGCGACGATCTGGAGCGCGGGCGTATCCCCCACGTGGCGCAGGGTAACACCGGCGGAGCCTGCGCGCCTACCTACCTGCGCCGACCCGGCGGGCCGCCGCGCGGGCGGGGACGGTGCGGCGGCCGCGCTCGGCCGGTTCCGTGTCGCGCGCCGCGGCGATCAGGGCCGCAGCGTGCTCGAGCGCGGAGTCGGTGATGGTCGCCCCGGCCATCATCCGGGCGACCTCGCGGCGGCGGGCGTCGGCGTCGTCGAGCCCGAGCACCGCCGTGTGCGTGCGTCCCGCCGCGACGCGCTTCTCGACCCGGTAGTGGCGGTCGGCGAACGCGGCGACCTGGGGTAGATGGGTCACGCAGATCACCTGCCGCCCGCGCGACACGTCGGCGAGCACGCGCCCCATCGCCTCGGCCACGGCGCCGCCGATCCCCGCGTCGACCTCGTCGAACACGTACGTCGCCACCGGATCGCGCCGTGCGAGCGTGCGCTTGACCGAGAGCAACACGCGCGAGAGCTCCCCGCCCGACGCGATCCGCGTGAGCGGCCGCGGCGCCTCCCCGGGATTCGGCGCGATCCGGATCTCCGCCCGCTCCGCGCCGGACTCCCCGAGCACGCGTCCCGCGACCTCCACGCCGCCGTCCGGCGGTACGAGCGCGATCTCGATCCGGCAGCGCCCCATCGCGAGCGCGCCGAGCTCCGCCCGGACCGCCTCGGCGAACGCCGTTGCCGCCTCGGCCCGGGCGCGGGTGAGAGCGGCCGCCAGCGCCGCCGCCGACTTGGCGCGCCCGTCGATCTCGGCGCCGAGCTCGCGCCTCCGCTCGCCGCCGCCCGTGAGCCGCGCGAGCTCGGCCTGCATCTCGGCGCGGCGCGAGATCGCCTGATCGAGGCTCCCGCCGTGCTTCCGCGCGAGCGCGCGCAGGAGCTCGAGCCGGTCCTCGACCGCCGCGAGCCGCTCCGGATCCCCGCCGATCGCGTCGGCGTACCGGCCGAGCTCGCGCCCGGCCTCCTCGAGCTCCACGGCCGCCGAGCGCAGCAGCCCGATCGGCGCCTCGAGCCGTCGGTCGAGCAGCCCCGCCTCGGCGAGCGCGCGCGCCGCCTGGCCCACGCGCTCCGAGGCGCTCCCCTCCTCGCCATAGGCGAGCGCCTCCGCCGCGCGCGCCGCCTCGCGCAGCTTCTCCGCCGAGGCGAGCACGCGCCGCTCGTCCTCGAGATCCCCCAGCTCGTTCGGCTTCGGGTCGGCCTGATCCAGCTCGCGGAGCTGGAAGGCGAGGTAGTCGGCCCGCCGGGCCCGCTCGCCCTCGTCCGCGGCGAGCAGGTCCCGCTCGCGGACGAGGGCGGCGAGCGCCGCGTGGGCGGCGCGGTAGCGGAGGAGGAGCGCCTCCGCGCCGTCCGGGCCAGGCACGTCGACGCCTGCGAACGCGTCCACGAGCCCGGTGTGGGTGGAGGGGTCGAGCAGCGACACGTGCTCGTGCTGGCCGGAGACGTCGACGGTCCCGCGGAGGAGCTCCTCGAGCATCGAGACCGTGCAGAGCGCCCCGTTGACGAGCGCGCGGCCGCGCCCGCCGCGCGGCGCGACCCGCCGGACGAGGAGCTCCGCGGTCCCGCGCTCCGGGCCATCGCGCGGCGGCGCGCCGCTGCCGAGCCCCGCCGCAGCGAGCCGCTCGAGGACGGGATGACGCGCGGGGAGCTCGAACAGGGCCTCGACGACGGCCTCGTCGGCGCCGTCGCGGAGGATGTCCGTCGTCATGCGCCCGCCGAGCACGAGGTGGAGGGCGTTGACCAGGATCGACTTGCCCGCGCCCGTCTCGCCGGTGAGGACGTTCAGCCCGGGGCCGAAACGGACCTCGAGCGCGTCGACGATCGCGAACCCCGAGATGCGCAGCGTCGTGAGCATGGGGACCATTGATCCACGGCTCCCTGACACTGCGCAAATTTTCAGTGGTGCGCCCGTTCACGCCCGGGGCGTGGCGGCGAGGACGCGCCCGAGCGTCGCCGCGTCGGCCGGCTTCGTGAGGTGGACGTCGAACCCCGCCTCGTAGGCGCGCTGCTTGTCCTCGGGCCTTCCGTAGCCGGTGAGCGCGACCAGCAGCACGGACGCGCCGAGCGCGCTGCGGATCCGGCGCGCCACCTCGTACCCGTCGAACCCGGGCAGCCCGATGTCGATCACCGCCGCGTCGGGGCGGGTCTCGAGCGCAGCGCGCACGCCGCTCGGCCCATCCGCCGCGGCGGCGGTCCCGTGGCCGAGCGTCTCGATGAGCATGACGACCGTCTCGCGGTTGTCGTCGCTGTCCTCGACGACGAGGACGCGGCGGCGCGGCATCGCCGGCGGGGCGGGCTCGGCGCCGCGGTCGGGCTCCGCCCCGGAGAGGCCCGCCGGCAGCTCGAGGACGAACTCCGCGCCCCGCCCTGGCCCGGCGCTCTCCGCGCGCACCGTCCCGCCGTGCAGCGCCGCGAGCCCGCGGACGAGGGCGAGCCCGAGGCCGAGCCCGCCCTGCGCGCGCTGGAGGGCGTGATCCGCCTGCGCGAACGGCTCGAAGATCCGCTCGAGCATCTCCGGCGCGATCCCGATCCCCGTGTCGCGGACGCGCACGTGCGCACGCCCGCCGTCCGCGCCGACGCGCACCGTGATCGCGCCTCCCGCGGGCGTGTACTTGACGGCGTTGCCGGCGAGGTTCGCGAGGATCTGGTCGAGGCGGACCGGGTCGCCCTCGAGCACGACCGGCGAGGGCGGGAGCTCGACCGCGAGGCGCACACCCGCGCGCGCCGCGGCGTGGTCGATCCCCTCGACCGCGCGCGCGACCACGTCGCGGAGATCGACGCGCCGCCGCTCGAGCGCGATCTTGCCCGAGGTGACCCGCGCCACGTCGAGGAGGTCCTCGACGAGGCGCGAGAGCTTGGCGCTCTGGCGCTGGAGGATGACCCGCGCCCGCCCCGGATCGATGCCGTCGCGCTCCAGCAGCTCGCTCGCCATCGAGATCGCCGAGAGCGGCGAACGGAGCTCGTGCGCCAGGGTCGCGAGGAACTGGTCGCGGCTCCGCACCGACGCCGCGAGGGCCTCGAGGTGGCCGCGCGTCGCGTACTGGCGCCGCCGCGCGCGGATGGCGGCGCCCACGGCGGAGACCAGCGTCATGATCTGCACGGGGCGCTCGAGGAGCGTCGCGTTGCCGAGCGGCGCGAGCGACGCGACCGTCGGGCGGCGCCCCTGGATCGTGCCGCCCGCGCCCGTCAAGACGACGACCGGCAGGTCGGACCAGGGCTCCTGGAGCTCGACCAGCTCGGCCACGCGCCCCCACGCCGCGGGGACGAGCGCCTCCTCGGCGACGATCAGCGCGGCGGCGCCCGCCATGGCGAGGTCGTAGAGGTCGTCCACGTCGCGCGCCAGCACGGCGGCCATGTCGGCTCGCGCGAGGATCTCGATCGTGAGCGGACCGTCGCGGCCGGTCGGCGCCAGCACGACGATCCGCTCCTCGCTCTGGCTCCGACCGGCGGTCACGGTGCGTCGGGGAGGAGGTGGCCTGCCGCGGCGGAGCGGCCGACGTACTCCGGGCTTCCGGTGAGGACGCCCTGGAACTCGGTGAGCGCCGGCCCGATGCGGACGCCCTCCGGGCCGAGCAGCACCTCGCGGATGGTGGTCTCGTGCGCACCGGACCGCTTCTTCACGACCGACAGCGCCTTGCGGACCTGCCCGGTCGCCTCGAAGTAGCGGAGCAGGAGGACGGAGTCGGTGAGGTAGCTCACGTCGATCGGGGCGGTCGCGTCGGTCACGAGGCCGTGCTGCGCGAGGGTCAGGATGGCGAGGACACCCTGGTGGGCGAGGTACGTGAGGAGCTCGTGGAGCTGAAGCTGCGCGAACGTCTCCTCGGGCATCGCGTTCAGGTAGCCGTTCAGGCTGTCGATCACGACCACCCGGTCGTCGCGCGACGACGTCGTGCTGCGGACGAGGTGCGCGAACTCGCCGGGGGAGAGCTCGGCAGGGTCGATCTGCTGGATCACGACGTGGCCCGACTCGACCTGCTCGTCGATGCCCATCCCCAGCGAGCGGGCGCGCGCGAGGAACATGGCGCGGCTCTCGTCGAAGGCGAAGACCGACGCGCGGTCGCCGCGCTCCGCGGCGGCCCTCGCGTACAGGGTCGCGACGGCGGACTTGCCGACGCCCGACGGGCCCGTGATGAGCAGGCTCGTCCCGCGCTCGGGCCCGCCGCCGAGGAGCGCGTCCAGCTCGCCGACCCCGCTCGACATCGGCCCCTCGAACGCGTGCTGACGGTGCTCGGCGGCGACGAGCCGCGGGTACACCTCGAGGCCGCCGGTGCGGATGGAGAAGTCGTGGTAGCCGCCCCGGTACTTGACCGCCCGGAGCTTCTGGACGCGGATCCTGCGCCGCTCGGCCCCGAACAACGGGGCGAGCTGCTCGAGCGTGAAGACGCCGTGCACGACGCTCTGGAGGAGCATGTCGGGCTCGACCGCGTGCGTGACGTCGACGAGGAGGATGGTGCAGTTCCACCGCTCGACCCGTCGCTTGAGCGCGAGGATCTGCCGTCGGTAGCGGAGCGGGGTCTGCGCGAGGAGGCGGAGGTCGGCGCAGGAGTCGAGCGCGACGCGCGTCGGACGCAGGCGATCGATCCCCTCCAGGATCGTCCGCATCCGCTGCCCGAGCTCGACCTCCGCCGGGTGGTACAGCGTCGTCTCGGACTCGTCGGGCTCCTCGTCGGTCGAGATCTCGAGGACGTCGACGCCGTCGAGCGACCAGCCGTGGGAGGCGGCCACGGAGCGGAGCTCCTCGGAGGTCTCGGAGAGGGAGACGAACAGCACGCGCTCGCCCTGGCGCGCGCCCTCGCGAAGGAACTGGAGGGCGAGCGTCGACTTGCCCGCGCCCGGGTCCCCCTGGAGCAGGTACATGCGCTGGGCGGGCAGGCCACCGTGGAGGACGTCGTCCAGCCCGGCGACGCCTGTGGCGAGGCGGTCCTGCGGGGCGGATCGAGACTCCGACATCGCGGAGTGCCCTCCGAAAGAGGCGGGGTTGATATAGGCAGTGCCTCGCCGAGGGCGATTGCCCGCGCGGGGCACGCTCACTCCCTCGTCGGTGGGGCGGCGTCCGGCCCGACGGCTCCGCGTCAGCGCGCGCCCCAGCGAAGCTTCGCCCGGAGGATGCCGAAGAAGTCGATGTTGGGATTCCGCACGAGGAGCACGCGGTTCCTCGACTGCTTCACCTGGACCCGGTCGCCTCGCGCGAGCGGCACGCCGCGCTGGCCGTCGAGCGTCAGGTAGACCTCCGAGTCGTTCATGAGGACGATCGTCACCTCGAGGTCGTCCGGGACCACGATCGGCCGCTGGGTGAGCGTGTGCGGGCAGATCGGGGCGATGATCACGCCGCGCATCGTCGGGAAGACGATCGGGCCGTTGGCGGCGAGCGCGTAGGCGGTCGAGCCGGTTGGCGTCGCCACGATGATGCCGTCCGCCTTGTAGGTCGCCACGAACTGGCCGCCGACGCGGGTATCGAGCTCGGACATGCGCGAGAGCGCGCCCTTGCCGATCACGACGTCGTTCAGCACCTCCGCGTCGAGGTCGCGCTCCTCCCGCCCGCCGCGGTGGAGGTGCACCCGGAGCTTCATCCGCTCGGAGACGCGCGCCTGGCCCGCCAGCACGTGGTCGAGCGCGCCGTACATCTCGCTCTGCGGCACCTCGGTCATGAAGCCGAGGCTCCCCATGTTCACGCCGAGGATGGGCGCCGCCCGGCCACCGAGGAGCCGCGCCGCGTGGATGAGCGTGCCGTCGCCCCCGAGCACCACGACGAGGTCGGCGGCCCGAGCGACCTCCTGCTCCTCCTGGAGCACCTCGATCCCCTTGCCGCGCAGGAACTGTGCGACGTAGAGCGCGGTCTCGGACGCCTCCGCCGAGGTCATCTTGTGGACGATCCCGACGCGCTTCGGGACGGGGCACGGCTGGCCATCCATGCGGGGCATTATATAAGCGAGCCTGGGATGGACCTCTTCGATCGCGCCGCCGAGCAGGACGACACCGGGAAGCCGCTCGCCGAGCGGATGCGCCCGCGCCGCCTCGAGGACTTCGTCGGGCAGGAGCACGTCCTGGGCCCCGGGACTGCGCTCCGCCGCGCGATCGAGGCGGACCAGGTCCCGTCGCTCATCCTGTGGGGCCCACCCGGGACCGGGAAGACGACCCTCGCGCGCATCGTCGCGCAGCGAACCGGCACGGACTTCGTGCCGTTCAGCGCCGTGCTCGGCGGCGTGAAGGAGATCCGCGAGATCGTCGCCGCGGCCCGCGACCGCAGGAGGCTGCACCGCCGGCGCACCATCCTGTTCGTCGACGAGATCCACCGGTTCACGAAGGCGCAGCAGGACGCGTTCCTGCCGCACGTCGAGGACGGGACGATCACGCTCATCGGCGCGACCACGGAGAACCCGTCGTTCGAGGTGATCGCGGCGCTCCTCTCACGCTGCCGGGTCGTGACGCTCCGCGCCCTCACGGAGGACGAGATCGCGGCGCTGCTCGACCGCGCCCTCGCCCTGCCGGGGGGGCTGGCCGGCGCGGTCGGGCTCGCGCCGGACGCGCGCGAGGCGCTCGCGCGCTACGCGTACGGCGACGCGCGCCGAGCGCTGAACGCGCTCGAGGTCGCCGCGGCGGCGGTGAAGCTCGCGGGGCGCGCGACGATCGAGCGCGCAGACGCGGAGGAGGCGCTCCAGCAGCGGACCATCCTCTACGACAAGGCGGGCGAGGAGCACTACAACGTCGTCTCCGCGTTCATCAAGTCGATGCGCGGCTCCGATCCGGACGCGGCCGTCTACTACATGGTGCGGATGCTCGAAGGGGGCGAGGACCCGCGCTTCGTGCTGCGCCGGATGGTCATCTTCGCCTCGGAGGACGTGGGGAACGCCGACCCGCAGGCGCTCCAGGTCGCGCTCGCGGCGCTCCAGGCGGTGGAGCTCGTGGGGCTGCCCGAGGGCGTCCTGCCGATGAGCCAGGCGGCCATCTACCTCGCGCTCGCGCCCAAGTCGAACACCGCCATCGCGGCGTACGGGAACGCGCGCCGCCTGGTGAAGGAGCGCGGGCCGCTGCCCGTGCCGCTCAAGCTCCGGAACGCGCCGACGAAGCTCATGGAGGGGCTCGGCTACGGCGGCGGCTACCGCTACCCGCACAACTTCGAGGGCCACTACGTCGTCGAGGAGTACCTGCCGGACGCGCTCCGGGGCGAGGCGATCGTGAAGCTCTCGGAGAGCGGGCTCGAGAAGGCCCTCGGCGAGCGCTGGCGCGCGCTCCGCGACCGGAAGAGCGGCGGTTGAGCGGTGGGCGCCGGCTGCGCGCGCCGGCCTGCGATGGGTTAAGACACGGCGTGCTCCTCTACCTCCACGGCTTCGCCTCGGGCCCGTCCTCGCACAAGGCGACCTTCCTCGCCGAGCGGTTCGCCGCCCGCGGCGCGCGGCTCGAGGTCCCGGATCTCACCCCGGGTGACGACGGGTTCGAGCGGTCCTCGCCCTCCTCCATGCTCGCGGTGGCGGAGGCGCGCCTCGCCGCGGCGGACCGGCCGCGCGCGATCATCGGCAGCTCCCTCGGCGGCTACCTCGCCGCCGTCGCCGCCTCGCGCGATCCCTCGATCGAGCGGCTCGTCCTGCTCGCCCCCGCGTTCCGACTGTTCGAGCGCTGGAGTGCGCGCCTCGGGCCCGCAGAGCTGGCGGAATGGCGCGCCCGCGGCCTCGAGACGCACCACTTCGCGTCCGGGCGCCGCCGCCGCCTCGGCTGGCAGTTCTTCGAGGACGCGCGCGGGTGGCCTTCGCTCCCGGAGGTCCGCGTGCCGACCCTGTGCATCGCCGGGGCGCGCGACGAGACCGTGCCGATCGCGGACGTGGAGGCCTTCGTCGCGCGGACGCCGACGGCGCGGCTCGTCGCCGTCGACGACGGGCACGAGCTCGCCGGGTCGCTCGAGCGGATCTTCGAGGAGGCGTGGGCGTTCCTCGCGCCGATGATGAGGTGAGGGCCGTGACCGCGCTCGACGCGATCGCCCCCTCACCCTGGCCCTCTCCCCGCTGACGCGGGGGAGAGGGGACGCAACTCGACCCCGATCCCCGATCGCCGCGCTTCACTGATTGTGCGCGTGGGCCTTCGCGAGGAGCGCCGCGTCCGCGACCGCGTGGCACTTCTTGCAGTCTGCGACGGTCGGGAGGACGAGACCGGCCGCGACCGCCTTCGCCCGATCGCGCATGACGGTGCCATTCCAGTAGTCCGCGCCGTTCCCGTGGCAGCCCTCGCAGTCCAGCCCCTTCGCCGCGTGCGGGCTCGCGGCCCACGACTGGTGCTGCACGCGGTGGCACATCCGGCACTTGTCTGCGCCCACCTTGGCATGCGTCGAGGCGGCCGCAGAAGCGACCGCCGGCAGGGGAGGTGCGGCCGCGGGGGCGGCCGGAGCGGCAGGCGCGGGCTTCGAGGCGGCGGGAGCATCCGCCTTCGCCGCGGGCGCAGGCTTCGCGACCGCGGAAGCGCCCGCCTTCATCT
>Ga0318492_10000662_pt1 | contig 10531 bp, 10 predicted proteins | sample GRESIP108b1f22_FD_203292 | JGI IMG/M metagenome (GOLD analysis project Ga0318492, IMG submission 203292) | Tropical soil microbial communities from Luquillo Experimental Forest, Puerto Rico - GRE.SIPMG.108b1f22 | ecosystem: Environmental > Terrestrial > Soil > Tropical forest > Bulk soil... | reverse complement strand
ACGGCTCCGGCCAGACCGGAGATACGGTCCGAGGCGGCGCTGATGGTCGAGACGGCTTCCCGGGCGATGGTGGTGGACTGGCCCACCTGCCGGGCGATCTCGTTGATGGCGGCGGCCAGCTGGTTGGTGGCCTCGGACACCGCTTCGGCCCGTTCGGTGGTGGCTTCGGCAACGCGGCCGACATTCAGGGTCTGGCCGCCGGCGCTTTCCGAACGATGCGCCATCTGGGTGGCGACCTGGGTGATGCCCTTGGTGGAGTTGGCGACCTGTTCGACCTTTTCATGCACCGAGCGTTCGAACAGCGTGGTCTCTTCGTCACGGGCGGCCATGTCGGCCAGCACCTTGTTGATCACCCTGGCATAGCTGAGGAAGTCGCCGCGCAGACCCTGTTCCGGGATATAGCGGAAATATTCCTTGGCTCCGGCGCGGGTCATGGCGGCGCCGGTGTCCTTGGCGAATTCCTCGGTCAGGTCGAGGACGCGGTTCAGGCCGGTCATCATCTGCCCCATCTCGTCGGTGCGGCCGATGCGGGTGACGCGGACATTCAGATCACCATGGGATGCGGCCATCGCCACCTCGGCGCCGCGGCGGATCAGATCGTTGGTGACGGCCAAGCGATTGCTCTGAGCCAGCCCTTGCCAAACCAGGATCGCCGCCAACAGCGCGGCCGCCGCCAGCGCCAGCCAGGACCCTTGGGTAAAGGCCAGGATCGCGGCCAGCAAAAGGGTGGCGGCATAACCGGCCAGCAACAGGCCAAGGGAGATGCGAGAGGTCTTCATGATCTTTGTCTCCCCTTTCAGCGGCTGATATGCATGACGAAGCGGTCATAGTCGGCGAAGCCGGCCTTGCCCACCGTCTCGACCAGCGCGCCCAGGGATTTGTCCATGCCTTGCTTGCGATCGGAAACGCCGTCCTCGATGGTCCGCAGAGTGGCGTAAAGCGGCTTGACCGCCTCCAGCGCCTTGGGGGGCGGAACCCGGCGGGTCGAGTGATAGGCGACGATCTTGCCATCGGCACCATAGCAGGGGGTGACATGGGCGAAGACCCAGTAATGGTCGCCGTTCTTGCTGCGGTTGACCACATAGGCGAATACTTCGTGCCCCTGGGAAATGCGGTCCCACAGGAACTTGAAGACGCAGCGCGGCATGTCGGGATGGCGAAGAATGTTGTGGGGCGCGCCCAGCAGCTCTTCCTCGGCATAGCCGCTCATCTGGATGAAGATGTCGTTGGCATAGATGATCCGGCCTTGCAGGTCGGTCTTGGAAACAATCACTTCATCGGCGGCGAAACTATGTTCCACCCCGGTCAGGGTCACGCTGGGCTGGGCCATTGGGTCCTCTTTCTTGTTTGCTGGCGTCGCCTTGAGGCGAAGACGCCATTCTCCCTCTTGTTGCCGGGCAGGATAGCCGCAACGGCCTAGTGGAATCCATCTTCCATCGGTTGGCCATAGGAACTTACCCCTCTGGATGATTGCGGATGAATTGATAGGCAGCATATTATTAGTCACCTAATTAATTTGCTTTGGGTCGATGATGACTGACGCCGCTGCTCTGATCCGCCGAGATTTCGGCCTTGCCTCGGTTCGCCTGTCGCGCATGTGGCGCAACAGCGTCGATGCCGAGCTGGCGAAATTCGGCCTGACTGCCTCTACCTGGCGGCCTTTGTTTTATTTGGGGCGGTTGGGCGACGGAGTGCGGCCAAAGGATTTGGCGCAGGCGCTGGATATCGAGCCGCCGTCGATGGTGCAGCTGCTGGACCGGCTGGAGACGCAAGGTTATGTGGAACGGCGTGACTCTGCCGAGGATCGCCGCAGCAAGACCCTGCATATGACCGAAACGGGCCGGGCCATCCATGCCCGTACCATCGATGTCTCGACCCGGGTCGCCCAGGCGCTGACCGATGGTGTCTCGGATGCGCAGTTGGCGCTGTGCCTGGACCTGTTCCGGCGCATCGAAGACAACCAGCGCAAATTGGCCGAGGATGGTCTGGCGTCATGAGCCTGCCTCTTCGCCACTGTCTGCGCACGGTCGCTGCCGCCTTGCTGGCCCTGGGACTGGCCTATCTGTTCGAGCTGGAAACCCCCTATTCGGCGGCCACCACCGTGTTGATCGTCGCCCATCCCATGCATGGCATGGTGCTGTCCAAGAGCTTCTATCGCTTGGGCGGCACCCTGGTGGGGGCGGTGATGGCGATCCTGCTGATGGGGCTGTTTGCCCAGACGCCGCAGATGTTCATGCTGTTCTTCGGCCTGTGGATGGGGCTTTGCACCCTGGCCTCGACCCTGCTGCGCAGCTTCCGCTCTTATGCCGCGGTGCTGGCCGGCTATACGGTGGCGCTGATCACCATGCCGGGTGTGGACAATCCCGAGCGCATCTTCGATCTGGCGATCAACCGCGTCTCGGTGGTGGGGCTGGGCATCGCCTGTTCCGCTCTGGTGGCCTCGCTGACCTCGGGACGCCGGGCCGAGGAAGGTTTGCAGGCCAAGCTGGCCGTCACCTTCCGCCATCTCTGCGCCTATGCCCGTCAAAGCCTGGAGGGGGTCGCCGCGCCGCTTCTGTCGCAGCAACGCCGTTCCCTGGCCGCCGAGATTGCCGCGCTGGATGCCCAGGTCGAGTTTGCCGCCATCGAGACCGCCGTCGGCATGGCCGATCTGGAGGAATCCCTGCGGGCCGCCGCCATGGCCATGTATGGCGTGCTGACCACCGCCGCTTCGGTGCATGAGGCCTTGGCGCGATTGCAGGGCGAGGTTTTGCCCATCGAACTGACCGAGACCCTGCCGGCTCTGCTGACTCGGCTGGAGGTCCCGGCCTCGTCCGACGAGATGAAGGAATGCCGCTTGTCCCTGCTGGCCTTGCGTCAGCGGTTGGAGGAGGCGATCCATCCCGGCAATGCCAGCCATTTCGCCATCATCGACCGGCTGGACGAACTGACCGACGAACTGGTCTGCTGCCTGGATGCTGGGTTGGCGCTGGCTGGGGCTGTAAGCTTGCCAGAGGGGCGCAAGGTGCGCATCTGGCGGCATCGTGACCTTACCTGGGGAATGATCAACGGCCTGCGCGCCTGTGTCACGGTTTGGGCTGCCGGCTTGATCTGGTATGCCACCGGCTGGCCGGCGGGCAGCATCATGGTGGCGATGGTGGTGCCGAATATCGGCTTGCTCGCTATGCGCGACCGTCCAGTGCAGGATTCGATCTCCTTTGTCTGGGGCACCTTGCTGGCTTCGGCGGTGGGCTGGGTCTATCTGCTGTTCATTCTGCCCAATATCGAAGGCTTCCCGGCGCTGGCGGTGGTGCTGTCGCTGCCGCTGGCGGTGGGCGTCATGCTGTCGATGAACCCAAAGACCGCCTTTGTCGCCATCGGCTTCTATGTCTTCTTCATCACCCTGCTGGCGCCGGGTAATCCCATGACCTATGCGCCCGAGGTCTTCCTCAACAATGCCCTGGCCACCATCGCTGGCGCTGCGCTGACGGCGGTGTTCAATCGCCTGATCCTGCCGATCGATCCCAAGCGGCATGTGCGCGCCCTGGTGCGGGCCATCCAGTCGGACCTGCAAGGACTGCTGAAAGGCGGCCTGGCTCATCCCGAGGCCTGGGAAGGGCGCATGCATGAGCGGCTGATCCAGCTGGGGGCCCGGATGCGCGCTGCCGGCGTGCGCCAGGACAGCCTGATGCGCGGAGGCTTCGCCGCCTTGCGGCTGGGGCGCGAACTGTCTCGCGTTCATGCCTTGCTGGCCGGGGATCGGGATGCCCAGATCACTGTTGATGCCTCGCGCCGGGCTTTGAGCCAGCTGTCGGTCTCGCCTCATGCCGCCTTGAATGCCTGCCGGGAGGATGCCGAGGCCTTGAGTGCATTGGCGCAGGGCCGTGAAGGCGATGCCGCCCGCGCCCCCTTGCGAGCCGCCGCCTCGCTTGGCGAAATCGCCGTGCTGGTCGGCCGGCACCGCCGCTTCTTCCAAAGGATCCCCACATGATCCCGCTTCAAGAGTTCGACGTCATGGGACTCTATGTCCCGCCCTTTCTGATCCATCTGCTGCTGGCGGCGCCGCCGTTCTTCCTGTTGCGCTGGCTGGCGGCCCGGTCCGGCTGGCTGTTCAAGCTGTGGAACGTCGGTCTGGTGGAACTGTCCCTGTTCATCTTCATTCTTTGTGCCGTGGTGTACGCATGATCAAGAAACTTGCCCGCGTCCTCGCCTCTCTCGCCGTTGCCGCCGTCGCTTTGCCGCTGGGGCTGGCGCTCTGGCATCACTATATGGACGCCCCCTGGACTCGCGACGGTCGCGTGCGCGCCGAAGTGGTCAGTATCGCCCCCGAAGTCGCCGGCACCGTGACCCAGGTCGCCGTCACCGACAATCAGATGATCAAGAAGGGCGATGTGCTGTTCATCATCGATCCCGAGCGCTATCGCCTGGCTTTGGCTCAGGCACAGGCGGCGGTGGACAGCAAAGGCTTCGAACATCGCGTCGCCGAATCCAAGGCCAAGCGCCGCATGGCCTTAAGCGATCAGGTGGTGTCCAGCGAGGATAAGGAACAGTTCAGCGGCACAGCCGGCGTCTCGGGCGCGGCGGTGACCGAAGCCCAGGCGGCCTTGAATGTCGCCAAGCTGAATTTGGATCGTACGGTGATCCGTTCGCCGGTCAATGGCTATGTCAGCAATCTGCGCCTGCGGGTGGGCGACTATGCCCAGGCCGGACAGGCCTCGGTGGCGGTGGTGGACAGTGACAGCTTCTGGGTCGCCGGCTATTTCGAGGAAACCAAGATGGAAGGCCTGCGTCCGGGCGCCAAGGCGACCATCACACTGATGAGCGGCGGGACTCTGACCGGCCATGTCGACAGCATCAGTCGGGGCATCGCCGACACTAACGCCGAGACTTCGGGCGGGACGCTGGCCAATATCAATCCGGTGTTCACCTGGGTGCGTCTGGCCCAGCGCATTCCGGTGCGTATCGCCCTGGACCCGGTGGCGGACAGCCAGCTGCTGAGCGCCGGCATGACCTGCACGGTCTCGATCGGCGACGCCGCCACCTTCCGCCAGGATCTGGCTTATGCCTTCTGGCGGCTGAAGAACTTGCTGTAGGGATTACTTATGGGCCGGTGCGGCGGGAGCATGCGCCGGCTGCGGCGGGGCTAGAACTTGAGGCGGCGCCGGGGCCGCATCAGGTTCGGCGGCCGCAGGATGGGCCTCCGGCTGCGGTGCCGCCGCCGCCGGTTCGGCTTCCGGGCCACGGGCCGAGGCGAAGGTCACCTCGAAGCGGTTGGCGGACGGATCGGGCTGTTCCAGCGTGATGCGGAAACCCACCGAGCCTCGGGCGTCCAAGGCCTGCTGCGGCGGGCTGATGATCTTCTTCTGCAGCAGGGTCTTGTCGTTATAAAGAGCCAGGCGCAGCAGCGGAATTTCCTTGATGGCGTCGGTGGAATTGGCGATCACGCCGCGCACCACCAGCACCTCGCTGTTTTCCTGCACCATGCGTTCGGAGCTGTAGTTGCGGAAGATCAGGCCGGCGCCCACCACTTCCGAACGCAGTCCCAATTCCTCATAGACCTGGGCCGAGCCGGGGATCAGATCGACGACGAATTCCTGCAACTGGTACAGGCCGAAACCGGCGGCAGCCAGCAGGATCATGATCACCAGCACCCACAGACCAGCGCCACCCTTGCGGCGCGGCTTGGGCTTGGGCGGCGGCGAGGCGAAGACGTCGGGGATCGGTTCCGGCGAAGCGCCCATCAGCTCGGCGATATGGGCGAAGGGATCGTCGATCTCTTCCGGCGGGCCCGAGGGATCTTCCTCTTCCAGATTGTCGGAATAAGAGTCGGCTCCGCCCGACGCGCCGAAGCTGAAGCTGGCGCCGTCGCCGCCGAAGTTCAGATTGAAGCCGGGCAATCCGCCACCGCTGCTTTCCTCGAACTCCTTATCCTCGACCGGAGGCTCGAAGACCGAGGGGCGGGCGGCGGGCGCAGCCTTCTTCAGCGGCGCTTTCGCAGGCATTTCCAGGGGAACTTCGTCTTCCACATAGGGCGGAAGCTGGTGCCATTTATGGCCGCAGCGGGCGCAACGAAGGGTTCGTCCCCGCGTGCCCAAGGCCGCTTCGGGAACCGAGAAATTCGTCTCACAGCTTGGGCAAGTGATTTTCATCGACCGGCTGAACCCGCTAATCCCCTGCTAATCCATTGTTCTTTATAGGGCGAGGACCGTCCCAACACAAGCGCATGCTAAATGAAGAAGATTGTGAAGCTCTTAACGCCTGCTGGACGGTGATGGGGCGGCGTGCCATCCTTGCCCCCGTTCTTCATGAGGTGATCCCGTGCGACAGCGGCCCGAGTCCTTGGCAAATGTGGTGGAGTTCGACTCTGTCGGGCTGCGCTACGGCCATGGTCCCGAGATTCTGCAAGACGTCAATTTCACCCTGCCGGCTGGTTCCTTTCATTTTTTGACCGGGCCGTCGGGGGCGGGAAAATCGTCGCTGTTGCGCATGATGTATCTGGCGCAGAAGCCATCAAGGGGCCGCGTCTCGCTGTTTGGGCGCGACACCTTTCTGGCCCGGCGCTACGAGCTGCCGGCGCTGCGTCGGCGCATCGGCGTGGTGTTTCAGGAATTCCGCCTGCTGGACCATCTGTCGATCCTGGACAATGTCGCCTTGCCCTTGCGCATCTCGGGGGCTTCGGAAAATGATGTGCATAAATTCGTCCCCGATCTGTTGAGCTGGGTCGGGCTGGCTGATCATCTGCATTCCAAGCCGCCGACCTTGTCGGGCGGGCAGAAGCAGCGCGTCGCCATCGCCCGCGCCGTGATCGGTCGCCCCGATCTTTTGCTGGCCGACGAACCCACCGGCAATGTCGATGACGATATCGCCATGCGGCTGATGTATCTGTTCGAGGAACTGAACAAGCTGGGGGCCACGGTGTTGGTGGCGACCCATAACGAAAGCCTGGTCAAGCGGCTGAACCGTCCTTGCCTGCATCTGGAGAACGGGAGGCTGGTCGGGCCATGATTCCCTTCACCGGACGCCATTCCGACCTGCCGCTGAAAGGCGACGCCACCAGCCGCTTTCTGCCCTGGCTGATCGCGCCGATGGTTTTCCTTTGCGCCGTCGCGCTGGCCGGGGTGTTCATCCTGAATACGCTGATCGGCCGCTGGGACCGCGACGTCTCGGGCACTTTGACGGTCGAGATCGCCGCCGCCCCTGGTGATGCCGCCCAATCCACCGCCGCCACCTTGCAGCGGGTGCAGCAGGCCGAGGCCTTGCTGGCGGCCACGCCGGGCATTTCCCAGGCGCGCGCTTTGTCGCAGGAACAGCTGGCGGCTTTGCTGGCCCCTTGGCTGGGCAATACCGATCTGCTGAAAGAACTGCCGCTGCCGGCGCTGATCGATGTGACTATCAAGCCCGAGGCGCGTCCCGATCTGGCCGAGCTGTCCCAGCGCCTGACCAAGGCGGTGCCGGGGGCGTCGCTGGATGATCACCGCGCCTGGCTGTCGCGCCTGATCGGCATTTCCCGGTCTATCCAGGGATTGGCGGTGGCGATCGTCCTGCTGATCGGCGGTGTGACCTCGGCGGTGGTGATCTATGCCACACGCACCGGCATGGCCGTGCATCAAGAGGTGATCGAGGTGCTGCATCTGGTGGGCGCCACCGATGACTATGTCGCCCGCCAGTTCGCCGACCGCGCCTTTACCCTGGGCTTGCGGGGCGGCCTGTTCGGGCTGGCTCTGACCATTCCCATGACCGCCATCCTGGCCTATACCACCCGGCAGATGGAGGGCGGCTTCCTGGCCGATCTGTCCTTGCCGTTCCTGGGCTGGCTGGCGGTGCTGCTGCTGCCGCTGGCGGCGGCCTTGCTGGCCATGCTCACCGCCCGGCTGACAGTCCATGCCAGCCTGACGCGGATGCTCTGAGGAGCGGGGCCATGCGACAAAACCGGACAAGCCGGCTGCTGTTCCGCTGGACCGGCGTGCCGCTGGCCCTGGCCGCCGCCTGGATGGCCGGGATGCTGTGGTATGTCGCCGCCATGCCGGAACAGATCGAGGATGCCAATAGCATCACCGACGCCATCGTCGTGCTGACCGGCGGCTCTGAACGGCTGGAGACCGGGCTTGAACTGCTGCGCCGCAAGCAGGGGCAAAAGCTGTTCGTTTCGGGCGTCTATCGCGGCGTCGATGTGGCCGAGCTGTTGCGCCTGTCGCGCCAGAAGCCGGACGAGTTGGAATGCTGCATCGTTCTCGGCCATGCCGCCGACAACACGGTCGGCAATGCGGTGGAAACCGCCGCCTGGATGCGCCAGGAAGGCTTCCACTCCTTGCGCTTGGTGACCTCGAACTACCATATGCGCCGCAGTCTTTTGGAATTCGGCTACGCCATGCCCGACGTGACCATTGTCCCCAACCCGGTTTTTCCGCATAAGGTGAAGCTGAGCCAATGGTGGCTATGGCCAGGCACCGCCCATCTGATCGCCGCCGAATATACCAAGTTCCTGGGCGCCCATCTGCGCCACTGGATCGAAATGCTGGAGCTGACCGCGTGACCTTTATCCGTTCCCTGGCCTATCAGTTGCTCTTCCTGCCCTGGACGGTGGCTTTGTGTCTGTCCTATCTGCCGTTGCTGCTGGGGCCGCGCAAGCTGATGCAGCGTGGCGCCGCCTTGTGGCTGCATGGGGGTATGTTCCTTCAGCGCACAGTGCTGGGCCTGTCCTTCGAGGTGCGCGGGCGCGAGAACCTGCCGGCAGGCGCGGTGCTGATCGCCGCCAAGCATCAGTCGGCCTGGGACACCATGATCTTCCATCACCTGCTGGATGATCCCGCCTATATCCTGAAGAAGGAACTGCTGACGCTGCCCTTCATCGGCTGGTATCTGACCAAGACCGGCCAGGTTCCCATCGACCGCAAGGCCGGCATGAAGGCGCTGAAGCTGATGGTGGACGGAGCCAAGGCGGCTGCCGCCGAAGGCCGTCAGGTCATCATCTTCCCCGAAGGCCATCGTCAGCCGCCCGGCATGGCAGGGGAATATCATTCCGGCGTGGCTGCCCTTTACTCCGGGCTGGAGCTGCCGCTGGTGCCGGTGGCGCTGAATTCCGGTCTGTTCTGGGGGCGCAACGCCTTTCTGCGCCACTCTGGCGTGATCACCCTGGAATTTCTGCCGGCGATTCCGCCGGGCATGAACCGCAAGGAACTGGTGCCGGCGGTGGAAAGCCGTATCGAGACCGCCACCCGCGCCTTGGAGCAAGAGGCGCTGGCGCGTTTTCCACAGCTTCCGCCGCTGTCTGTGGACAAGGCTTAAGGGGACGGCTTTACCCCTCTCTGAGTCATGGGGATAAGTCGGTTTCATTTGCTGAAACAGCGGCTTATCCCTATTTCCTCTGTGGAAACAAAACTGGAACGAAATCTTGACGGCGAGGCCTTCGGCTCCTAGAGTCGCAAGCTTCAACGACATTTGACGAACCGCCTTTCCGGGGCGGCGGTGGAGATATGGCCATGACGCAGATCGCGTCCATCTCGCAGCAGATTTGGGACATGAAATACCGGTTCAAGGGACCGGCGGGCGAGGTGAAGGATAAGACCATCGACGATACCTGGCGGCGCGTCGCCTCCGCCCTGGCCGAGGCCGAACCCAAGGATCAGGACGCCTGGACCGAGGTCTTCTATGAAGCCATGCAGGATTTCCGCTTCCTGCCCGCCGGGCGCATCGTCTCGGGCGCTGGCACCGAGCGCAAGGTGACCCTGTTCAACTGCTTCGTCATGGGCGATATCCCCGACGATATGGCCGGCATCTTCGAGCATCTGAAGGAAGCCGCCGTGACCATGCAGCAGGGCGGCGGCATTGGCTATGACTTCTCGACCCTGCGGCCCAAGGGCGCGGTGGTCAAGGGCGTGGGGGCCGATGCCTCGGGCCCGCTCAGCTTCATGGATGTCTGGGACGCCATGTGCCGCACCATCATGAGCGCCGGTTCCCGCCGTGGCGCGATGATGGCCACCATGCGCTGCGACCATCCCGATATCGAGGCCTTCATCGACGCCAAGCAAGAGGCCGGGCGTCTGCGCATGTTCAATCTGTCGGTCCTGGTCACCGATCCCTTCATGCAGGCGGTGAAGAAGGACGAGCCGTGGGAGCTGGTGTTCGGCGGTCAGGTCTATAAGAGTCTGCCGGCCCGCGAGCTGTGGAACCGCATCATGCGGGCCACCTATGCCTATGCCGAGCCGGGGGTGATCTTCATCGATCGCATCAACCGGCTGAACAATCTGCATTACGCCGAGACCATCCACGCTACCAATCCCTGCGGCGAACAGCCGCTGCCGCCCTATGGCGTCTGCCTGCTGGGTTCGGTCAATCTGGCGCGTCTGGTGGAAAAACCGTTTGAGGACGGAGCCGGCATCGATGCCGCCAGGCTGACCCGACTGGTGCGCACGGCGGTGCGGATGATGGACAATGTCATCGATGTGTCCAACTATCCCCTGCCGCAACATAAGCATGAAGCCCAGTCGAAGCGTCGCATCGGCCTGGGCATCACCGGCTTGGCCGACGCCCTGATCATGTGCGGGGCCCGCTA
>Ga0318492_10000652_pt1 | contig 10612 bp, 7 predicted proteins | sample GRESIP108b1f22_FD_203292 | JGI IMG/M metagenome (GOLD analysis project Ga0318492, IMG submission 203292) | Tropical soil microbial communities from Luquillo Experimental Forest, Puerto Rico - GRE.SIPMG.108b1f22 | ecosystem: Environmental > Terrestrial > Soil > Tropical forest > Bulk soil... | reverse complement strand
GTGTAGGACAGCACCGGCCGGTCGGTGTCGAGGCCGGCCACCGCGGTGCCGGTCACGTCGAACTCCAGCGCCCCGCCGTCGGCCAGCCGCCGGGCGATGAGATCTTTGACGATCTCGGTCTGCGCGTAAATGGTGACCGTGCGGCCGCCGGTGAGGTCGCGGAAATCAAGGTGCTGGCGTTCCCCGTCAAACTGCAGGTAGATGCCGCCGTGCTCCAGCCCCTCGGTGTCCAGCCGCTGCGCGAGATCGGCCTCGCGCAGCAGCTTGACCGTGCCGTCCTCCAGCAGCCCCGCCCGCTGCCTGGCCTCGCAGTGCGCACGGCTGCGGATCTCCACCACCACCGACTCGATGCCCCGCTGCGCGAGCAGGTGGGACAGCATCAGCCCGGCCGGGCCGGCCCCGACGATGCCTACCTGAGTGCGCATGTCCTCCCGTGCCGGATCCCGGCGCTGGCCGCGCCGCCGCTAGAAGGGATAGGGGGCGATGTCCCCGCGGACGGTAACCCAGCGGGTGTCGGTGAAGGCGTCCAGGTTGGCGGTGCCGCCGAAGCGCGCGCCCGTGCCGGAGGCGAAGATGCCGCCGAACGGGGTGTTCGGTGCGTCGTCCACCGTCTGGTCGTTGATGTGCACGATGCCAGTCGGGATCCGGCGGGCCAGATCCAGGCCCGCCATCACGTCCCGGGTCAGGATGCCCAGTGACAGGCCATACTCGCTGTCGCCGGCCAGCTTGGCCGCCTCGTCCGCCGTCGTGAACGCGACCACCGGCGCGACCGGGCCGAACACCTCGTTTGCGTAGGCGGGCATGGCCGGTGCCACCTCGGCCAGCACCGTCGGCTGATAGAACAGCCCCTGGTAGCTGCCGCCGGCGGCCACCCGGGCGCCCGCATCCACGCTGCCGGTGACCAGGGCATGCACCTTATCCCGCTGCCGCTCGTCGATCAGCGGGCCGATCGCGACCTGGCCAGTGGCCGGGTCGCCAACCGGCAGGTGCGCGGCCTTGCCTGCCAGCCGTTCGACATAGGCGTCGTAGACCGATGCGTGCACCAGGTGCCGGCCGGTCGTCATGCAGATCTGGCCCTGGTGCAGGAACGAGCCCCAGGCGCCGGCCGAGGCCGCCTTGTCCAGGTCGGCATCGGGCAGGATGATCAGCGCCGAATTGCCGCCCAGTTCCAGGTGGCAGCGCTTGAGGTGAGCGGCGGCCAGCTGGCCGACCCGGCGGCCGGACGCGCTGGAGCCGGTGAACGAGATCACCCGCACCAGCGGGTCGGTGATGAGCGCCTCGCCGGTGTCCGGCCCCCCTGGCAGCACGTGCAGCAGCCCGTCCGGCAGGCCTGCCTCCTCAAACACCCGGGCCAGCACCACGCCGCCGCAGACCGCGGTGCGCGGGTCCGGCTTGAGGACTACCGCGTTGCCCAGCGCGAGCGCAGGCGCCACCGAGCGGATGGCCAGGATCTGCGGGAAGTTGAACGGGGCGATCACCCCCACCACGCCGGCCGGTACCCGCTCGGTGAAGCTGAGGTTGGGCTGCTCACTGGGCAGCAGCTCGCCGTGCGGCCGCGACGGCAAGGTGGCCGCCTCGAACACCTCTTCGGTGGCCACGTGGGTCTCGAACTGCGCGGCCGGGCCGATCTTGCCGCCCTCGCGGATGCTCCACTGCTCGATCTCGGCGGCATTGGCCAGCCAGATCTCGCCCGCGCGGCGCAGGATGGCCGACCGCTGGGTGTGCGGGAGCGCGGCCCATGCGGGCTGGGCGGCGGCGGCCGCCGCGGTAGCCGACGCGACGTCCGCGGGCGAGGCGACGCCCACCCGGCCCAGTTCCGCGCCAGTGGCGGGCTCGGTGACCGACGCCTCGCCGCCGGCCGCCCGCTGCCAGCCGCCCGAATAGACCCGGCCCCGCCAGGTGGCTTCATCCAGGAACGTCACAGCGCCTCCTTGACCGGCAGTTTTGTGCGGTAAGCGCACGGTGGTTCTTACCACGAACAGGGCGAATCTAGGACCAGTCGCCGCGGGTGTCAACGCACTGCCGGGACTCGCGCGCCCGCACTCCCGGCGGCCAAACCGGGCCGCCGACGCTCTAGGCGGGAAGAGGGTGATCATGCTACGCCTTATACATGGACCCGAACCCCGACGCGGGACCAGCGAGCGATGCGGCCCGCCAGGAGGCGATCGCGGCGGCCGCCACCCGTGCCGAGTCGGCCGGCGTCTCGCTGGTCTGGTTTCTCTACGCTGATCACGGCGGGATCATCCGCGGCAAGTCCGCCTCGGCCGCCACCCTGCCGGCCCGGATGGTGACCGGGATCGGCCACACCGTCGCCATGATGGCCATGTCGATGCTGGACCACCTGCAGCCGGTCGCTGGCCTGGGGCCGGTGGGGGAAGTCCGGATCATGCCGGACCCGGCCACCTTCGTGCAGCTTCCCTACGCACCTGGCGCCGCTGCCATGCTCGCCGACCTGGTCCACCCGGACGGCCAGCCGTGGGACGCGTGTGCCCGGACCTATCTCAAGCAGGCCGTCGCCGAACTGGCCAGCCAGGGTTACGCGGCCACCGCCGCGTTCGAGCCGGAGTTCACCCTCGGCCGCCGGGAGGCCGGACCGGACGGCGGGCCCGACCGGCTGGTGCCGAACGATGACAGCCTGTGCTACTCGGCCACCGGTTTCCACCTTGCCCACGACTTCACCACCGACCTGCTGCAGGGGTTGCAGGCGCAGGGGATGACGGTCGAGCACTACTATCCCGAGCTTGGCCACGGCCAGCAGGAAGTGTCGATCCGGCACGTGCCCGCACTCCAGGCCGCCGACAACCACGTGCTGTTCCGGGAAACCGTGCGGGGGACCGCGTTCCGCCGCGGGATGTGGGCCAGCCTGGCGCCGAAGCCCATCGCCGACCAGGCGGGCAACGGCGCCCACCTGCATATCTCGCTGACCGACCTGGGCGGCCAGCCCGCCTTCTACGATCCCGGCGACCGGTATCTGCTGTCACAGACCGGTTATCACTTCATCGGCGGCCTGCTCGCGCACCTGCCCGCACTCACCGCGCTCACCTGCGGCAGCGTGAACAGCTACCGCCGGCTGGCACCGCAGATGTGGAGCAGTGCCTACACCATCTACGGCATGGACAACCGGGAGGCGGCGATCCGGATCTGCTCGCCCATGCGGGATGACCCGGCCGCCTCCGTCAACCTGGAAATCAAGCCATCCGATTCCAGCGCCAATCCCTACCTGGCGCTCGGCGCGGCCATCCAGGCGGGCCTGGACGGCATCCGCCGCAAGCTCGATCCGGGCGAAGCCGTCAACGTCGACCCGGCGACCCTGTCCGATGCCGGGCGGCTGGCAGTCGGCGCCCACCGGCTGCCTGCCTCGCTGGCCGAGGCGCTGGACGCATTGGCCACCGATGACCTGCTGCTGGCATCCCTTGGCAACCTGCGGCGCCGCGCCTACCTGGCCGTCAAGCGGTCGGAGGTGGCGGCGTTCGCCGGCACTGATGCCAGCTACGAGTGCTTCGAGCACTTCACCAAGTTCTAGCGGTCCTTATCCCACCACGGCCGGAAACAGGAGGATGGCCATGGCAGCCGAGACCGATACCACCAGCAGCAGCACCCTGATCTCCGAGCGGGTAGCCGGCGGCATGCTGCCCAGGGTGCTCACAACCTTCGACATGGTCGCCATCTTCGTGGCGATCGTCCTGTTCATCACCAACTCCGCCGCCATCCAGCCGGCCGGCCCGGCCGCCTACGGCTGGTGGCTCATCGGGTTCCTGGTGTTCCTCATCCCGTGCGCCATCGCGACCGGCCAGCTCGGCGTGATGTTCCCCGGCGAGGGCTCGATCTACCTGTGGACGCACAAGGCATTCGGCCGGTTCTGGGGCTTCTTCGCGGGCTTTTGCGCCTGGTGGCCGGGGGTGCTGGTGATGGTGACCACCGGCACCCTGGCGATCGCTTTCCTCGGCTATGCCTTCCCGTCGGTCAGCACCTGGTCGATACAGGTGCAAGGGCTGGTGATCGTGGCGGTGATCGTGCTGTCCGGCGTACTGGCCGTGCTCCGGTTCCGGGTCACCCAGAACATGGTCAACGTGGTGTTCGCGCTCTACGGGCTGGCCATCCTGGCCATGTTCGTGAGCGGGGTGGTCTTCCTGGCTCGTGGTCACCATGCCGCCGTCAACCCGTGGAGCTTCTCGCAGTGGGCCGCCGGCAACGCGCATGGGCTCAACTTCACCAACTGGACGTTCTTCGGCCTGGTCGTGCTGGCCCTGCTGGGCGTGGAGGTACCGCTCAACATGGGGGTGGAGATCCGCGACCAGAAGGCGGTTACCCGCTACCTGATCTGGGGCTCCCTGGTGGTCATGGTCGCGTACGTGCTGGCCACCTGGGGCGTGATGGTCACCGTGCACGGCGCCGGGAACGGCGTGATCACCAACGTTGCCGAGGCCGTCACGGTGGGCCTGGGCAGCGTGGCCGGCAAAATCACGGCGGTCATCCTCGCGCTGTTCTTCCTGTTCATCACCGTGGTCTACAACTACTCCTTCGCCCGGCTGATCTTCGTGTCCGGGCTGGACCGGCGGCTGCCGAAAGCCATGGCCAACGTCAACAAGGCGCGGGTGCCCGCCAACGCGGTCTGGGTACAGACGGTAATCGCCGGCGTCTTCACGCTGGTCGCGTTCGTGCTGCTACCGTCGATCAGCAGCGGCAGCGGGGTCAACACGGAGACCAAGGTCTACGACATCCTGCAAGCAGCGGTCACCGTGATCTGGTGCATCTCCATCGCGGTGCTGTTCATCGACATCCTGGTCATCCTGCGGCGCTACCGGGCCCAGTTCGAAGCGCGGCGGCTGGCCCATCCGGTGGTCTTCTGGGTGTGCTCGATCATCGGCGGCCTGGCCTCGGTCATCGCCATCGTCGCCACCTTGTCCGGCTCCTGGAATCCGCTGCTCATCCCCAACAACGCCGGCTCGGTGAGCATCTTCGGGGCGACCATCAACTACGGGACCTGGTTCTGGTGGATCGCCGGCATTGCGGTCGCGTCGCTGGTGGTGGCGGTAGTGCTGTACCTGGTCGGCAGGCGGACCGCGGACCGGCCGGAGCCGGTGCCGGCCGGGGCCGCCGGCGGGGATGGCTGACGGCGGTCCGATCGGGTCGGCGCTGGCCGGGCTGGCGCTGACCGACCACCACGTCCATCCCGCGCTGGGCGGCGAGCTGACCCGGGACCGATTCGAGCAGCTCATCACCGAGTCGGGGCAGGCCGCACCGGCCGGCACCACCCAGTTCGACTCCCAGCTCGGGCTGGCGGTCCGGCGCTGGTGCGGGCCGGTGCTGGGACTGCCGCCGTCCGCCCCACCGGAGGACTACCTGGCCCGGCGGGCCGAACTGGGGGCCGCGGCGGCGACCAGCCGGCTGCTCCGGGCCAGCGGCATCGGCCGCTTCCTGGTCGACACCGGCTACCTGGCCGACGGCATGCTGGACCTGACCGGCATGGCGGCGGCGGCCGGCGCGCCGGTGACCGAGATCGTCCGGCTGGAGTCGGTCGCCGAGCAGGTGGCCAGGGATGGGGTAGCGGCCGCCGAGTTCGGCGAGCGGTTCCGGGCAGCGCTGTGGCAGCGGGCGGGCCAGGCCGCCGGCGTTAAGAGCATTGTGGGTTACCGGTTCGGCCTGGACATCGACCCGGCACCGCCCGGGCCGGCCGAACTGGCCGCGGCCGCCGGCGGCTGGCTGCGGGAGGTCGAGTCGACCGGGCAGGCCCGGGTGACCGACCACGTGCTGCTCCGGCACCTGCTGTGGGCCGGGGTCGAGCGGGGCCTGCCCGTGCAGATCCACACCGGGTTCGGTGACCCGGACGCCGACCTGCGCCGGTGCGACCCGCTGCTGCTGCGCGGCTTCCTGGAGCTGACCCGGGACCGCGCGGTACCGGTGATGCTGCTGCACTGCTACCCGTTCCACCGGCAGGCGGGCTATCTGGCGCAGGCGTACCCGCACGTGTACCTGGACGTAGGCCTGGCGGTCAACCATGTCGGTGCCCGGGCGGCGGCCGTGGTCGGCGAGTCTATGGAGCTGGCGCCGTTCGGCAAGCTGCTGTTCTCCAGCGACGCCTGGGGCCCGGCGGAACTGCACTATCTGGGTGCGCTGCTGTGGCGCCGGGCCACCGCCACCGTCCTGCGCCAGTGGGTGGAGGCGGGCGACTGGAGCCTGGACGATGCCATCCGGGTAGCCACGATGATCGGCAGCGGCAACGCCCGCCGCGTCTACCAGCTCGGCGGTGGCACCGGTGACTGACCGGCCGGAGACGGCCAGCCGGGCGCTGCTGACAGCGATGACCGCGGCGGGCGTCCGCTATCTGTTCGCCAACCTCGGCAGCGACCACACCGGGATCATCGAGGCGTACGCGCGCGCCCAGCAGGACGGCACCCTCGGCGAGCTGCCGGAACTGGTGATCTGCCCGCACGAGTTCGTCGCGCTCAGCGCGGCCCAGGGTTACACGCAGGTCACCGGCCAGCCGCAGGCCGTGCTGGTGCATGTCGACTGCGGCACCCAGAACCTCGGCGGCGCCGTGCACAACGCCGCCAGGGACCGGGTGCCGGTGCTGATCCTGGCCGGGCTGTCGCCGGTGACCCAGCACGGGGAGCTGCCGGGCAGCCGCACCGAGTTCATCCACTGGCTGCAAGACACCGCCGATCAGGCCGGGCTGGTCCGCGGCTACGTCAAGTACGCGCAGGAGATCCGCCGCGGCCACACCGCCCGGCAGCTTGTCCACCGCGCGCTGCAGATCGCGCGGAGCGAGCCACCCGGACCGGTCTACCTGGCCGCGTCCCGCGAGGTGCTGGAAGAACTGGTGCCGCCGGAGCCGGACCAGTCGCCGTGGCGTTCCCCGGTGGCCCCAGCGGCACTGGCGCCGGAAGTCGCCGACGAGCTGGCCGGCGCGCTGCTGGGCGCCGCGAACCCGCTGGTGGTCACCTCCTACCTGGGCCGGGATCCGGACGCGGTGGCCGCTCTGACCGACCTATGTGAGCTGATGGCGGCGGGTGTGCTCGAGTCGGCCCCGATGCGGATGAACTTCCCCGCCGATCACCCGCTCCACCTGGGCTACCAGTGGAACACGGCCGGCCAGAACCCGGTACTCGGCGCCGCCGACGTGGTGCTGGTCGCGGGCAGCGATGTGCCCTGGATTCCGGTCACCAACTCGCCACCCAGCGGCGCCCGCATCTACATGCTGGACGCCGACCCGGTCAAAGAGCAGATGACGCTGTGGCACATTCCGGCCACCCGGTACGCCCGGGCCGATCTGGCCATCGCGCTGCGGCAGGTGGCCGGCGCGGTCCGGCGGCTGGGCGGCCCGGACCGGGCGGCCACCGAGGCCCGCGCCCAGCGCCTCGCGGCCACGCATCAGGCTCAGCGGGCGGAGTGGGCCGCCCGCGAGCAGCCCGGCCCGGACGGCACGATCACGCCCGCCTACCTGGTCGCGTGCGTGCGGGACGCGATCGGGCCGGATGCGCTGGTGCTCACCGAAGCGGTCACCAGCTACCAGGTGGTCAGCGAGCACCTGCGGGCCAGCCGGCCGGGCTCGCTGCTTGGCAGCGGCGGCAGCGCGCTGGGCTGGTCCGGCGGCGCGGCGGTAGGTGCCAAGCTGGCCGCCCCGGACCGGACGGTGGTGAGCCTGGTCGGCGATGGCAGCTACCTGTTCGGGGTGCCCGCCTCGGCGCAGTGGCTGTCCCGGCGGTACCAGGCCCCGTCGCTGACGGTGATCTTCGACAACCAGGGCTGGTCAGCGCCGGTGCTGTCGGCGCTGACGGTCCACCCGGACGGCGCGGTCGCAGCGATGGGCGGCGGCACCGGGTTTGCCCCTGGCGCCGATCTGCCCGGGGTCGCCGCCGCAGCCGGCGGGGCATATGCCGCCACCGTGACGCAAGCGGCCCGGCTGCCAGCCACCTTGCGCCGGGCGCTTGGCCAGGTCCGCCGCGGCCGGTCCGCCGTGGTCAGCGTCCGGGTGCCCGCCGCCGGACCCGGCTGACCCGGGCAGCAGCGGAGCCGGCTGATTAATGGCTGGCCGCGGGCTGGCCACCATGCGATTCTGGCCGCGTGCTCAGCCCAGGGCAGATCAGCGCCTTCCTCGCCGACGGCTACGTCGCGCTGCCCGGGGCAGTGCCCGCCGGGCTGGCGCGGGCCTGCCAGGACGTGGTCTGGTCCGAACTGGGCCAGCGCGGCGTGCGGCGGGACGACCCGGCGACCTGGACCGCGCCCGTGGTGCGGATCGCCTGCCCGGAAGGCGGCCCGTTCGCCGAGGCGGGCACCAGGCCGGCCGTGCAGGCGGCGTGTGACCAGCTGATCGGCCCCGGCCGCTGGCGGCGGCGGGCCGGTGTGGGCGGAACCATCCCGGTGCGGTTCCCGAGCGAGGCCGATCCGGGTGACGCGGGCTGGCACATCGAGGCCAGCTACCTGCACGGCGGCCAGCAGCGGGTCAACGTCCACTCACGGGCCCGCGGGCTGCTCGCGCTGTACCTGCTGACCGACGTGGATGCGGACAGTGCGCCGACCCGGCTGCGGCCCGGTTCCCACCTCGACGTCCCGCGGCTGCTGGCACCGGCCGGGCAGGCCGGGATGGACGCGACCGAGGCCGGCCAGGCAGCCGCCCGGGCTAGCGCGCACCAGCCGGTGGTGCTGGCCACCGGGCGGGCGGGGGATGTGTTCCTCTGCCATCCGTTCCTGGTGCACGCGGCCTCCTGGCCGCACCGCGGCCGGTTTCCCCGGATGGTCGCCCAGCCGGCCGTGGCCCTGCACAGCGAATACCCGCTGGCCGGGTCACCCTCCCCGGCCGAGCAGGCGATCCTGGCTGGCCTGGACCAGGCGGCCGCGGCCGGCTGACCGGCCCGCGGCCGTGGCTGGCGTCCCGGGCCGCGGCAGGCGGCGGGAACCGGGCGGCCAGCCGGTGCGTCGAAGCGGTGGTCCTACCCACCGATCACCGGAGGCACACCATGGCCGTCTCACTCACCTCCAGCCAGCGGGCGGCCGTCGTCAGCGTGACCGCCGCCGTATTGCTGACCGGCGCTTTCGCCGCCGGCGCCGGGCTGGGCGGCAGCACACCCGCCGCCTCGGCGTCATCAGCCAGCCGCACGGTGCTGACCGGGCAGACCGTGGCCAGCGGCAGCGGCGCCCGGATCACCGTGACCGGCACCGGCAACGTGACCGGCACCCCGGACCAGCTGACGCTGTCCATGGGCGTGCAGACCACCGGCAGTTCGGTGGCCACCGCACTGGCCCGCGCCAACCACGCGGTCCGGGCGGTCACCGCCGCGCTGACCAGGACCGGCGTCCGCGCCGCCGATATCCAGACCTCCGGCCTGTCGATCCAGCCCAGCTACGGCAGCTCGCCGGTGCCCGATGGCTACGGGGTCAGCGAGTCCATTCAGGTCACGCTGCGCAGCCTGGCCACCGCCGGCACCCAGATCAGCGACGCCGTGCGGGCCGGCGGCAACGCCACGGTGGTGGACGGCGTGTCGCTGGACCTGAGCGACAACGGCTCCCTGCTGGCCGCGGCCCGGGCCCGGGCGGTGGCCGACGCCCGGACCAAGGCCGCGGAGTACGCGCGGGCGCTCGGCCAGCCGCTCGGGCCACTGGTGACCATGTCCGAGCAGGGCCCGGTGGTGCCGCTGCCAGTGTTCGCCGCATCGGGTGCGCAGCCGTCGCCGAAGCCCTCGCCGGTGCCGGTCTCCCCGGGCACCCAGCAGGTGTCGGTCACCGTCACCGCCGTCTTCGCCCTCGCCTGAACCCGGCGTCGGCCGGGGACCCGGGCAGTGGCGCCGGGATCGGCCCGGCAGGTAGGCTCCCGGCATGCGAATCAGGCGTGACCGCCAGTGGTGGCGCCGCCGGTGAGGCGGTGACTGGTTTCGCACAGCGCATATCCAGAAGCGACCGCCCGGAGGTGGCGGTCGCTTCGCGCGTCAGCCAGCCCGGGCACTGACCCAGGGAGCAGCCGTGGCGTCGGCAGCAGCAGGTGACCCGGCGGCGGGCGGCGGCCGCAGCGTCAGTGTGACCGCGGGCGGGATCCGGGTAACCCGGACCGCTGAGCCGTTCGACGAGCAGTTGCTGGCCGGCATCTGCGCCCGGGCCGAGCAGGTGCGCGGCGGCGTGCTCAGTTCCGGCATGGAGTACCCGGGCCGGTACAGCCGGTGGCATCTGGCCTATCTCAGCCCCTGCCTGGAACTGACCGGCCGCGGCCGCCAGATCACCGCCCGGGCACTGAACGCCCGGGGTGAGGTGCTGCTGCCGGTGATCGGCGCGGCGCTGGCGCGGGCGGGGGAGCCGGCCGGGCCGCCCGCAGACGGCGGCACCGGGGCACTGCCGGAGATGACGGTCACCGTCCCCGAGCCCGCCGGGCTGCTGGCCGAGGAGGACCGGAGCCGCCGCCCGACGGTGTTCTCCGCGCTGCGGGAGATCATCGCCGCGATGGCCGGCGATGACCCGCACCTGGGCCTGTATGGGGCGTTCGGCTACGACCTGGCATTCCAGTTCGAGCCGGTCCGGCTGCACCGTGAACGCCCGGCCAATCACCGGGATCTGGTCCTGCACCTGCCCGACGAGCTGTTCGTGGTGGACCGCATGCGCGAGACGGCGGTCCGCTACCGGTACG
>Ga0318492_10000645_pt1 | contig 10640 bp, 10 predicted proteins | sample GRESIP108b1f22_FD_203292 | JGI IMG/M metagenome (GOLD analysis project Ga0318492, IMG submission 203292) | Tropical soil microbial communities from Luquillo Experimental Forest, Puerto Rico - GRE.SIPMG.108b1f22 | ecosystem: Environmental > Terrestrial > Soil > Tropical forest > Bulk soil... | reverse complement strand
GCCGGCCGTCCGGCGTGAGTTGGTCGACGAAGCGCGGGAGATGCTGGCTCAGCCCGGACAGCAAAGCGCCGCGATCCATTCCGGTCTCCTCCGACAGCGCGTTAAGCGTGTCGGTTCCGAGCGCGCTCGCGAGATCGCCCTGCGAGATCTCCTTGTTCGGGCCGGTGCCGACCCATGAACGCGCCACGTCGCCCTGGCCGCTCTGCTGAAGCTGCTTGAGCAGACCGCCGAGTCCGCCGTTGAGCACCGTTCCGGCGGCGGCGCCGCCGAGAACTCCACCCAGTGTGCCACGCAGCAGGTCGCCAAGGTCGCCGCCGCCGAGCGTTCCGCCTTGTCCGCCCGGCAGGCCTGCGCTGACGTTACCGCCCGTGGGCCCGGCCGGCTGGGTGGGCGGCGCGTCGGCCCGGCGCAGGTTCTTCATGGCGTAGATCGCAAGTAGAGTGAGCAGCGCCTTGGCGGTCGGCGACATGCCTTGGCTTGCCGGCGCAGCTCGCGCGCGCGGATCGTTGGAAACACCGCCGGCCTGAATGGTGTTGAGAATATCGAGCAAGCCCATGTCAGCCTCCTGACTTGCCCCCAACCCGGCGCAGCATCGCGCGCGCGCATGACGGTTGCAAGGCGAGTCATTCGCTAAAGGATTGTTATGATTCAGAAGGACCCTTTGTTGAAGCTGATGCCTTCATGACAGCTCGTCCTTCAGCCATTCACTTCGGCTGCAAATGGACTTGCGGAGACGCAGAGAATGGGGGGAGGATGGCCTCCTCAACGATATCTAGGGAGGCTTTCCATGACGATCCGCCAGATTGCGACGTGCGCAGGCTTCGCGGCGCTCGCGGGTGCGATGATTGTGACGTCCGGGCAGCCGGCACGGGCGCTCACGATGAAGGAGTGCAGCGCCAAGTACCAAGCGGCCAAATCCGCGGGCACTCTCAGCGGGCAGAATTGGCGCGATTTCCGCAAAGCCCAGTGCGGCGCCGATGCGACCGCCGCCGCTCCGGCCACGGGTGCGCCGGCTCCCACTCCCGCAACCGCGCCCAAGGCGAGCGGAAATGCCGTGTTTCCCACGGCCGTCTCCCCGAAATATTCGAGCGAATCGGCGGGGAAGGCCCGGATGCACACGTGCCTCGATCAATACAACGCCAACAAGGCGAGCAATGCCAACGGCGGTCTGAAATGGATCCAGAAAGGCGGCGGCTACTACAGCGAGTGCAATAAGCAGCTGAAAGGCTGAGGTGACCCCAGTCGGGCGGTCGACAACGGCCGTGGCGAAATGGCACGGCCTTGAAGGCGGGTCGACGACGAAGGGGACGGATCGCGGCTGGTTTTCCCGGGCGGAAAGACCGGCCTTGACCGCACGCGCCCCGCCCCGCACATAAGGCCAGGATGACCCTCCTCGATTCCTCCCTCGTGCGCGGCGCCGATACCGATCGGCTTGCCGGCCACGACAAGATTCTCATCGTCGATTTGGGCTCCCAGGTGACCCAGCTCATCGCGCGGCGGGTGCGCGAAGAAAAAGTCTATTGCGAAATCGTGCCGTTCCAGAAGGCGGACGAGGCTTTCAGGGCGATGCGGCCGAAAGGGGTGATCCTCTCCGGCGGCCCGGCCTCGGTGCTCGACCGGGACGCGCCGCTCGCTCCGCCCGCCGTCTACGAGGCGGGCGTGCCGATCCTCGGCATCTGCTACGGCGAGCAGGCCATGGCGCAGCAGCTCGGCGGCACGGTCGAGGGCGGACACCATCGTGAGTTCGGCCGCGCCGAGGTGACGGTGACCGAGGATTCACCGTTGTTCGAGGGCGTGTGGCGCAAGGGCGAGCGCTATCCGGTATGGATGAGCCACGGCGACCGCGTGACCCGGCTGCCCGCGGGCTTCCGGGTCGTCGGCACCTCGGCCAATGCGCCCATCGCCATGATCGCCGACGAGCAACGCCGGTTCTACGCCACCCAATTCCACCTCGAGGTCGTGCACACGCCCCACGGCGCCGCGCTGTTGCGCAACTTCGTGCGCAAGATCGCCGGCTGCAAGGGCGACTGGACCATGCGCGCCTTCAAGGCGGAGGCCGTCGAGAAAATCCGCGCGCAGGTGGGCAGCGGCCGGGTCATCTGCGGGCTCTCCGGCGGCGTCGATTCGGCGGTCGCCGCGGTCTTGATCCACGAGGCGATCGGGGAACAGCTCACCTGCGTTTTCGTCGACCACGGATTGCTGCGGCTCGCCGAGGCGGAGAAGGTGGTGGCGCTGTTTCGCGACAGCTACAACATCCCGCTCGTCCACGTCGAAGCGGAAGCGCTCTTCCTCAACGCGCTTGCCGGCGTCACCGATCCCGAACTCAAGCGCAAGACGATCGGTAAGCTCTTCATCGACGTGTTCGAGGCGGAGGCGAAAAAGCTCGGCGACGCGGATTTCCTGGCGCAAGGCACGCTCTATCCCGACGTGATCGAAAGCGTGTCGTTCACCGGCGGACCCTCGGTCACGATCAAATCGCATCACAATGTCGGCGGGTTGCCCGAGCGCATGAACATGAAGCTGGTCGAGCCCTTGCGCGAGCTGTTCAAGGACGAGGTGCGCGCGCTCGGCCGCGAACTCGGCTTGCCGCAAGCCTTTGTCGGCCGGCATCCGTTCCCGGGGCCGGGATTGGCCATCCGTTGCCCCGGCGAGATCACGCGCGAAAAGCTCGACATCCTGCGGCGCGCCGACGACGTCTATATCGAGGAAATCCGCCGTGCCGGGCTTTACGACGACATCTGGCAGGCGTTTGCCGTGCTGTTGCCGGTGCGCACGGTCGGCGTCATGGGCGACTACCGCACCTACGATTACGTGGTGGGCCTGCGCGCGGTGACTTCGACCGACGGCATGACCGCCGACTTTTATCCCTTCGACATGAAGTTCATCGGACACGTGGCGACGCGCATCGTCAACGAGGTCAAGGGCGTCAACCGCGTGGTCTACGACGTGACGTCGAAGCCGCCAGGCACGATCGAATGGGAGTAATCGCCCGCCTTACGGTGCGGCGAACGCTGCTAGGGCGAGCGCTGGCGTGCCCCACCAGGCAACGACCATCACGACGGTGACGGCGAGAAACAGCGCGGTGAATTCCATCGTCGTGCTCCGGGTTAGGCGCGCACTCTAGACGAGCCGGCCTCGTGCGCCAGCTGCGGCTCGTCGGCTGCCGCGCTCAACCATCCCGCGCGGGGCTGCCGTCCCTGGCGGCTTTCCCCGCCGCGCCCGGGGCTGTAGGACGTTGAGCCGACGCGCCCGGTGTTCTGGCGCGAGCGGGAGGATACGAATGGATGTCAGTCTCGCCGGCCGTACGGCGGTGATCACCGGCGGAAGCAAGGGGATCGGGCTCGCCATCGCGAAGCGGTTTGCAGCCTCGGGCGCCGAGGTTGCCATCGTCGCGCGCGGGCGCGAAGCGCTCGATGACGCGGTCAAGACCATCGGGGCGAACGGCCGACGGGTCGTCGACATCCAGGGCGACGTGGCGCGCGCCGCCGATGTCAAGCGTGCCTACGACGAAGCAATGAAGGCGTTCGGTAAGATCGACATCGTCGTGAACAATGCCGGCACATCAGCGACCAGCCCGTTCGAGAAGCTGACCGACGAATTCCTGCAGCAAGACTTCGACCAAAAGCTGTTCGCCGCCATTCGGCTGACGCGGCTGGTATGGCCGCAGATGAAGGAGCGGCGCTGGGGCCGCATCATCAACGTGCTCAACATCGGCGCCAAGGCGCCGCGCGGCGGCAGCGCGCCGACTTCGATCACGCGCGCCGCCGGCATGGCGTTGACCAAGGTGCTCTCGCACGAAGGCGCGCCGCACAACGTGCTGGTCAATGCGATGCTGGTCGGCTTCATCGAGGCCGATCAGCACGTGCAAGCCGCGAAACGCGCCGGCATCGAGCTCAAGGACTACATGGCCGCGCGCGCCAAGGACATCCCGCTCGGCCGCATCGGGCGGGCCGAGGAATTCGCCAACATGGCCTGCTTCCTCGTGTCGGATCTCGGCTCCTACATCACCGGCACGGCCATCAACGTCGACGGCGGGCGCTCGCCGGTGGTGTAGCCCAGGGGCGGCATCTCGAGCGCGACGATTCCGCGATGGTGTCGCCAATCGGCTCGTGCAAGCAGCTTGCTCGCGGCCGCGCCTTCAACGGCGGTCTGCGATGCAAATGCGCTAACTGCGAACGCTCAATTGGGCGATGGCAATTAGGAGCGAGACACCGAGACCAATCGTGCATATGACCCAGGCTAGACGGTTGGCGAAAACGGCACGCACGCCGTGGCCGAGGAGAACGCCCCGTAGGCCCATGGCGAGATGGCTGATGACGAACAATGGGGCGAGGGAATAGTGGGGGATGAGCCTGACGTTCCACGGATCATGCAATAGACCGACGGGAGCTCCGGAAGCCCACTTGAAAGTCGTGTCGATGGCCAGGAACATCCGTCCGAGAATGAACACGGCAATCAGGTGGGAGGTGATGTACACCGCCAGATAGGCGGCGGTCGCGGTCTGGATGGATGAATAGATGTCAGCTTTTCGCGCGATTGCGGCCCACAATAGGCGCAGTCCGCTCAGGAGCTGGAATGCGAACAGCGCGACCAGAATGGGTTGGACGATATCGGAGCGATACCAGACCCGCAGCAAGTCCATAATCCTCTTATTTTCTTCGAGGCTCCAGGCGGCAGTCATGTGATTGATGAGGTGCCACCCCAAGAAGATCGCGATAATCGCGGCGGCGGAAAATCCGTGGGCGGCCCTGAGCCATCGTGGTACCGCGGTTGGCATCTCGTTCGTCGATGAGCCAAATGCTGCAAAGCCGAGGACGCCAAGCCACGCAATCGCCCAGAAGGCATAATCGCCGTTCGGGACGTTGAGCAGGTAGAAAAACACGCCAATCAGCACGAAGAGGGGTGGGGCGGCGAATGCGAGATGCGCGAACCTGCGATCCTGAATGTCGTCGGATTTCAGTATGACAGCGAAACTGAGGGCGGGGACGCTGTAGACGAGAGCGGTGGCAATACCGAGCAACATCCCAGTCGCGAGTTTGCCCGTCATGTCGGATGCAAGCGCGAATTGCTGAGCCGATTGGTACAAGGCCAAAGGCGCAAGTGGATAAAGCAACGCCGACACCGTCGGCAGATAGCGGCGCATCATGCCGCTTGCACTGAGCCGGGTCGCGGCTGTTCGGGTTCCGAGGAAATTCATGACGTTCTCCTTCGGCTGATGCGCCTCGCAGCGCGGCGAAGGACTGATGGAACGATGGTGCAAGGCGGCGCGTAGGTCTACGCGCTGCTTACCAAGCGAAGACGCTGCGACGCCTGCAGCGGCGCACAGGTGCGACGGGTCCAATCTCGATCTAGAATGGATGGCAGGAAAGAACCAATTTCGCTTATTTCATTGGACCAATTTGCGCGGAGGCGGTCATGGCGAGACACGCCGAACACCAGGCTTTGGCGCTTCCGATGCGGCCGCCGCGTGTGCCGATCCATCGCTGGCTCTATGCGGAAATGCGGGCGGCGATCCTGAACGGGCGGCTAGCCAGCGGACAGCGTTTGCCGCCAACACGCGACCTCGCGCATCAATTCGGGATTGCACGCGGGACGGCGGTTGCAGTGTTTGAGCAGCTTGCCGCCGAAGGCTACGTCACCGCCGCGGTGGGCCGTGGCACACACGTCGCGTCATCGTTGCCCGACAACCTCTTCACTGCAGTCACCCCCCGGACCCGACTGCCGAAAACAAGCGTCCGCGCGATCAGATTATCCGACCGGGCTCGGCCGTTGGCCCGCTCACCGTTTCCGCTGACCGGCCCTACCACTCCCGGCGGCGCCTTCCGAGCCGGCCAACCGGATCTCATGGCTTTCCCCGTGGCACTTTGGTCCCGGATTGCAAACCGGCTGGGGCGACGCAGCCAGCGTTTGTTTCTCGCAGGAGGGGACGTCGCGGGCTACCGGCCGCTGCGCGAGGCCATCGCCGCCTATCTCGGGACATCACGCGGGATCCGCTGCTCGGCTGAGCGAATCGTCTTGGTCGCGAGCGTGCAACAAGGGCTCGATCTCTGTGCCCGGCTCTTGGTCAACCCGGGCGAGCGTGTATGGGTGGAAGATCCTGGCTATCCGGCGGCGCGCTCGGTACTAGAAGCAGCGGACGCCAAAACCGTCGCCGTGCCCGTGGACGCGGAAGGCCTTGACGTTGCCCTCGGTCGGCGCTCCGCGCCCTTCGCCAAGCTCGTCTACGTTACGCCCGGCCGACAATATCCGCTTGGCGTTACGCTCACCCTGAGGCGGCGATTGGAACTCCTGCGCTGGGCCGAGCAGTCGGGGGCTGTTATTTTCGAGGACGACTACGACAGCGAATTTCGCTTTTCCGGGCCTCCGCTGGCGGCGCTCAAGAGTCTCGATTCTATCGATCGCGTCGTCTACGCGGGGACGTTCAGCAAGCTCCTTTTCCCGGCGATCAGGCTTGCTTATCTCGTTTTGCCGGAGAGGCTGGTCGATCCGTTTGTTGCTGCCTTGTCGCTGACGGCGAGGCACATGCCCATATGTAACCAGGTTATTTTGAGCGACTTCATCGCCGAGGGACACTTTTCCCGACATCTTCGCCGTATGCGGCTGCTTTATTCTGAACGCGCGCAGGCGCTGCAACAGGCTGCAGCGATCCATTGGGGCGATTTGCTCGTGATGCCGAGGATTGAGTCCGGCCTTGACACGGCTGTTCTGCTCAGGCCGCGAATCGATGACCGCGCCGCCGCTGGCGCAGCAGCAAGAGCCAATATCGAGCTTCGGCCACTGTGGGGGCATTCGCAACGACATCCCCGTCTCAGGGGCTTTGTGGTCGGCTTCGCTGCGGTCGACCCACCCGCGATCTTTGACGGAGCTCGCCACCTTGCGCGAATTCTCGAGGAGCAAATTTCCCTCAGCAAAGTGCGCCGGCCGGTCAGCGTGCATTGAGTGCCGACGCCGAGGCGTAAGATCAGCCACGCCGCACCGCAGATCGCGCACCACCGGTCACGCGCCTTAGTTGATCCTCAAATCGAGCGCCTTGATGATCGGCGACCAGCGCGCCAGATCGGCATCGACTTTTGCGCGGAACTGCGCCGGCGTGGTGGGAATCGGCTCCATAAGCTGGGTGGCCAGCTTCTCGCGAATCGCCGGCTCGGCGAGCGCGTCGACGACCGCGCGGTGAATCTTCGTGATCACCACATCCGGCGTTTTCGCCGGTGCGATCAGCCCGTTCCAGGCGTCTGCTTCGACGTCGATGCCGCTCTCCTTGAGCGTCGGGACCCCGGGCATCAGCGCGGAGCGTCGGCCGAGCGAGATGGCCAGAATTTTCACCTGGCCGGAGGCGACGTGCGGCGTCACCGAAATCGCCGGCAGACAGGCCGCCTGCACGTCGTTGCGCAGCACCGCGGTCATCGCCTGCGGCGAGCCGGGGTAGGGGACGTGCACCATCGTCGTGCCGCTCTTGAGCGCAAGCGCTTCCATGGCCAGATGCGACAGCGAGCCGTTGCCGATCGAGCCGTAGTTGTATTTGCCGGGATTTTTCCGCAGCAGATCGACGAGTTCGGCGACCGAATTGACGGCCAGGCTCGTGTGCACGACGAGCGCGCTCGGCTGAGTCGTCAGCATGGTGATCAGCGCGAGGTCCTTGGCCGGATCGTACGGCATTTTCGCGAACAGCAGCGTGTTGATGGCAAGCGGGCCGCCGAGACTGATGCCGATCGTGTAGCCGTCCGGCTCCGCCTTCGCCACCATCTCGGTCCCGGTATTGGCGCTGGCGCCCGGGCGGTTCTCGATCACGAACGGCTGCCCGAGCTTCTGTTGCATGTGGTCGGCGATCAGCCGCCCGACCATGTCCGGCGTCGAGCCGGGACCAAACGGCACGATGATCCTGACGGTTTTCGTCGGCCAGTCTTGCGCCGCAGTCGGCGTCCAAGCAAACAACAGTCCGCATAACGCCAAGACGAAGCGTCTGTTCATTGAATTTTCTCGCTCTCCTTAATGTTCATCGTCCGAATAGCCTGTCCGCGCGCAGGCGGGAAGCGGGATGATCCGGTGGTCATTGCAGATGCAATGATCGCAGGCGCGCAGTTTACCAGACGCGTGCCGTCGCCGGCGGTGCAACGACGATGCGATGCCGACGACCTTGCCTCCCGGCACGCCATGGCCTCTACTGCGCCTGCAGGACAGCACGCTGCGCAAACGTCGATGGTGATTTTGGCGAGGCTTGGGCCATGGGGCTGGCGATTCTCGTGCTCGGACTTTTCGTCTTCCTTGGGGCGCATGTCTTCGTGACGTTGCGTGCGCCGCGCGCCGCGGTGATCAAGTGGATCGGAGAGTGGCCCTACAAGGGGCTGATGTCTTTGGTCTCCCTCGCCGGGCTCATTCTGATCGGCTACGGCTTCGGGCAGTATCGGGCGACCGGCTGGATCGACGTGTGGTCCCCGCCCCGGTGGACCTACTACGTCACGCAGCTATTGATGTGGCCGGCGAGCATTTTCGTGGTCGCGGCGTATAGCCGCGGCAATATCTGGCGCGCGCTCAAGCACCCCATGCTGGTCGGGGTGAAAACCTGGGCGGTCGCGCACCTCATCTCCAACGGCGATCTCGGCTCGATCGTGCTGTTCGGCTCCTTTCTTGCGTGGGCGGGCTACGATCGCATGACGCTCAAACACCGAACCGATCCCGGCGCGCCGGCGATCCCGGTCGGCGGGCATCGCAACGACACGATCGCACTCGTAGTGGGGACCATCCTTTATCTCGCGCTGGGTTTCATCTTCCATCCCATTGTGGTCGGTGTCGCGGTCTTCGGCACGCCGGCGGAGTAGGATTTTCGCCAATGTCGGCACAAGACGAGATCAAGCGGCTGACCGCCCCCGACATCCGCGCGCGCAAGGGCGGCGAGCCGATCGTCTGCCTCACGTCCTACCACGCGCATACCGCGCGCCTGCTTGATCGCCATTGCGATCTCATTTTGGTCGGCGACTCGCTCGGCATGGTGATGCATGGGCTCGAAACCACCGTGCCGGTCACTCTCGATATGATGATCCTGCAGGGGCTGGCGGTGATGCGCGGATCGAAGCGGGCGCTCGTCGTGGTCGATATGCCGTTCGGCTCCTACGAAGCGTCCAAGGAGCAGGCCTTCATGTCGGCGGCGCGGGTGATGAAGGAGACCGGCTGCGGAGCAATCAAGCTCGAGGGCGGCCGCCGCATGGCCGAGACCATCGCCTTTCTGGTCGAGCGCGGCGTGCCGACCATGGGCCATATCGGCCTCACGCCACAGTCGATCAACACCATCGGCTCGTTTCGCGCTCAAGGTCGCAGCGAGGTGGATTGGGGGCCGATCGAGGATGACGCGCGGGCGGTCACGCAGGCCGGCGCCTTTGCGGTCGTGATCGAGGCGGTGGCCGAGCCGCTCGCCCGCCGCATCACCGCTGGCGTCGAAATCCCGACCATCGGCATCGGCGGAAGCGTCGCCTGCGATGGCCAGATCCTGGTGCTTGAGGACATGCTCGGGCTGTCCCCGCGGGTGCCGAAATTCGTCAAGCGCTATGGCGAGCTTGGTCCCTCCATCGAGGCCGCGGTTGCGGCCTACGCCGCGGACGTCCGCGCCCGCGCCTTCCCCGGCCCGGAGCATGTCTATCCGCTCCGGAACAAGCCGAAGTAGCCTGGTTCATCAATGGGTTGGCGGCAACGGCCGCGATCCGGCTTTGCCTTGCCTGTGCCACATCGATAGGCTAATCCGCCATCACTACGGTGGGTGCGTGCGAGCGCGGGGTGGGGCGGGGACGTTCGTGTCCGACATCTTTCACGAAGTCGACGAGGAAGTCCGGCGGGAACAGCTCAAGAAGCTGTGGGACCGCTACGGCAATTATGCCGTCGCCGCAGCCGTTGTGCTGCTCGTGGCGGTTGCGGCTTGGCGCGGCTATCTGTGGTGGGAGGGCAAGAAGGCCGCCGAGAGCGGCGCCGCTTTCGAGGCTGCCAGCACGCTCGCCGAAAGCGGCAAACGCAGCGAGGCCGAGGCGGCGTTCGGCAAGATCGCCGTCGACGGGACGTCCGGTTATCGTCATCTCGCACGCATGCGCGAAGCGGCCGAGCTTGCCCAGACCGATGCCAAGGCCGCGATCGCAGCCTACGACCAGATTGCCGCCGACGGTGCAGTCGGCCCAGCGCTGCAGGATCTGGCGGCGCTGCGCGCGGGCGCGCTCCTCATCGATGCCGGCTCCTTCGAAGAGGCGCGACAGCGCCTCGAGCCGCTCGCGGCGAATGATCGCACCTTCCGCCACACCGCGCGCGAATTTCTCGTGCTAGCCGCTTGGCGCGCCGGCGACACGACGGCGGCCAAGCACTGGTTCGATCTGCTCATGACGGACGCGCAAACCCCACCCGCCACCCGCTCCCGCGTCGAGAAGCTGATGGCGCTGGGCGCCAGCGCGAGCAAGAGTTGAGGGGCGCAGCATGAACCGATTCGCGCGCATCGGCCTGACCGTCTTGGCATTGTCGCTCGGCGTCCTGCTGGCGGGTTGTGAAGGCTTCGATCCGACCACCATCATGGATTCGGATTTTTTCAACACCAAGAAGCGGCTGCCGGGCGAACGCAAACCAGTATTTCCGGAGGGAACGCCCGGCGTGACGCAAGGCGTGCCGAAGGA
>Ga0318492_10000639_pt1 | contig 10658 bp, 8 predicted proteins | sample GRESIP108b1f22_FD_203292 | JGI IMG/M metagenome (GOLD analysis project Ga0318492, IMG submission 203292) | Tropical soil microbial communities from Luquillo Experimental Forest, Puerto Rico - GRE.SIPMG.108b1f22 | ecosystem: Environmental > Terrestrial > Soil > Tropical forest > Bulk soil... | reverse complement strand
CGGCCCGACCGGGGATGCGCTAACCATCAGCCGTCGGCAAACCATTACACTGGCATGTCGTGGTGATAACGAGAGAGTCACGGATTTGTTAGGAACGGTCCGATGTTAGTGGTTCGGCCCGCGCGTGCGTAGACTCCCGGCCACTCGTCTAATCCCGATCGGCAACGTCTTCCGTTCGGTTTTCCAGGAGGTCGAATGTTCAGGCATGTCTCTACGCTGGCGGCGAACCCTGTCAGCGTGAGCGGCTCCAACCTGACCTGGGTCATCATCGTCGCCGTGATCGCGCTGCTCGCCCTGGGCGTGGCTGGCACGCTGGTGCGAGAGGTACTGGCGGCCAGCCAGGGGACCCAGCGGATGCAGGAAATCGCCAAGGCCGTGCAGGAAGGCGCTGCCGCGTACCTGCGCCGGCAGTTCAAGACCCTCGGCGTGTTCGTGGTCATCATCTTCTTCGTGCTGCTCCTGCTGCCCGCGGAGGGCGCCGGGGTGCGCTGGGGCCGCAGCATCTTCTTCCTGGTCGGCGCCGTGTTCTCGGCGTTGACCGGATTCACCGGGATGTCGCTGTGCGTCCGCGGCAACGTCCGGGTGGCGGCGGCGGCACGGGAGGGCGGTGAGCGGCCCGCGATGCGGATCGCGTTCAGGACCGGCGGCGTGGCGGGCATGTTCACCGTCGGCCTCGGCCTGTTCGGCGCCGCGCTGGTGGTGCTGATCTACAAGTCCAACGCGCCGAACGTGCTGGAGGGTTTCGGCTTCGGCGCGGCCCTGCTGGCGCTGTTCATGCGTGTCGGCGGCGGCATCTACACCAAGGCCGCCGACGTCGGCGCGGACCTGGTCGGCAAGGTCGAGCAGGGCATCCCCGAGGACGACCCGAGGAACGCGGCCACGATCGCGGACAACGTCGGCGACAACGTGGGCGACTGCGCCGGCATGGCGGCGGACCTGTTCGAGTCCTACGCGGTCATGCTGGTCGCCGCGCTGATCCTGGGCAAGACCGCGTTTGGCGACAAGGGCCTGGTCTTCCCGTTGATGATTTGCGGGATCGGGGTGATCACCGCGGTGATCGGCATCTTCGCGGTCTCACCGCGCCGGGGCGACCGCAGCGGCATTACCGCGATCAACCGCGGCTTCTTCGTCTCCGCGATCGTCTCGGCCATCGGCGTGGCCATCGCCTGCTTCACCTTCCTGCCGTCGAAGTTCAGCGACTTCCAGGGCGTCTCCGACCCGCACATCGCGGGTTACAACGGCGACCCCCGCTGGATCGCGTTCGGCGCGGTGCTGATCGGCATCGTGCTGGCCAGCGCCATCCAGCTGCTGACCGGGTACTTCACCGAGGTGAACCGGCGGCCGGTGCAGGACATCGGGAACAGCAGCGAGACCGGCGCGGCCACCGTCATCTTGTCCGGCGTCTCGACCGGCATGGAGTCCGCGGTGTACTCCGCGCTGCTGATCGGCGGCGCGGTGTTCGGCGCGTACCTGCTCGCCACCGGGAACGCCACCATCTCGCTGTTCGCGGTGGCGCTGGCCGGCACCGGCCTGCTGACCACGGTCGGCGTGATCGTGTCGATGGACTCCTTCGGCCCGGTCACCGACAACGCGCAGGGCATCGCGGAGATGTCCGGCGACGTGGAGGGCGACGCGGCGCAGGCGCTGACCAAGCTGGACGCGATCGGCAACACCACCAAGGCGATCACCAAGGGCATCGCGATCGCGACCGCGGTGCTCGCCGCGACCGCGCTGTTCGGCTCCTTCCGGACCATCGTCGAGGAGGCGCTGGGCAGCGGCGCAGGCTCGTTCAGCCTGTCGGTCGACCGGCCCAGGGTGCTGGTCGGGGTGATCATCGGGGCGTCGGTGGTGTTCCTGTTCGCCAGCCTGCTGATCATGGCGGTGGGCCGGGCGGCGCAGGGTGTGGTCCTGGAGGTGCGGAACCAGTTCCGCACCCACCCGGGGATCATGGATTACACCGAGAAGCCCGAGTACAGCCGGGTGATCGACCTCGTCACCAGGGACTCGCTCCGTGAGCTGGTGACCCCGGGCCTGCTGGCGGTGCTGACACCGATCGCCGTCGGCTTCGCGTTCGGGTATTCGACGCTGGGCGCCTACCTGGCCGGCGCGATCGCGGCCGGGGTGCTGATGGCGGTGTTCCTGGCCAACTCCGGCGGCGCCTGGGACAACGCCAAGAAGCTGGTCGAGGACGGCAACCACGGCGGCAAGGGCTCCGACGCGCACGCCGCCACCGTCATCGGCGACACCGTGGGCGACCCGTTCAAGGACACCGCGGGCCCGGCCATCAACCCGCTGATCAAGGTGATGAACCTGGTCTCCCTGCTGATCGCGACCAGCGTGGTCAAGTACAGTGCCAACACCGGCCTGCGGGTCGGCGTCGCCCTCGGCGCGGTGATCATCATCGTCGCCGCGATCGTGATCTCCAAGCGCCGCTCGCACGGCCTGGGCGAGGAAACCCCGGCGGCCACCGAGGTGACCGGTGCGGTCTCACCCGCGGTCGACGGCGCCACCCCGGCCCCCGACGTCACCCAGGTCACCGCCGCGGACGACGTCACGGACCGCGCCCCCGCCTCCAAGCACCCCGACTAGAAAGGGGCCGAACGGCCCGCCCACTCGCCCGAACCCCGGGTTCCACGCCATCCCACGGCACCGAACCCGGGGTTCACGCCCGTCCGGTCGGGCTGCCAGCCGCGCTACGCTCCCGCGGCTACGTCGTCGCTGGAGATGCCGAGCAGGTACAAGATGGCGTCCAGGTAGGGGACGCTCAGCGAGGTGTCGGCCGCGTCGCGCACCACGGGCTTGGCGTTGAACGCGACGCCAAGCCCGGCGGCCGCGATCATGTCCAGGTCGTTGGCGCCGTCGCCGACCGCGACCGTCTGGGACAGCGGGACCCCGGCGCTGGCCGCGAACCTGCGCAGCGCGTCCGCCTTCCCGGCGCGGTCGATCAGCGGGCCGCACAGCAGCCCGGTCAGCTTCCCGTCGCGGATCTCGAGCTCGTTGGCGGCCACGTAGTCGATCCCGAGCCCGGCCGCCAGCGGCCCGATCACCTGGATGAAGCCGCCGCTGACGATGCCCGACTTGCAGCCCAGGCCGCTCAGCGTCTCGATCAGCGTGCGCGCGCCCGCGGTCAGCCGCAGCCCGGCCCGGACCTCGTCCAGCACCCCGGCGGGCAGGCCGGCCAGCAGCGACACCCGCTCGCGCAGCGAGGCGGCGAAGTCAAGCTCACCTCCCATCGCGGCCGCGGTGACCTTCGCCACCTCGGCGGCGCACCCGGCCCGCTCGGCCAGCAGGTCGATCACCTCGTCCTGGATGAGGGTGGAGTCCACGTCCATGACGATCAGCCGCAGCGCCCGCCGGTGCAGCCCGCCGCGCTGCACCGCCACGTCGATGCCGTGCTGCACCGCGGCGCGCGCCAGGTCGTCCCGGAGGGTGGCCGGGTCCCCGCCGGACACGTCCAGCTCGATGCAGGTCACCGGCTGCTGCGCCAGCCTGCCGATCCTGTCGATGTTGGCCCCGCTGGCCGCGATCCGCCCGGCGATGGCGGTGATGGCGGCGGGGGACAGCGGGCTGCCCAGCAGGGTGACGTGCAGCCGCCCGCCCCGGACGCCCTCGGCCGAGGCCGACGGCGCCGAGCCCATGGTGATCTCGGCCTCCAGGCCGAGCCCGGCCGCCAGCGCGTCAACCGCCGAATGGATCTCGTTCAGGTCGGGCGGCGCGTCGCAGCCGAGCAGCACCCCGAGCACCAGCCGACCCCGGATCACGACCTGCTCGACGTCGAGCACGCTGACCGGGTGCCGGGCCAGGACGCCGAACAACCTGGAGGTCACGCCCGGCCGGTCCCGGCCGGTCAGCGTGATGAGCAGCGAGGTCCGCGGAGTTTTCATCGCGGGCGCCAGGCTACCCGAAAAGGCCGCCACCCTAAGGCAGCAGCAGGTGAACATCACCGAACTCGTGCCACAGGTACCCGCCCTCGATCGCGGCCCGGTAGCAGCGGGCGAGCAGACCGGGCCCGGCGAACGCGGCCAGCATCCGCAGGTGCGAGGAGCGCGGCTCGTGCAGCCCGGTAAGCAGCCCGTCCACCGCCCTGACCCCGGTCTCCGGCGTGACCACGTGCGAGGTCCACCCCGCCGCGGCCCGGACCCGTCCCCGAGAGCCCCTGGAGCCGTCGGCTCCACCCAGCGCGGCCGTCTCCAGCGCGCGGACCACGGTGGTGCCGCCGGCGATGACCCGGCCGCCGCGCGCCCGTACGTGGTTCACCAGGTCGGCCGTTGCGGGCGGGACGTCGAAGGGCTCCGGGTAGGGATCCTCGTCGCCCTCCAGTGAGGACACCCCGCAGTGCAGCGTGAGCGGGGCGATCAGCACGCCGCCGGCCACCAGCCGGGTCACCACGGACGGCGTGAACGGGCGGCTGGCGCTCGGCATCTCCGCGCTGCCCGGGTGGCGCGCGAACACCGTCTGGTAGGACGACAGCGGCCACTCGCGCGGCACGTAGGAGTACCTGATCGGGCTGCCGTAACGCAGTAGGTACGGCACCACCGCGACGGAGAGCCTGGCCCGCCAGAGCCGCGGCGTGGCCCGCTCCTCCAGGGTCAGCACCGCCCCGCCGGGCAGGCTGAGGCGCTGACCGGGAGTCCCGCGACCGTTCGGCACCGTGGTCTTCCCCCGGACCAGCCGGAGTTCGGTCAGCCAGGATCCGTCCGGCCGCGGCCCGGAGAAGTGCACCGCCAGCTCGGCCGAGACCCGGACCTGGGCCGGCAGGGTGGCGCTGGTGTTGACCACCAGCAGGTCGCCGGGGAGCAGCAGGCCGGGCAGCTCGCCGAAGCCGTGGTGGCTGACCTCACCCGACGCCCGGCGGCTGACCAGCATCCGCACCCCGTCCCTGGCCAGGCCGCGCGCCTCCGGCGGATCGTGCGCTTCCAGCGAAGCCGGCAGCGTGAATTCATCCGGGGCCAGCGTGGTCATGAAACCACCGGCTCGTGCGGCATGAGGTGCGCCGCGCGGTACCGGCCGCTCGGCAGCCGCTCGGTGACCAGCCGGACGAAGGCCGGCACGACCGAGGAGGGTTCGGGCCGGTCCGAGATGTCCTCGCCGGGGAAGGCCAGCTGGTGCATGTCGGTGCGCAGGTCGCCGGGGTCGGTCCACCAGACCCGCAGGGCCGGCTCCTCGGCGGCCAGCACGTTCGAGGCCTGCTCCAGGGCGGCCTTGGCCGCGCCGTAGCCGCCCCAGCCCGCGTAGGCCTCCACCGCCGCGTCCGAGGTGATGTTCAGCACCGCGCCGCCGCTGGCGCGCAGCAGCGGCAGCACCAGCTGGGTCAGCGCGACCGGCGCGATGACGTTCACCTCGAACGCGGCCCGCAGCTCGTCCGGCGGGTAGTCGGCCAGCGCGGGCAGCGGGCTGGCTCCCAGCGTGCCCGCGTTGTTGACCAGCAGGTCGAGCCGCCCCGCGGCCTGCGCGGCGGCGAGCAGCGCGGCCCGGTGTGCCGGGTCGGTGACGTCACCGGCCACCGCGCTGACCGTGCCGCCGGCCGCTCGCACCGTACCGGCTACCACGTCAAGCGCCGCCCCGTCCCGCGCGTCGACGATGAGATCAAAGCCCTCGCGAGCCAGGCCGGCCGCCAGGGCCCGGCCAAGCCCGCGGGAGGCCCCCGTGATCATGGCTGTCCGGTTATCGTTCATGCCGCCGACGCTAGCCACCGCCGCGACCGGGCACATCGGTCGCGCGCCCCGTCCGTCCTGCGTCAATAGTCCTAAGACCCGGGCCCGATGCGAGAGGAGGGCCCGCGAGCTAACGTCGACACGTGAGCGAAGGGCTGGATGAGCTCTACCAGGTGAGCCAGGCGGTGCTGTCCGTCACCCGGCAGATGTCCGTCCACGACGTGCTGCAGGTGATCGTGCGGTCGGCACGATCCCTGGTCGGCGCGCGCTACGCCGCGCTCGGCGTGCCCGACCAGGGCGACTCGTTCGCCGAGTTCGTGGTGGACGGGATCAGCGGTGCCGAGTGGGCGGCGATCGGCCCGCTGCCGCGCCGGCACGGGATGCTCGCCGTGCTGCTCAACCAGGGCAAGCCGGAACGGCTCGCCGACATCCGCAAGGACCCCAGGTTCGAGGGCTGGCCACCCGCCCACCCGCAGATGTCGCACTTCCTCGGGGTGCCGGTCCGGGACGGGGACCGGGTCCTGGGCATCATCTTCGCGGCCAACAAGACCTCCGCCGCCGCCGAGAAGCGCGGGTTCACCGACCGCGACGAGGAGGTCCTCTCGCTGTTCGCGACGCACGCCGCGATCGCGCTGACCAACGCCAGGCTGTACGAGCGCAGCCGCGAGCTGTCCGTCATGCAGGAACGGTCGAGGCTGGCGCGCGACCTGCACGACGCGGTCACGCAGAAGCTGTTCAGCATCCGGGCGCACGCCCGGGCCGCCGCGGTGCTGGCCGCCCGCGAGCCGGTCGACGCCAAACGGGTCCGGGCCGAGATCGAGGTGGTCGGCGAGCTCGGTGCCGAGGCCCACGCCGAGCTCCGCGCGGTCATCGACGGCCTGGCGCCGCCCGACCTGGAGGCCTCCGGCCTGGCCGAATCCCTTCGCCGGTACGCGGTGCTGGCCGGCCGGGCGAACGGCGTCCCGGTCACGGTCAAAGCCGCCTGCCTCCCGCCGCTGCCTCCCGGCACCGAGACGGCGCTCTACCGGGTGGCGCAGGAGGCGCTGCACAACGCGCTGCGGCACGCCGGCGCGTCCGGCATCACGGTCAGCCTGTCCAAGACGCCGCGCCAGGTCGTGCTCGAGGTGTCCGACGACGGCCACGGCTTCAAGGGCGGGTCCGGGGGAACAGGCAGAGCGCCGTCCGCCGGTCTCGGGCTGGCCTCGATGCGCGAGCGGGCGGCGTCGGCCGGCGGCACGCTGACCATCAGGTCCAGCCCGAAAGGGACCACGGTGCGGATGACCGTCCCGGGAAAGGCCAGCGGATGACGGAGCCCATCTCGGTGCTGATCGTGGACGACCATCCGGTGGTCAGGCGCGGCCTGCGGGTGCTGCTCGAGGTGCAGGACGGCATCGAGGTGGCCGGGGAGGCGGGCGACGGCGCCACCGCGCTCGCGTTGGCCGCCGAACTCGCCCCGGACGTCGTCCTGCTCGACCTCAAGCTGCCCGGCCTGGACGGCATTGCCGTGCTCGGCGAGCTCAGGACCCGGGACAGCCAGGCCCGGGTCCTCGTCCTCACCAGCGCCACCGAACCCGCCTCGGCCAGCCTGGCCATCCGTTCGGGCGCGGCCGGGGTGGTGTACAAGGACGTCGACCCGGACGCGCTGGTCCGGGCGATCCGCTCGGTGCACGACGGGCACCTGCTGCTCGCCCCGGAGGCGGCGGGCTCCCTGGTCCGCACCGCGGGCGGCTGGAACCCGGCGGATGGCCTGGACGCGCTCACCAGCCGGGAGCGCGAGGTGCTCGCCGAGATCGCGAAGGGCCGCTCGAACCGGGAGATCGCCCGGGCGCTGACCGTCTCGGAGAAGACGGTGAAGGCGCACGTGAGTTCGGTGCTGGCCAAGCTCGGCGTGCAGGACCGCACCCAGGCCGCCCTGGTCGCGGTCAGGCACGAGCGAGGCGGCTAACTCCCGATCAGGTGCGCGTAGACGATAGGTTCGGTCTCGGCGGAGGGTGCGGAGAAAGGGAGCCTGCATGTCCGACGAGGTGCTGCGGCTGCGCGGCGTCGAGGTCCGGCGGGACGCGGCGGTCCTGCTGCGTAACGTGGACTGGACGGCGCACGGGGACGAGCGCTGGATCCTGATCGGGCCGAACGGGGCGGGCAAGACCACCCTGCTCCAGGTGGCCGCCACCCTGATGTTCCCCACCGAGGGCACCGTGGAGGTGCTCGGCGAGCGCCTCGGCGAGGTCGACCTCTTCGACCTGCGACCGCGGATCGGGCTGACCAGCGCCGCGATCGCCGAACAGGTCCCGCCGGGGGAGAAGGTCATCGACCTGGTGCTCACCGCCTCCTACGCCATCCTGGGCCGGTGGAAGGAGGAATACGACTCCGCCGACGTCACCCGCGCGGTCGAGATCCTCGACGCGCTCGGCTGCGCGCACCTGATCAGGCGCAGGTTCGCCACGCTGTCCGAGGGCGAGCGCAAGCGGGTGCAGATCGCCAGGGCGCTGATGCCCGACCCCGAGCTGCTGCTGCTCGACGAGCCGGCCGCCGGGCTCGACCTGGGCGGCCGCGAAGACCTGCTGCGGCGGCTAACCACGCTGGCCCGCGACCCCAAGGCGCCGATGATGGTGCTGGTCACCCACCATGTCGAAGAGGTACCCGACGGCTTCACCCACGCCATGCTGCTGCGCCGCGGCTCGGTGCTCGCGTCCGGGCCGGTCGAGGAGGTCTTCACCCCGCGTAACCTGTCCCGCTGCTTCGGCGTCCAGCTGGAGGTCGAGTACCGGCAGTCGCGGTGGACCGCCCGGGCACGCTGAGCGGGGGGTACCAGGGGGGCGTTCCCTCCATGGCTAACTGAGCAGGGGTGCCAGGGGGTCGTCCCCCCGTGGCTAACACAGCGTGGCCGCTTGCTAGCCGAACCCGCTTGCGGTCGGTAACGTAGCAAACAAGCCCGGCAACCCCGCAAGTCACGGGAACCCCGCCCCGGGCGCGGGAGTGAGGCAGCCATGACCACTCTGATCGTGACCATCCTGCTGGTCGCCCTCGTCGTCCTCGTGGTCGCGGCGGTCGTCAAGTCGGTCCGCATCGTGCCGCAGGCCACGGCCGGCATCGTGGAGCGGTTCGGCCGGTATCACCGCACCCTTAACGCCGGGCTGAACATCGTGACGCCGTTCGTCGACCGGCTCCGCCCGCTCATCGACCTGCGCGAGCAAGTGGTCAGCTTCCCGCCGCAGCCGGTCATCACCCGGGACAACCTCGTGGTCAGCATCGACACCGTCATCTACTTCCAGGTGACCGACGCCAGGGCCGCCACCTACGAGGTCGCCAACTACATCACCGCGGTGGAGCAGCTCACCGTGACCACGCTGCGCAACGTGGTCGGCGGCATGGAGCTCGAGCACGCGCTCACGTCGCGTGACCAGATCAACAGCGAACTGCGCAAGGAACTCGACGAGGCGACCGGCAAGTGGGGGATCCGGGTCGGCCGGGTCGAGCTCAAGGCGATCGAGCCGCCCGGCTCCATCCAGGACTCGATGGAGAAGCAGATGCGCGCCGACCGCGACAAGCGCGCCGCCATCCTGTCCGCCGAGGGGTCCAAGCAGTCGGCCATCCTGACCGCCGAGGGCGAGCGCCAGGCGGCTGTGCTCAAGGCCCGCGGCGAGTCCGAGGCCGCTGTGCTCAGAGCCGAAGCGGAGGCCAAGGCCCAGGCGGCGCGGGCGCGCGGGCAGGCCGAAGCGATCAGCACCGTGTTCAGGGCCATCCACGAGGGCAACCCGGACCAGCGGCTGCTGGCCTACCAGTACATGCAGATGCTGCCGCAGATCGCCCAGGGCGACGCGAACAAGGTCTGGATCGTGCCCAGCGAGATCGGCAAGGCGCTAGAGGGCATCGGCGGCTTCTTCAGCAACGCCACCGCGGCCAGGACCCTTGATGCCGAACCTCCCTCAGGGACGGGGCCGCAGCTCAACGCGCCCGTCGGAGGTCACCCGGGTCTCGAAGGATGGCTGGCGGGCGGTGGCGGGCCCGTGCACGACGGTGCCGTCGGCGATCACGAAGGTGGATCCGTGCCAGGGACAGGTGACGCAGGCAGCGCCCCGCTCCACCACGATCCGGCCCTGGTGGAGGGGTCCTCCGAGATGGGAGCAACGGTCTGACAGCACGCTGACCTCGTTGCCCTGCCGGTACACCAGCAGGGACAGGTAGCCGAGCTGGCGGCGCACCGGGCGCCGGTCGGGTAGTTCGGCCAGGCCGCACAGGTCGTGCCAGCCCAGCCGGGACAGGTGGCTGACCTGTTCGGCGTGGCTGGTGCCCGCGCCGAGCCGCAGCGCCAGGTGCCCGCCGAGGTAGGCGCCGACGCTGGCCAGGGCGAGCCCGGACATGGACAGCGCCCGGCCGTAGCCGATCCGGCCGCCGGCCCGGACGGCCAGCGAGCCGAGGAACAGGGTGGCCGCCCCGGCCTGGCACATGGCGTGCACCAGGCCGACCCGCTGCTGGTCCTGATGCAGCGCCGACCAGTCGGCCAGGCCGGTGGCCGCCGCCGGAGCGGTGCCCGCCACGCCCGCCGCGATCAGCACCGCGGACGCCCGCTCGGTGCCGCGGAACAGGTCGAGCAGGACCGCGGAGGTCCAGCAGCCGAGGGGCAGCCGGACCAGCGCGGGGTGCGCGGGCTGGCCGAACGGCACCCCGTGCAGGGCGTCGGTACGCGGGCCGGCCGGCAGCGCGCGTACCACGGAGTCGGACAGGCCGTGGACGATCGGGTCGAGGGAGTGGGCGCGCTCGATGCGCTCGGCCAGGGCGGCCGGCCGGGACAGCAGGGCGGGCCGACGGCCCTTGCCCGCGCGCCGGGAGCCGGGGAGGAGGGATTGCCGCACGTCTAGATCCGTACCCCGCCCCCGCGCGGCCTATCCCCTGGTCCCGCTCTCAAGATCCCCGCGCAGCCTAGCCAGCTGGCCGCGCACGATCTCCTCGAACCGCCGCTGGAAGCCGAGCAGCAGCCGCAGTTCCTCGTCCGAGTAGCTGGCC
>Ga0318492_10000636_pt1 | contig 10671 bp, 10 predicted proteins | sample GRESIP108b1f22_FD_203292 | JGI IMG/M metagenome (GOLD analysis project Ga0318492, IMG submission 203292) | Tropical soil microbial communities from Luquillo Experimental Forest, Puerto Rico - GRE.SIPMG.108b1f22 | ecosystem: Environmental > Terrestrial > Soil > Tropical forest > Bulk soil... | reverse complement strand
GGATCGGGCTCGTCTCCCTCGCGTGCTGCACTGGTGTGCTCGTCTGCTCACAGTGGGTGGTCGGCACCGCGCGAGGCGACACCAACCCGTTCCTGGAAGAGCTCCGCGCAGGAATGTGGCAGGTGCTCCGGATCGGCGCCGCCGTGCTGTTCGTGAGCAGCATTCTCGGGCTGCTCGTGCGCGCCGGCGAGATGAGCGGCTACCCCATCACAGGACTCCGTCCCGCGATCCCGACCGTCCTCTTCCGCACGCACCTCGGGCACGCCTGGCTAATGCGCATGGCGGCCATCATTGGCCTCTTGGCCACAGCGGCCGGCGGCTTCCGTCGCTCGCGTCCGTCGCGATGTTTCATGCTGGGCTGCGCCATCGTCGTGTCCGCGATGGACAGCGCGTCGGGACATGCCTCCGACGCGGGCGACTTCAGCGTGCCCGAGATCATGGACTGGTTGCACCTGACCGCGGCGCTGGTGTGGGGAGGCGGGCTCGTCGTTCTCTCCCTGAAGATCCTCCCTCCGCTCGTGAAGCAGGGAGATCGCGCTGCATCGTCGATGGGCGGTATCGCTGCCCGGTTCTCGAGGATCGCTGGAGTCGCCGTTGGGGTCATCGTCCTCACCGCGTCGTACCAGCAGTGGGCCTATGGAGGCGCTGTCGAGGGCCTGCCGAGATCGACCTTCGGTCGGATCATCATCGCGAAGATCGCCCTGTTCTCGGCGCTTCTCATCCTGGGTGCGTTCAATCGTTATGTCAGCGTCCCGCGCTTGCAGGAGTGGGCGGGCTCCGCGACCACGAGACACGGGGCGCTGGGCCGCGTCGTCGCGCCCGCGCTGATGCCGCTCGCGCCAAGAGCGCGGGGGACGCAGACTGCCGCACGGTTCGCGCGCACGGTGCAGCTCGAGGCGGTCCTGCTGGCCGCGGTCCTGCTCTGTGCCGCTCTGCTTCGCCACGAGGCCCCGGCGCGACACGCCGCTCACCTGGAACACCATTCGAGTCCCTCCGGGGCCGCTTCTCTACTTCGCATCCACGTCGCTCCGCCCAGGCCGCCCCTCCTGCGCCGCTTGCCGGTCGCACTCCGAGGGGCTAGACGGGTCGCACGGTGTCGCTGCGACCACGGAACAACCTGATGGTCCTCGTGACCGACGACGACGCGGACTTCCGCGAGTCGCTGTCCGATCTCCTCGAAGCACGCGGCCACTCCATCGCGACGGCGGCGCACGGCCGGGAGGCACTCGATCACATCGCTGCCGGGAACCAGCCGTGCGCGATCCTGCTGGACTGGCTCATGCCCACGATGGGCGGCGGCGAGTTCCTCGACGAGAGGGAGAAGTCGCCCGGACTTTCAGAGATCCCGGTGTTCGTGATCTCGGGCACTCACGCCCCGAGTGACGATGCTCGCGTGGCGGGGTGGCTGAGCAAGCCGTTCGACGCGCAGGCGCTCGTGGATCTGCTCGCGCGCGTGTGCTTCATGCACTGCCGACGCGCCCGATGCCCGTTCGAGGACAGCGGGTCAGTACGCGAGCTGCGCAATTCGGACTGACGCACCTGGACACGCGCGGCGCTCGTGGGCGGGACCCGAGCGCCGCTCGTCGGCGATCACTCGGTTTGCATCGGCTGCTTCGTTTCCTTCGCCTTTGTCTTCTTCGCGTGCGCGACCGCGGTCTTGCAATCGGCCGAGAGGTCCGCCTGGTGCTTCTTCAGGCACTGCGCGATGGCACCCCTGCCGGCCGGGACGGACCAGCAGAACTTCTCCACGTCCGGCTCGCAGGCGGTGGACACCTTCTTCAGCTGCGCCTGCATCTGCTGGATGCTCTTCGCGCAGGGCTTCGACACGTCCGCCTGGTGCGACTTGAGGCACTGCCAAAGGAGTCCCTTGCCGGGTTCCACGCCCTTGCACAGCCTCTCGATGTCGTCGTTGCACGCCCCTTGCCCTGCCGTGCCACCGATAGGCTTGTTCGGACCTCCGCTCGCGGTCGTTGACAACGCGACGAGTGCGAGGCCCACCAAGCTCTTCGTCATGGATGCCATGAGATCCCCCTCCTTTGTCTCGACCGAGCGGTCGAGAGGGTGACGATTCGCCGTGTGCGATGCGCCACCGCGTCACGCACCAATAGCGGGCGCGACTCGTCAAAACGGTTCGTGCCTGGAGGTGCTTCGGATATTGGGGTTCACCCTGTGAGCGCGCCAGGAACGCCCCGGGGCCCCGTGCCCTCCCCCCTCGCTAGGGGTTCAAGCGCGCGCTCGTGGATGGTGCGGTAGAGCGCCTCCTCGGCGGCGCACGGAGACCGTCACCGGCGGTTGCCTGGGCCGCGAAGTCGCGGTTCGCGCGGCGAAGCTCCGGCTCTTCCCCCACGCTCGCGTCGAGCTGGAGGGCACCAGCGTCGCGGGGCGTCCCGGCGAGCCGCCCCTCGTGCAGCTGGACGCTTTCGAGGTGGGCGTGCGCGTATGGCCGCTCGTGACCTCGCTCGGCAAGGACGTCCAGGTGACTCACAACGAACGGCGAGTGAGCATGCCCTTCCCGAGCTGCCTGAGGTGCGTTTTCAATTCCGCCGAATCGATCGCGAGCGCCTCGAACTGCCGCGGATGGACCACGTACACCTGTCCGGAAGCCACGAACGGCGCGTGGGGCACGAACACGGTTCGCGTGCCGTCGGGATGTTCCTCGATGACGTATCCGGGCTGCCAGAGTTCCTGCACCTTCACCAGACATGCCGGGAACGTCGCCTCCCGTTCCTCGACGACGCCGATCTTCTTCTTGGTATCCGCTCGGATCTGACCGTACCCCGGGATGAGATCGTTCAGCCGCTGATCGATCCGGTCGCTCATCCGCTTCAGGAACGAGATGCGCACCAGGTACCCGGCGGCGATGCAGACGAGCAGGAAAAGAACGATAGCCATCACGGCGTCGCCGGACGGGCCGATCACGGTATGGAGCCGCAGCAGCTTCGAGCATTTGCCCCCGATCGCCAGCATATGGTTCCAGAACCTCGCGATCACGGCCAGGATGATCAGTACCGGCATGATGAAGATGAAGCCGGTCACGACGTGACTGCGCACACGGGCAAATGCCGCTCGCATGAGTCTGCCCTCCGGTGGTCCTGGAGGTCGAATGCGCACCTCCCCGTCAGGCGCCTGCCAATCCGCTGGGGGTGGCCACGCTTTCTGGTTGTTGGGGCGACGCATCTGTCACGATCGCCCGGGCCCGGCCGAGCGTCCTCACGAGCTCCTCGATCTGCGCGGCGAAGGCGGCGTGCTCCGGCGAGCCCGCCTCGGCGTAGTTGAGGTTCTTCATGAGCCCGGTGAGCTGCGTGAAGAAGCGTCGGGCCTCCTCCTTGTCCTCGAAGGGATAGTCCCGCTGCACCAGGCCGCGGACTCGCTCGAACGCCTCCTTCTGGCGCGCCTGCGGGGTCGAGGCGTCCACCTTGTCGAAGGCATCCTGCTGCAGGAAGACCATGTCGAGGAAGAGCGCCTTCTGATACGTCACGTAGTCGTCGAGCGTGACGCCCTCTTCGCCGGTGACCTGCATCATCTGGGAGATGGCATCCCCGCGGTCGAGGAGCTCCGCGAGGAGGCGCACCGAGTCTGCCCACCCAGGCCGGAACTGCGCGTCGAAGTAGGGCCGGAGCTGGTCGAGGTAGCGCGACCACGAGATGAGCGGATCGACGGCGGGGTAGAAGCGCTTGTAGGCCCGGGCCGACGAGAGCCCGAGGAAGCACTTCACGGTGCTGAGCGTCGACTGCGTGACCGGCTCGTCGAAGTTGCCGCCGGCCGGCGAGACGGTCCCGATCATCGTGAAGCTCCCGACCGTGCCGTCGCGGGTCCGGAGCACGCCGGCGCGCTCGTAGATGCCCTTGATCGACGAGTCGAGGTAGGCGGGGAAGCCCTCCTCGCCCGGGATCTCCTCCAGGCGCCCCGAGGTCTCCCGCATGGCCTGGGCCCAGCGCGAGGTGGAGTCGGCGATGAGGAGCACGTTGAGCCCCATCTGCCGGTAGTACTCACCCAGCGTGATGCCCATGTAGATCGATGCCTCGCGGGCGGCGACCGGCATCGACGAGGTGTTGCAGATGATGACGGTGCGGTCCATCAGCAGGCCGCCGCGGGGATCCTTCATCGTGCCGAACTCCTCGATCGTCTCGAGGACCTCTCCGGCGCGCTCGCCGCAGGCCACCTGGATGACGACGTCGGCGGTGGAGAAGCGAGCGATGAGGCCCTGCAGCACCGTCTTGCCGGCGCCGAAGGGGCCCGGGATGCAGGCGGTGCCTCCGAGCGCGATCGGGAAGAAGGTGTCGATGAGGCGGATGGTGGTGCTGAGCGGCTCCCGCGGGAACTCGCGCGCGCACAGGCCGCGGCGGAGCAGCTTCTCCGGGAGCGCCCGCCGCACGGGCCACTGCTGTGCCAGGGTGAGATCGCGCTCGCGGCCGGCGGCGTCGCGGATCCGGGCCACCGGATCGCTGACGGTGAGCTCACCACCCTCGATCGAAAGGAGCTCCACCACGCCGGGCTCGCCGAACGGGACCATGATCCTGTGGGTGAAGCGGTGTTCGGCGACCGTGCCGAGGACGTCGCCGGCCTGGAGGTGCGCTCCGGACTTGCAGGTCGGGACGAAGCTCCACCTCCGGGTGCGATCGAGGGGGTTGGCCTCCCGGCCGCGCGCGAGGAAGAAGCCATCGCGCTCGGCCAGCGCGCGCAGCGGGTTCTGGAGGCCGTCGTAGACCATCCCCAGGAGCCCCGGCCCCAGTGTCGCCGACAGCATGTGGCCGGTGAGCTCCACGGCGTTCCCCACCTGCACGCCCTGCGTCTCCTCGAACATCTGGGCGTCGGCGCGCCGGCCCGTCACCCGCAGCAGCTCGCCCTTGAGGCGGGCGTCGCCGCATCGGACGAACACGATCGCGTTCTTCATCATCGGGGCGTCGCTCTCGACGCTCACGATGTTCCCGGTGACCCCCACCACCCGCGCGTCAGGCGTAGATGTCGGCATGTTCGCCCAGGGCCTCGGCCACGAGCGCCTCGAAGATCGCGCGGCCGCGCCCTGCCTCCAGCTGCTGCCAGTGGTGCATGAGCTCCCAGCGCGCCACGTAGAGCACCACCGCCTCGAATGTGAAGTGGTGCTGGTCGGCGCGTTTCCGCAGATACGCCCATGTATCGGCGAGGAGCTCTCGGTGGAAGCCGACGGCGTCGCCCTCCTCGAGCAGGCGGCGCAGCTCAGGGAGGTGCGGGAACGCGTGCGTGAGCCCGAGGTCGGGGTCGGCGAAGTGACGGCGGAGGTGCGCGAACCACTGGCCCATCCCCACCGTCGGTGGACCGAGGCCCTGGCGCCGCCGGCGGAGCGCGGTGACCACCATGCGCGCGTCCAAGACCGCGGCCGCGATCTCGCGCACCAGCGGGTGCGCGAGGCGGCGCATGAGCTCCCCGTACCGCTCGATGACGGCGGCGTCCGTCGTCTCCGCGAACCGATGGCTCCAGGCCAAAACCTCGAGCAGGTTCTGGACCTCCTGCGCGTCCTCGGGGGCCAGCATCCGCAGGCGGTCCTGGAGCCGCTCCTGGCTGATCGGCAGACGCCCGGAGTCGAACCGGACGGGTAGCGGCGGGAGGCTGCAGATCAGCATGTGGTAGTGGCGCGACCGCCAGCTCATCGCGGCGCCACCTTCCTCCCATCCTCTCCCGGCTTCGAGGTGCCAGCGTCGGCCACCACCGCGCCGCGCAGCAGCGCCCGGAAACGGGGAAGCATGTGCTGGAGCAGGAGCCCACTGATGGCGCCCTCGGTGAGCTCGACCTGCATGTCCTCGCCCACGAGCTTCACGCGGATCCCGGCCTGCACGTCCTCGCTCACGCCGAACGTCACCCCCTCGCGCAGCAGCCCGCCCCCTGCGGACAGCACGAAGTGCATCAGGGTGCCCGGCGTCGCCGCCTCGGGACGCTTCCGGAGCTCGTCGAGCGAGATGACGGTGGGGGGGAGGAGCACTTCGAGGCGGCCGCCCTGGGGGGCCGCCGCACCCGCTACCTCGAGGATCAGCCGCTGCAGGAACCCGGTGTCCTCGAGCACTCCCTTCACCAGCCGGCGCAGCATGTTGTGGAACAGGTCGACGAGCTGGCTCTCCATCGCCAGCACCGTGTCGCGCGAGGCGAGGGCGAGGGCGGCCTGGGCCGCCACTTGGAGCTTTCCACCTTCCTCCTTGGCGTGGACGAGGATCGTGTCCGCCTCGCGGCGGGCGGCGGCGACGATCTCGGCCGCCTCCTGCCGGGCGGCTGCGACGAGCGCGTCGGCCTCCGCCTGGCCTTTCGCGATCCCGGAGTCGCGGAGCCGGCCGATGAGGACCTCGACCCCGGCCGATTCGGTCGCCGGAGCATCGGCGGATCCTGGGACCGATCCGCCGGCGGGGGTCTCGCTGCGATGTTCTGGTGCCATGGCGGTCCTCAGCTCTTCGGGATCGCGCCGCTGACGATGAGCGCGAACACGAACGCGAACACGGCCAGCCCTTCCACGATCGCTGCAGGGGTGACCGTGAGCCCGAACACGGCCGGCTTCCCCTTGCTGGCGTTGATGGCGGCCGCGCAGCACTCGCCCTGCAGGACGCCGATGACGAGCAGCGCCACCCCCACCAGCACGCCGAGGCCGAACAGGCCCGGCGACGTGGAGGCGCCCACCGGCCGGTTGAGCGTGAACATGAGGACGATGCCGTAGATGATGATGGACGAGGGCAGCACCGAGAGCCCGATGTAGCGCCCGTACCCTCCGTCGACCTCGAGCACGGCGCCGCAGGCGGCCTTCCCGGCGCGCGTGCAGCCGATGGCGCTCCCGAGCGCCGCCAGGGCGACGGGGGCGTAGATGCCGACGAATCCGATCAACGCGAGGTACTGTTCCATCGTCCCCTCCTAGGCCGCCTTCCTGGAGAAGGCGCGGTACAGCTCGCCCTCCTCCGGTAGGCTCCAGTTGAAGAACTCGATCACGTTGAGGCGCAGGCCGTGCACCAGGCCGCCCATGATCCCCATGGCGAGGTTGATGACGTGACCGACGAGCACCACCGCGACGCCGAGCACGACGCCTACCACCGGGACCGCGAATGAGCTCGCGGCCAGGCTGTTGAACGCCTCGGCGAGCTTGATCGCGGCGAGCCCGAGGGCGAAGAGGCGGAGGTAGCTCAGGACGTCGCCGAAGACCTTGGAGACCTCCGTGAGCGACTTCAGCCCCTCGGCGAGCCTTGCGAGGAGCGCCCTGGGCGCCAGGCTCACCGGGTGCTGGGAGCTGAAGAGGAGCACCAGCGCGAGCCCAGCCGCTACCCCGCCGAGCCCGAGGCGCGTCAGCTCGGGGCGGCCCCGCCCGACGAACGTCAGGAAGCCTCCGAGGATGACCGCGGTCCAGCCGATGGGGGCGAGCGCCGACAGCGACCGGCGGCGGCGCCAGGCCGTGATGAGGTTCGCGATCGAGAGGTGCGCGACCCCCACCGCGATCGAGATGAGCATCAGCTGGCCCTGGTCGTCCGCGTGAAGGACGTGCGCCGCGGCGAGCGGCGAGCCCGGCGGCGGCGTCAGGCCGAAGTAGCTGCCCACCAGCACGCCGTAGACGATGGAGGAGAGCACCAGCGCGACGAGGAGCCCGCGCAGCCCGCCCTGGGCGCGCCCCAGCCGCTTCCACGCGAGGAGCAGCCCGAGGCCGAGGACGAGGCCGTACCCAGCGTCGGACAGGATCATCCCGAAGAAGACCGTGAAGCTGAGGAAGACCGCCTGCGACGGGTCCCACATCCGGTAGCCGGGGGTCCGGTAGAACGTCACGAGCCCCTCCCCGCCGCGCAGGGCGGGCGGGTTCTCGAGCAACGTCGGTGGCCTGTCGCTGGGCCCCGGGGGCTCCACGGTGACCGCGAGGCGACGCGCGCGAGCGTACTCTCGGAGCGCCTCTACGCGCGAGACGGGAGCCCAGCCCTGCACCGCGAAGAGCGCGTCGCGTTCCAGCGTGGCGCGCCGCGCCTCCGCGCGGGCGGCGCGATCGTCGGCCTCGTCGAGCGCGCCTCGCAGCGCGCCGGCGTGGAGCGTGAGGCCGATGCGGCGGTAGTCGAGCTCGTCGAGCTCGTGGTCGACCTCGTCCAGGCGGGCGCGCAGGCTCGACAGCGAGCGCGGATCGAGATCGACCGTCGTGCCCGGCATGCTCGCGGGCCGCTCCGCCGCCACGGCCACCACGTAGGCGAAGCGGTGGTCCCGAGCGACCACGCTCCAGGGTGCATCGACGGCGGAGAGGAGCGGGAGCTCGTGAAGCGGGACGACGTGGAACCAGAAGCGCAACGCGCCCTCCCGGGCCCAGTCGGGCAATTCGAACTCGCCCCACGGCTCGAGCTCGGTGAGCCGCGCGCGCAGCTGCTCCCGCTCCTCGGCGAGCGCGTGAGCACGATCGCGGACCCCGAGCGTTTCCTTCGTGAGCACGCCCACGTCGACCGCATTCGCCCGCCCGATCGCGCGGCGGCGAATCGGCGCGTCCTCGAGGTACTGGAGCGCGTCGCGGGCCTCGCGGCCGACGCGCTCCACCTCGGACGGCACAGCCGCGCCGGGACCGAGGCCGGTGAGGTGCAGGCACCCGAGCCGCTGCACCCCATCGAGCACCGCGTCCTTCTCGGCCGCGGGGCCGTAGAGTGCCACCTTGGTGAGGGGCACGATCGCCATCAGCGCGACCTCCCCGTGGCGCTCGCGCGCGCCCGCTTGCCCTTGGCGATTTTCGAGGTGACCACCGCCGCCCGCTCCACGTCGGAGAGGAAGATGCGGATGCGGGCGATATTCCGCTGGGTGCCGGGGATGAGGACCTTCTCGAAGAGGTTCACTCGCTGCGAGACGCGTCGGACGGCGCCCTGCATCCGCGCGACGCGTTCGCGGTAGACCCGGACCCGGAGCCGCTGGGTGGCGGCCTCGCGGATGCACTTCACCGCATCGTCGAGCCAGGCCGGGGTCGCCAGGAGCGAGTACGGGGCGACCTCGAACTCGACGTGGCGCAGCGTCGGGAGGCGCAGGCCGAGGACGTCCTCCTCGGCGACCTCGACACGGCGGACGCGCACCAGACCGGAGAGCTTGGTCTCCGACGTCCCGAGGAGCGGCAGGAGCGCGGTGAGCGAGCGGCCCGCGCCAGCGGCGGCGCGATCGGCGTCGGCCAGCTCGGCCATGGTCTTCTTGTATTCCGCCGTGAGCTGCTGCCGCTTCAGCTCGAGCGACGGCAGAAACCGCTCGAAGAGGCGGAGCCGGTCCCGCTCGTGCTGCAGGGAACTCTTGGATAGCGCCACGGCCATGGCGGCCTCGGCTCAAGCGCGCGGCGTGGGAGGCGCCGCGGTTCTGGCGGGAGGCTCGCGGGGGTAGTACTTGTCGATGAGAGCCTGCTTCATGAGCAGCTCCTCGCGCGCGAAGCACTCCGCCATCGTCTGCCAGCCGAGGTCGAGCGCGCGCTCCAGCGGCAGCGACACGTCGAGGCTCATGAAGCGCTCGGTGAACAGCTCGGCGAACCGGATCAGCTTGCGGTCGTGGTCGGAAAGGTCGAACGCCATCGCCTGCTTCTGCTGGGCTTCCTTCCCCCCGGAGTAGAGCCGGATCATGGTGTTCATGAGCTGGCCGTGATCCTCGCGCGTCACCTTGCCGATGACGTTCTGCTTCAGGCGCGAGAGAGAGCCGAACGGGTCCAGGATCCCGTCGTGCAGGTAGAATTGACCTTCCGTGATGTAGCCGGTGTTGTCGGGGACCGGATGCGTTACGTCATTCCCCGGCATGGTGGTCACGGTGAGGATGGTCACGGAGCCCGCCCCCTTGTAGCCGCAGGCCCGCTCGTACCGGACCGCCAGCTGGCTGTAGAGGTCGCCGATGTAGCCGCGGTTCGAGGGCACCCGCTCCATGGCAATGCCGATCTCCTTCAGGGCGTCGGCGTACGCGGTCATGTCCGTCAGGAGGACGAGGACACGCTTCTTCTCTTCCACCGCGAAGCGCTCGGCGACCTTGAGGGCGAGGTCGGGCGTGAGCACGCGCTCGACGATCGGGTCGGAGGCGAGGTTCACGAACATGACGGTCCGGCCGAAGATCCCCTCGTCCTCGAAGCAGGTGCGAAAGAAGTGGTAGTCGTCGAAGATGAGCCCCAGCCCGCCGAAGACGATCACGTCGGCGTCGGCCTGGATCGCGATGCGCGCCATGAGCTTGCTGAAGGGCTCCCCCGCCACCGAGAAGATCGGGATCTTCTGGCTCTCCACCAGGCAGTTGAAGACGTCGATCATAGGGACGTTGGTGCGGATCATGCGGGTCGGGACGACGCGTGTGACCGGGTTCACCGAAGGTCCGCCGAGGTCCACTTGCCGGTCGCCGACCAGGTTCGGGCCGCCGTCCATGGGCTGACCATCCCCACGGAAGACCCGCCCAAGGATGAAGGGCGAGTACGTCACCTGGGTGGGGTGACCGAGGAAGCGGACGATCGCGTCGGTCGAGAGACCCTTGCCGCCGCCGAACACTTGCAAGGACACCTCGTCGCCCTCGAGTTGGATGACCTGGGCCAGTGACTCCTCGCCGTCGGAGATCTCGACGACGGCCATGTCGCCCAGGCCGACGTCGCGCGCTCTTAGCTTGAGGATGTCCCCGACGATGGCGGAGGCCCGGGTGTACCGAAGCAGATCGCGCGACGCCGTCATGGCCAGCCCTTCACGAAGTGCATCTCAGGCAGCCCTCAAC